>Ga0209023_10000510_pt1 | contig 58824 bp, 36 predicted proteins | sample LakOneMetagenome_FD_187468 | JGI IMG/M metagenome (GOLD analysis project Ga0209023, IMG submission 187468) | Freshwater and sediment microbial communities from Lake Erie, Canada (SPAdes) (version 2) | ecosystem: Environmental > Aquatic > Freshwater > Lentic | place: Lake Erie, Canada...
ACGTGTCGATCACCGTCAAGCTGATCGCTCCGATCGCGATGGAAGAAGGTCTGCGCTTCGCAATCCGCGAAGGCGGCCGTACCGTCGGCGCCGGCGTGGTTGCCAAGATCATCGCCTAATCAGCGATGGCAGAGGGAAGCGCAACAACGCTTCCCTCGAACAGCATTGCCTGGTACGCGCGTGCCATGTATAATGCTGGATTCAGCGAGAAGTTTTCGTAGGGGTGTAGCTCAATTGGCAGAGCGTCGGTCTCCAAAACCGAAGGTCGCGGGTTCGATTCCCTCCGCCCCTGCCACCGAATTCTGGTGCGCAAGCATCGAAAGAAAAGAAGATGTCCAATCAATCCGTGCAAACTGTCAGCACCTCGAATGACAAGTTCAAGGTCGCTCTGGCGGTAGTTGCCACGATTGCAGGCGTTGTCGGGTTCTTTTACCTGAAAGGCCAGAACAAACCAGCCGCGGTCGCTGCAAGCGCCCTTGTGGCTGGTTTAGTTTTTGCTGTCCTGCTTTTGTGGACTTCCACTACTGGTCGTGATTTCCTGAACTTCGCCAAGGAGTCGGTGCGCGAGACCAAGAAAGTCGTTTGGCCAACCCGTCGGGAAGCCATGCAGATCACCGGCATCGTGTTCGCCTTCGTGGTCGTGACGGCGATTTTCCTGTGGGGCACGGACAAGATTCTTGAATTCCTGTTGTACGACGTAATCCTGGGATGGAAAAACTGATGAGTGAAAACGTGCAAGACAATGCGCCGGGCCAAGACCCGGCGCAAGACGCTGGTGCGGCTCCGGTGAGTGTCCCAGTCAACAACAAGCGCTGGTACGTCGTCCACGTCTACTCCGGCATGGAAAAGAGCGTGATGCGTGCGCTCACCGAGCGCATCGAGCGCGCCGGCATGCAGCAGCAGTTCGGCCAGATTCTGGTTCCGACCGAGGAAGTCGTCGAAATGCGTAACGGCACCAAGGCCGTCTCCGAGCGTCGTTTCTTCCCGGGCTATGTCCTGGTTGAGATGGAAATGACGGACGAGACCTGGCACCTGGTGAAGAATACCTCGAAGGTCACCGGCTTCATCGGCGGCAAGTCGAACAAGCCGACGCCGATCCCGGCGCGCGAGATCGACAAGATCATGCAGCAGGTCCAGGAAGGCGTCGAAAAGCCGCGGCCCAAGGTGCTGTACGAAGTGGGCGAGCAGGTGCGTATCAAGGAAGGCCCGTTCACCGACTTCAACGGCAACGTCGAGGAAGTCAACTACGAAAAATCGAAGGTGCGTGTTTCTGTCACCATCTTCGGCCGCGCAACTCCGGTGGAGCTGGAGTTCGGGCAGGTAGAGAAAGTCTAAAGCGCTTAATCGGAGCGTCGCAGCAGCAAGGCGGAATCCGGTAAGAGGAGCCCCGCCGAAGAGTAGTAGCGGTGGGGCGCTACTACTCAATGCCAATCTAGGAGCCATTCATGGCAAAGAAAATTATTGGCTTTATCAAGCTGCAAGTCGCAGCCGGTAAGGCAAACCCGTCCCCACCGATCGGCCCGGCACTGGGCCAGCGCGGTCTGAACATCATGGAATTCTGCAAGGCGTTCAACGCCCAGACCCAAGGCTTCGAGCCGGGCATGCCGATTCCGGTCGTGATCACCGCCTTCGCGGACAAGTCCTTCACCTTCGTGATGAAGACCCCGCCGGCTACCTACCTGATCAAGAAAGCCGCTGGCATCACCAAAGGTTCGCCGAAGCCCCATACCGACAAGGTTGGCACGCTGACCCGTGCCCAGGCTGAAGAAATCGCAAAAACCAAGCAGCCGGACCTGACCGCTGCCGACATGGACGCCGCAGTGCGTATCATCGCCGGCTCGGCACGTTCGATGGGCATCACGGTGGAGGGTGTGTAATGGCTAAGCTGTCCAAGCGCGTCAAAGAAATGAAAGCAAAAGTGGACCGTAACAAGGTCTACGGGTTCGACAACGCTGTGTCGATCGTCAAGGAATTCGCCACCGCCAAGTTCAATGAGTCGATCGACGTCGCCATTCAACTGGGCGTGGACCCGAAGAAGTCGGACCAGGTCGTCCGCGGTTCGGTCGTGCTGCCAGCCGGCACCGGCAAGACCGTGCGCGTCGCTGTCTTCGCGTCGGGCGACAAGGCTGAAGCTGCCAAAGCAGCCGGCGCCGACATCGTCGGTATGGAAGACCTGGCAGAGCGCGTCAAGGCCGGCGACATGCCGTTCGACATCGTGATCGCTTCGCCGGACACCATGCGTATCGTCGGTACCCTGGGTCAGATCCTGGGCCCGCGCGGCCTGATGCCGAACCCGAAGGTCGGCACCGTGACCCCGAACGTCGCTGAAGCCGTCAAGAACGCCAAAGCCGGTCAGGTCCAGTACCGTACCGACAAGGCAGGTATCATCCACGCCACCATCGGCCGCAAATCGTTCTCGGACGAGCAGCTGAAGTCCAACCTGGCAGCGCTGCTGGACGCCCTGAACAAGGCCAAGCCGGCAACCTCGAAGGGCGTGTACCTGCGCAAGGTCGCGATCTCGTCGACCATGGGCGCCGGCGTCCGTGTCGATCACGCTTCGATCGCTGCTGCTTAAGTTTTAAAGCATTAAGTCCTCGCGGAACATCGCGGGGCGCATCTTTGGGCTGTCGGGGCAAGGTATCGCTCCGGCAGGCAGTCAAAGACCGTTGGGCCCAAGGCAGAGGTTGAGCCAAGGGTTAATAGACCACCCAACGCAGATGGTGTACCCGAACAAGTTTTGTAGTCCACGCTGCGTGAGTTCATCCGCGTTAGATTGACTTCTTAACTTCGGACGCCGTGTTCGAACCGATGTGAACATGTTGTTCGCATCATTTAAGGAGATTGACCGTGGGTCTTAATCTGAATGACAAAAAGGCTGTCGTCGAAGAGGTGAGCGCAAAGGTTGCAACCGCGCAAACCATCGTCGTGGCTGAGTACCGTGGCATCCAGGTTGCTCACTTGACCAAACTCCGTGCAGCCGCACGTGCCCAGGGCGTCTACCTGCGTGTTCTGAAGAACACGCTGGCTCGTCGCTCGGTTGAAGGCACGCAGTTTGCCTCGCTGGCTGATTCCATGACCGGTCCGCTGATCTACTCGATCTCGGACGACGCCGTTGCAGCAGCTAAAGTCATCAACGACTTCGCTAAAACCAACGACAAGCTGGTCGTGAAAGCTGGTAACTACGCTGGTAAGGCACTGGATGTCGCCGGCGTGACCGCGCTGGCAAGCATCCCGAGCCGTGAAGTCCTCATCGCCCAGCTGCTGGGCGTCATGCAGGCACCGGTGTCGGGCTTCGCACGAGTTCTGGCTGCAGTCGCAGCACAAAAAGGCGAAGGCGCCGCTGCTCCGGCAGCGGAAGCCACCGAAGCGTAATCGCTTCGGTCCTTTCTGTTCAAGTAGAACCAAACCTGTACTACACACACACAATATTTGGAGTTTCAAATGGCAATTAGCAAAGAAGAGTTCCTGGACGCAGTTGGCGCAATGTCGGTCATGGAACTGAACGACCTGGTCAAGGCTTTCGAAGAGAAGTTCGGCGTGTCGGCAGCTGCAATGGCAGCACCGGCAGCTGGCGGCGCCGCCGGCGGCGCAGCTGCTGCTGAAGAGCAGACCGAATTCAACGTCGTGCTGACCGAAGTCGGCGCGAACAAGGTCGGCGTCATCAAGGCCGTCCGCGAAATCACCGGCCTGGGCCTGAAGGAAGCCAAAGACGTCGTCGACGGCGCACCGAAGACCGTGAAAGAAGCCCTGCCGAAAGCTGACGCTGAAGCCGCTAAGAAGAAGCTGGAAGAAGCTGGCGCCAAGGCCGAGCTGAAGTAATACATTTGCAATGGGCACTCTTCGTAGTGCCCAGCGCGGGAGTCAAAGCTTGCAAACCTGCCGAAAGGGAGGGGATGCGGCTTTGGCTCTTTTGTCGTCCCTGCGACAAACGTTTGTGCTAGGTTCCGACAGGCAACATTGGCAGCAGAAGAGCAGTACCCGCAACACCGGGCTTCAGAAATATCGTAACACAGCAGTACGGCTGTCTTAATCACTTGGCGGGAAAGCAGAGGCTTCAGGCCTTGCGTGTGGTGCGACCACCACTGGCAATTCCTGAATTCTCATCCTTTCTGTCACTCACGGAGTGTCCATGCACTACTCATTTACTGAGAAGAAGCGCATTCGCAAGTCGTTCGCGAAGCGCGCCAACGTTCACAACGTTCCCTATCTTCTGGCTACCCAGCTCGAATCCTACGAGAATTTCTTGCAGGCCGACGCCGCTCCGTCCGTCCGCAAGAACGAAGGCCTGCAGTCGGCCTTTACCTCCATCTTCCCGATCGTGTCGCACAACGGTTTTGCGCGCCTCGAGTTCCTGTCCTATGTGCTGGGCGACCCTGCGTTTGACGTGAAAGAGTGCCAGCAGCGTGGCCTGACCTTCGCGTCGCCGCTGCGCGCCAAGGTGCGTCTGGTGATCCTGGACAAGGAATCGCCGACCAAGCCGGTCGTGAAGGAAATGAAAGAGCAGGAAGTGTACATGGGCGAACTGCCGCTGATGACCACGAACGGTTCGTTCGTCATCAACGGTACCGAGCGCGTCATCGTCTCCCAGCTGCACCGCTCGCCGGGCGTGTTCTTCGAACACGACCGCGGCAAGACCCACTCGTCGGGCAAGCTGCTGTTCTCGGCACGTATCATTCCTTACCGCGGCTCGTGGCTGGACTTCGAGTTCGACCCGAAGGACATCCTGTTCTTCCGCGTCGACCGCCGCCGCAAGATGCCGGTGACGATCCTGCTGAAGGCCATCGGCATGACGCCGGAACAGATCCTGGCGAACTTCTTCGTCTTCGACAATTTCAATCTCCGCGATGAAGGCGGCGAGCTGGAGTTCGTGTCCGAACGCCTGCGCGGCGAAGTCGCGCGCTTCGACATCGTCGATCCGAAGTCGGGCAAGACCATTGTCACCAAGGACAAGCGCATCAACGCCAAGCACGTGCGCGACATCGAAGCAGCAGGCATCAAGAGCATCTCGGTGCCCGAAGACTACCTGCTGGGCCGCGTGCTGGCCAAGAACATCGTCGACCAGGACACCGGCGAAGTCATCGCCGTGGCCAACGACGAGCTGACCGAAGAGCTGCTGGGCAAGCTGCGCGACGCCAATGTGTCGGCAATCCAGACCCTGTACACCAACGACCTGGACCAGGGCGGCTACATCTCGCAGACCCTGCGCACCGACGACACCGCCGACCAGACCGCCGCGCGCGTGGCGATCTACCGCATGATGCGTCCTGGCGAACCGCCGACCGAAGAATCGGTGGAAGCGCTGTTCAACGGCCTGTTCTACAGCCCGGAACGCTACGACCTGTCGGCCGTCGGCCGCATGAAGTTCAACCGCCGTATCGGCCGCGACGAGCTCGTGGGCGACATGACCCTGTCGAACGATGACATCCTGGCCGTGATCAAGATCCTGGTCGAGCTGCGCAATGGCCGCGGCGAAGTCGACGACATCGACCACCTGGGCAACCGCCGTGTGCGTTGCGTGGGCGAACTGGCTGAGAACCAGTTCCGCGCCGGCCTGGTGCGCGTCGAGCGCGCCGTCAAGGAACGCCTCGGCCAGGCCGAAGCGGACAACCTGATGCCGCACGACCTGATCAACAGCAAGCCGATCTCGGCAGCGATCCGCGAGTTCTTCGGTTCGTCGCAGCTGTCGCAGTTCATGGACCAGACCAACCCGCTCTCGGAAGTCACCCACAAGCGCCGCGTCTCGGCCCTGGGCCCGGGCGGCCTGACCCGCGAACGTGCAGGCTTCGAGGTGCGCGACGTGCACCCGACCCACTACGGCCGCGTGTGCCCGATCGAAACGCCTGAAGGCCCGAACATCGGCCTGATCAACTCGCTGGCACTGTACGCCCGCCTGAACGAATACGGCTTCCTGGAAACCCCGTACCGCAAGGTCGAAGGTTCGACCGTCACCGACCAGATCCACTACCTGTCGGCGATCGAAGAAGGTCGCTACATCATTGCGCAGGCGAACGCCGCGATCAATGAAGCTGGCCAGTTGGTCGACGAACTGGTGTCGGCGCGTGAAGCAGGCGAAACGATCCTGGTCTCGCCGGAACGCATCCAGTACATGGACGTGGCCCCGGGCCAGATCGTGTCGGTTGCAGCTTCCTTGATTCCGTTCCTCGAGCACGATGACGCGAACCGTGCACTGATGGGCGCCAACATGCAGCGCCAGGCCGTGCCTTGCCTGCGTCCGGAGAAAGCCGTCGTCGGTACCGGCATCGAGCGCACCGTGGCGGTCGACTCGGGCACCACCGTGCAGGCACTGCGCGGCGGTGTGGTCGACTACATCGATGCGGGCCGTGTGGTCATCCGCGTGAACGACGACGAGGCGCAAGCCGGCGAAGTCGGCGTGGACATCTACAACCTGATCAAGTACACCCGTTCGAACCAGAACACCAACATCAACCAGCGTCCGATCGTGCAAGTGGGCGACCGCGTGGTCCGTGGCGACGTCATCGCCGACGGCGCCTCGACCGACCTGGGTGAACTGGCACTGGGCCAGAACATGCTGGTGGCGTTCATGCCGTGGAACGGCCTGAACTTCGAAGACTCGATCCTGATCTCGGAAAACGTGGTCAAGGACGACCGCTACACCTCGATCCACATCGAAGAGCTGTCGGTCGTCGCACGTGACACCAAGCTGGGCGCGGAAGAAATCACCCGCGACATCTCGAACCTGGCCGAGAACCAGCTGGCGCGCCTGGACGAATCGGGCATCGTGTACATCGGCGCCGAAGTGCAAGCCGGCGACGTGCTGGTCGGTAAGGTCACCCCGAAAGGCGAAACCCAGCTGACTCCGGAAGAAAAGCTGCTGCGCGCGATCTTCGGCGAAAAAGCGTCGGACGTGAAAGACACCTCGCTGCGCGTGCCCTCGGGCATGGTCGGCACCGTCATCGACGTGCAAGTGTTCACCCGCGAAGGCATCCAGCGCGACAAGCGCGCCCAGCAGATCATCGACGACGAGCTGAAGCGCTACCGCCTGGACCTGAACGACCAGATGCGTATCGTGGAAGGCGATGCCTTCCAGCGTCTGGAGCGTATGCTGGTTGGCAAGATCGTCAACGGCGGTCCGAAGAAGCTGGCGAAAGGTGCCGCGATCACCGCCGAATACCTGGCGGACCTGGACAAGTTCCACTGGTTCGACATCCGTCCGGCCGACGACGACACCGCCAACGCGCTGGAAGCGATCAAGGAATCGATCAACGAGAAGCGTCACCAGTTCGACCTGGCCTTCGAAGAGAAGCGCAAGAAGCTGACCCAGGGCGACGAGCTGCAGCCTGGCGTGCAGAAGATGGTCAAGGTCTACCTGGCCGTCAAGCGCCGCCTGCAGTCGGGCGACAAGATGGCGGGCCGCCACGGTAACAAGGGTGTGGTCTCGCGTATCGTGCCGGTGGAAGACATGCCGTTCATGGCGGACGGCCGTCCGGCTGACGTCGTGCTGAACCCGCTGGGCGTTCCGTCGCGTATGAACGTCGGTCAGATCCTGGAAACCCACCTCGGTTGGGCGGCCAAGGGCCTGGGCTGGCGCATCGGCGAAATGCTGGCGGCGCAAGCGAAGGCGGCAGATCTGCGCGTGTTCCTGGGCAAGATCTACAACGAAACCGGCCGCAAGGAAGACCTGGACAGCTTCAGCGATGAAGAAATCCTGAGCCTGGCGCACAACCTCAAGAGCGGCGTGCCGTTCGCGACCCCGGTGTTCGACGGCGCCCACGAACAGGACATCCGCCGCATGCTGGACCTGGCGTTCCCGGACGACATCGCTGCCAACCTGGGCATGACCCCGTCGAAGAACCAGGTCACGATGTTCGACGGCCGCACCGGCGAAGCGTTCGAGCGCAAGGTCACCGTCGGCTTCATGCACATGCTGAAGCTGCACCACCTGGTGGACGACAAGATGCATGCCCGTTCGACCGGCCCGTACTCGCTGGTGACCCAGCAGCCGCTGGGCGGCAAGGCCCAGTTCGGTGGCCAGCGCTTCGGTGAGATGGAAGTGTGGGCACTGGAAGCCTACGGCGCGTCCTACGTGCTGCAGGAAATGCTGACTGTGAAGTCGGACGACGTGAATGGCCGTACCAAGGTTTACGAGAACCTGGTCAAGGGCGATCACGTGATCGATGCCGGCATGCCGGAATCGTTCAACGTGCTGGTGAAGGAAATCCGTTCGCTGGGTATCGACATCGATCTCGAGCGCAACTAAGCAGGGCCAGCATGGCCGCCAGCCTTCGGGCGTGGCCTCTGCGCCAACGCTGTCGCTCCCGCGCAGGCGGGAGCCTGATTTTCGGTGGAAACGCCGAGAACTTGGATCCCCGCCTTCGCGGGGATGACAGTTTTGGGGCTGGTGGGGTCAGCAAACGCCGGCGAAAATCGGCGAGAAGCGGCGGCAGTAGTACTCAGTAAAGAATTCAATCACCTGGAGTGATACATGAAAGCACTGCTCGATCTATTCAAGCAAGTTCAGCAAAACGAGAGCTTCGACGCCATCAAGATCGGCCTCGCTTCGCCTGAAAAAATCCGTTCCTGGTCGTTCGGCGAAGTCAAGAAGCCGGAAACCATCAACTACCGCACCTTCAAGCCCGAGCGCGACGGCCTGTTCTGCGCCAAGATCTTTGGCCCGATCAAGGATTACGAATGCCTGTGCGGCAAGTACAAGCGCCTGAAGCACCGCGGCGTCATCTGCGAGAAGTGCGGCGTCGAAGTCACGCTGGCCAAGGTGCGCCGTGAGCGCATGGGCCACATCGAGCTGGCCTCGCCGACCGCCCACATCTGGTTCCTGAAATCGCTGCCGTCGCGTCTGGGCATGGTCCTCGACATGACCCTGCGCGATATCGAACGCGTGCTGTACTTCGAAGCATACGTCGTGACCGATCCGGGCATGACCCCGCTGAAGAAGTGCCAGATCATGTCGGAAGACGACTACGCCGCCAAGTACGAAGAGTACGGCGACGACTTCACCGCATTCATGGGCGCCGAAGGCATCCGTGAACTGCTGCGCTCGATCGACATCCACCGCGATGCCGAAGCCCTGCGCGTCGAGCTGAAAGAGTCGAAATCCGAAGCCAAGATCAAGAAATACGCCAAGCGCCTGAAGGTGCTCGAGGCGTTCCAGCGCTCGGGCATCAAGCCCGAGTGGATGATCATGGAAGTGCTCCCGGTCCTGCCGCCGGAGCTGCGTCCGCTCGTCCCGCTGGATGGCGGCCGTTTCGCGACCTCCGACCTGAACGACCTGTATCGCCGCGTCATCAACCGTAATAACCGCCTGAAGCGCCTGATGGAACTGCGCGCGCCGGAAATCATTACGCGTAACGAAAAGCGCATGCTGCAGGAAGCAGTCGACTCGCTGCTGGACAACGGCCGTCGCGGCAAAGCGATGACCGGCGCCAACAAGCGTCCGCTGAAGTCGCTGGCTGAAATGATCAAGGGTAAAGGCGGCCGTTTCCGTCAGAACCTGCTGGGCAAGCGCGTCGACTACTCGGGCCGTTCGGTCATCGTGGTGGGTCCGCAGCTGAAACTGCACCAGTGCGGCCTGCCGAAGCTGATGGCCCTGGAACTGTTCAAGCCGTTCATCTTCAACAAGCTGGAACTGATGGGTCTCGCGACCACCATCAAGGCAGCCAAGAAGCTGGTCGAAATCCAGGAACCGGTGGTCTGGGACATCCTCGAAGAAGTCATCAAAGAGCACCCGGTCATGCTGAACCGTGCGCCGACCCTGCACCGTCTCGGTATCCAGGCGTTCGAGCCGGTCCTGATTGAAGGTAAAGCGATCCAGCTGCACCCGCTGGTCTGCGCGGCGTTCAACGCCGACTTCGACGGTGACCAGATGGCAGTCCACGTCCCGCTGTCGATCGAAGCGCAGATGGAAGCCCGCACCCTGATGCTGGCTTCGAACAACATCCTGTTCCCGTCGAACGGCGAACCGTCGATCGTGCCGTCGCAGGATATCGTGCTGGGTCTGTACTACGCGACCCGCGAGGCGATCAACGCCAAGGGCGAAGGCATGATGTTCCCGGACGTGTCGGAAGTGATCCGCGCGTACGACAACAAGGAAGTCGAGCTGGCCACCCGCATCACCGTGCGTATCACCGAATACCCGAAGAACGCCGAGGGTGAATTCGACCGCACCGTGACCCGCTACGAGACCACCGTCGGCCGCGCCATCCTGTCCGAGATCCTGCCGAAAGGCCTGCCGTTCTCGGTGCTGAACCGCGCCCTGAAGAAAAAGGAAATCTCGAAGCTGATCAACACGTCGTTCCGCAAGTGCGGCCTGCGTGCGACCGTCGTCTTCGCGGACAAGCTGATGCAGTCGGGCTTCCGCCTGGCGACCCGCGCCGGCATCTCGATCGCCGTCGACGACATGCTGATCCCGGACGTCAAGAAGGGCATGATCGCGACCGCCGAAGCGGAAGTGAAGCAGATCGAGCAGCAGTACGCTTCGGGTCTGGTCACCGCCGGCGAGCGTTACAACAAGGTCGTCGACATCTGGGGCAAGACCTCGGACGAAGTCGGCAAGGCGATGATGGACCAGCTGAAAGTGGAGCCGGTCACCAAGCGTGACGGCACCGAAGGCACCCAGGAATCGTTCAACGCGATTTACATGATGGCCGACTCGGGCGCCCGTGGCTCGGCAGCCCAGATCCGCCAGCTGGCCGGTATGCGAGGCCTGATGGCCAAGCCGGACGGTTCGATTATCGAAACGCCGATTACCGCGAACTTCCGCGAAGGCCTGAACGTTCTGCAGTACTTCATCTCGACCCACGGCGCCCGTAAGGGTCTGGCGGATACGGCACTGAAGACCGCGAACTCGGGTTACCTGACCCGCCGCCTGGTCGACGTGACCCAGGATCTGGTCGTGACCGAAGACGATTGCGGCACCAACAACGGCACGCACATGAAGGCGATGGTCGAAGGCGGTGAAGTCATCGAGCCGCTGCGCGACCGTATCCTCGGCCGTGTCGCCGGTACCGACATCGTGAATCCGGAAACCCAGGAAACCGTGTTCGAAGCCGGCACGCTGCTGGACGAAGACATGGTGGAAGAGATCGAACGCCTCGGCATCGACGAAGTGAAGGTCCGCACCCCGCTGAACTGCGATACCCGTTATGGCCTGTGCGCGAAGTGCTACGGCCGTGACCTCGGCCGCGGCATGCTGGTGAACTCGGGCGAAGCCGTCGGCGTCGTGGCGGCACAGTCGATCGGTGAGCCGGGTACCCAGCTGACCATGCGTACCTTCCACATCGGTGGTGCGGCATCGCGTGCAGCAGTGGCATCGTCGGTCGAAGCCAAGTCGAACGGCACGGTCCGCTTCACCGCGACCATGCGTTACGTCACCAACGGTAAGGGCGCGCAGATCGTCATCTCGCGTTCGGGCGAAGTCCTGATCACCGACGACCACGGCCGTGAGCGCGAGCGTCACAAGGTGCCGTACGGCGCGACCCTGATCGTCAAGGACGGCCAAGTGGTCAAGGCCGGCACCGCGCTGGCGACCTGGGATCCGCTGACCCGTCCGATCATCACCGAGTACGCAGGTACCATCAAGTTCGAAAACGTGGAAGAGGGCGTCACCGTCGCTCGCCAGGTGGACGAAGTGACCGGCCTGTCGACCCTGGTGGCAATCGATCCGAAGCGTCGTGGTTCGGGCAAGGTCCTGCGTCCGCAGGTCAAGCTGCTGAACGAAGAAGGCCAGGAAGTCAAGATCGCCGGCACCGAACACGCCGTGACGATCGGCTTCCAGGTCGGCGCGCTGATCATGGTCAAGGACGGTCAGCAGGCAACGGTGGGTGAAGTGCTGGCACGTATCCCGACCGAATCGCAGAAGACCCGTGACATTACCGGTGGTCTGCCGCGCGTTGCCGAACTGTTCGAAGCACGTTCGCCGAAAGACGCGGGCATGCTGGCCGAAGTCACCGGTACCGTCGCATTCGGTAAGGAGACCAAGGGCAAGCAGCGTCTGGAAATCACCGACATGGACGGCAACAAGCACGAGTTCCTGATCACCAAGGACAAGCAAGTGCTGGTGCACGACGGCCAGGTGGTGAACAAGGGCGAGATGATCGTCGACGGTCCGGCCGATCCGCAGGACATCCTGCGCCTGCTGGGTATCGAAGCGCTGGCCCGCTACATCGTGGACGAAGTGCAGGACGTGTACCGCCTGCAGGGTGTGAAGATCAACGACAAGCACATCGAGGTGATCGTTCGCCAGATGCTGCGTCGTGTCCAGATCACCGATGCCGGCGACACCGACTACATCGTCGGCGAGCAGGTGGAGCGTTCGGAACTGCTGGAAGAGAACGACAAGGTCAACGCCGTCGGCAAGCTGCCGGCGCAGTACGAAAACGTGCTGCTGGGTATTACCAAGGCATCGCTGTCGACCGACTCGTTCATCTCGGCCGCATCGTTCCAGGAAACCACCCGCGTCCTCACCGAAGCGGCGATCATGGGCAAGCGCGACGGTCTGCGCGGCCTGAAGGAAAACGTCATCGTCGGCCGCCTGATCCCTGGCGGTACCGGTCTGGCATTCCACCGCGCCCGCAAGGAGAAGGAAGTGTGGGAGGCGGAAGAGCGCCAGGCACTGCTGCAGCAGGAGAAGGCCAACATGGCCGCCGAGCTGCAGGCGATGGAAGACCAGCAGAATGCTGCGGCTTCGGTCGAGCAGCATCATGGTGATGGCGAGTGATCGTCTGAGCTGGTAGCTTGATGTGAGAACGGCACCCTGAGGGGTGCCGTTTTTTTTTTACAATTTGATGGGCTAACTAGTCGGGTAAAGACTTATAAGCTCAAATAAGCGCTTTTCTAAAAAGACACTTTAGGCCGCGTTTTCCCGAACAATGTCAGAGCAATCTAAAATATGTGCAATTCGTTCAATTGTGGTCTTTAACGGGGTAACGTCGCATTTTTTCGAGAGTCGCAATTTGATGTTAATGTTTTGGGCCTTCGTGCCTGTTGATGCTCGGATTCTTTGCAAAATAAGTGGGAGGACAAAATCTTTTCCAGAGACGTAGGTTGAAACAAAACACTTGTCAATGTCGATGTTTTTTTCTATCTGTTGAAGTGCGCATTCCACTACGACTAACCCATAGTTTTGAGTTAGTAAATCATATATTTCGCGATAAATAGCTTCCGACTTGTTAGCGCAGATTTCCCCATCTTGCGATGCACATATCGAGCGTGACCCCCTAGAAAGCGTCGCGATGCCGGAGTCTAACTTGTGTGCGACCGCAAAGATCTTAAAGAGTTTTTGAAGACTCTCTCTCGATCTATTCAGCCATCCGTGCAAGTCTAGAAGCGCCCGTAACTGTTCCTCATCGTGTCGAACATCTTCCTCATCCATAATCGATACAACTGCATCTTCATCCCAGAGGAAATTCTCTATGCAATAGCGTGGAAGGGCTATTACATTTATTGGCAATTCTTCTTTCTCGCCGCACATTAAATATAGATCACCATCAACAATAAAGACAGAGCGGCGCAATTGAGGATTGCAGCTCAGGTCATGTTTTGCCGCGCCAATAACCGTTTCGCGACTCCCCAACGGAAAAACGCGAGATAAAGAAATACGCTCAGAAATAGCGCGACTCAAGAGCGAAGAAAATATTTTATCGTAACCAACAGCCGTGTCTTCAATATATACGTCAAAATCGTTATTTTGGCGATGAAATGCAGCAGCGGCATAACGCGCAGCGGGGCTTCGTTCTAGCATATATCACCCCACGTCGACACAGTGGTTCTTAAGGAAGCCAACTATCTCAGGTGAGTGTGTGGCAAAGATAAACTGATTATTCTTGTTGGCGTTGATTAGCTCTTCAATAAGCATTTCTTGCCAGCGAAGATGAAGCGACAGCTCCGGTTCATCAACAATGAACACTCCCCCTTTGTTCCTAGCAAAAGTGGAGTGAGCAATAAGAATCAGCAATTGTTTTTCACCGGACGAAAGAGACTGTAACGGAATGCTTTCTCCCGACTGAATGATCTTTAACCTTCCAATCGAATCGACCTCAACGACCTTTCGAGAGTTTTCAAAGAATCGGTTCATCGAATCAACAAAGCTCCTAATTGGCGCATAAACTTTTTCCGCAATACGTTTCTGTCTATCCATTTCCGCTAAAATTTTATGAAATCTTTGAATTTGGACCTTGTTCATCAGTAATTCGATGCTGAAGCCTGAATGTCCCTTCCTGCGGAACGTTTCTTCGCTAAATATTTCAGTGATCTGTGCAAAAAATTGGTCAATCTGATCAGATAAAGTGTTCCCACCACCGAGGTCTACTGCAATGTTTTCCAATTCCTTTCGGCGCATTACGAGCTCTTGTAGCTCTAAATAAGAGCTCTTTTGGCTTGCCTCAAGCGACTCAGGCTCAAATTTAATGTAGTCAAAGGTTGAGCCGATAATTACGCTAATCAAACGGCTGTTGTTGGAATCACTAAGCCGTCTAAACTGACGGTACGCTCGCTCAATTAGGGACTGGCAACTCTCTAGGCCGTCCCTATTTTCACGCCGCAGCGTAAGACGATAGTTTAGCTTTCGATCTTCATCAGAATATTCGTCATCGTAACGCCCTGTACGGCGCTCCAAACCGAGAAAGAGTGGCTTTTCGCCATTGATCAGGCGTCGAGCTTCTTCAGGAAGAGATCGCAAAAATAGCAGCCGCGTTTCGTCAAGATGGTCATCTAATCGTGCATTCTTGGCATAAATCGCTCGCTCGTCGTCGCTGAGTAGCGGGAGTCTCACCTCGTCTTCGCAATTAAAAAAGAAAGAGAGAGCATTTCCAACATTCTTTATTCTTATGGTATATGCCTTGCCTTCCCGTTCAATAGTCAGCGATAGCTCACTAAACTTAATCGAAAAAAGCGTAGAAACGTCCATCGATAACGTAGCCTGCATCAACCGCAAAGCACTTGTCTTCCCACTTCCGTTAATTCCTACCAAAAACGTAACGTCTCTATGGAAATCGAAATCGAAGTTATAAGTGCTATGAACCTTTCTCGCGAAAAAATGTAAGATTTTCACTCGGACCCCTTAATTTTTTGGTTTGTTAAACTTAATTATTTGTCTCTTACAATTTGCATTGCTATGCTTAATGAATAGATACTTAGGTTCTGTGGAATTTTCGCAGGGACCCGTACTCATGATGGCATTATGATACGAAAGATCCAAGTGGAAATTGGATTGTAGTCATGCATCGCCTATATAGTATGTGCGACGGCGGGGCTAAGTCTGCAATTTAAACTCGGCTTCCGCCATGGCTGTGCGACGTAGAGAATCCCGAGTAACTAACCGAGGCGAGCTGTCGACTAGCTCCTTTGTCTCGGTCGCATAAATCGACAAACCACGTGCATGCTTAGTGAGTAAGAGTTTTTGTTGACTGCGTGATCACTGGCGGCACCGGCCTGGCATTCCACCGCGCCCGCAAGGAGAAGGAAGTATGGGAGGCGGAAGAGCGCCAGGCACTGCTGCAGCAGGAGAAGGCCAACATGGCCGCCGAGCTGCAGGCGATGGAAGACCAGCAGAATGCTGCGGCTTCGGTCGAGCAGCATCAGGGTGAGGGCGAGTGATCGTCTGAGCTAGCTGGTAGCTGAAATGAAGACGGCACCCTGAGGGTGCCGTTTTTTTTTTGCCCGCTCCGGGCGGAAGGCCCTACAAGCTTATTTAGCTGCCGAAGCCGTCCCCCCAGCAGCCGCGGGAACCTGCCTGGTAACCAGGATCAGTTCCGGCTCACATACAGCCGTACACCGCGTATAACTCGCCACGCAGGCCTCATTGCGTTCCAGGCTACGACGCTGTATCGCGAGCCCGTCGGTTCTAACCGAGGACTCCGACCATGCCGCTGACATCCCGCCCTCGTTGCGGGGGAAGGGGTTGACTTCCTCCAGCCGTGGCCTCTTGTCGAGCTCGGTCATCTTGGCCGCACGGCTCATGCACTTGCCTTGTTCGGCAGCGCATGTCGCTTTGCACACCACGGGATCCTGGACCGCCCAGGCTGCGGGAGCGGCCAGCAGGCCGAGCAGGGTGAAGAACAGGATGGAACGATTCACATGCTTCCTTTCGCCGAGGAGGGACCGGTGGGCGTCACGAACCGCAGCACCAAGCTCAGTATCTATAAAAATGCCAATGCATTCTAGTTCGGCTTCTGCCATATCCAGGCAATCCAGAACCCTCCAGCGCAACTTTATCCCCTGCGGATAGACCGACGGCCTTACACCAGGAATGTCGTTTTTTCGTGAGCAATGCTCCATAAGTAATACCGAGCTCGAATGTCAATACGATAGTGAACTGCGCAGACTTCATCGTTCACGCTCCATATTGACGAGCTCGCCCGCTGTACACCCCCGATACCTCTAGCTTCCACTGTCGTCATTCCTTCGCTCCTCCATATCCGTCATTTCCAGCTCTCCCAAGCATCGGATTCGGTCGAAAACTACCCCTCTTCCTGGTTGTTGTATGCATACGACTCATTCTTTCTTGTCGTTGACACAATGCCGTACGGAATGTTCATATGTATGCCGAGTTTTCCTGACGGAAAAGTCAACAATGCTTGCCGAAGATTCTTGTAATTACATGAAAGGGTGAACTTTATCTGCCTAGAAAAAACTGTCGTTAGCTGATCCAGCCGACGACCTGCTGTCCGATGTTGCACTGCTCTGATTTAAAAAAAATTCAATTAATAGATTTTTGATCGGGAGATTTATGTTGCATACAGAGAAACAGAAGTCCAAAGCGTCCGCGCTACGCCGTTCCGCCATCTCGGTGGCTATCGGCATGTGTTTCATGGGCGCCGCATGGGCTGCGGAAACCGGTGGTCTGCGTATCGCGATCACCGCCCAGGGCAAGCCGATCGCCGGCGCAACGGTGAGGATCAGCTCGCCAAGCAGCCTTGTAACCAAGACAGCAGTGACCGAAGCGGACGGTACCGCCCGTATCTCGGGCCTGGATCCGGCCACCGACTACAAGGTGGAAGTGGTCGCTCCCGGCTACAGCAACTACACCGCCAGCGACGTCGCGGTGGTCAGTAACCAGAACCCGCTCGTCACCTACGCACTCGATGGCGGCAGCGCTGCGACGCCGGGCGCCCAGCAGGTGGTCGTGACCGGTTCGCGCCTGGTGCGCGTCGACACCACCTCGGCCACCGTCGGCACCGTCCTCAACCTCGGCGTGGTGGAATCGCTGCCGACCGGCCGCAGCTACCAGAGCTACCTGCAGCTGGTGCCGGGCGTGAAGCCTTCGTCGGGCGGCAACCCGTCGTCGAAATCGGGCGTGAACTATTCGGACATCGGCGGCGCCACCGGCTCCTCTTCGGACAACGTGTACATCCTCGACGGCGTCGACGTGACCGACCCGAGCACCGGTACCTTCGGTTCCAACATCAACTCAGAGATCATCCAGGAACAGCAGATCCTCACTGGCGGCATTCCGGCCGAATACGCGGGTGGCTCGGGCCTGGTGTCGAAGGTCATCACCAAGTCGGGCGGTAACGACTTCCACGGTTCGGTCAACTACTACTTCCAGAACGATAACCTGGTCGCCGACTACAAGAACACGACTTCGTCCGGCTTCTCGACCTACGATGCCGCCGTCACCCTCGGCGGTCCGATCATCCGCGACAAGCTTTGGTTCTTCGGTTCGTTCCAGAAGAAGGTGCGCGACACCGACGTGGTCAACTCGGATACCGGCGAATTCATGCGTACCGTGAACCGCGACGACCGGCTGGGCTTCCTGAAGATGACCTGGCAGCCGACCGAGAACGACCGTTTGGTGCTGTCCTTCTTCAACGACCCGACCAAGACCACCGGTTCCACCACCGCCACCACGCTGAACAACCGCGACACCCGCCGCAAGCAGGGCGGCGACAACTACAAGGTCGAGTACTCGCGCGACATGGAGAACCTGCGCCTGACCGGCTACGCCTTCCGCCACATCGGTGAAGTGTCGGACTTTTCGGCCAGTACCGCGATCCGCAACACCATCCTGTTCCGCACCCCGCCGTCCCCGACCCTGGCGCAGGTCCAGCTGGGTGGCTTCGGCAGCGACACGATCTCGGAACGTAACCGTGACGAGATCGGCATCAACGCCGAATACTTCTGGGAGACTGCCAACGCCGGTACCCACACCATCAAGGGCGGCTTCCTGGTCTCGAAGAACGAATACTTCGAGGACGCGCGCTACACCGGCACCGAGAAGGCGCAGTACCAGTCGATGAATGCGGCCCAGGGCAACGTCTCGTTTACCGAAGCATCCGCCGCTTCCTCCGGCTGGACCGCCCGCCCGGTCGTCGTCGCCGACATCCCGCGTATCATCAGCGCGATCAATGCCTCGTCGGCCGCGAACCGCGCCTACTTCTACAGCCTGCTCGACGCCAACAAGGACGGCACCATCAGCGACCCCGAAGTGCGCGCGCTGCGCTTCGGCAGCACCGCCGGCAACCCGAACGGCCAGGTCAACCTGTACCGCGCCGTCGAGACCGTTACTTCGCCGTACAGCGTGGAAGCCACCGGCAAGGCCGCCTTCCTCCAGGATACCTGGACCAAGGACAAGCTGACCGTCAACGCGGGCGTCCGCGCCGAAGAGTGGGTGCACAAGGATTCGAAGGGCGCCCAGTCGGCCAAGTTCAAGTGGAAGCTGGCGCCGCGCCTGAGCGTGGTGTATGACCCGACCGGCGAAGGCCGCAGCAAGGTATGGGGCTTCCTGGGCCGCTACTACGACCCGATCCGCACCAACATGTCGGACTTCGCCGGCGCCCTCACCGGCCCGGTGCAGGAAGAACAGGTCTTCGTGGGCGACCGCTGGCTGACCTTCCGTACCCGCGGCGGCGAGAAGACCCCGGATGCCGTGTTCGCGCCGACCACCAAGACCCCGTACACCGACGAGTTCATGCTCGGCTATGCGACCAACCTGGGCCGTGACTGGACCGCGTCGATCGCCTACACCAAGCGCCGCACCCGCGACATCCTGGAAGACTACGACCTGGAGCTGTACTCGGATCCGAACAACAAGGTGGCAAGCCATGCCGGCCCGGGCTCCCAGTTCTACCTGCCGTACTCCTACTTCGGTTACTCGTCGAAGCCAAACTCGAACTACGTGCTGGGCACGCTGGCCGGCGGCAAGCGCGATTACCAGGGCGTGGAGATCAGCCTGACCAAGGCCAAGCGCGACAACTGGCAGGGCGCGGCTTCGTACACCTGGAACGACGCGAAGGGCAATACCAACTCCGACAGTAACGCCGACTTCCAGGGCGACTGGGTCGCGCTGGATCCGCGCGCACCGAACGTGTACGGACCGCAGCCGGGCAACATCGAGCACCAGTTCAAGGCCTACGGCACTTACTACTTCAACAACGGCCTCGAGGTCAGCGGCGTGTTCAACTGGAACAGCGGCCTGCTGTACACCCGTTCGCAGCTGGTGTCCGGCCGCTACCTGCCGGAGATGGACGACGAGTATACCTTTGGCGGCGTGACCGATACCTGGGTCAAGGCAGGTTCGGTCGGCAGCCAGACCGGCCCGTCGTACTACACCTTTGACATGCGCCTGAAGTACACCTACAAGCTGGCCGGCAGCCAGAAGGTCGAACTCTTCCTCGACCTGTTCAACGTGCTGGACAAGCAGACGGGTACCGCGGCCCAGGCCCTGGTCAACTCGAGCGGCAAGTACCAGTTCGGCCAGGCCAACGCCTTCGTCGAACCGCGCCGCCTGTACGTCGGCGCACGCTACTCGTTCTGATCCGGACGACGTGCAGCAAGCCGGCCCCGCGAGGGGCCGGTTTTTTTTCGTCTTACTCTTCCCAGCCACATTCCCGTCCCGCACACTGTTGCACACTTAACCCATCCGTACGCCCATCCCGTGTAATGACTGCTATCATGCAATACTGAGTTAGCGGATATTTCACATTCTTGCCCACCGAGCACTATGCCTTGGCCTTTTGACGCGACCCCGGACGCCCCTGGCGCGGCGACCCGCATGACGGAGATGGAGCGCCGCATGCGCGCTTTCCCCTGGGAGACCACCCCCGTCGGTCCCGTGGCCGGCTGGCCGCAGAGCCTGAAAAGCGCGGTGCGCACCGTGCTCGATCTTCGTTTGCCGGCCCACCTGGCGTGGGGCGATTCCTTCGTCCAGTTCTTCAACGACGCCTACCTGCCCATCCTCGGGGACAAGCACGACAGCGCGCTCGGCAACGACACCCGCGTCACCTGGGCCGAGATCTGGCCCACGATCGGCCCGATGTGGCAGCAGGTGCGCCAGGGCGAGTCGCTCGGTTCGGATGGCTTGCCGCTGACGATCAACCGCTACGGCTACTACGAGACCTGCTATTTCAGCTACTCGTACAGCCCGATCTACGGCGACAGCGGCCGGGTCGAGGGCGTGCTGACCACCTTCGCCGAGATCACCAAGGCGGTGCTGGGCGAGCGCCGGCGCGACTACCAGGTCAAGCTGGCCGATACCCTGCGCCGCGAGACCGAGTTCGGCTCCATGCTCAAGGCCACCATCCGGCTCACCAGCGAATACTTCGCCAACTCCAACGTCGCCTACGTCGAACTCGACGAACAGCACCGCACCTTCACCGTGAAGGAAGAATGGAAGGACGGCGTCGAGACCGGTGGGGCCCAGGGCACGCTGCCGGTGGACATGCTGTCGCCGAGCCAGCTCGACGCCCTGCGCGCCGGCACCACCCTCTGCATCGACGACGTCTCGACCGACCCGGAATGCGCGGCCGTGGCCAAGCCCTGCCTGATGCTGGGCATCCATTCGGTGGTCGTGATTCCCTTGAAGGACGGTGACCGCCTGCACGGCGCCGGCTTCCTGTACAAGGACCATTCCTACCGCTGGACCGACGACGAACGCACCCTGGCCGAAGACCTGGCGCGCCGCACCTGGGAAGCGCTGCGCCGGATCGGCGCCGAAGAAGCCCTGCGCGAGGAAAAGCGCGTGCTTGAGCTGCTCAACCGCGCCGGCAGCGTACTCGCCTCGACGCTCGACATCGACACCCTGCTGCAGTCGCTGACCGACGCCGCCACCGAGCTGACCGGGGCCGCATTCGGCGCCTTCTTCTACAACGGCCGCGACCTCAACGGCGACGCCTACCTGCTGTACACCCTGTCCGGCGCGCCGCGCGAAGCCTTCGAACACCTCGGCCACCCGCGCCCGACCGCGGTCTTCGGCCCTACCTTCAAGGGCGGCCCGCCGATCCGCAGCGACGACATCACCAGGGATCCGCGCTATGGCCGTATGGGCCCGCACCACGGCATGCCGAAAGGACACCTGCCGGTGCGCTCCTACCTGGCGGCCTCGGTCTGCTCGCGCTCGGGCGAGGTGCTGGGCGGGCTGTTTTTCGGCCACCCGCAGCCGGGCATGTTCGACGAGCGCACCGAGCGCTTGATCTCCGGTTTCGTGGCCCAGGCCGCGGTGGCGATCGACAATGCGCGCCTGTACGAGCTGGCCCAGCGCGCCGCGCGCGAGCGCGAGGGCATCCTGGCCAGCGAGCGCGCCGCACGCGCCGAGGCCGAGCGCCACAGCAAGATGAAGGACGAGTTCCTGGCCATGCTCGCGCACGAGCTGCGCAATCCGCTGGCGCCCATCACGAATGCCGCCCAGCTGCTCAAGATGCCGAACGTGGACGAGAACCTGCGCCTCAAGGCCGGCAACATCATCTCGCGCCAGGTGCGCCACATGACCGAGCTGGTGGACGACCTGCTGGACGTTTCGCGGGTGACGCGCGGCCTGGTCAAGCTCGAGACCGAGACCCTGGAACTGACCGCCGTGCTGCGCTCCGCCGTCGAGCAGGCGCGCCCCCACATCGAAGCCAAGAACCACCTCCTGACGGTGGAGGCGCCGAGCCGGCCGGTAGCGGTCGCGGGCGACCGCACGCGCCTGGTGCAGGTGCTGGTCAACCTGCTCAACAACGCCGCCAAGTACACCCCGCCGGGCGGGCGCATCACCCTGCGCCTCGAGGCCGGACCGGAACAGGCGCGCCTGACCGTGATCGACAACGGCGCCGGCATGGACGCCAAGCTGCTGCCGCACGTGTTCGACCTGTTCACCCAGGCCGAGCGCACGCCCGACCGCTCGCAGGGCGGGCTCGGAATCGGCCTGGCGCTGGTCAAGACCATCGTCCAGATGCATGGCGGCCAAGTCGAGGCCCACAGCGACGGCCTGAACCTGGGCTCCTCGGTGTCGGTGCTGCTGCCGCTGGCGCTCGAGGGCGCGGTGCCGGCGGGGGAGGCGCCGGCGCCGGCCCAGCGCCGCCGCGGCGCACCAAGTGCGCGCGCGATCGCGGTCGCGCCCTGCACCCTCACCATCGTCGACGACAACGTCGACGCGGCCCAGTCGCTGGCGGTGCTGCTGCGCGAGCAGGGGCACACGGTGCACGTGTTCGACGGCGCCATGCGCACCCTGGCGTCCACCGAGATCGCGCAGACCCACGCCTTCATCCTCGACATCGGCCTGCCCGACATGACCGGCTACGAGCTGGCGCGCCGCCTGCGTCGCGAGCACCCGACGGCCACCTTCATCGCGCTCACCGGCTACGGCCAGGCGCGCGACCGCGACCTGTCGAAGCAGGCCGGCTTCGACCACCACCTGGTCAAACCGGTCGAATTCCGCGCCCTGGCCGACATCCTGGCCCAGCTGCCGCAGTGCGGTCCGAAGGCGGACGATGTGGCGCAGGAACCGGATATTGCAGGCGTGAGTTGATTGTCGGTTGACTTTGTTGCTGGAACTCAGCAATATTGTTAAATCCTCGACATCTGTACCCATCCGTGTCCCGTAAAAAGAACAGTCGCCAGTGGGCGCGCCTGCGAATCCTGTGTTCCGGCGGCCTGCACCCGATGACCCTCATTCCCGATGCCCTGGAGCTGGTGCGCGAGCTGATCCCGAACAGCGCATCGCAGCTGTTCCTGGTCGCCGAGCGCGCACCCGAAGACATGCACGAAGCGAACGTGCTGGGCGTGCTGCCGCCGCCGAACGGCTATTTCTATGGCGACGCGACCGACTTCGGCCTGCCGCCCGCCGAAGCGCGCGCGCGCGCCGCCCACGTGCTGGAAGCGCGCCTCGGCCCCGCGTCCGCGCCGGTGGGCACCCTGACCCTGCTGCGTGACGACGGCCCGCCTTTCGACGCCGACGACGAGGAAGACCTGGGCCGGGTGGCCAACTACCTCGACTACGCGCTGCGTAGTGCAACTGCGGCCGCCACCGCCGGCAACGGCGTGCTAGGGGTGATCGAAGACGAGGCCATGCTGCTGGCGACCACCAACGGCGACATCCTGTTCCTGAGCGATTCGGCCGGCGCACTGCTCGACCAGCTGGCCTCGCAGGAGCAGCAGGTGTTCGACCGCCGCACCCTGCCGCCGTTTTGCCTGCGCCTGGTGGAATCGGTGGTCTACGGCGACCGCTATCCCTGGCGCCTGCCGGCCGGCACCCTGGAACTGGCCGGCGGCGTGCTGGAAGCGCGCGCCCAGTGGATGAGCGCCGGCTCCTATGACGCCATCCACAGCCGCACGGTTGGCATCTTCCTGAAATTCGTGGTGCCGATGCCGCTGCGGATCTGGCGCGCCCTGGGCAGCGTCGAGCTGTCGCCACAGCAGATGGAGGTGGCGTTCTGGATGGGCCTGGGCGGCGGACGCGATGCCGCCCGCTCGCGCATGGACGTCAGCGACGCCGTGCTGCGCGACTGCGTCAAGGCGGTCTACGAAAAATTCGGCTGCACCTCCGAGGCCGGGCTGCTGGCCATCCTGCGGCCGACGATCTCGCGCATGTAACGCATGTAAAGGCGGCACAGCCGGGGCGCCGGCTGCTTCCCCCCACCGCAGGGGGTGGAATACAGATGTTTCATTTTTTACCATAACGGTCTACTACTTTCGAAGAGGACCGCCAATGAAACTGCATTCCCTGACTGCCGCTGCGCTGCTGGGCCTCGCGTCCGCATCCCACGCCGCCATCATCCACCAGTACGAACTGAACGGCAACTTGAAGGATGCGAAGGATGCGAGCCCGTCGAAGGACCTGGTCTCGCTCGGCGGCACCCTCGGCGCCGGTTCCTATGCCTTCAGCGCCAACCAGGGCCTGGCCCTGCAGTACGCGCTCGCCCCGGTGTACACGATCGACATGAGCTTCCAGCTCGCCGGCGCCACCGCCAGCTACCAGCGCCTGCTGAATTGGGCATATTCGGCAGCCGACTATGGCCTGTACGTCTACAAGGATCATTTCTGCTATTACCGGGGCAGCTGCCTGGACGGCAGCGTGTTCGCGCCGAACCAGGACATCCGTCTGACCGTGACCCGTGATGCCGCCTCCGTCGTGACCTTCTACCAGAACGGCAAGACCCTGTTCAGCTTCCAGGACAGCGCGGGCCAGACGCTGGCCGACGGCAACCGCCGCCTCAGCTTTTTCAAGGACGACGGCAGCAACGAAGTGGCGACCGGCACGGTTGACTTCATCCATATCTACGACAACGCCCTCAGCCTGCGCGAAGTCCAGGCGCTGAACCCGGGCATGCTGCCCGAACCGGCCTCGCTCGGCCTGGTCGGCGCAGGGTTGGCGCTGGTCGGCTGGACCCGCCGCCGCCGGGAGCGCGGCGCCGCCTGACGGTTGTGCGGAACATCCCCCATCCAAGGGGATGGAATACACTGGCGTGGCTTTTTATTATCTCAACAGATCCCAAGGAGGATTGTCATGAAGATTCGATGGATGATCGCGGCCCTGCTGGGCGCCAGCTGCGCCTTCGCCAACGCCGCAGACCTGAAGGTGGCCATGAAGATGGCGACCGAGAAAGGGGAGGGCCTTGATGTCGGCACCGTGACCATCAGCGAGACGCGGTACGGGCTGGTGTTCACTCCGGCCCTGAGCGGCCTGCCGGCCGGCCTGCATGGCTTCCACGTGCATGAGAACGGCAGCTGCGGCCCGAACCAGAAGGACGGCAAGACGGTCCCGGCGGGCGCCGCCGGCGGCCACCTCGACCCGGCCAAGACCGGCAAGCACGGCCTGCCCTGGGGCGAAGGCCACCTCGGCGACCTGCCGGCCTTGAGCGTGGACGACAAGGGTAATGCAAGCAATCCGGTACTGGCGCCGCGCCTGAAGCTGGCAGATGTCAAGGGCAAGGCCCTGATGGTGCATGCGGGCGGCGACAACCACGCCGACCACCCGGCGCCGCTCGGCGGCGGAGGCGGAAGGATCGCCTGCGGCGTCATCCAGTAGCCATCCCTGTCTCATCAGGGATGAAAGAAAATTTCGAGAATAAGCGAAAAACGAAATGAAATTTCAGTCCCTGATGGCAGCCGTGCTGCTGCCCCTGCTGTTGCTGCCGATGTCCGGCAGCGGCGCCACCCCAATCTCTGCCGGCGCCGACGTCGCCGCGCCCGGCGCCGCGCCGGCAGCGACCGGCGAAGATGCACTTGATTCCTGGGTCTACCGCAACGGCGACCTGGTGCTGGACATCCGCGACTCGGCCGGCGCCGAGATCGTGCGCACCGGCCTGGCCTACTTTTTCCGCGACGATCACATCGCTACCGCCAACGAAGCTCCCGCCGCACCGGCAGAGGCGCTCGATGCGCCGCAGCCGGCCCTGGCCGTGCTCGGCGCCCAGGTGGAACAAGAGCAAGCCGCGGGCGCCGAGCTGCCCGAGCCCCTGTCGCTGGGCCTGCTGGGCGCCGGCGTCGCCGTGCTGGGCTGGACCCGGCGCCAGGGCAACCAGGCTGCCGCGCGCGGCTGGAAGCAGCGCCTGGTGCGCGCGATCTGGCCCTGGCCCAGCCTGTCCTGGCTGGACAGCTGAGCGCCTAGTGCTCTTAGAACCTATCCCAGTAGGGAATGAGTCGCTTTCGGCGCGCCTGGCAGGCAGGTGCTGCGTTGCTCGTCGTTGCATGGCTCGCCATGCGGCCTCCTCGCGCCTTGCCCCTGCCAGCCATGCATCACCGCCAGCTTCCTCCCCCCTACTGGGATAGGTTCTTAGTCCTCTCTTCGGCTCGCAGGCAATTCCACCTGCGGCACCGGCGTCGCCTGGGCCGCAATGAATCCCTCCAGCGCGTGGCCCAGGTCGTCGACCACGCGCTTTCCCCACGCCTTCTCCATCAGCCGGTACTGACGCTCGATCAGCGGCGCAATCTCGTCGAACAGGGCGTCGCCGCGCGGCGCCAGGCGCACCATCACGCGGCGCGCATCGAGCGCCATCCGTTCGCGCCGCACGAGACCGGTCTCCTCCATGCGCGCTAGCACGCCGGCCATGCTCGGGCTCAGGATCTGGCACAGCTCGCATAGTTCGCGCGGCTCGAGCTGGCCGTGCTCGTCCAGCGCACGCAGGATGCGCCATTGCTGCTCGGTCACGCCGAAGTGGTTCAGCACCGGACGGAAATGCGACATCAGCGCGTCGCGCGCTTTCAAAAGCTGCTGCGGCAGGTTACGGTGGGTGATGCGGCGGGCCAAGGTGAACTCCATTGATCAGGCCAGCGAGCTTGACTGGCTAACATATTAGTGATTAACTTACGAACATATTAGCGAATATCGGCGTTCGCTGAGTTTATTCTGCGGCAAAGATCGTGATTATCCGAGACAGGCCTTCCGGCCTCAAGCTGTTCCTGCTGCTGCGCGGCTCGATCCTGCCCAGGATCCTGCCCGCGCTCCTCGTGAATATCGCGATCGCCACCCTGGTGACCTGGCTGCACGGCGCCCTGGGCGACGTCAAGATCACCCTCACCGCCATTCCCTTCACCCTGCTCGGCCTGCCGCTCGCGATCTTCCTCGGCTTTCGCAACAACTCGGCCTACGACCGCTTCTGGGAAGGGCGCAAGCTGTGGGGCGCGCTGCTGCTGCACAGCCGCAGCCTGGCGCGCCAGTGCCTCAGCCTGATCGAGGGTCCCGATTCCGCCCACATCCGCAACGGCCTGGGCGACGTGCGGGTGCGCATGGTCCTGCGCGGCAGCGCCTTCTGCCACGCCCTGCGCGACGCGCTGCGCGGCCTCGGCCCCGATCCTGCGCTGGCCGCGCTGCTGGCGCCGGGGGAGCTGGACGGCCTGGGGCGGGCGCCGAACAAACCCGACTACCTGATGCAGCGCATGGGCCAGGACCTGCGCCTGTCCATCAAGGAAGGGCGCATCGAGCCCTGCCTGGCCGCCAACATCGACACGACCCTGTCCGCGCTGACGGGCGCCGCCGCGGCCTGCGAACGCATCAAGAGCACCCCGATTCCGTTTTCCTACACCCTGCTGCTGCACCGCACGGCCTACCTCTACTGCTTCCTGCTGCCGTTCGGCCTGGTCGACACCATCGGCTTCATGACGCCGCCGGTGGTGGCCATCGTGACCTACACCTTCTTCGGCCTGGACGCCCTCGGCGACGAGCTCGAAGAGCCGTTCGGCCTGGAACACAACGATTTGCCCCTGAACGCGATCTGCCGCGCGATCGAGATCGAGCTGCGTGCCGCACTCGGGGATGACAACCTGCCGCCGCCGCTGGCGCCGGTCGACTACTGCCTGACCTGAAGAGATGTACCCGGAGAGACACATGCATCACGACCAACACGTTGAACTTGACCGCATCCGCCTGCCGCAACTGCGCGAGCGCATCACCAGCGCCGAGCGCGCGGCCGACTGGATCCGCGACGGCATGACCGTCGGCATGAGCGGCTTCACCCGCGCCGGCGACGCCAAGGCGGTGCCGCTGGCGCTGGCCGAGCGCGCCCGCCGCGAGCCCCTGAAAATCACCCTCATGACCGGCGCCTCGCTCGGCAGCGATATCGACAAGACCCTGCTTGAGGCCGGCGCGCTGGCGCGCCGCATGCCCTTCCAGGCCGACCCGACCCTGCGGGCGGCGATCAACCGCGGCGACGTGATGTTCGTCGACCAGCACCTGTCCGAAACCGTGGAACTGCTGCGCACGCGCCAGATCGCCCCGGTCGACGTGGCCGTCATCGAAGCGGTGGCGATCACCGAGAGCGGCGCCATCGTGCCCACCACCTCGGTCGGCAACAGCGCCAGCTTCGCCATCCTGGCCGACAAGGTGATCGTCGAGATCAACCTGAGCCAGTCGCCGGCGCTGGAAGGCCTGCACGACATCTTCATCCCCAAGCACCGCCCGCGCCGCGAGCCGATGCCGCTCATGAGCGTGAGCGACCGCATCGGCGCCAGCGCGATCCAGATCCCGCCGGAGAAGATCGTCGCCATCGTCATGACCGAAAAGCACGACAGCGCCTCCACCATCCTGCCGCCGGACGCCGAGACGGCCGCCATTGCCGGCCACCTGATCGGCTTCTTCAACGAAGAAATCGCCCAGGGCCGCCTGACCGAGCGCCTGATGCCGATCCAGGCCGGCATCGGCACCATCGCCAACGCCGTGGTGTCGGGCCTGATCGAGGGGCCGTTCCGCCACCTGACCATGTATTCGGAAGTGCTGCAGGACTCGACCTTCGAGCTGTTCGACGCCGGCCGGCTCGACTTCGCCTCGGGCTCCTCGATCACGCTGTCGGAAGCGCGCGGGCGCGAGGTGTTCGCCAACATCGATCGCTACAAGGCTAGGTTGGTGCTGCGCCCGCAGGAGGTGAGCAACCACCCGGAAGTGATCCGCCGCCTGGGCCTCATCGCGATCAACACCGCGCTCGAATTCGACATCTACGGCAACGTCAACTCGACCCACGTGTCGGGCACCCACATGATGAACGGGATCGGCGGCTCGGGCGACTTCGCGCGCAACGCCTACCTGTCGGTGTTCGCCACCAAGTCGACCGCCAAGGACGGCCGCATCTCCAGCATCGTGCCGATGGCCGCGCACGTCGACCACAACGAGCACGACGTCGACATCGTGGTCACCGAGATCGGCCTGGCCGACCTGCGCGGGCTGGCGCCGCGCGAACGGGCGCAGCGCATCATCGACAACTGCGTGGCGGAGCCGTACCAGGGGATGCTGCGCGAGTACGTGGAAGAGGCAAACCGGGGAGGAGGGCAGACGCCGCACGTGCTGGAGAAGGCGTTCTCGTGGCACGTGCGGTATCGGGAGACGGGGTCGATGGTGGAATAAACGTAGGGTGCACGGCTTCGCCGTGCGCGCGTTCAACCGGTGTATGAGCAGCGTTACATCAGTTCATGTGGGAGTTCAACGCGCGGTCGGCGGAGCGTGGACCAGATCACCCCTACGTAAATTACTTGGCCGCAGCGCGCGCCTTTCCAAACGGATCCCCCGCCTTCCACGCCGGCGCCTTCGGCGCATCCGCCACCATGCGCCCCAGGTTCAGCGTGAACTGCGCCTGCTGCACCATGCCCGACAGATCCCAGCTCGGATCGTACTCGTCGTTCGCCTGGTGGTAGCGCGCGCCGTAGGCCTTGCGCTTGGCGGTGCTGGCTTCCCCGTCCTTCACCCAGCTGTTGCCCGAGCCCACCGAGAACGCCGGCACGCCCGCCTTGGCGAAGCTGAAGTGGTCGCTGCGGAAGTAGCCGCCGCCCAGGTCCGGACGCGCCGGTGCGATCTCCATGCCCATGCTCTTCGCGGTGGCGGCCGCCATCTCGCCCAGGTCGGTGCGCTCGCTGCCGGGGGTGGAGACGTCCTTGACCAGGCCGACGAAGTTCAGGCTGTCCAGGTTCAGGTTGGCGACCGTCTTCTCGATCGGCCACAGCGGCTTGGCGGCGTAGGCCGCGCTGCCCAGCAGGCCTTGTTCCTCGGCCGCGACCCACAGGAACATCTGGCTGCGTTTGGCCGGGTTGCGCACGGCTTCCTGGGCCATCGCCAGCAGGGCGGCGCTGCCCGAGGCGTTGTCGACCGCGCCGTTGAAGATGGTGTCGCCGCTCGTTCCCTGCTTGCCCATGTGGTCCCAGTGCGCGCTGTAGATCACCAGCTCGTCCTTGAGGCTTGGGTCGGTGCCCGGCACCACGCCGGCCACGTTGAATTCGTTCAGGGTGCGCACTTCGGCGCGCGCCTGGCCTTTCACGCGGGCCTTGAGCGGCACCGGCTCGAAGTCCTTGTTCTCGGCCGCGGCGCGCAGCTTGTCGAGGTCCTGGCCGCCGGCGGCGAACAGCTTGCGCGCGGTGGCGTCGGTCATCCAGCCCTGCAGGCCGGTGCCCAGCTTGCCCTCGGCCAGCTGGAAGCGCTCGGCATTGGCCCAGCTGTTCTGCACCACGCTCCAGCCATAAGACGCCGAGGCGTCGGTGTGGATCAGCAGGACGCCGGCCGCGCCCTGGCGCGCCGCTTCTTCCAGCTTGTAGGTCCAGCGGCCGTAGTAGGTCAGGCCTTCGCCGTTGAAGCGTTTCGGTTCAAGGGCGGTCGGCTTCGGATCGTTCACCATCATCACCAGGACCTTGCCCTTGAAGTCCTGGCCCTTGAAGTCGTCCCAGCCTTCTTCCGGCGCATTGATGCCGTAGCCGACGAACACCAGCTCGGCGTCCAGGGTGTGGTCGGCTTGCGCGTCGCCCGGGCCCCAGACCCAGTCGGTGCCGAATTGCGCGGCCAGCGGCTTGCCGCCCGCGACCAGGGCCAGGTTGCTCTTCTGCGGCAGGGCGCGCACGCCGGCGATCTTGACCGGCTGGCGGAAGCTGCCGTTGTTGGCCGGCTGCAGGCCGACGGCGGCCGCCTGGGTCTCGAGGTAGGTGACGGTCAGCTCGCCGCCGCGCTGGCCGGTGCCGCGGCCTTCGAGGACATCGGACGCCAGGAAGGCGAGGTGGGCGCGCAGCGGCGCTTCCTTGACGGTCGCGGCCTGGGGTGCGGCCACGCTGTCGGCGGCGCCGACCGGATAGGCCAGCGCCAGGCTGCCCGCGAGGGCGGTGAGGACGACGGAGGAGACGATCTTGTGCATGGTTTCCTGCTGCAGGGGTTGATCAATGGAGCGCACGGCGCCATGCCGCGCGCGGCCATTGTATGCCAACTGCTCAGTAAAACCACAGCACGTCGGAGGAGACGGTCATGCCCGTTCCCGGCATGCGCGGCGGCGCGCCGCGCGGCAGCAGGTGCTCGGGCAGGCCGGGAATGCGCTCCTCGACGATCACCGCCAGCACGGCGTCGTCCTGCACGTCCATGGTGAAGCGCAGCAGCCGGTCCTCCATCCCGTACAGCGACAGCGTCCAGGCGCTTTCCTTCGATGTCAGGGGCCGCCCGTTCAAGGTCGAGTGGTGCGGCTTGGCGCCGGCCGCCCACATCTCGATGTGCGGCGCGCGGTTCTTCGAGCGCAGCGTGAATTCCACCTGGCGCAGCCTGAGCCCCGGCATGGACCTGGCCACGCGCGGGCTGCGCAGCAGGTAGGCTTCGGGGAAGGCGATGGTATCAAGGCGCGGCGCATCGGCATACCACTGGCGCGGGCTGTGCCAGCCGAAGGCGTCGACGTGGATCGCCGGCCGCTCCAGGTTGGGGAACAGCTGCTTCGACCAGGGGTCGAGCGGCTGCGGCGGCAGCAGCCAATAGCTGCCCCAGCTGTTCATGTCCTTCATGTAGACCAGTCGGTTCGGCGCGATGCGCGCTTGTTCCTGCGGCGGCGGTGTGGTCGCCTGCCCCGGCAGCGCCATGCAGCCGGCGAACGCCAGCGCCAGGGCGGCGACGACGAAGCGTCCGACCGGCAGCAGCAGGAGCAGGGTGGCAAAGCACAGCAGCATCAGCGCGATCACCAGCGCGGCCATCACCAGTCCCTGCGGCGCCAGTTCGGTCCAGGTGTCGCGCAGGGCGGGCACGAACAGCAGAAGCACCGGGGTCAGGCCGCCCGCCAGGATCGCCAGGCGCAGGGGCGCGCGATCCTGCGTCTGCGGCGCCTGCAGCGCGGTGAAGGCCGACAGCGCGGCCGTGAGCGGCCAGGCCAGCAGCCATGCGGTGTCCGGCGCCCGTAGCAGCACCAGCAGCAGCGCCAGCAGCAGCCAGGCCATCGCGCCCAGGAACAGCGCGGTGGCGCCGATGAACCTGCGCAGCAGGTACAGGACGCCGATGAACAGGCAGCTGCCGGCCATCAGGAACACCGCCGCCGGCGCGCCGCTCGCGGCCTGCGCCAGCATCTCTATTTCGTCGCGCCGCTCCCACACCAGCATGCGCGCCGCCACCAGCAGCAGTGCGATGGCGAAGATGCCCTGCACCAGGTGCGTCACCGCGCCGTGGCTGGCCGCTGCCGCCCTATGGTAGCCGCGCACCAGCATCAGGCAGCACAGCGCTGCCAGGCCCCAGTTCAGGACCGCCGGATGCTCGACGCTGCCGAGGACCGGCAGGTCGAACCAGGCGTGCTTTTGGGAGCTGCCGCGCGCCAGCGCCGCGTCGCCGTAATGGCGCGCCAGGCGCAGCATGCTGTCGCCCAGGCGGGACAGCATGGCCGGGTCGAGCCGCTCCACGCTGTCGAGCGTGCGCTCGGCGTCGAAGCGCCGGCCGGTGTTCGCGAACAGCAGCAGCGGCGCATCGATCGTGGCCAGGGAGCCGGCGCGCGGCTTGTCCGCTAGCAGTGTGTACAGCCCTGCCTTCAGCGAGGAGCCTTCCAGCCCGGGCGCCTGGTCGCGCCCGCGCAGGATCCGGCTGCCCGCGCCGACCGCGTCGTACAGCGCCAGCGGTCCGCTGCTGCCGTCCGCGTCGAACTTGAGCGTCAGGCCGACCTCGCGCGCCAGCGCATGCTGTTCGGCGAAGCCCTTGGCGCCGAGCCCGCCGACGTCTTCGCCGTCCATGAACAGCAGCAGGATGTCATTGGCATGCGCGGGGCCGTTTTTCAGGGCGCGCGCGGTCTCGATCAGGGCCGCCGTCTGGGCCGCCCCACGCGCCGCGCCGAACGTGGTCTTGCCGCTGTCGTAGTGGGTGGCCAGCAGCAGGGCGGGGCGGCGCATGCGGTCGGGCGCGCTGCCGGGCAGGCGCACCACGATGTTGTGCACCAGGCCGACGGTCATGTGGATGTTGCCGCCGAAGTAGCGGATCGAGGACTTCTGGACGGTGGCGGTCTGCACCATCGGCGCCAAGCCGATCGCGCGCAGCTCGGCCACGATGTAGGCGCGCGCGCGGGCATTGGCGGCGGTGGCGATCGGGCGCGGCTCGGCGGCCAGGGTGGACACGTGGCGCATCATGCGCTCCAGCGACGGCGGCGCTTCCTGCATCGGCGGCGGCGTGTCGCGGGCGGCCATCCAGGCCAGCATGGCCAGCACGACGATGGCAAGCAGGCCGGCCGCCAGCGCGGCCAGGCCGGGGACGCGCGGCGGCGCCGTCGGTATTCCAGCGGTAAGCATGTGCTTCTCTCTCCTCTCTTATTGGTGTTCTCTTGTGCTGCAGTGTGTTGGCGTGGCTGGTCTCCGGCGGTAGGCGAAAAAAATGCCCGCGTTTCAAGGCGGGCCAAAAAGGGAGACTAAAAAGCTATTCGAGTGTCCAGACGTAGGCGATCTGGCCCCATCCGGCTTCGGCCACGCCGTTGTTCATGGCGGGCTTGAACTGGCACAGGCTGAGGGCATTCAGCGCGGCGCGGTCCAGTTCCCGGTGGCCGCTCGATTTCTGGACCTTGGCGTTCTGCACCCGGCCGTCGGCGCCGACCAGCAGGGCCAGGGTCACGGTGCCGGTGTCGCCGTTGCGCGCCGCAGTCACCGGGTAGTCGGGCTTGGCGCAGCCGTCGGCGTTGGCCAGCACGGCGCTGAACATCTGGCCCGGGTTGCTGTTGGTGGTCGGCTGGCTTGGGGGCGCGTCGGTGGCCGAGGGCTGGGCCGGTTCCGGCATCGGCTGCGGTTCCGTGGTGGCCTGGACCTGTTCCTGGACCGGAGGCGGCGGCACGTCCACTTCCACTTTCGGGACCACGACGTCCGGCTTGGCGACGCGCGGCTGGGGCGTGGGCGGTGTCGGCGGGGGCGGCGGCGGCGTGACCTCCGGCTGGACCCAGACCGTGACGTCCTCGATCAGCCTGGGCAGGGAGATGGACTTGGTGTTCATCACATTGATCACTCCCACCGCAACCAGCGCGTGCAGGCCGGCGACGAGGGCGAACTTGCCGGCCTTGGCGCCGGTTCCGTCGTTGAGTTGCGTGAAGTGCATGACGATCTCCTTTTCTTGTTGCTCTGCAACGAGGTCGCAGAAGTTTTTGCTTAAGGAAAGATACGCATCTGACAGCTGATGGAATGAATATATGCTAGGTCATAGCAAGCTGTAAAGCTAATTCGTAGTAATTTTGCTTCCATATGTAAGTCCGCTACCGCCGGAAGGTAGAATGGATGGGCACTCGCGTCGCAGCCCGTTGTATGAAATAATCCTCTTACAACCCGCCTTCCTTCCGTCGCTTGGCAAACATCCCTGCCAGCGATTGGCAAGCGAATGTAAACAGATGATTCCCGCGGGCGAATGAACAGGAGTGAAAGTGGTGTCCGAACAGAAAAAACCGATCCGCGTCATGCTTGCGGACGACCATCCGATCGTCATGACCGGCTTTGCCATGTCGCTCGAAGCGGCCGGCATGCAGGTGGTGGGGCAGGCCAAGACCCCGAGCGAAGCGGTGGCCTTGTACGCGGCGCAGCAGCCCGACGTGGTCATCCTCGACATGCGTTTCGGGACCGAGCTGACCGGCCTGGATGCGGCCCAGAGCATCCTCAAGGACGATCCGCGCGCGAAGATCATCTTCCTCAGCCAGTTCGACCAGGACAGCCTGATCAAGGAAACCTACCGCATGGGCGCGCACGCCTTTGTCACCAAGGATTGCGACCCGTCCGACCTGGTGACGGCGGTGCGCCATGCGCACGACGGCAAGCTGTACTTCCTGCCGCAGATCGCCTCGCGCCTGGCCAGCATGGCGGTGCGCGGCGACGTGACGCCGCAGTCGCAGCTGGACGAGCGCGGCCTGGAGATCTTCAAGCTGATGGCCGAGGGCCTGACCAACGCGGAAATCGCCGAGAAGCTCGACCTGTCGACCAAGACCATCAGCAACATCAGCCAGTCGATCAAGGAAAAGCTGGGCGTGCACCGCCAGGCCAACATCACCCTGCTGGCCGTGAAGCACGGCCTGATCGAGCCCTGAGCCTTCCATGACCTTCACGCGGATCCTGCGCGCGGCCTGCTTCGGGCTCGGGCTCGCGCTCGCGTTGCTTTTCGCCGGCGCCGCCCGGGCCCAGGCGCCGGCGGACGAACAGCAGAAGGACGCGGAAGCCATGGGCTACCGCTCCCAGATCATCACCGGCGACGACAGCGAGGTCACGCGCCGCATCGCCGAAGACCTGTACAAGCGCCTGCTGCCGACCTTCGCCGCCTTTCGCACCGAGCTGGCCCAGCGTCACCGCATGCTGTACGTGGCGATCGGCCCCACCGCGCTGCGCGACGCCATCGCGCGCCGCTGCGACTGCGTGGTGATCTCGGCCTTCACCTCGAGCCAGGTATGGCGCTCGCTGACCAGCCGCCTGCCCGCGCCGCGCGCCGCGCGCCACACCGCGGTGTATGCCGAACCGGCGCCGGCCGACCAGCTGCGCCTGGCCGCGCTGCTGTACGGCCGCCAGGCGCGGGTTGGCGCCATCCTCGGACGCGAGACCGCCTTCCTGCGCCCGGCGCTGGAGTCCGACGTGGAGCTGCAGTCCTTCGCCCCCGGCGACGACATCAACCACACGCTCAACCAGATGACGCGCGCCGAGGCACTGCTGGCGCTGCCCGACGGCGACGTCTACAACCCCGAGAACATCCGCAACATCCTGCTCTCGACCTACCGCCGCAAGCAGGGCGTGATCGGCTTCTCGGCCGACATGGTCAAGGTCGGCGCGCTCGCCACCACCTATTCCGAGATCGAGGACATCAACACCCAGGTGGCCGAGATCGCGGCCAACTACGTGGCCACCGGCGAACTGGCCCCGCCCCAGTTCCCGCACTACTTCCGCACCGTGGTCAACGAAGGCGTGGCGCGCTCGCTCGACCTGCGCGTGAGCGACGAGGCGCGCAAGTTCGCCCGCCTGCCGGCGCGTGCGCCGCACCGGACGGCCGCCGCCGTCCCATCCCGGCCATGAGGTTGCGTTTCTGGCGCGGCTGGAGCATCGGCCGGCGCATGACCTTCATCACGATGATGCCGGTGACCTTCCTGTTCACCTCCTTCGTGTGGTACTCGTATTACTCGCACCGCGCCCAGGTGGCCGAGGAACTGGCCGAGCGCGGACGCATCCTGGCGCGCGCGCTGGCCGAGACCAGCGAATACAACGTCATCTCGGGCAACCTGTCCGATCTGCGCCTGACCATCAACGGCCTGGTGCAGTCCGACAGCAGCATCTACCGCATCGAGGTGGTCGGCGTGGACGGCAAGCCGGCCGTCAGCATCGATTCCGAATCGGCGATCGACGCCCAGCCGCACCACTACGAGGCGCCGATCAAGAAGCAGGTGGTGTGGATCAACCTGTTCACCGACAACGGCACCCCGCACGTGTCGGCCTCCAGCAACCTGCGCCCGCCGACCCTGACGACCGAGATCGTCGGCTGGGTGCGGGTGACGATGTCGCCTTCGAACATGATGGCCAAGCAGACCCGGCGCTTCCGCTTCGAGCTGGGCATGGCGGCCCTCGCCTTGGCCGTTTCCGGCTTCCTGGCCTGGGTGCTGGCGCGCTCGCTGACGGTGCCGCTGCGCGAGGCGATCGGGGCGCTCTCCCGCATCCGCAACGGCGACTACCGCGTCCAGCTGCCGGTCAAGACCGGCGGCGAGGTCGGCGAGCTGCAGGCCTCGATCGGCCAGATGTCGCTCGCCCTGGACGAATCCAAGCGCGACCTCGAGAACAAGGTGGCCGAGCGCACCCGCGACCTGCTGGCCTCGCGCAACGAGGCGCTGCGCGCCGACGCCGACAAGCGCAAGCTGATCCAGAAGGTGAACTCGATCATCGAGGACGAGCGCAAGAGCATCGCGGTCGAGATCCACGACGAGCTGAACGCGTCCCTGATCGCCGCGCGCCTGGAAGCGCAAGCCATCGGCGCGCTCGCCGCCAAGGCCCCGCCCACGCCGGAGGTCGAGGAGATCGGCCGCAAGTCGCAGGCCATCACCAAGCTCGCGCTCGACCTGTACGCCAACGGCCGCCGCCTGGTGCGGCGCCTGCGCCCCGAGGTGCTCGACATGCTCGGCCTGCATGGCGCGGTGGAAGAGATGGTGCGCCACTACGACGGCAGCTCCGGCTGCAGCTTCGAGTTCCACGGCGAGGGCGATTTCTCGCGCCTGTCGAACGAACTGGCGATCTCCGCCTACCGCATCGTGCAGGAAGCACTGTCGAACATCATGAAGCACGCCCAGGCGACGTCCGCCCAGGTGCGCCTGGTGTTGGACGAAGCGGCCCAGACCCTGCGCATCGTGGTGGCCGACGACGGCAACGGCTTCGATCCGGCCAGCGCCTCGGAAGGCATCGGCATCATCGGCATGCGCGAGCGCGTCTACGCCGTGCACGGCGTGATGGACGTGCGCTCCAGCGTCGGCGGCGGCACCGTCGTCGCGATCACCTTGCCGCTGCATGCGCCGGCCACCGTCTCCACCACTCCCCCGGTTTAAACCCAATACATCCCAACCATGGCTGACCAACTGCTGACCCCCTACGAGAAGGGCAATCTCAACCAGACCACCACGCATGCGGACTGCATCGCCTGGTACGACGAGCTCGCGCGCCGCTATCCTGGCGTACTACGGTTTCGGCAGGTAGGCGTGTCCGACGCGGGCGTGCCGATCCACGCGGGGGTGGTGAGCAGCGACGGCGTGTTCGAGCTCGATGCCATCAAGGCGGCCAACCGTCCGGTCTTCTTCAACAACAACGGCATCCATCCGGGCGAGCCGGAAGGCGTGGACAGCTGCATGGCCCTGGTGCGCGACTTCTGCACCCAGCCCGAGCGCCTGGCGGCGCTGGGCAAGACCGTGTTCCTGTTCGTCCCGCTGTACAACGTCGACGGCAGCCTGAATCGCGCCGACACCTCGCGCGTGAACCAGGACGGCCCGGAGCAGTTCGGTTTCCGCGGCATGAGCCGCCACCTGGACTTGAACCGCGACTTCGTCAAGTGCGACAGCCTCACCGCCCGGGTGTTCAATAAACTGTTCACGGCCTGGGACCCGGACGTGATGGTCGACACCCACACCTCCAACGGCGCCGACTACAGCTACACCATGACCCTGATCCACACCCAGCCCGACAAGCTGGGCGGCGAGCTGGGCGAGTTCCTGCGCAGCTCCATGCTGCCGGCCATGTACGCCGGCATGGAAGCGCGCGGCTGGCCGACCTGCCCCTACGTGAACCCGGTCAAGGTCAGCCCGGACGAGGGCATCGCCGACTTCCTCGAGACCGCGCGCTTCTCGACCGGCTACGCGGCCCTGCATCACACGATCGGCTTCATGCCCGAGACCCACATGCTGAAACCCTTCCGGGACCGCTACGAGTCGATGCGCGCCCTGGTCGAGACGGCGCTGGACTTCACCGTGAAGCATGCGGAGCAGATCCAGGCCCTGCGCCGCGCCGCCAAGGCGGCCAGCGGCAGCCGCCACGAGTGGCCGGTGCACTGGGCGATGGATACCGACAATCCGGACCGCTTCCGCTTCAAGGGCTATGAAGCCAAGTACAAGCCGAGCGTGCTGGGGACGTACTCGCGCCTGTGGTACGACCGTTCGAGCCCGTGGGAGCGCGACATCGACTGGTACAACCGCTTCCCGGCCGACATCACGGTGCCGGCGCCGCGCGCCTATGTGGTGCCGCAGCAGTGGGTTGAAGCCATCGAGCGCCTGCAGTGGAACGGCGTGCGCATGGAACGCGTCGACGCCGACCGCGTGCAGGAGGTGGAGTACTACCACATCGTGTCCGTGACCTCGCGTCCGAACGCCTACGAGGGTCACATGTTCCATGACGACGTGGTCTTGGCGCGCCGTCGCGGCCAGGTCCAGCTGAGGGCAGGGGACTATATCGTCCCGCTCGACCAGGACAACGCGCGCTATGCGGTGGAGACGCTGGAGCCGCTCGGCCACGACAGCTTCTTCCGCTGGGGCTTCTTCAACAGCGTTCTGGAGAAGAAGGAAGCGTATTCGGATTATGTGTTCGAGGACCATGCGGCCGAACTGCTCAACGACGAGCCGGCGCTGGCGGCGAAGTTCGAGGCCTGGAAGGAAGCCAATCCCGGCCTGCTGGCGAACCAGGAGGCGGTGCTGGACTTCATCTTCGCCAATTGCGAGCGCTATCGCGAACCGGAGTGGCGGCGTTATCCGGTGTTCATGCTTGGCCGTTACGCAAGTCAGGGTCAAGTCTGACAAACAGACACGAGCCCAACAGTAGTTTCAGCGCGGGCGGAACATCTGGAACAGCTGTTCCGGCCCGATCGAAAAATAATCCGCCGGCCCGCCGCCGCGCAGGATATGGCCGGCGCCGGCCGTGTCGTACACGCCGTCCACCAGCGACGCCTGCGCGATGTGCACGCCCACCACCTCGCCGAGCACGAGCCAGCTGGGCAACGTGGCACCGTCGGCCCCCTGCAGCTGGACGATCTGCGTCACCCTGCACTCGAACGACACCGGGCTCTCGGCCACGCGCGGCGCGGCGATCAGCCGGGACGGGGCCGCCGTCAGGCCAGCGAGGTCGAACTCGTCGACCTCGGGCGCCACCGCCGCGCAGCTGAGGTTCATCGCTTCCGCCAGGGGGCGGGTCGCGAGATTCCAGGCGAATTCCCCGGTCTCGCGGACGTTGCGCAGCGTGTCCTTCTCGCCGATGCTGGCGAAGCCGACGATCGGCGGAACATAGTTGAATGCGTTGAAAAAGCTGTACGGCGCCAGGTTGCGGATGCCGGCGCCGCTCAGGCTGGAGATCCAGCCGATCGGACGCGGGCCGACGATCGCGTTGAACGGATCGTGCGGCAGGCCATGGCCGTTGCGCGGTTCGTAGAAATGAATGGACATGGCTTGCGCTCCTGTCGCCGTGAATGAAAAAAAGCCGGGGCGAACCCGGCTTCATCGATGCCTGTATCGCTGTTACTTCGTCTCGGCGATCCAGCGGTCCACCTTCGCCTCCAGCACCGCCAGCGGCAGCGTGCCTTCGCCCAGCACGATCGCGTGGAAGGCCGGCAGGCTGAATTTCTCGCCCAGCGCGTCCTGCGCGCGCTTGCGCAGTTCCATGATCTTCAGCGAGCCGATCTTGTAGCCGAGCGCCTGGCCGGGCCACACCATGTAGCGCTCGATCTGGGCGCGCGCTTCCGGTTCCGAATAGCCCAGCGTGTCCTGGAAATACTGGATCGCCTGCTTGCGGCTCCATCCCTTGGCGTGCAGGCCGGTGTCCACCACCAGGCGCGCGGCGCGCAGCATCTCGTCGTTCAGGTGGCCGAAGTAATCTTCCGGTTTCTCGAACAGGCCCATCTCCTTGCCCAGGGTTTCGGCATACAGCGCCCAGCCCTCGGTGAAGGCATTGTTGCCGCCGAACTTGCGGAAGTTCGGCAGGCCGAGTTCCTGCACCAGGGCGATGTGGAAGTGGTGGCCCGGCTGGCCTTCGTGCAGGTAGAGCGTGACCATGCCGGTGCTGCCGTACAGCTTGGGATCGTTCACCACCGACCAGAACACGCCCGGACGCGAGCCGTCGGCGGCCGGTGGCGTGTAGTGGTCCGAGGCCGAGGCGCGCGTCAGTTCCGGCTCCAGGCGCAGGTCGAGCGGCGCCTTTGGCCGCAAGGTGAACAGGGCCGGCAGCTTGGCGCGCACCTTGGCGTCCAGCTCGCGGAAGACCTCGATCACCTGCTTGTCCGACGTGAAAGGCTTGTACTTCGGCTGCTCCGACACCCAGCGCGGCAGGCCGGCGGCCGGTCCGGTATAGCCCATCTTCGGGCCGGTGACGGCGTACTCGCCCCGGATGCGCGCTACTTCCTTCAGTCCGATCTCGTGGATCTGCTCGGGGCTCAAGCTGGTCGTGGTCATCGCCGCCACGCGCGCCGCATACCAGGCCGCGCCGTTCGGCAGCGCGTTCCAGCCGGCGCTGGTGCGCGTCTTCGGCAGGTAGTCCTTCTCCAGGTAGGTCGCCAGGCGCTTGAGGGCCGGATTCAACTTGTTGGCGATGGTCTTGCGGTAGGCCTGGGTCAGGCTGCGCTTCTCGGATGCCGTGAAGGTCGCCGGCATGTTCGCGATCGGCGTGTAGAAGATGCTGTCCTCGGGTTTGACCGCCACCAGTTGCTTGAACTGGGGCAGGGCGGACTGCATCGGCTCGCGCGGCTGCACCACGCCGCGCTTGACCCCTTCGCGCATGTTGGCGATCGACTGGTCGATGTGCGGCACCAGCTGCGCAAGGCGGCTCAGGTAGGCGCGGTAGTCGCGCGCCGTAGTGAGCGGCTGTGCGCCCTGGCCGCTGGCGTAGTTGGCCAGGATCACCGGCATGCTGACCATCTGGTCGATCGGGATCAGGTGCTCGGGGAAGGCGGCCAGGCGCAGCGCACTGTTCAGCTCGAACTGGAGGATGTCGTAGCTGGTCTGGTCACGGCTTCCGAGGCGATCGCGCGGGATGCCGGACAGGCGCTTGAGGTAGCCGCGGTACAGCGCGAACTGCTGCTCGCGGATCTTCGGCGAGATCGACAGGCCCAGCTTGTCGTTGAAGCGGCTGTCGCCGTTTTCGGTGGCCCAGACCGGCTCGAAGCGCGCCAGCGCTTCGTAGTATTCGTCGGCCAGGGCGTTGATGGCGCGGCTTTCCTGGGTCGCTGCGGCGGCAGCCGGCTTGGGTGTGTCCTGTGCGGCCTCGCTTGGGGCGCAGGCGAGCAGCGCGGCCGTGGCCAGGGCTGCAAGCTTGAAGCATGCTTTCATGGTGTTTCCTTGTGAATCAATAGCTGGCGAGCGGCGTCAATGCGCCGTTCTTGAACGTGTAGACGGTGACCGTCGTCTTTTTCAGGTTGCCCTTCGGGTCATAGCCATACGTGCCGACCACGCCCTGATAGCCGATGGCGTGCATGGCGGCGCCGACCTTGGCCGCGTCGATCGAGTTGGCCGACTTCATGGCCTGGGCGATGAACTTGGTCTGGTCGTAGAACGAGGGGGCGTACACGTCCGGGTCGCGCTTGAAGCGCGCCTTGTAGGCCTCGATGAAGGCGGGGCCGCCAGGCTGCTTGGCGACGATGGCGCCGGCCTGGGCGCAGCGCACGTTCTCGCCGACGGCCGGGCCGCCGAGCTTGGCCATCTCGGGGCTGCACAGGGTATCGCCGCCCAGCAGCGGCACGTTCAGGCCGAGCGCCTTCATCTGGCGCGCCATCGGCGCGGCCTGGGGCGCATAGCCGCCGAAGAAGACCGCGTCGACGCGTTTCGCCTTCAAGGCGGTGAGGATGGCGGCGAAGTCGCTCGCCTTGTCGTTGGTGTATTCGTGGCCGGCGATCTTCATGCCAGCCGCCTGGGCCTGGCGCTTGAACTCCATCGCGATGCCCTGGCCGAAGGCGCCGCGGTCGTCGATCACGCCGACGTTCTTGACCTTCAGTTCCCTGGCCGCGTAGGAGGCTACGGAGCCGCCCACCTGGGTGTCGCTGGCGACGATGCGGAACACGGTCGGGTAGCCGGACTGGGTGATCTTGGGGTTGGTGCCGACGGTCGACATCAAGATGCCGTTGTCGTTGTAGACGCGCGATGCGGGGATGGCCACGCCCGAGTTGTACGGGCCGAGCACGAACTTGACCTTGGCGTCGGCAAACTTCTGCGCCACGGTCACGCCCTGTTTCGGGTCGCCGGCGTCGTCCTCGGACTGCAGCTCGAAGCGGATCGTGTTGCCGCCGACCTGGATTTTCTGGGCGTTGAGTTCCTCGACGGCGAGGCGTACGCCGTTCTCGTTGTCCTTGCCGGCGAAGGCGTTGGCGCCCGACAGCGGGCCGCTGACGCCGATCTTGACGACCTGTTCGGCGGCGTTGACGTCGATCGCGAGCAGCGCGGCCAGCGCGAGCGGCGCCATGTGCAGTGTGGATGGCATTCCCTTGGTCTCCGTTATGTTCGAACGGACGCCATCATGACATGAATGGAGCGCCTGAAAAACCCCTATGGCTGCGTTGCACCGTCTCGCCGTACTAGCGTACTGTCTCGACGGTGCGCCTTGCCCTAGGGGTTTTGCAGGCGCTCCCCGATGCTCAGGCCGCAAGCCCGTGCGAAATCAGCTCCAGCGGCAGCGCGGTGGTGCACTTGATCTGCTCCATCGAGAAGGCCGACGAGACCCCGGTCAGGCGCGCGGTCTTGATCAGCTTCTTGTAGAAGCGGTCGTAGCCCGCGATGTCGGTCGTGACGACCTTGAGCAGGTAGTCGACGTCGCCGCTCATGCGATGAAACTCGAGCACTTCCGGCAGGTCGACCACGGCGGCGGCAAAGCGCGCCAGCCATTTTTCGTCATGCTCGGGGGTGCGGACGCTGACGAACACGGTCACCGGGAGGCCGACCTTCTCGCGGTTGACGATGCTGACCCGGCTTTCGATATAGCCCTCTTCCTCCAGGCGCTTGACCCGCTTCCAGCACGGCGTGCTGGACAGGCCGACCTTTTCGCTGAGGCCGGAAATGGAGAGGGTGGCATCCGCCTGCAGGGCGGCGAGAATGGCGCAATCAAACTTGTCGAGTGAGTTCATTTTCCCTATATCGATATATGGAGAACAAATATGCCAATTCCGCAATAGATAGCGGAAAAAATAGGATATCTTTACCTGCGCGACTCCTTACCATATTCATTAACAATAACACGATCCGCAGCAATTAATTACCTTTTTGTAATTATTCTTATGAGCACTGAACTTTACCTCGACGCCAATGCCACTTCGCCGGTCCTCCCGGCCGCCATCGCGGCGGCGACGGTGGCCATGGGCGCCTGCTTCGGCAACCCGAGCAGCAGCCATGCCTGCGGCCTGCGCGCCAAGGCCCTGCTCGACGCCACCCGCGCGCGGGCGCGGCGCGTGCTGGGCGCGGCCGAGGGACGGGTCATGTTCACCAGCGGCGCCACCGAAGGCATCCAGACCGCCGTGCTGTCGGCCCTGTGCGCGGTGCGCGAACGGCGCCGCCGCGGGGAGGCTTGCGGCGACCTGCTGGTCTACGGCGCCACCGAGCACAAGGCGGTGCCGGAAAGCCTGGCGCACTGGAACCGCCTGCTCGGCACCAAGCTCGAATTGCGCGCGCTGCCGGTCGATTCCGAAGGCCGCCATCGGCTGGACCTGCTGCGCGAACTGGCGCCGCGCGCCGCCTTCGTCTGCACCATGGCGGCCAATAACGAAACCGGCGTGGTCTCCGACCTGGACGGCATCGCGCGCGTGCTGGAAGAAGCGGGCAGCCCGGCGCTGTGGATGGTCGACTGCGTGCAGGCCCTGGGCAAGCTGCCGCTGCAACTGAGCGCCACCCGCATCGATTACGCGCCGTTCTCGGGCCACAAGCTGTATGCGCCCAAGGGCATCGGCCTGCTCTACGTGCGCGCCGATGCGCCCTACACGCCCCTGATGTGCGGCGGCGGCCAGGAAGCCGGACAGCGCTCCGGCACCGAGAACATGGCCGGCATCGCCGCCCTCGGCGCGGTGCTCGCGGCGCTGGAAGAAGGCGGCACCTTCCGCACTCCCGCCGCGCTGCGCGCCTTGCGCGACCGGCTGGCAGGCGCGCTGCGCGAGGCCTTTCCCGGCCTGGTGTTCAACGCCCCGCTCGAACACGCGCTGCCGACCACCTTGAACTTTTCGGTGCCGGGCATGAGCAGCAAGGAGCTGCTCGACCTGTTCGACGCCGCCGGCGTGCGCGTCAGCGCGGGTTCCGCCTGTTCCGCATCCAGGGCGGCGCCCAGCTACGTGCTCGATGCGATGGGCGTACCCATGGAGCGCAGCGCGTCCGCGGTGCGCCTGTCGTTTGGTCCGCTGGCGGACGAGGCCTTCATCGAGGACGCCTGCGCACGTATCCGGCACTGCGGCAGGGCGCTGGCCGGGGCCAGGTCCGACACGCCGCTGCGCCAGATCGAATCCTTTGGCGCCAGCGGCTGGCTGCTGTTCGACGAGGCAGGCCGGCACTGCATCGCGATCGATCCACCGGCTGCGCTGGCGCCGCGCATCGCGGCCGACCTGCGCGCGCGCGACTGTACGCTGCTGGCCTGTTTCGACACCAGCCATGGCGCCGGCGGCGCCGATGCCCTGGCCGAGCTGCTCGGCGTGACGCCGGGCTGGCCGGGCGGGGCGCAGCAGGTGCGCTTCGGCGACGGCTTCCTGGATGCGCTCTCCCTCGGCCAGGACGTGCTGGCGCGGCACGGCGACGCCTGGCTGCTGGGCCGGCTCGACGGAGGCGAACTGGCGCCGCAAGCGGTGCGCTTCGTGTTCGGGGTGGCGCCGCAAGATGCCGCTTTCGAAGCCGCCCTGTGCTGCCACCGGCTCGGCGAGCCGGCGGTGTCGCGGCCTGGCGTCGAGGCGCTGCCCGACGAGGGCATCGACCTCGACGCCACCTCGGCCGCGGCCTATCTGGCGGCGCACCCGGATGCGCTGCTGGTCGACGTGCGCGAGCTGCCCGAACACGCGGCCTGCGCCGCCCAGTTGCGCGGCCGCGCGGCGCTCAACGTGCCGCTGTCCCAGCTGGCCGGGGAAGCGGCGCGCTGGCTGCGCGAACCGCGTCCGCTGGTGTTCGTCTGCCGCAGCGGCAACCGCAGCGCCCGTGCGGCGCGCCTGCTGCGCCGCCTCGGCCACGCCCAGGCCTGGCATGTGTCCGGCGGGCTGGCGCTGGCCGGGTGAACTTTCCCGCCCCAGACCACGCATCGCCTGCCTGTGTACGCCACCGCACAGTGGCCGCCGCCGCCTTCTTCTAGCATGGCGGTGGCCGTGCGCGCCCTGCGTTTTCCTTCCGATTGACCTGCCCCCGGCGCCCCGCGCGCCAGCAGTCGACAGCGCGCGCCTCTGTGTCGAGGTCCCTGTTGAATCACGTGAAGAATCCGAAGGCCGACGCTGCCGCCGCGCTGGCTCCGCTGTTGGCTCCCCTTGGCGCCGCATTGGACGCCGCTTGCGACGCGCTCGAACGCGCCCGCAAGCAGGGCAGCGAACTGCCGCCCGGCGCCGCCGCCATCCTCGACGACGCCCCCCTGCTCGACGCCCAGCTGCGCGCGGCGCGCGGCCAGCTCCTGCACGACCGCGGCCTGCTGCCCGCCGAGGCCGGCGTCACGCGCATCCTGGCGCTGGCACGCGTCGCGGTGACTGGCGACGGCGGACGCATCGAACGCGACGCCCTGGCGCGCCTGCTCCTGGCCAGCCAGGAACATACGCCCCTGCAGCTGGCCGAGCTGCGCCTGTTCGAGGCGGCCCTGCGCATCGCCCTGCTGGAGCCCCTGCGCGACGTCGCCGCACGCGGCGCCCGCGCCTGCGAAGAACGCTTGCTGGCCGCCGAGTGGGCCGCCCGCATGCTGGACACCGCCGCACAGCGCCCCAGCGACCTGGTGCTGCTGGTGGCGGACATGGCGCGCGCCGTGCAGCCGCAAGGCGCCAGCTTCGTCGTCGAACTGGCGCGCCGCCTGCAGGGACAGGGCGGGGCGGTGGCCCAGGCGCTGGGCTGGATCGACGCGCGCCTGGCCGACGACGGCTCCAGCATCGGCCAGCAGGTGCAGGCCGAGCGCGACACAATGGCGCAGGATGCCACGCTGGCAGCGCGCATCCTGGCCAGCCTGCGCCTGCTGGGCGGGATCGACTGGCGCGCGCTGCTGGAACAGACCAGCGGCGTCGAAGCGTTGCTGCGCGCCGATCCGGAAGGCAGCTACGCGCGCATGGACGGTCCCACGCGCGACCTGTACCGCCTTGCCGTGGAAAACCTGGCGCGCCGCTGCAATGTCGAAGAAGCCGCGGTGGCCAAGCAAGCCCTGGCGCTGGCCGGCCGCAACCTCACCCCCGGCGAAGGAGGGCTCGACAACCGCCGCCGCCACATCGGCTACTACCTGGTCGGCCCCGGTGAGGCGGCGCTGGAAGCGCGCCTGCTGCCGCACCCAAGCCTGGCAATCCGCCTGCGACGGCGCCTGCGCCATGCGCCCCTGGCGGCGCAGATCGGCGCCACCGCGCTCCTCGCGCTGCTGTTCGCGGCGACGGTGGCCGTGTGCGCGCGGCACGAAGGCGCCGGCCTCGGGCTGCAGGTGCTGGCCGGTTTGCTGGCGCTGGGCGGCGGCAGTGCCCTGGCCCGATCGCTGGTCGACATGATGACGTCCTGGCTGACGCCACCGGGCGCAGGGACCTTGCCGCGCATGGATTTCGGCGCCGGCATCCCGGACCAGGCCCAGGCGCTGGTGGCCGTGTCCGCGCGCCTGGGCGGCAGCACCCGGGTCGAGGCGCTCGCGCGCGACCTGGAGGTACGCTACCTCGCCAATCGCGATCCGTGCCTGCGTTTCTGCCTGCTGGCCGACCTGCACGATGCACCGAGCGAAACCCTGTCCGGCGACGCGGCGCTGGTGGCGCAGGCGACCCAGGCGATCGAGGACCTCAACCGCAAGTACGCCCACGATCTGTACGTCGACATGCTGGACGAGGAAGGCCGCCCGGCCAGCGCGCGGCGCCGCATCGAACCCTTCGTGCTGCTGGTGCGCGCGCGCAGCTGGAGCTGCGGCGAGCATGCCTGGATCGGGCGCGGGCGCCGCCGCGGCCAGCTGGCCGACCTGAACGCCCTGCTGGCCGGGACCGGGCGCGAGCGCTTCGCGACGGTGGCGGGCAATGGCGCGGGCCTGGCGGCGATGCGCTACGTGATCGCACTGGATGCCGCTACCGACTTGCCGCGCGACGCCGCGCACCGGCTGGTGGGCGCCATGGCGCATCCGCTCAACCACCCGGTGCTGGACGGCGCGGCCACCAGGGTCATCGAGGGCCATGCGCTGCTGCGCCCCGCCGTGGGTGGCCTGCCTGCGGGCCTGCTTGCCACCCGCTACCAGCGCCTGTGGAGCGAAGGCCGCGGCACCTGGGCCGCGCGCATGGGCGGACGCGAATGCGAGACCCGCGGCATGTTCGGTTGGACCGCGATCTACGATGTCGACGCGGTGGCGCGCGTGCTGCGCGGGCGCCTGCCGCAGGAAGCGCTGCCGGAACCGGGACTGGTCGACGAGGGCTGCCTGCACGCGGCGCCGGACTGCGAGGTGCGGCTGGAAGAAGCGGTGCCCGCCAGCTACGGCGAGCATGCGGTGCGCCGCCACCGCGCGCTGCGCACCGCCTGGCAGGTGGCCGCCTGGATCGGCGAGCGGCCGCGCCAGGCGAACGGCACACGGGCGGAAAATCCGATGACGCTCGCCAGCCGCTGGCAGCTGTTCGACCTGTTGCGCGACAGCCTGGCCGCGCCCACGCTCCTGGTGCTGCTGGTGCTGTGCTGGGTCCTGCTCGCCGATCCGGCCTTCTGGACCGCCATGGTGCTGTCGGTGTACTTCCTGCCGGCGCTGATCGCCAGCCTGGTGGCCCTGGGCGACCGCCCGCACGACGCGCCCTGGCGCCAGCATCTCGACGGCTGGGCGCGCGGCGCCCGCGTGCCGCTGGTGCGCGCGGCGCTCGGGGCCAGCCTGCTGCCGCACGCGGCCTGGTGTCAGCTCGATGCCCTGGTGCGGTCGGGCTGGCGACGCTTCGTCTCGCGCCGGCGCCAGCTCGAATGGCGCCCGGCGGCGCTGGCGCGTCCGGCCCGGGTAGTGCGCAACAACTGGCTCACGATGTGGTTCGCGCCGCTGCTGGCGGTGGCCACCGCCGTGCTGCTGACCTTCGCCAATCCGTACTCCCTGTTCACCGCCGCGCCGGTCCTGCTGGTGTGGTTCCTGTCGCCGCTGCTGGCCTGGTGGACCAGCCTGCCCGGCGCATGGCGTGCACCGCGCCTGCCGCCGGCGCGCCAGGCCTTGCTGGCCCGGCTGGCGCGCCGCCACTGGCGCTTTTTTGAAGACCACGCCGGTCCGGCCAACAACTGGCTGCCGCCGGAAAACGTGCAGGAACACCCGCATCCGCTGGTCGACGCGCGCACCACGCCGGCCGGCATCGCCCTGTATCTGCTGGCGACCCTGGCCGCGCGCGACTTCGGCTACCTGGGACCCGCGGAGCTGCTGCGCCGCCTGGATGCCTCGCTTGCCTCGCTCGATCTGCTGGAACGCTGGAACGGCCACTTCCTGGCCGCCTATGACAACGCCACCCTGGCCCCGATCGAACCGGCCCGGGTGTCGACCCGCGACAGCGGCTGGCTCGCGCTCGCCCTGCGCCTCGTGGGCGCCGGCCTTGACGAACTGCCGGACGCCCCGGTCGCGGGAGCCCGGGACCTGGACGGCATCCGCGCTACGGTGCATGTGGTGGACGAACTGGCGCATGCCGAATCGCCTGCGCTGCGCACCAAGGTGGCCGCCGTGTGGGCCGCGCTCGACCCGCAGCGCTGCCGCGCGGCCGACACCTTGCCCGGCCTGGCCGAATGCCTGCGTCACCTGGTAGAGCAGGCGGCCGCGCTGGAAGCTGGCGTGCCGCAAGACGCTGCTCCCCGGCTGCGCGACTGGGCCGGACGGCTGGCCGCCCAGTGCCAGGCGCTGCAGGACGGACTGCTGGCGCTGGCGCCCTGGATGCGCGCCGCCCAGGAATACGTGCTGGACGCCAGCCTGACCCGCATCCCGACCTTGCGCGAGCTGGCCGCCCTGGAGGCGCCGGCCGGCGCCCACCACGGCCTGGCGCGCCTGGTGCGCGAAGGCCGCCAGCATGCGCAGAAGCTGCTGCCTGAAACCGTACGGCTGGCGGCGCAGGCGCGCGGCTTCGGCGCCATGGATTTCAGTGTCCTGCTCGACAGCGAATCCAGCCTGCTCGCAAGCGGCTGCCGGATTCGTGAAGAACGTCTCGAGCTGGAGGACGCCGGCCTGCTGGCGTCCGAGGCGCGCATTGCCAGCTACCTGGCGGTGGCCCAGGGCCAGCTGTCCCAGCAGCACTGGTGGACGCTCGCGCGGCCGATCCGCATCGCACAAGGCGAGCAGCTGCTGCTGTCGCGCAGCGGCGCGCTGGCGGACGTCCTGGCGCCGCAGCTCCTGATGCCGGCCTGGCGCGAGACCCTGTTCGAGCACGCGGGCCGCGCGCTGGTGCGCGCCCAGGTGGCGCATGGCGCCCGCCACGGCATGCCGTGGGGCTTCACCGAGTCCAGCTGCAATGCGGTGGACGCCCAGCTGCGCTACCAGACCGGCCGCTTCGGCATCCCGGCGGCAAGTCTCGAGCGCAGTCCTGATGCCGGCCTGGTGGCCGCTCCCCACGCCGCCATGCTGGCGCTGCCGGTGGCATTGGCGCCGGCCCTGGCCAACCTCGAACGCATGGCGCAGGAAGGCCTGGCCTGCGAATACGGCTTCTACGACGCGGTCGACTACACCCCGGGACGGCTGCCGCACGGCGAGCGCCGTCACGTGGTGCCCACGGTTGCCGCGCGCCACCAGGGCATGGGCCTGCTCGCGCTGCTGCGCACGCTGCAGGATGGCCCGATGCAGCGCCGCTTCATGCTTGACACCGAGCTGCGCGCCGCCTTGCCGCTGCTGCAGGAACCGCTGCCGGCCAGCGGCGCCCTGGCCGCCGCGCCGCGGCTGGAAACGGCGGCGCCTGACGCAGCCGTGCCGGGCCGCGTGATCGACCGCGCCGACGCCGACACGCCCGACCTGCAGCTGCTGTCGAACGGCGGCTACCATCTGCTGCTGACCAGCGACGGCGCCGGCCGCAGCAGCTGGGGCGGCGTGCCGCTCACCCGCTGGCAGGCCGATCCGCTCGGCGCCCGCGGCGGCCTGGTCTGCGTGCTGCGCGACACGGCCTCCGGCGACACCTGGTCGGCCACGCTGGCGCCGCTGCACGGCGGGCCGGAGCGCTACGAGGTGGCGTTCGCCGAAGGGCGCGCCAGCTACCGGGTGGAAGCGCGCGGCCTGGCGATCGTCACCGATGCGGCGGTGGCGCCGGAGGACGATGTCGAGCTGCGCCGCATCCGTATCCGCAACATGGGCGATGCGCCGCGCACGCTGGATGTGACGGGGCAGGTGGCGCTGGCGCCGCCCCCTGGCGCGGCCGGCCTGCCGGTGCGGGTCGATCCTCCCACCGGGGCGCTGCTGTGCTCCTTCGGTCCGGGCGCGCCGGCCGTGTTCTGCCGCATGGCCGTGCGCGGCGCTTCAAACGCCCCGCAGTTCAGCAGCGCCGGCGGCGACCCGATCGGCGCGCTGCCGCCGCTGGACGAATCCCCCGGCGCCCCGGCGCTGGCGATCCGCCGCACCATCCTTCTGGCGCCGGGACAGGAACTGACGGTCGACCTGATGCTGGGCGCCGCCGTCACGCCCGCCGGCGCGCGTGAGCTGGCCGCACGCCACGCCGATCCGCAGGCGGTCGACGCGGCCATCGAGGCGGCATGGACACACGGCCAGGCCTTCCTGCGCGCAGCCGGGATCGAGGATGCCCAGGCCCAGCGCTACAACCGCCTGGCCGGCTGCCTGCTGCAGCCGGTGGCGGGGCTGCGCGCCGACCTTGGGGTCATCGAACGCAACGTGCGCGGCCGCGCCGCGCTGCAGGCCTATGGCGTGACGGGCGAGCGCCCGCTGCTGGTCTTGCTGCCGGGACCGGACGGCGGCCTGGCGCAGGAAGTGCTGCAGGCCCATACCTACTGGCGCGCGCGCGGCTTCGAGGTGGACCTCGTGGTGCTGTGCGACAGCCGTGAGAACCGCGACGAGCTCGCCGCCATGGCGCCGGACGACCTGGCCGGCATCCACCTCCACCTGGTGGATGAGGTAACGCAGGAAGACCGCATCCTGTTGCGCGCCGCCGCCCACGTGCTGCTGGAAGCAGGCGCCAGCCTGGCCGAGCAGCTGCGCCGCGCGGCCCCGGCCTTGCCCGCCTTGCCGCCGCCGTTCGCGCCGCGCGCGGATGCGGCGCCATGGACGGCCGATCCGGCGCCGGCCCAGGATGGGCAAACGAGCGACGCGGCCCATGCGCTGGCAAACGGCATCTTCGGCACGGTGCTGCCCGCATCCGGCGCGGGTAGCTCCTGGCTAGGGGGGCGCACCCGGCTGCTGACAGCGCCCGAAGGCGAAGCCTTCTACCTGCGCGACGAAGACAGCGGCGTGGCCTGGTCGCCCACGCCCTGGCCGCGGCCGTCCGGCGAACCCTATGCTGCCTCCCACGACTTCGGCGCCACCGTGTTCACGCACCAGGCCCATGGCATCGCGTCCACGCTGTCCTGCTTCGTGGCGCTGGAAGCGCCGCTCAAGTACGCCGTGCTAACACTGCGCAACGCTTCCAGCGCGCCGCGCCGCCTGTCCGTGACCGGCTATGTGCAGTGGTGGATGGACGAAGCGGATGCCCCGCCCGGACTGCAGCTCGTCACTTCGCGCGACGTCGCCAGCGGCGCGCTGCTGGCCCGTAACGCCTTCGGCGCCGGTTTCCAGGACCGGGTCGCCTTCTTCCACCTGGACGCGCCGCAAGCGGCCTATACCTGCGACCGGCGCGAATTCGTCGGCCGCCACCGCAGCCTGGCGCGGCCCGCCGCGCTCGAGCGCCAGGGCTTATCGGGCACGGTGGGCGCCGCGTTTGACCCCTGCGCGGCCCTGCAGGCGGTCGTCACCTTGGAGCCGGGCATGGAGACGGAACTGGTGTTCCTGCTGGGCGTGGCCGGCCCCGACAGCCTGGCGGCCAGCCGCAGCGTGCAGCAGCACGGCGGCGCCAAGGGGGCGGCGCTGGCGCTGCGCCAGGTGCACGCCTATTGGGACGAGTTGCTCGGAACCGTGCGTGTGGCCACGCCTGACCCGGCCTTCGACCGCGAGGCCAACGGCTGGCTGCCCTACCGGGCGCTGGCCTGGTCCAGGGGCGCGCCGCCCGCCGTCCAGCTGCAGGGCGCGCTGGCGGCCGCGCACGGCCATCCGGCCACCTTGCGCGCCGCACTGCTGCGGGCCGCGCGCGAAGACATCGGCGCCCAAGGCGCGGCAAGCGAAGACTTCCTGTGGCTGCCCTGGGCGCTGCACCGCTATGTGAGCGTGACGGGCGACTACGGCATCCTGCGCGAGCCGGCCGGCGGCGACCCCACCAGCGGCACCCGCCTGGCGCGCGACGACCTGTACCAGGTCTGCGTGCACGGCCTGCGCGGTTGCCTGCGCTTCGGCGCGCGCGGCCTGCCGCTGGTCGACGCGCGCCTGCACGAAGATGACGACGGGCTGGAAGAGCGCGCCGAAGACCTGCGCCTGGCCTTCCTGCTCGCCGCCGTGCTGCGCCGCTTTGCGGACGTGGCCGACCGCCGCGCCGACTTCGGCTTCGCCACCACCTGCCGCGGGGCCGCGCTGGCGCTCGTGGCCCAGGCGGAGGAACACGGCTGGAACGGCGCCGCCTATGCGCTGGAGGGCGACGCGCTAGAGCCCGCTACCCAGGCCTGGGCCGCCTTCGCCGGCGCCGATCCGGAGCGGGTCGAGTCCGCTCTGGCCCAGGCGGGCGAGCCGCAAGACGCCCGCACGGCGGCCTGGCTGGCGCTGGCCCTGGCCGCGGAAGGCGCCGGCACCCGCGCCTGGGAACTGGCGCGCCGCCTGGCGGATCCCGCATCCGTGCGCTACGGCGACGGCGCTTGCTTCATGATGGATGGCGTGCACGCCGCCGCGGCGGCAGGCTGGACCTGCGTGCTGCTGAGCGACGCGCTGCTCGGCCTGCAGCGTTCGGTCGACCGCCTGGCGCTGGCGCCCCTGCTGCCGGAAGGCTGGGACGTCCTGCGCTGCCGCTACCGCAGCGGGCGCACGGGCTACGAGATCGTGGTGCGGCGCGCCAGCGTGGGCGAAGTGCTCGTGTTCGATGGCGAGCCGCGCCCGGGGAATGCGGTCGAGCTCGAGGACGACGGACGCGAGCACAAGGTGGACGTCCATGTGGAACGCCGGCCGGGCGATGCGCGCACCGGCCACGGGAACAACCAGCCAGGAACCAAGACATGAGCAAGCGATTCATCCGACGTGCCGGCGCCGTCTGCGCCGTCCTGCTGTGCGCCGCCGCTGCCCCCGCCGGGGCCGTGGACTGGAGCGACAACGCCATCAGCTACCGCTACGGCACCCGCTTCGCCGATCCGTTCATCTCGGAGCACATCAAGAAGCACATCGTGGCCTTCACCCACGCCAGCGGCTACAAGTACGGCAGCAACTACCTCAACCTGGACGTGCTGAAATCCGACCGCAACGATCCGCGCGACCTGGGCAGCAGCAGCGGCGCCCTCGAGGGCTACCTGCTGTACCGCCACACGCTCGACATCGGCGCGCTGCGCGGCCAGGAGATCCGCTTCGGCAAGGTCAAGGGCCTGGGACTGACGGCCGGCTTCGACATCAACCACAAGGACGACGTCGGCTATAACTCGCGCAAGCGCATGCTGGTGCTGGGGCCGACCCTGATGTGGGACGTGCCGGGCTTTTTGAACACCAGCATCCTGTGGCTGCACGAATCGAACGCCCCGAGCGGCCCCTTCCCGCCGATCGCCAACGTGCGCGGGCGCACCACCTACGACATCCACCCGATGTTCGGCGCCAGCTGGGGCATCCCGGTGGCCGAGGGCTGGTCCTTCGAGGGCTACCTGAACTTCATCGCCGCCAAAGGCCTGGACGAAACCGGCGCCCCGACCAGCGCCGAGACCAACCTCGACATGGCGCTGATGTATGACATCGGCCCGCGCCTGGGTTATGCCAAGAAGAAGATCCGGGTCGGCGTCGGCTACCAGTTCTGGAACAACAAGTTCGGCAATTCACGCCGCACGACCGGCGGGGCAGGGCAGCGCGCCAGCACCCCGATGGTGCGGGCGGACTTTCATTTCTGATGTGGCTGGTGGGAACCGTCTCCTCAAGAAGCAGAATCGTCCTGGCGACGAGCCAGTAAGGATGGGCTCGTACCCAGGTGAGGTCGAACTCGTCGTCCAGGACCAGCTAAATGTCATCGCTCATCTGCACATTTAACATGCAGCCGGCTGCTATTTGATGACCACCGAGCATTCTTTCCAGACACACCGTTGAGCACATGTATGCACGATTGATGCTAGACTGGTAGTTGCAAACGGTCATCAATTCACACATATTCCCACTATAAGCCGACGGCGCGCTCCTTCCTCGTGTTGCAGCGACCGCGACCGCGCCACTCATCTCTACTACCCCATGTCTCTTGACGATACGGACCAGACCTGGTCGGAGGACGAACGCGTTTCAGCGCTTCATCGCTACGGCATCCTTGATACACCACAGGAACAGGATTTTGACGATATCGTCGCCATGGTTGCCCAGTTGCTGGATGTTCCGATTGCGGCGGTTAACCTGATCGATCGGGGGCGTCAATGGTTCAAAAGTGAAATTGGACTGGGTGTCCGGGAGATGCCCCTCGACGATTCCATCTGCAAATTTGCGTTGCTGCAATCGAACGCGATGATCATTCCGGACACCCGTGAAGACAGACGTTTTGCATGCAATCCACTGGTCAGTGGCGCGCCTGGCCTGCGTTTTTACGCCGGCGAATTGCTGGTCACGCCAGACGGTTTGCCGCTCGGCACTTTATGTGCGCTGGACCTGAAACCGCGTCCCGAAGGATTAAGCAAGCAGCAGCAGTTTTTCTTGAAAACGCTCGCAGCCCAGGTCATGAGCCTGATCTTGTTACGTAAAACCGTACGGGAGCAGAACGCCTTGCTGGGCGAGCAGCGTACCGCAGCCAAGGCGCTGGCGGAAAGCCAGGCCAGGACAATGGAAGCAATGCGCCTGGCAATGGAAGAACGGCGGCGCCTCGATGCGGTGCTCGAGGCAGTGCCTGTCGCGATCCGCTACGTCGACAGTACCGGAAAGGAAGTCATCGCCAACGCTGAAAGCGACCGTCTTTGGAATCAGGCCCTGCCTGCAGGGGAGCGCGGGTTGCCGGCCGGAGCAAGGGCATGGTGGGCCGACAACTCGCCACGTCATGGACTAGCGGTGCAAGCAACGGACTGGCCGCTCGTGCGTGCGCTTGCAGGCGAGCGTATCGCGGGTGAAGTAGTTGAAATCGAGATGCGAAATGGACTGGCGCCGCGCAGGCGCATTCTTTCGAGCGCGTCGCCAGTCCTGGACGGCGACGGCAAGGTGACCGGCGCGGTTGTCGCCGACACTGATATTACCGGGGAAACGCACGCCAGGATGGCGCTCGATGCGAGCGAAGCGACGCTCGCGGCAGTGCTCGACGCCCTGCCTGTCGGGGTCATCATCGCGAATGCACACGGACATATTATTCGTGACAACATCGCGAATCGGGAGATTTGGGGAATACCCCCGCAATCGAGCAGCTGGGAAGAGTACGCTGACTGGGAAGGCTATTGGCCCGACAGCGGACGCCGTATTGCCGCGCATGAGTGGGCGATGTCGCGCGCCTTGCTGCAAGGCGCAACCGTGCGGCGCGAGCTGGTCGAGTGCCAGCCTTTCGATGGGGGGCCTAGACGGTTTTACCTGAACAACGCTGCACCGATACGCGCTGCCGACGGCACGATTGTCGGCGGAGTCGTGGCCGAGCTCGACGTGACCGAGCAGCGCCATGCCGAGGCGGAGTTGGCGCGGAGCAACGAAGAGGCGCGCGTTGCCGCGGAACGGGTCAACCTTGCCCTGGCTGCGGGTGCGATCGTGGGAACGTGGGACTGGGACCTGGTCAACGACCGGTTCACGGTCGACGAGCGTTTTGCGGACAGTTTCGGTATCGATCCGGCACTCGGCCGTATCGGATTGAGCCTGGAACAAGTCATCTCGACGGTACACCCGGACGACCTGGCAGGTCTCAGGGCTGCCATCGATGCCGCGATCGCCCGGGGTGGGGCCTACAGCCATGAATACCGGGTACGCAGTAGTGACGGCGTGTATCACTGGATCGAGGCAAACGGACGGGTGGACCTGACGGCCGAGGGAAGGCCACTGCGTTTTCCGGGCGTCCTGCTCGACATCGAGCGGCGCCGGACAGTGGAAGCCGAGCGCGATCGCGCCATGCAGTTGCTGCGCGCCTTTGTCGAGGCGCTTCCCGGGGTTGCGTACGCCAAGGACCGGGCCGGCCGGATGCTGATTGCGAACCGGGGCGTGACCGATCTCGTGGGCAAGCCTCCGGAATTCTATCTGGGCAAGACGGACATGGAATTCCTGGACAATCCGGCCCAGGCACAAGCCGTCATGGCGAACGACCGCTGGGTGATGGACAACGGACTTGCCCAATCCGTCGAGGAGGAAGTCAGCTTCCCGGACGGGACCGCCGCAACCTGGTTGTCCACCAAGGCACCCTTCCACGACCTGGACGGCCGGGTGATCGGCCTGATCGGCGCATCCATCGATATCACCGCCCGCAAACGTGCCGAAGCTGCGCTTGAAGAGCGTACGAGTGAACTCGCCGAAGCACAGCTGCGCCTGGAAATGGCAATGTCGGCTGCCCAGATGGGGACCTGGGAATGGGGGCCATCGACCGGCGAAGCGCACTGGAGCCCCCAGATGTTCCAGATCCTCGGGCTGCCGCCCACGCCGGATGGCAAAATCCATGGCAGCAGGTTTTTCGAAAAAGTGCATCCCGACGATCGTTCCGTTGTCCAGGCAGCCTTGAACGACGCGATCCAGCGTCACGGCAAGTATGAAGCGGAGATGCGCATATTGGTCCCGGAAGGCCAGGTCCGCTGGATCATGGGGCGTGGTGTCGTCGTGCCGGGTACCTCGGGAGAAGACATGCGCCTGATCGGCGTGAATGTCGATATCACGGAGCACAAAAAAGCGGAACAACAGTTGCTCGATGCGGACCGCCGTCGAAACGAGTTCCTCGCCATGCTGGGGCATGAGCTGAGAAATCCTCTTGCGCCGATCACGCACGCTGTACAGCTGATCGAACTCGGCATCGGCGGCCGCGAGCAAACCAATGCGGCCCTGCGCATCATTCGACGCCAGGCCGAACAGATGTCGCGCCTGGTCGACGACCTGCTGGAGGTTTCGCGGGTCACGCAGGGACGTATCGAACTGCGCAAGGAACAGGTTCTCCTGGCGCCGCCGCTGCTGTCCGCCGTCGAGGCGGTTCGCCCGCTCATCAAGGAACGGGAACAAAGTCTGGAGATCGACATTGCGTCGGACGTCGACCTCCTGGCCGACCAGGCACGCCTGACCCAGATCGTCGCCAACCTGCTCAACAATGCATCGAAGTACACGCAGCCGGGCGGACAGATTGCGATCAAGGCCCGGGCGACGGGAGAAGCCCGCGAGTGGGTCGAGATCGTGGTGAGCGATAACGGCCCCGGTATCGATGCGGACCTGCTGCCCCGTCTTTTCGACCTGTTTTCACAAGGTGCGACGACGCTTGACCGTTCCCGCGGCGGATTGGGACTCGGGCTGTCGCTGGTAAAACGCCTTGTCGAGCTTCACGGCGGGAAAATCCGGGCCGACAGTGCAGGTGCGGGCATGGGCGCCACCTTCACGGTCTGTCTGCCGCGGGAAAATGCGCCGCTAAAGGATGCCTCACACGCGCCGGAACAAGCGTCCGAAGCGTGTACGCCCACGTCCTTCCTCGTCGTCGATGACAATCCCGATGTGCTCGATACATTGGCCAGCCTGCTCAGGCTCGACGGGCATCAGGTCGCCTGTGCGCGAGATGGCGAAGAGGCGCTCCAGCTTGCGCGAGACCTGCTGCCGCAGGTGGTCATCCTGGATGTCGGCTTGCCGAAGAGAGACGGATGGGACGTCGCACGGCAGCTGCGGGCCGATCCGTCGACGCAAGGGATGCTGCTGATCGCGCTTTCCGGATATGGGCAAAAGAGCGATCGCGACCGCAGCCGCGAAGCCGGATTCGACGAACACCTGCTGAAACCGGCAAACGTGAAAGCGATTTATCGCGCAGTCAATCGGCGCAGCGGATCCGGGCGTTGAGGTGATGCTCGACGAATGTGCCACCAGCGGCGCAGGGAAGCGCGCCGGCACCCTGATGGCGCGGGCGCACTTCTACTGCTAAGTACTCGACAAGAAATAAATGTGACAATGGCGAACATAACTGGATGCGATGCAAGGCGGCGAGTGCTTGCAGTGCGGGCACTGCAAGCAAGAGCCAAC
>Ga0209023_10000511_pt1 | contig 58727 bp, 47 predicted proteins | sample LakOneMetagenome_FD_187468 | JGI IMG/M metagenome (GOLD analysis project Ga0209023, IMG submission 187468) | Freshwater and sediment microbial communities from Lake Erie, Canada (SPAdes) (version 2) | ecosystem: Environmental > Aquatic > Freshwater > Lentic | place: Lake Erie, Canada...
ATATCGGCAGTTTCGACTATCACTTTGAATACACAACCAGTTACTCCTAGTGCGCCAACTTTAACTCCAACGCATCCCACTTGTACAGATCCAACTGGAACAGTTACTATTACTGGTGTTGCTGGGGAAACCTACAGTTTTGATGGCGGAGCTTATACGGCAACTTTAATTTACAACGGACTTCCAGCAAGTTCCTCGCATACGGTAACGGCCCAAAATGCAGCGGGTTGTATTTCCGCAGTATCTAACATTACTTTGAATGCACAACCAATTACTCCCGCTGCGCCAACTTTAAGTCCAACACAACCAACTTGTACCGTGGCTACTGGAGATATTACAATCACAGGAGTGGCTGGTGAAACCTATAGTTTTGATGGTGGCGCGTATTCTGCAACCTTAGTTTACAGTGGACTTGCCGGCGGCTCAACGCATACTGTTACCGCTCAAAATGCAGTCGGTTGTATTTCGGCAGTTTCTACTATTACTTTAAACGCTCAGCCAGTTACTCCTGCTGCTCCTACTTTAACTCCAACACAGCCCACTTGTACGGTCGCTACTGGAGATATTACAATCACAGGGGTGGCTGGCGAATCCTATAGTTTTGACGGAGGGGTTTATTCCGCAACCCTTGTTTACAGCGGCCTTGCCGCCGGCTCGACGCATTCCGTAACGGCGCAAAATGCAGCGGGTTGTATATCGGCAGTTTCGACTATCACTTTGAATACACAACCAGTTACTCCTAGTGCGCCAACTTTAACTCCAACTCAACCTACTTGCACACTAGCTACTGGAACAGTTACTATAAGTGGTGTTATTGGGGAAACCTATAGTTTTGACGGAGGAGCTTATACAACAACTTTAGTCTACAACGGACTTCCAGCAAGTTCCTCGCATACGGTAACGGCTCAAAATGCAGTGGGTTGTATTTCCGCAGTATCTAACATTACTTTGAATGCACAACCAATTACTCCCGCTGCACCAACTTTAACTCCAACACAGCCTACTTGTACGGTCGCTACTGGAGATATTACAATCACAGGGGTGGCTGGCGAATCCTATAGTTTTGACGGAGGGGTTTATTCCGCAACCCTTGTTTACAGCGGCCTTGCTGCTGGCTCGACGCATACCGTAACGGCGCAAAATGCTGTCGGTTGTATATCGGCAGTTTCGACTATCACTTTGAATACACAACCAGTTACTCCTAGTGCGCCAACTTTAACTCCAACGCATCCCACTTGTACAGATCCAACTGGAACAGTTACTATTACTGGTGTTGCTGGGGAAACCTACAGTTTTGATGGCGGAGCTTATACGGCAACTTTAATTTACAACGGACTTCCAGCAAGTTCCTCGCATTCCGTAAGAGCTCAGAATGCTGTGGGTTGTATTTCGGCAGTTTCTAACATTACTTTAAATGCACAACCTGCAACTCCAAGTGCGCCAGTCTTAACGACAACTCAACCGAATTGTACCTCATCAACGGGAACAATAACGATTACGGGGCTCGCAGGTGAAACTTACAGTCTTGATGGTGGCACATACTCCGTAACATTAGTTTACAGTGGACTTCCAGCTAGTTCTTCTCATACCGTAACCGCTCAAAATGCAGCGGGTTGTATTTCTGCAGCCTCCAACATTACATTAAATGCTCAACCTGCAATACCAAACGCACCGGTTGTAACTTTGGTTCAACCTACCTGCACCGTGGCAACGGGAAGTGCTATTATTAACAGTGTAACTGGCGAAACGTATAGTTTCGATGGTGGTGCTTATGGTGCCACTTTAGTTCATAATGGATTGGCCGCTAATTCTTCACATACAGTAACCGCTAAAAATAGTATTGGTTGTATTTCACCGGTAAGTAACTTTACTTTAAATATTCAACCTGCAACACCAGTCGCTCCCACGTTGACACCAACGCAACCTACCTGCAGTGATGCTACAGGAACTATTACTATTACCGGTGTATCTGGAGAAACTTATAGTCTTGATGGCGGACCATTTTCTTTGAATCTAATTTATAGTGGACTTCCTGCAAGTTCTACTCATACCGTAAGAGCTAAGAATTCGGCGGGCTGTATATCAGCTGCAGCTACATTAACGCTTAGTGCCCAACCTACAATTCCGGCTATCCCAATTCTTACACCAACGCATCCAAGTTGTACCGTAGCAACTGGAACTATTACTATTACTAGTGTTTCAGGCGTAACTTACAGTTTCGATGGCGGCCCTTATACCAATAACTTAGTGTACACTGGATTAATAGCCGGTTCCACTCATACTGTAAAAGCTAAAAATACTTTTGGTTGCATTTCCTCTCTAGCAACCATCACTTTAAACACCCAGCCATTGACCTCGGCACCACCAATATTGACCCCAACACAACCCACTTGCACACTTGCAACTGGATCCATACAAATTGGAGCGGTCTTAGGGGAAACGTTCAGTTTTGATGGCGGACCTTTTACAAATACTTTGTTGTATACCGGTTTAGCCGCTGGTTCTTCCCACTCCGTTAGAGCCAAAAATGCGTTCGGATGTATTTCCAATGCAACAGTACTAGTCTTAAATGCACAACCTGCGATTCCAATTACTCCGTCGTACACTATTGTTGGTCCAACTTGTACGGATCCAACAGCAACGTTAACTATTTCTAGTGTGGCAGGAGAAACCTATAGTTTTGATGGCAGTTTGTATTCGACAACTCTAATTTATCCAGGGCTAGCTGCCAATTCAGCGCATACCATCACCGCTCAAAACGCTGCAGGTTGCATCTCGCCTATAGGCATTCTTACTATAAGTCCGCAACCAGTTACACCAATACCAAATATAGTGGACGGAGTAATTTGCGTTGACCAAGCCACCGGCATTCCAATCCGAACGTACACCCTCGATACCCAATTAAACAGCGCCACTCACACCTTCATTTGGTCGTTCAACGGAACCATTACTGGAGATACGGGAAGTACATTGGTGGCTACGCAATCCGGTCAATATGATGTATTGGCCACCAATACTGTATCAGGTTGTCAATCGGCTCTAACCAGCGCTATTGTTAGCGACTCGTTCCCTGGGCTAGCTATCATTCCGGAAGTGAATGGGCAATTTAGCAATGATGCTTCGGTAACGGTTCTTGTAACGTCAGGTAACGGAGTATGCGACTACCAAATGGATAACGGCCCTATTCAAAGTTCCAATGTATTCACAAACGTAGCTGCAGGCACGCATATCATTCACGTAAAAGATGAATTTGGATGCACCGATCTAACCACACAAGTCACTGTTCTTGGATATCCAAATTTCTTTACACCAAACGGCGATACCTACAACGACACGTGGAATATCATCGGATTGAAAGACCAACCGAATGCCAAAATTCACATCTACGATCGCTATGGAAAGTATATTAAACAAATTAGTCCAATAGGTGACGGTTGGGACGGTACTTTCAATAATAAAATGTTGCCATCAACGGATTATTGGTTTACTGTTGAATATTTGGAAAATGGACAATCAAAAGAATTCAAAAGCCATTTTTCTTTAGTTCGTTAATCACAGTATACTAACGCTATAGCCCAAATTCAAAAAAAGGAAGGTTCCTATGACTAAAAAAACAAAATACCATCTCAATTTAATTCCTATTTTTGTCACCGAAAACTATAACTCAACTACTTTATGTTAATTATTGGAATTGCAGGCGGAACTGGTAGCGGAAAAACTACCGTGGTACACCAAATCATGAACGAATTGCCCGAAACTGAAGTCGGGATTATTTCCCAAGATTCCTACTATAAAGAAACCACTAACCTCAGCTTCGACGAACGGGCGCTCATCAATTTTGATCATCCGAGAGCCATCGACTTTGACCTTTTAGTAACACATCTAAAGGAATTAAAAGAAGGCAACTACGTAGAACAACCCGTTTATTCCTTCGTAACCCACAACCGCACTGACGATACTATCATCACGCATCCTAGAAAAGTGATGATTGTGGAAGGTATTCTGATCCTCGCACACCCTGAATTACGAGACCTTTTCGATGTAAAAATCTTCGTCCACGCCGATTCTGACGAACGCCTAATTCGGAGATTGCGCCGCGATATTGCCGAACGAGGTCGCGATATGAACGAAGTGCTCAACCGCTATCAAACGACGCTGAAACCAATGCACCAGCAATTTATAGAGCCTACCAAGGCCTTCGCCGATATCATTATCCCGAACGACAAGTACAATACCGTCGCCATTGATGTGGTTCGCGCTGTAATTAATCAGCGGATTTTATAAAATAATTTCGTAAATTTAGGCTGTAATTTTTAGGAGCTATTTCCTGCTATCCGCTAAATTCGCGATTAACAAAAACTACGGCTGCACCGTGTTTTTCTAAACCGCGAGATACCGCTACTATCAGGGCTAATACATTCGAACACCAATGGAACAATCGTATAAAGACAAATCTTGGTTCAAATTCATCAGCAACAAATACGTTTGGGTACTGCTGTTTTTCTGTGCTTGGATGCTCTTTCTAGACAACTATTCCTATTTCGATCACCGCATCCTCGACCACGAAATCGAAGAACTTGAAGCCAATAAAAAATACTACCAAGACGAAATTAAAAAAGACCAAGCGAATATCAAATTGCTTAAAAATCCCGATCAAATCGAAAAATTTGCTCGCGAGAAATACTACATGAAAAAAGATTCCGAAGACATCTACCTCGTAGAATTCGAAGGCGATACCATTAAAAAAGACTAACTCCCAACCCAAATGACAACTCCTCTTTTCAACGAATTCGACCCCGTTTCCTCCAAACAGTGGAAACAGCAAATACAATTTGAGTTAAAGGGCGCCGATTACAACGAAACCTTACTTTGGAATTCACCCGAAGGAATACAAGTCAAACCCTTCTACCATCGTGATGAGTTCAAAAATACTCCTCACGCAACAACCAAAGCCACCGAATTCAAAATTGGACAACCTATTTTTGTATACGATGTGGACAAATCCATAGCCAAAGCCAAAGACAGCCTCGAACGTGGTGCCGAATGCCTTTATTTCAGCATCGAAAACGAACAAACTGATATTGTAAAATTGTTAGAAAGCCTTCCGTTAGCAACCACTCCGGTTTACTTTCATTTGAATTTTCTTTCAATCGATTTCGTAGAAAAAATTGAGGATCTTGCAAAAAAGACAAATGCCACTTTCTTTATCAATTTGGATCCTATTGGGAATTTAGCCAAAGAAGGCAATTGGTTTACTTCTGCCGAAAAAGACAATTTTGAAACCCTGAACCAACTAAGTCATTCCGTTTCCCAATGCTCGCTGATAAGTGTTAACGGCAGTTTATATCAAAATGCGGGTGCTACCATGGTGCAGCAAATTGCCTACACCTTAGCCCATGCCAATGAATATTTCAATCACATTCCGAACATAAAAAAACCAATCGTTTTAGAAATAGCAGTTGGAAGCAATTACTTTTTTGAAATTGCCAAATTGAGAGCCTTACGATTGCTTTTCAAAACCATTGCAAAAGAATACCAACACGATTTAGAACCGGAAATCCTAGTGTCGCCAACCAAACGCAACAAAACCATCTACGATTACAATGTCAATATGTTGCGCACCACAACCGAATGCATGAGTGCTATTTTGGGCGGAGCCAATGCTGTGGTCAATCTTCCTTACGATGCGTTGTATCATAAAGACAATGAATTTGGCGACCGAATCGCGCGCAACCAACTTTTGATCCTCAAACAAGAAAGTTATTTCGACAAAGTAAACAATGCTGCCGATGGAAGTTACTACATTGAATCACTAACACAACAATTAACCGAAAAAGCACTAACCCTTTTCAAAGATATTGAAGCCAACGGTGGTTTTCTAAAACAACTCTCCGACGGCACCATCAAAAGAAAAATTCAAGAAAGCGCCGATGCGGAACAAAAATTATTCGATGACGGAAAAGAAGTTTTGTTAGGCACCAACAAATACCCCAACAAAACCGACAAAATGAAACACGATTTAGAACTGTTTCCTTTTGTAAAAATCAAGCCGAGAAAAACCTTGATTACTCCAATAATCGAAAAACGTTTGGCTGAAGCTAACGAACAAGAACGCCTTTCCACTGAAGTTTAACTTGCAATTGTTGCGCGTTACGTGAAATAAAATGAAAAGAAAAGACCTCCAACATATCACCACTGAAAACGCTGGTTCAACCAACCAAGCCTCAGCATACGAACACTTCTTGACAGCGGAAGGGATTGAATTGAAACCCACCTATACTGAAAAAGATGTTGAACAATTACAACATTTAGATTTTGGTGCGGGTTTCGCGCCCAATTTACGTGGTCCTTATGCCTCGATGTACGTGCGCCGACCCTGGACAATTCGCCAATACGCCGGATTTTCAACCGCTGAAGAAAGCAATGCCTTCTACCGAAGAAATTTAGCTGCCGGACAAAAAGGATTGTCCATTGCTTTTGATTTACCCACTCATCGCGGCTATGATTCCGATCACGAGCGAGTAGTTGGAGATGTCGGAAAAGCAGGTGTTGCTATTGACACTGTAGAGGATATGAAAGTCTTATTTGATCAGATTCCACTTCACGAAATGTCAGTATCCATGACCATGAATGGTGCCGTCCTACCCATTATGGCTTTTTATATTGTAGCTGCGGAAGAGCAAGGTGTACCGCCCGAACAATTGTCAGGAACCATTCAAAACGATATTCTAAAAGAGTTTATGGTGCGCAACACTTACATCTATCCTCCTACTCCTTCGATGCAAATTATTGCCGATATTTTTGAATTCACCAGTAAGAAAATGCCTAAATTCAATTCCATTTCCATATCGGGATACCACATGCAAGAAGCAGGTGCAACCGCAGATATTGAATTGGCCTATACTTTAGCAGACGGACTAGAATACATTAGAACCGGACTTTCTACCGGAATGAAAATCGATGAATTTGCTCCTCGCCTTTCTTTCTTTTGGGCGATCGGAATGAATCATTTTATGGAAATAGCTAAAATGCGAGCTGGAAGGATGATTTGGGCAAAACTTGTCAAACAATTCGAACCCAAAGACGATAAATCGTTGGCATTACGAACCCATTGTCAAACATCGGGATGGAGTTTAACGGAACAAGATCCGTTCAATAATGTGGCGCGAACCTGTATCGAAGCAGCTGCAGCAGCATTTGGTGGAACACAATCATTACATACTAATGCGTTGGACGAGGCCATTGCTTTGCCAACCGATTTCTCCGCGAGAATCGCTCGAAACACCCAAATATACCTTCAAGAAGAAACCAAAATCACCAAAACCGTCGATCCATGGGCCGGCAGTTACTATGTGGAAAGTTTGACCCATGAAATCGCTCAAAATGCTTGGAAACTTATTGAAGAAGTAGAAGAATTAGGCGGCATGACGAAAGCCATCGAAGCGGGTATTCCCAAATTGCGGATTGAAGAAGCTGCTGCCAGAAAGCAAGCGCGAATTGACAGCACTCAAGACGTTATCGTAGGTGTCAATAAATACCGCTTGGAAAAAGAAGATCCTTTGCACATTTTGGATGTCGACAACCAAATGGTTCGCAAACAACAAGTTGAACAATTGCAACGCATCAAAGCGTCAAGAAATACTCAAAAAGTACAAAATGCTCTGCAACAATTAACCCTTTGTGCTCAAACTGGAACTGGAAATTTACTAGAATTAGCCGTAGATGCTGCTCGCAACCGAGCCACTCTTGGTGAAATTAGCGATGCTTTGGAAGTAGTTTTTGGAAGATACAAAGCACAAATTAAAACCTTTAGCGGCGTGTACAGCAAAGAAATTAAAGACGATAAAAGTTTCGAAAAGGCCAAACAATTGGCCGATGCTTTTGCCGAAAAAGAAGGACGACGTCCCCGAATTATGATTGCCAAAATGGGACAAGACGGTCACGATCGCGGCGCGAAAGTAGTGGCAACGGGTTATGCCGATGTGGGTTTTGATGTGGATATAGGTCCGCTATTCCAAACTCCCGCCGAAGCTGCTAAACAAGCCGTTGAAAACGACGTACACATTCTTGGCGTTTCTTCGCTGGCTGCTGGGCACAAAACATTAGTACCGCAAGTCATTGCAGAACTCAAAAAATATGGTCGTGAAGATATTATGGTCATTGTTGGCGGTGTAATTCCTCCTCAAGACTATCAGTTTTTATTTGACTCTGGCGCAGTAGCGGTTTTTGGCCCCGGAACAAAAATTAGTGAGGCGGCGATCAAAATATTAGAAATCTTAATTGCTTAATAAATTAGTACATGAAATTACTACCTATAGGTTCAAAGAATAAAATCAATATGTTTCTTAGTACACTGTTACTATTCTTCGGAACAACCGCGAATCTATTGGCACAGCGAGGCTATTACGACGCTCCTTACAAACGATATGAGGCGAATTTAGGCGTACTTACTAATGGCGCAGTTACATCCCCAAAGTCTTACATACAAAGTAATTTGCAGTCGGAAGCATCTGATCAAATTTGTGTGGGAATGACCGCAAACAATGCTACAATCGATTGGACACTTACTGATGCATCGGATGGACTTGTGATTCGCTACAGCGTTCCCGATGGAACAACAGCCACTATCGGAGTGTACAACGGAAGTACGCTAGTAACAACATTGACACTAACCTCAACTTGGTCGTGGGAATCGCTTTGGAACAATGGCAACCCAAATAACAGCGCCGTAGTCAATCAAAATCCAAAAATGCGGTTCGACGAAATTCGCTATAAACTTCCAACACCGATTCTTGCTGGTGAACATCTAAAATTAACACGAATCAGTGGTAACCCTCAAATTGATTTTACGGAAATGGAATTGGTTCCAGCTGCTGTAACGGCACCGGTAGGTTCCTTTACCTATTCGGGCAATGGCAGTACACTTCAGGCCTTCATCAATGCACATGCAGGACAAAAGATATTCATTCCGACGGGCGTATACAGTGTTGCCAATGAACTCGCCTTTAATGCCGCGAACACTTCGTTGCTTGGTGCGGGCATGTGGTATACGCAACTTAATTTCACCAGCACTACGCCTTATAACGGCGGATTGCGGGCTAATGCCAACAACATTTCTTATTCCGATCTCTATTTAACCACCAATAACGCTTCGAGAAGCAATTCTTATAAGGCCATTAACGGAGTTTATACATCAGGTTCAACCATTAAGAATATTTGGGCGGAACATTTCGAATGCGGTGCTTGGATTGCTCAATATGCTACAGGCGGGCCAGCTATTGCAGATGGCTTTACCTTATCCAATTGCCGATTTCGAAACAATTATGCCGATGGAATCAACCTTTGTAAAGGAACGTCCAATGCCATTGTAGAACATTGTAATTTCCGAAACAACGGTGATGATGACCAAGCCATTTGGTGCGCTAATGGTTTAGAATGCATCAACAATACCTTCCGCTACAATACTTCTGAGAACTGCTGGCGCGCTTCGGGCGTTGCTTTTTATGGAGGCAAAAATAACAAAGCCTACAATTTGATCATTAAGGACAATCTTGAATCCGGTATCCGACTCAGTAATAATTTTGCAGGTGTAGGATTTAATAGCGTAGGGCTAAACGAATTGCACGATATTACTATTCTCAGTGCTGGGACACTAAACGATTTGTTTAACCAGCGTGTGGGTGCAATTGATATCTTTTCTTCAAACAGCGCCGGAACACAAGTGCGAAACATTAAATTCTCTAATATCGACATAATCGATTCTAAATGCGATGCCATTCTGATTCAGAAAAAAGCGGGTGACGGCATATACAATCTTACTTTTGAAAACATCAATGCAAACGGTACCGGAAAAGAATATCCCTTCAATAATGCTGCTGGAAGTACTACTCCAAAAGGATTTTTTACCGCCTTCAGTAATTTTCCAAATGGCAATGCAACGTTTTGCAACATGACCTATTCCAACCGTGGAGGCAATGCTACTACGGACGAATATACCTTGGGATTGGGAACTTTTAGCTGGACGCAGATGTCTGGCTGCGATTTAGGGACGAAACAAAATGAAGTGGAATCGGTGGTGATGTATCCAAATCCGGCTACAAATATACTAACGATTGGAAATCTTATGTCGAATGAAACCATCAGTATTTATGATTTGACAGGGAAATTAATACTTAGTAAAACGGCGGCCAATACGAGCGAAAATATCGATACTAGTCATTTGACTACTGGTATTTACATGATTTCGTTAAATAATGGGGCGGTTACCAGAACAGGGAAATTCATCAAACAATAAAGATTCGCAACTGAAATATTTTAGTATCTTTGGTTCTTTCAAGCAATTCTTACATTCTCATTAACTGATTTTCTAGTAATCCTATGAAGAAGTATTTTTGCTATATCCTGATTTTTTCTTGTTGTTTTGTTTTCGCTGATCCCTCGCAAAATGTTCTATTGCAGCAAGGTTGGACTGCTTTGGTCAAAGACCATGAAAACGAGGCATTTGGTTATTTTTGGCAAGCCTTAGAGAAAGCTAAAAAAGAAAACAATACCGAAGACAAAGCCGAATCCTATTTGTATTTGGGCATTTGTTCCTTCGGAGCCAGTTCTGAAAAAGGGTTGTTTTATGTTACGAAATCTTTATCCGAGTTTAAAAAACTCTCCGCTACACATCCCGATATTGCTAAGAATGGAAGAAGTCGCTGTTTGCAACTGATCAGTACTATTTATAGTCGGCAAAAAAAATACAAAGAAGCCATTGCATTAAGTAAAACGGTAGTCGAGGATCTTCAAGGAAGCACCGATAAAACGGGAACCCTAGGATTGGCCTACAACAGTCTTGGCACTTTATACGAATATCAAAAACAAAACGATTCGGCCGCTTATTTCTTCAAACAAGCGGCTTCAGAGTTTGAAAAAACTAACAACAAAGCGTATCTTCCTACTGCTTATGTAAAAATGGGTGATTTAGCACTCAAGAAAAAGTTAAAAGCGAGCAGTTATGACTATTATACTAAAGCCTATCAATTGTCGAAAACAACCGAAAACAAGCAAGCCCAAGTTTCATGTTTGGTCGCTTTAGGAAATTGGGAATTGGCCTTTAACAACAATTCGACACAAGCTGAATCCTATTTTAGAAAAGCAAAAGAACTAGCCAATAGTTTGTCGGACAAAGTCTTTGAAATCAAAGTCATAGAAGCTTTAATTGTTTTGAAGAAAAGGCAATCCGATTTTTTAGAGGTAAGTCAATTGCAAGAGGAAGAACTTAAAATTAAAGACAATTATTATTCGCTCGAAAGAGAACAAATTGCAAAAAATCTGGAAGTGCAATTCGAAGTAGCCGAAAAAGACCGAAAATTGCAATTGATTTCCAAAGAAAAAGAAGTCTCGCGGCTAACCAATTCGCTTTTAATTAGCTTGGTCGTTTTTCTACTGATTGTGTTCTCCGTTTTGTATTTTTTCCTGAAAAGAAATAGTCAACGTGACAAGCAATTATTAAAAACAAAAGAAGAGCTTTTTTCGGTTTTAGAAGAGCAAAAAAGATTAAAAGAAAAACAAATGGAGAACGATATCGAGCACAAGGAAAGTCAACTTAGTGCCATTACGTTACAAATGCTTCAGAAAAACGAATTGTTAGATGAAATTAAAATCATTCTTCTGAAAAAAGACGATTCTTCTGAAAAAAGCTTGACCAAAATCATCAATTCTCATTTTGCACAAGACAGCAATTGGAACGATTTTGATAAGTATTTTGAAAGTGTCAATAAAAATTTCTACACCAAACTCAAACATAAATACCCAGACATTAGTACCAACGATTTGAAAATTTGCGCTCTAATCAAACTCAATCTTTCCATCAAAGAAATGGCTTCCATTTTGAATATCTCACCTGATAGTGTAAAAACAGCACGGTACCGCCTGCGAAAAAAATTACAATTGACTACAGAAGAAAACTTAACCGAGTTTATTTTATCCGTATAATTCCGAAAAATTGTACGTTTTAAAATTAGCTGTATACCTAAATTCGACCTAATATAGGGACCATGTACACCATTTGTCTACCTGCTTCGTAGCTCGTCCTTTTACAATTTTGCTACTTTTGAATTGTGGAATTGCTATGAAAAAGAATTTTTCACTTCTTGTATAACACTAAAAATTTAAGACATGAAAAAAAAGTACCTTTTAAGTATTGCAGCGATTGCGGGCATTACTTTCGGAAACTTACAGGCGCAAGTAGTTAATGGTGACTTTGAAATCGTCAAACCAAACTTGCTCGCCAGCAATTGGGGAATGAATTTCCTTTTTCCGGTCACTATCAATACCGAAACTGGAGAATCGGTGACCGATGAGATTTTCTACGGCAGCTGCATGCCAGCCTTCGTTTTTTCAACACCAGATGCTCATACTGGAAACTATGCTTTGCAATTAGCTAACGGCATGAATGGCACGACAAATCAAGTCATTGCTGCTAAAGCCACTATTTTTAGCGATACCGAGGCCGATATTCCTGGATGGAATCCCGGTATTCCGGTCAGTCCCACTGATGAAGTAACAATGTTGGGTTTTTACTATAAGTTTTTCCCCATGGGAAACGACGTCGCCCAAGCAGAATTAGTAGTGTTTGATGAAAACAGTAATGAAATTGGACGTGCGACCGCCGATATTGTAGCTCCTAGTTCAGAGTACTCCTATCTTTATGCACCGGTACAATTCACTTCTTCTGCAACTCCTGCCTTTATGATCATTACCTTTTCCATGTTAAAAGAAGGTTCGGTTCCAACTTTTGGTAGCAGTTTGCTGGTGGATGATGTGGTAGTGAATTTTTCCGCTCTAAAAACCAACAACTTCCAATCGAATCCTTTTACTATTTACCCCACCATTGCCGATCAGGAAATTACGATTGTAAAAGGAACTACTGCAAAAACTGGAAACTCAGATCTTAAAATTTTCAATAGTAACGGAAAGTTAGTCAAAGAAGCCTCTTTCAACTGGAATACAAATTCATCAGGAAAAATTGATGTCAGCCAACTGCCTACTGGTACATATTTGATACAATCCAACGAAGCGACTTTAAAGTTCATAAAGAAATAGCCTACCAAATACTTCCGAACAAAAGCTATAAAATTGGGAATCTCTTTTAGAATCTAATTGCTTTCTTCTTAAAAAAATAAGATTAAAAAACATCATAGTCATTATGGTGTTTTTTTTATACTTTTTTTTCTTACATTAGTTGACCCTAAATTCACAATGTTTAAACCGACACTTGAATGGCTTCTTTTTTCCATTCCATGGGTATATTTAAGCAATACTATATATGAAATTAGTCGGTTATATCAAAAAGAGCAAACAAAATTCATTTCAAATTCCGGTCTACGCGAAATTGAAAGGCGAATACTTTTTTCATACACTGGACGATCGGTATAATATCACCCATTTTATTCCGGCTGACTTTAAAGAAACTACTTTTAAGCAACTCTACCTCTCCAAGAAATTTACTATTGGTTTAAAAGGAGCTATTGTTTTCGTGGGCAAGGAAGACTATATCCATTACAATGGAGCTTCTAGTGCGATTGACGAAATCATTCATTATTTGAACGATACTTGCTTGAACCAGAATTCGAATGCCATTTTAGACGAAGCGATACTGATTAAGAATAGAGTCTTTTCCGATCAAATTATGGTAGACAATTTTATGGTGAAAATGAATCCTAAAAACGAAGAAATTACTTTAAGTTTTGATTTTCCTTCTCCACAAAAGGAAGTATTTGAAGAAGAAAATAAAGCGATTGCTATCCCGGAAGATGAAAAAGTAAAAAGCAACCGAAAAGTAATTTCATTAGAACCTGATAACGCTGAATATGCTACTGCGCTAAAATACTTCAAGTCAGTAGACATGAATGTGGAACTCACGCTTAAACTAAGAGCCGAAGAGCGACGAACGAAATTGAAAACTTTCAATTACCAATTCAAATTAAATCAAAACTCCCGCAGAAGGCAACAATCGGGCGAGTAAGTTGGTATTTCCAAAAATTTAAAATAATCTATTTCACTTTCAAGAAAAGAAATATATTTGCATTCCAAAAATACGCTTTCGGGATGTAGCGCAGCCAGGTAGCGTACTAGCATGGGGTGCTAGGGGTCGCTGGTTCGAATCCAGTCATCCCGACAACAACAAAAAACCAGTCCAAAACGGATTGGTTTTTTTATGCCAAAATATTTCAATAGTGCATTTGCTTTTGCAACTTCAACGATTTTAGTACTTTTAAAGCTCCAAACCAAACTCATGTCAAAACTTCCTCATATCGGCACTAGTATTTTTTCGGTGATGTCTCAATTGGCTAATGAATACCAAGCCATCAATCTTTCGCAAGGGTTTCCTAATTTTCCTGTCGACCATCGTTTGAAAGAATTGATTTCGAAATGGGCCAAAGAAGAAATCCATCAGTATTTGCCAATGTCTGGATATCCTCCGTTATTAGAAAAAATTGCGTCATTGACCAGTTCTTCCTATCAACGAAAAGTGAATCCCAACACTGAAATATTGGTAACTGCCGGCGCTACCGAAGGGATTTTTGCAACTATTCAAGCTTTGGTTTCCAAAGACGAGGAAGTCATCATTCTGGATCCTAGTTACGATTGTTACGAAACACCCATACTGTTGTGCCATGGAAAACCCATTCGAATTAACCTGAAACCTGATTTCACGCCCGATTGGGAAGCTATTGGCACTGCGATGAATTCGAAAACTAGGATGATAATTACGAACAACCCGCACAACCCTTCCGGAAGAATTTGGACCGCATGGGATTTCACTCAATTGGAAAACTTATTAGCACTTTATCCAGATGTTCTTGTGCTTTCGGATGAAGTGTACGAATACATTACGTTTGAAAACCCCCATATTTCGGTTCATCAACGTCCCGCATTGTGGAATCGTTGCATCAGCGTTTCTTCGTTTGGAAAATCATTTCACATAACGGGTTGGAAAATTGGCTACCTAATTGCGCCAGAGTACTTAATGACTGAAATCAAAAAAGTGCATCAGTTTTTGGTGTTTAGCGTGAACAGTATTGCTCAATATGCCATCAACGATTATATTGATTTAATAGACATCAACAGCTTGAGCCCTTTTTACCAGGAAAAACGAGACTATTTCAGAACTTTATTGCAAGCCACACGATTGGAGTTATTGCCCAGTGAAGGAACTTATTTTCAAGTGGCCTCTTATAAAGCTATTTCGTCAGAAAATGATATGGCTTTTACGCAACGCTTAGTAAAAGATTTTGGGGTTGCCGTGGTTCCGCTTTCCCCTTTTTATGCCGATGGAAAAGATTTGAATTGCATCCGCTTTTGCTTTGCCAAAGAAGAAATCACCTTAGAAAAAGCTGCTGAACGATTATTGCGCTTATAAAGAAAAAAATGGAACTGGACTTCTGTGCTATTCTATTTAAAATATATCCTCTTCCCTTGCGTTAAATAAAAAAGAAGATTGGTAAAGTTGGCCTTATAATGGCGTACTTTATACTTTTAAAATTCCCAAATGTGTTTGCTGTGAAAAATTGGCGGTTCCATTTAGTTCTTTTGCTTTTGCTCACTCCAATATTAGGGTTTAGTTTTACCATAGTAGTAACTTCAACTTCAGAAAGTTGTACAGGTAACGGAACACTTAATTTCAATGCTGTAAATGCAGATCCTAGCGGAACTATTGTTTATGAAATCTATTTGCTACCGAATACTTCGGTTCCACTAGCTACAGTTACGACAAACAATTTAACGGGGCTATCTGCTGGAAACTACCGAGTTATTGCCAAAGAAACCGTTGGAACTGCAGTAAGCACGCAACAACAAGATATTACTATCATCAATACTGCTGTTCCATTAGAATTTGTAGTTCAAAGTTTCAATCAAGCGTGTTCGTCCAATAGCAATATCACCATACAAACCACTTCTGGAACTGGTGTTTCTTATGAAATATTTTCAGGTCCTGTAACCTTTCCCTTGCAAGCGTCCAATACGTTTTCAGGTTTACCGGTTGGTGTATACCGTATTCGGGTTTTCGATGCTTGCGGAACGGGTGTGGTTTCGACTTTTACCGTGACGTTGAATCCAACGGGACTGTCTGTTGGCCCCACTATTTTCTCCAATACAACGCCGCCATCTTGTAGCTTCACAGTGGTGAATCACCTCATTACTCCTGCTGCAGGAACCGTTATTGGTTATCCCCTAACGCTGAATTATGTCGTTCATCCGCCCGGAGGAGGTGCTGCTATAAGTATCAACAATACTTTGACCTCCGGTAATTTGACTTCCCAAAATACGAGCGCGACCATTCCCTATTACTTGAACCAAAATTACGATTACGACCTTACCATAACCGATGCGTGCGGCTCTGTCTTTACTAATAATTTCATAGTAAATCAAAACATCACCTTGACCGCAGCCGTATTTCCTTTGAGTTGCAATACCAATTATTTTAACTTGAACACTACGAATTTTACCCCGCCATTTACTTTACAATTTCTAAGTACTCCCGCTGGTTTTAATCCCGTCACTTTTAATTCGACTTACCCTGGCCCCTTCATGAACGGAACCGTAGCGTTTGGAGACCAAGCCAATACAGTTCCACTAGGCGTATATCAAGTAATGATTACTGATTTTTGCGGAAGAACGACCACCTCAACTTTTACCATTTTTAGTATTCCCCCTGCTCCTAGTGCCACCGCAACAAACAATGGGTGTTCGACGAATTCTGGAAAAATTGTAGTCTCTATTTTGAATTTTAAGATTGTAACCGCAACAATCACCGCAGCTCCTACAAGTTACCCATTCCCGTTACCTCATGATGTTACAGGTTCGATAGATGCGTTTGGGGTTTTGACCCTTGACCCTGTCCCTCTTGGCGATTACACCATTCAATTGACGGATGAATGCAGTGACCCTCTGAGCCCGCTTCTCACTACTGTTCCTATTTATGTGGATCAAGGTCTTGCCTTCGATTTAAGGCCGGGCTGCGAACTCACCAAGAGTTCATTGAAATTGTCAAGTAATAATGCAGCGTTGAGTGCGGTGACAATTACGGCTGCACCAATAAGTTTCGGACAAACGCTTCCTCTTAATGCCAGCGCCAATATCACGGCAGATGGAAGTTGTTATCTAAGCGGACTCCCTGACGGAAGTTATACTTTCAATTGCGTAGACGTTTGTAATTTTTCGAATACGATCACAGTAAATGTTGTTGGTTATGCGATTACAAATAGTAGTTTTTCATTGCAAGCCAACTGTGGTTCCTTTGATATTCCGTTAAATTTCATCAGTAATGGGATAATCAATCAATCGTTTTGGTTGCAAAAACTAATCGACACGACGTCCAATACATGGGGAAATCCTACTTCTGGCGCGATTTATCCCGAAGGTACGGTTCCGAATGCAACTAATTCCTATTTTTTGAATAATGGTGGAACTAATTTCAATTTGGTATTCAATGGTACATTCAGAATCGTTCGCGCCTTTACGTCGTACAATAATGGAATCGATTTCAATACCAATCAAGTGACCAGCACCGACAAAGACTGCTTGGAGATTCTAAGTCCAACGCTGTCATTCAACCAAGTACTTGAAATCATTGATGCTTATAGAATGCCATGCTCCGCTTCTGGAAATTTAGATGTTGTAGTTAAAGCCAACGGTACGCTTCCCTTGCACTACACCATTACTGAAAAAGACGGAATACCGTTTTTCTTTAACAATGGAACTTCCAATACTTTTCAAAATTTAGCAGCCGGAATCTACAATATTCAAGTGCAAGACAATTGTGGAAATATCGTCAACCGCGTCTTTGATGTTTCTACGCTACTTTCGTTAGTGATTGCTACACCACCCAATGATATCGTCACTTGTCTCGATACCATTACTGGCAATGAAACCTACGATTTGACAGTACAAAATGCCGTCATTTTAGGTACACAATCGCCCGCCAATTATACGTTGACTTACCATCAGACCCTTGCAGATGCTCAAGGGAATTTGAATGCCATTAATCAAAGTATTCCTTTTAATCCAAGTACAAATCCACAGACTATTTACGCGCGTTTGGTTTACAATCCCTTGCCGAATTGCTACGAAATCACCTCTTTCGATTTGGTGGCTGGACAAATTCCGAAATTACAGTTGCAAGCCAATTATGTCAGTTGTTCCGCTGCCCCGATTACTATTGATGCTGGTGTCAATAATTTACCTTCGACAACTTATGTTTGGTCTGACGGATCGACAACTCCTGCAATAACAGTGACTCAACTTGGAGTAAACCACCTAACCGTTACGGCGACCAATACCTACGGCGCTAACAATCAAGCGTGCACAAACACCAAAGATATTGTAGTTACGCTTTCTGAAAATCCGGTGATTCAAAGTATCGAAACCCAAGATTGGACGTACGATCAGAACAGTATTACGGTGATTACTTCCAATTCGGGCGCTTTTGAATATTCGTTAGACAACAGCACGTTTCAAGACCAAAATACTTTTACCAATTTAGAACCAGGAGTTTATACCGTTTTCGTGCGAGACAAATATGGCTGTAGTATGGTCCAACAAGACGTTTGGTTGCTTTATTATCCGAATTTTTTCACGCCAAATAATGACAGTTATAACGATACTTGGCAGATTCCCAACGCGCCTTTAGAACCTAATTTGACCGTTTTTATTTACGATCGTTACGGAAAATTTATCCATGAATTGGGATCCAAAAGTGTGGGTTGGGACGGCACTTACAATGGGCAACAAGCAGTTTCAAACGATTATTGGTTTGTGGTGAACCGACAAGACGGGCGCATTTTGAAAGGGCATTTTACTTTAAAACGATAATTTTTAAAAGGAACTGCAAAGCGTTGTTTGCATCAAAAGTATTTTCTCTATTTTTACCTAACCAAAATAAATACCATGGATTTTTCAGCAAAAATGCTTCGTGATGACGCTTTAAAAGGCAAAGTAATCGTAGTAACCGGCGGCGGAAGCGGCTTGGGTAAAGCGATGACCCAATATTTTTTAGAATTGGGAGCCCAAGTGGCCATCACCTCCCGAGATTTAGAGAAACTACAAAAAACCGCACATGAACTCGCTACCAAAACGGGCGGCACTTGCCTGCCGTTGATCTGCGATGTGCGACATTACGATCAAGTAGAAAATATGCTTCAGGAAGTATTGAAAGCCTTCGGAAAAGTAGACGTATTGCTCAATAATGCCGCAGGTAATTTTATTTCTCCAACGGAACGACTATCGGCGAATGCTTTTGATACCGTCATTGACATTGTTTTAAAAGGATCTAAAAACTGCACGCTTGCCTTTGGAAAACATTGGATTGACACCAAACAAACCTCGGCCACCATTTTAAATATCGTAACTACTTATGCTTTCACCGGTTCTGCGTATGTAGTGCCGAGTGCTACCGCTAAAGCTGGGGTTTTAGCGATGACACGGAGCTTAGCCGTAGAATGGGCAAAATACGGGATTCGTTCCAATGCCATTGCTCCCGGACCTTTCCCAACCAAAGGCGCATGGGATCGTTTGTTGCCCGGTGATTTAGCGGAGAAGTTCGACATGGCTAAAAAAGTGCCGTTGCAACGCGTAGGCGACCATCAAGAATTGGCCAATTTGGCGGCGTATTTAGTCTCCGATTTTTCAGCGTACATCAACGGTGAGGTCGTGGTGATTGACGGCGGCGAATGGCTTAAAGGTGCAGGGCAATTCAATTTATTGGAGCAGATTCCGGAAGAAATGTGGGATATGTTGGAAATGATGATTAAAGCGAAAAAGAGCAAGTAATAATCACTAATTGACAGTTAGAAATTACTAATTTTTAGGAGCTATTTCCGGCTATCCGTTACAATCTTTTATGCCAAAAAATGGCACAAAAGGATTTTCACTGCTATCCGGGCTAGGACAATTTTCCAATCATTAATTATTTATTATGAATTAGTAATTCTCATAGCATCAGTTTATTAACTTTTGTTAACAAATAAGCCTTGAAAAACCCATAATTAATTGTATTTTTACGGCTCAAAATTTGAAAAAATAAATGGGTAAAATCATTGCTATAGCCAATCAAAAAGGCGGTGTTGGAAAAACTACTACTTCGGTAAATTTAGCGGCTTCCTTGGGTGTTTTGGAAAAAAAAGTATTGCTAATCGACGCCGATCCGCAAGCTAATGCCAGTTCCGGACTTGGAATTGACATCGAGAATATTGCGGTGGGCACGTATCAAGTAATCGAACAAAGCCATCGTCCAGAAGATGCCATTATCAAATGTACCGCTCCGAATGTATGGGTAATTCCTGCACATATTGACTTGGTGGCTATTGAAATTGAATTGGTCGATAAAGAAAATCGGGAATACATGCTCAAGCAAGCCTTAGCTCCGATCAAAGACCAATACGATTACATTTTGATTGATTGCGCGCCATCATTGGGATTGCTAACATTGAATGCGTTAACGGCCTCCGACTCCGTGATTATACCTATTCAGTGCGAATATTATGCGTTGGAAGGTTTGGGAAAATTGTTGAATACGATCAAAAGCGTTCAAAAAATTCACAACCCAGATTTGGATATCGAAGGATTATTGTTGACGATGTTTGACTCGAGATTGCGGTTATCCAACCAAGTCGTAGAAGAAGTACAAAAGCATTTCCACGATATGGTTTTCAACACTATTATCCAACGAAATGTAAAATTGAGTGAAGCGCCGAGTTTTGGAGAAAGCATCATCAACTACGACGCAACCAGTAAAGGTGCCACGAATTATTTGCACTTAGCTCAAGAAATTATAAAGAAAAATAGTCATTAGCGTATGTCACAAGCAGTAAAAAAACAAGCATTAGGAAGAGGATTATCTGCCTTGTTGAAAGATCCAGAGAACAACATACAATCGGTCAATGATAAGAATGCCGACAAAGTCGTGGGCAACATTATTGAATTGGAAATCTCAGCTATTGAAATCAATCCGTTTCAACCAAGAAGCAATTTCAATGAAGAATCTTTACAAGAATTAGCGGTTTCCATTCGGGAGCTGGGTGTGATTCAGCCGATAACCGTACGAAAATTAGACTTCAATAAATACCAATTAATTTCGGGAGAACGCCGTTTAAGAGCGTCGAAAATTGTAGGTTTTACTACCGTTCCCGCTTATATTAGAATTGCTAACGATCAGGAATCTTTGGAAATGGCTTTGGTGGAAAACATCCAAAGACACGATTTAGATCCGATAGAAATTGCGCTTTCCTACCAACGTTTGATTGATGAGATTCAGTTAACGCAAGAACAAATGAGTGAGCGCGTGGGTAAAAAACGATCCACTATTGCCAATTATTTGCGATTGTTAAAATTAGATCCGATTATTCAGACGGGCATTCGAGACGGATTCATCAGTATGGGGCACGGTCGAGCCATTATCAATATTGAGGATCAAGATGTTCAAACAGATATTTATCAAAAAATCGTTAGTCAAAATTTATCGGTTCGAGAAACAGAAGCACTAGTAAAATCGTACCAAGAAAGCTTGAAACCTGCCCCTAAAAAAGTGGTAAAAAATACCAACTTTACTGTAGCGGAAGAAGAAAAGAAAGCTATCGCCACTTATTTTGGGGCGAAAGTCGACGTGAAAGTAGCTGGAAATGGCAAAGGAAAAATCACGATTCCGTTTCACTCTGAAGAAGATTTCAACCGAATTATTAAATTGATTAAAGGGTAGTGCTTAAATATACCTTCATACTGCTACTGCTGTTTGGCTTGAAAAACCCTTTGGTTTTTGCTCAAGGAAAAACGGAACCTATTTTAGCTTCTAAAGACACTATTAAAAATCAAGAAATTAACCCATTAGCACCTGCGAAAGCGGCGTTCTACTCGGCTATTCTTCCTGGTTTGGGTCAGGTTTACAATAAGAAATATTGGAAAGTGCCTTTGGTTTATGGAGCCATGGGAACCACGTTGTATTTCTATTCGACTAACAATAGCAAGTACCACGAATTTAGAGATGCTTATAAGAATCGACTAGCTGGAATTAAGAACGACAAATATTCGTATCTAGACGATGCTCGACTGATTACCGCTCAAAAATTTTACCAACGCAACCGCGATCTCTCGCTACTTTTAACAGTAGCATTTTACGTTTTAAACATTATCGACGCTAACGTGGATGCGCATTTAGGACAGTTTAATGTGAATGATAATTTATCTATGCGACCTGATTTGAATCCACAAGATCTCAATCTGAAACCTTCTATTGGCATCGCTTTTAATTACAAATTTCAATGAAATTAGCGCTTCTAGGATACGGAAAAATGGGCAAAGTAATCGAGCAAATCGCTTTATCACGAGGTCATGAAATCGTATTGCGAAAATCTAGAGAAACTACCTATGATGGACTAGCCGACGCCGATGTTGCTATAGATTTTAGTATTCCTGATGCCGCTGTTGGTAACATTTCAGAATGTTTGCATACTAACGTTCCTATAGTCTCTGGAACTACGGGTTGGTTAGCGGATTATGATGCAATGGTAGCGCTATGTCAAGAAACTAGTGGAGCTTTTATTTATGGATCTAATTTTAGTTTGGGAGTGAACTTGTTTTTTGAATTGAATGCGCACTTGGCTAAAATGATGTCGAAATTTGAGCAATACTCGGTTTCCATGGAAGAAATTCACCATACGCAAAAGTTAGATGCCCCCAGTGGAACCGCGATTACGTTAGCTAAAGATATTATTGAAAACTCGAACTATTCTAGTTGGGTTTTGAAAAGTGAAAGCGCTAAAGAAAACCGGAACAACCAACTGGAAATTGATGCCAAGAGAATTGTAAATGTTCCTGGAACACACACGGTGCTTTACAACTCGGAGGTAGATGCGATCGAAATCAAACATACCGCTCACAATCGCGAAGGTTTTGCACTCGGAGCCGTAATCGCTGCCGAATGGCTCGTTGGAAAAAAAGGCGTTTTCACCATGAAAGACGTTTTGGAATTAAAATATTAGAATTTAAAATTTAGACATAACAAGTAAATTAAGATATTATGACACTAATTCAATGGTTTGTATTTTTCCTAATTATTCAGGTGATTCACTTTTTAGGAACTTGGAAATTGTATGAAGCAGCCAACAGAAAACGCTGGGAAGCCGCGGTGCCTATTTACAATGCGATCGTTTTAATGAAAATCATCAACCGCCCGACTTGGTGGACGATTTTACTTTTTGTACCCATTGTCAACTTAATCATGTTTCCTGTAGTTTGGGTAGAAACATTGCGCAGTTTTGGTAAGAATACGACTACCGATACCTTGTTGGGAATTGCCACTTTCGGGTTGTATATCGTTTACATCAATTACACACAACCATTAAATCACATTCCGAATCGCAGCTTGATTCCTGCTAACAAAGGCGCCGATACTATCAGTTCTTTGTTATTTGCTATTGTGGTAGCTACGATAGTGCATACTTATGTGATGCAACCTTATACGATTCCAACGGCATCTTTAGAAAAATCATTACTTGTTGGAGATTTCTTGTTTGTGAGTAAGTTTCACTATGGCGCACGCACGCCAATGACTGCTGTAGCTTTGCCGATGGTGCACGATACCATTCCGCTGCTTCATAAGAAATCGTATTTAAACAAACCTCAATTGCCTTATTTCCGCTTCCCTGGTATGCAGAAAATTGAACGCAATGATATTGTCGTTTTCAACTGGCCAGTGGATACGGTCTATAAATTTTTTGATACTTCGAAAAGAAAAGCAGACAAACCCATTGACAAAAAATCGAACTACGTAAAAAGATGTCAAGGAATTCCGGGTGATGAATTACAAATTAAAGACGGGATGGTTTATATCAACGGCAAACAATTGATATTACCAGAACGTGCAAAACCACAATACTCTTATACGGTTGCTACTAATGGAAACAGTTTCGACCCCACTTATATTTTAAAAGAATTGCACATTACAGATCCTATCTACCAAACGGCAGCTAGCACGTTTCTTTTCACGTCACTAACGGAAGAATCAGCCACTCGTTTGAAAAGCAATCCAATTGTAACATCCATTACAAGAAACATTTCTCATGAAGCAGAACCTGGCGTATTTCCGCAAATTAAGAATACTTGGAACAAAGATAATTACGGTCCGATATACATTCCACAAGCGGGAAAAACAATTCCTTTAACCATCGAGAATCTTCCTTTTTACAAAAGACTTATTACCGAATACGAAGGCAATGATTTAAAAGTTAATGGCACTGAAATACGTATTAACGGCAAAGTTGCTGCGTCCTATACCTTCCAACAAAACTACTATTGGATGATGGGTGACAACCGTCACAACTCGGAAGACAGCCGCTATTGGGGTTATGTTCCTGAGAATCACATCGTAGGAAAACCTGTTTTTATTTGGATGAGTTTAGATCCAAACGCGAAAGGTTTTGACAAAATACGTTGGGAGCGTTTGTTTACGACTGTAAATGGTGAAGGCCAACCTTACTCCTATTTCAAGTTTTTCTTGATTGCGCTAGCTTTGTATTTCGGAATAACCGCCATTCTAAACAAGAGAAAACAAAATAGTTAAATGAGTATTCTCCTCCATCCGACTTACTTTCCTTCCATCAGTCATTTTGTTGCAATGGCGCAGACGGATCGTATTGTTTTGGAAATGGAAGATAATTTCCAAAAACAAACTAATCGGAATCGGACCTACATTTACAGTCCGAATGGAGTCCAATTGTTAAACATTCCTGTCAAACACTCTAAAGAAGCGCATCAAAAGACTAAAGAAGTTCGACTGGAAACCGCTTTCAATTGGCAGAAACAACATTTTAAATCGTTGGAAGCTGCCTACAGAACCTCACCTTTTTTTGAATATTTTGAAGATACTTTATCGCCTATTTTTACCAAAAAATATACGTTTTTGTTAGACTTAAATTTGGAAAGCATGGCTTTGATTTCAAAATGCTTGGGTATGCCTTTTTCTTATGAAACTACTGAGGAATACTTTCATGAAGTCCCAGGTCTTATAGATTATAGAAGTCTGGCGAATGGAAAAAAAGACAAAGCTGAATTCGAATTGTACACCCAAGTTTTTGGTGACAAACATGGTTTTTTAAACAACTTGAGTATTTTGGATTTACTTTTTAATGAAGGTCGGTTTGCTTTAGACTATTTGAAAAAACAAACGCTTTAGATATTATTCAATAGATAACCTTGTCATGATCGGATAGTGATCGGAATTGACAAAATCAGGAAAACTCTCAAAACTTTTCACCTTCATAATAGGATCGGCAAAAATGTAGTCTATACGAGCTGGATAATATTTGAAGTGATAGGTTTGACCAAAGCCACTTCCCGCCTCTTCAAAAGCATCGTTTAATTTCCCTTTGATGCTGCGATACACATATGAAAACGGACTGTTATTCATATCCCCACAAATAATCACTGGATACGTGCAACCTTCTTTATGACTGCGAATAATCTCGGCTTGTTGTTGTTGCTTTCTAAAGGCAATACTAATACGCTTGAAAACCAATTGCGATTTTTGTTGGTTGATTTCATCTATATTCTCTGATATTTCATTGACATCCGGCGAAATCTTAATCGATTGTAGTTGCATGTTGTATATCCGGATGATGTCTTTCCCTTTTTTAATATCGGCGAAAATCACGGTATTGTTGGAGTTTGGGAAAACCAAATTTCCTTCGTCAATGATTGGGAATTTCGAAAAGATGGCTTGCCCCGTTTTGATTTTATTGCCTTGCATATAAATATACCGGTGCGGATAGACTTTTAAATCGATGTTGGCCGAAAGCGAGTATTCCTGAATACAAACAATGTCAGGGTTTTTGTCGTTGATAAAGGTTCGAATATAAGTAGCAACGTCTGTTTTCGGCATCCAATCGAACAAATTAAACAAGCGAACATTATAACTCATTACCACAAAATCATTTTCATTACCCGGCAGATTGACCGCAGAGAACTTATAGAACTTATTGATAAAAGTGATTCCAGTTAATAAAACCAATCCTGATAAGAAGATTTGCTTCTTAAATTGAATTAACCAATACAAAAAGAACAATCCGTTCAAAATTAAAAACAATGGCATCATTAAGGTCAAAACGGACAGTAACGGAAACAGTTTTGGCGCCAAAAAAGGTAGCGCATAAGCAACGAAAGTCAATACAGTCAATACTATATTGAAAAAAAACATTGCTTTATTGAACCATGAGAGTCGCTTCACTAATTGGGATTTGGTTACTACTATTTTCCAGCTTTAAATAGAAATTCCTTTTCTTCTTTGGTTAAACTATCGTAACCCGATTGGCTAATTTTATCTAAAATCTCGTCGATTTGTTGCTGCGTCTTGTCCTTCGTTACGATTTTTGAAACAGGTTTAGGTGGATTCGGTTGGTAAGTCCGATGCACTTTTTTAAACGGAGTTGACTTCTTCTTCGAAAAACCATTGGCGAAGATATCTATAATAAAGGAAACACCAGTACTCAAATCTTTGCCATTTTGCAGTAACTTGATGTATATAAATCCAAAGAAAGCTCCAGCCAAATGGGCCACGTGGCCTCCGGTATTTTCTGTAAATATCTGAATTAAATCCAATAGCAAAATAACAAACGTAAACTGCCACAATTTGACATTGCCAATTAACAACAATCTCAAATTCATAAAAGGAGAAAATGTAGCCGTTGCAACGAGTATTGCCATAATAGCGCCTGAAGCCCCAACAATGGCTGAACTAGTTCCTAAGTTGGATACATAATAAAACAAGACAAATACCAATCCCGCAAAAATGCCACTCAACAAATACAATCCCAAGAACTGTTTTTGCGAAAAGAAAGTAAGGAACAGCCGACCCGCAAAATTCAATACGATCATATTGAATAAAAGATGAAAGAATCCTGCATGGAAAAACGAATACGTTAGTAATGTCCACGGTTTATATAGCAATTGCGTTGGGTTCGCAGTTAAGGAAATCCAGTCTGGAAATTGAAAGAAACCTCCTTTAAATTGGTAAAAGAAAATTAATGAAATTAAAAAGACAGCACAATTCCAATAGATGACTTTTTGTTCAAAGCCTCCCATTTTATATTGCATTTTTAAATCGTCTATAATGTTCATTATTGCATTTTAAGAATTAATTCCAACGGTTGCTGCCAAACTGATTTTTCTTCCAATACCACATCATTAAAAAGCCAACCAATGCGCCACCGATGTGAGCGAAATGAGCAATACCACTACCCCCTCCAAAAATAGAATTTCCGGAAACGCCAAGGATCAAATCGACTACTAATAAGCCAGGCACAAAATACTTGGCTTTGATTGGAATTGGGATGAACATTAATGCTAATTCAGCATTCGGAACCATGAATGCGAACGCGACTAGCAATCCGTAAATTGCTCCTGAAGCACCTACAGCGGGAGAAGCAAAGGCTCCAGCAAAACTAGACAATCCTGAATTCCCTAGTGTATCTACCCAGCGCGAATCCATCTGACCTTGATTTAATAGCGAGTAAATTTCTGATTTATTAAAACCGGCTTCCACTAGTGAATTTAAACCATCATGGAAAAGAAAATAATTGACCCCACTGTGCAATAAAGCAGCGCCCAAACCACAAGAAATATAAAAGAATAAGAATTTCTTTGGTCCCCAAAAATACTCCAACGCGGAGCCAAACGAATACAAAGCAAACATGTTAAAAGCAATGTGCATAATGCCACCGTGCATAAACATGTGCGTGATTGGCTGCCAATATTGGAACTTATTATTTTCAAAAAAGAAAAGTGACAAGTAATTGTAAGACGCTTCACCAACGACTTGACTTCCAATAAAAAACAAAATATTAATAATTAACAACTGCTTGACAGTCGGCGTAATCTGCATCATAAGGCGAATTTTTTATCTAAATCTTCCACACGCATCGTGATGAAAGTCGGTTTTTGAAAAGGGGAAACACTAGGGTCTTTGCACGCAAACAATCCATTAACTAAGTTCTCTTGCTCTTTTTCGGTTAAGTAAACGCCATTTTTTATCGCAAGACTTTTGGCCATCGACTTGGAAATGGTATCGTTTTGACTAAAACTATTTTCTGGAATTTCATCTTGCAAATCACTAATAAGCTGTTCTAAAACTAAAGCGACTTCACTTTCTTTAACATTAACGGGCAATCCTGAAATCAGAATGTTGTCGTCCTGAATGGCATCGAAAACAAAACCAGTATTGGTTAGCGCAAGTTGCAATTCGGAAATCCAATGAATGTCATTTTTAGAGAAGAACAATTGCAACGGAAACAGCAATTGCTGACTTGAAGCCTGATGCACTGTCATGTTGGTTAAGAAATGCTCGTATAAAACCCGTTGGTGCGCTCGGTTTTGATTGACGATTACCATTCCGGATTTGATTGGATTGACGATGTATTTTTTGTGAATTTGATACGTTCTTGGAGTCACTTGTTCTATTAGATCGTGTTCAAAAAGGCTGGCTTTTTCGGCATCGCTTTCAAACTGCATGCCACCAATTTCGGTGATGGCATCGGTATCGTCATTCAATCCCACGTACAAACTTTCCCAAGAAGCTGTTTCTGGTTTTCTGGTTTTAAAAGAACTACTGCCACTATTTCTAGTGGGCTGTTCCGCAGCAAACGGATTGAAAGTGCTATCGATTTGTATGGTGGGATATGGTGCTTCTAAATTTTTAAAATGATACGGTGTATCTAAATTGGAATCGCGATCAAAATCCAATATAGGAGCCACATTAAATTGTCCCAAACTGTGCTTCACCGAGGAACGTAAAATAGCGTACAAAGCTTGTTCGTCGTCAAATTTAATTTCGGTTTTGGTGGGATGAATGTTGATGTCTATGGTATTCGGCGGCACATTCAAATACAAAAAGTAACTGGGTTGTGCGCCATCGCGAAGCAAACCATCATAGGCATTCATAATGGCATGATGCAAATAACCGCTTTTGATGAACCGATCATTCACGAAGAAAAACTGCTCTCCACGGCTCTTTTTTGAAAACTCCGGTTTGCAAACGAATCCTTGTATGGTTAAAATTTCCGTTTCTTCCTGAACGGGCACCAATTTCTCATTCGTTTTTCCAGAGAAAATAGAGACAATACGTTGTCTAAAATTAGAAGACGGCAATACAAATTCCTCCGTTCCATTATTATAAAACGTAAAATGAATGTTGGGATGCGCTAATGCTACTCGTTGAAATTCGTCAATGATGTGTCGGAATTCAACACTATCCGACTTCAAAAAATTGCGTCGCGCTGGAATATTGAAAAACAAATTCTTTACGGAAAACGACGTTCCCTTCGGCAATACTGCGACATCTTGCGATACAAATTTACTGCCTTCAATGATAATATGAGTTCCTAATTCTTCTTGTTCTTGTTTGGTCTTTAATTCTACATGCGCAATTGCTGCAATCGAAGCTAAAGCTTCACCGCGAAAACCTTTCGTATGTAAAGTGAACAAATCTTCCGCTTTGCGAATTTTGGAAGTGGCGTGCCTTTCGAAACACAAGCGCGCATCGGTAACACTCATGCCTACGCCATTATCTACAATTTGGATTAAGGATTTACCGGCATCTTTGATGATCAGTTTGATGTCGGTCGCCTTAGCATCCACGGCATTTTCGAGCAATTCTTTTACAACAGAAGCAGGTCGCTGAACGACTTCTCCAGCGGCAATTTGATTCGCAACGTGATCGGGAAGTAACTGAATAATACTCGACATTAATTTGGTTTTAAAATTGGATTTTTATCCAAGGCGTACAAATTTAACTAAATTCTATTAGGTTTTAAAGCCAATACTATCATAAAACTAAAAAACCTACTGTAGTTAAAAGTAGGTTTTCAAAGTTTCTTATTGGAATTAAAATTATTCTTTGAGTTTCAAAGGTTCGTTTTCCAATTGCAATTGCCCTGAAGTAATTTGCTGGTTCAAGTATTGGTAACTTCTACCCGCTTGTTGGCGCAAATAAGCCATTTTGATAGCAGCAATCGCCGCTTCAGTTCCTTTGTTGCCGTGAATTCCTCCACTTCGATCGATCGATTGTTGTTCCGTATTATCTGTCAAAACACAAAAAATCACCGAAACATCCGACAGGACATTTAAATCTTTTATACCTTGAGTTACGCCTTCACACACAAATTCGAAATGCATGGTTTCGCCTTTGATAACGGAACCAATGGTAATCACAACATCTACCTTTTGAGTTTCGATCATTTTCTTAGCGCCGTAGATGAGTTCAAAACTTCCGGGAACATTCCAACGAATGATATTTTCCGGAAGTGCGCCACAATCTAAAAGCGCTATTTCAGCACCAGAATAAAGACCATTGGTGATGTGATCGTTCCACTCAGAAACAACAATCCCAAACCGAAAATCTTTCGCATTTGGGATTGTTGTTTTGTTGTAATTGGATAAGTTTTTATTAGCTGTTGCCATGAATCGTGTTGATTTTACGTTATAAATTTACGATTTAAAACCGAGAATTTACAGCATTCGCCAATATATTTATTGGGCTAAACCAAGCAAACCGTCTATGGTAGAACCTTCAGGAGTGTTTTCGTATTTCTCTTTAATTTCAGTGAAATATTTTAGAGCATCTGCTTTATTTCCTATAGCCAAACTAGTTTGACCCGCTTTCAATAAAAATCGCGGCGTCGTCAAATCATTTTTGTTCATTTCCGATGCTTTAATGTACTGCTCTAAAGCTTCTTTTGATTTCTTTTGTTGAGCGTAAGCATCACCAATCGCTCCCACAGCTAGCGTGCTTAAGATCATATCTTTCGATTGGAACTTTTCTAACGACGCAATTGCTTCAGCATATTTTCCTGTATTCAAGTAGGCAATACCTGCATAATAATTAGCTAAGTTTCCAGCATCTGTTCCTGAAAATTTCTCAGCAATATCTTTGAAACCAAATTTCCCTTCAGCACCTTTCAATGACAAGTTGAATAAAGAGTCACTCTTCATTCCACCATCTACTGCTTTTTGGAAATTTTGTTGCGCTTCAAACATTTCAGTAGTGGCTTCTTCTTCTTTAGGAGCCACGATGAATTTTTGGTACATCAGATATCCAACCGTTACCAAGGCGATAACTGCTACAATTCCGAAAATATATTTTTGGTTGTTAGCAACCCATTCTTCTGTTTTGGAAGCGGTTTGATCTAAAGAATTAAAAACACCAGCGGTTGTACTATCTTTTTCATCCACTTTCACATCTTCTATAAAAGTATTGTCTTCTTTTTCTTTTGGAGTTTTGTAACCTCGTTTGTTATACGTTGCCATTTATTTTAAATTAGTGAGCCGCAAAAATAAAATTTTTATTCAAACTCACACAAAAAAAATGGATTTAATATTGAAATATTTCAAATAGAAGCCATATTTCTAGCGATTACTTTGTTTACACCCAAAGAATTGCAACAGAAAATACTAAAAGTAACTTTTTATGGATATTTTTCAATAATTTGCAACCCTTTAAAAAGCTTGTTTTTAGTACCCTTTTGCGATGTATTTAAAATCGATTTCCCTTTTCAATTATAAGAATTTTTCGGAAGCCAATTTCGAATTCGACCACAAAATCAACTGTTTTGTTGGGAAAAACGGTATTGGCAAAACCAATGTTTTGGATGCGATTTATCATTTGGCCTACGGAAAAAGTTATTTTAATCCGTTGGCAATCCAAAATATCAAACACGGTGAAGAGTTTTTCGTGATTGACGGCGCGTTTGAAATCAAGGAACGCAGTGAAATTATCCTGTGCAGTTTAAAGAAAAATCAGAAGAAAATCTTGAAGCGCAACGGTAAAGTATATGAGAAGTTTTCCGATCATGTGGGCTTTATTCCGCTAGTAATCATTTCACCTGCCGATCGCGATTTAATTGTAGAAGGAAGTGAAACTCGACGCCGATTTATGGATAGTGTAATTTCGCAATCCGACCCAGGCTACCTTCAACAACTCATTCAGTACCAAAAAATTCTTCAACAGCGCAATGCCTTATTAAAATACTTCGCATTGAACCATGTTTTTGAGACCGAAACCCTATCCATTTATAACGAGCAATTGCAGCTGTTAGGTCATGGTATTTTTGAAAAGAGAAAAGCATTCTTAGGCGAATTTATTCCGATTTTTAACCAACACCATCACGCCATTACGGGTTCAGAAGAAACCGTACAATTGGTCTATGAAAGTCAGTTATTCGACATGCCGTTATTGCAATTGTTAGCAGAAAGTATTGGAAAAGACCGCGCGCTACAATATACTAGTTCTGGAATCCACAAGGACGATCTTTCTTTCGAAATTGATGCACATCCCATTAAAAAATTTGGATCTCAAGGCCAACAAAAATCATTTCTGATAGCCTTAAAATTAGCTCAATTCGATTTTCTAAAAAAACAAAGCGGCGAGAAACCTATTCTCTTATTTGATGACGTATTCGATAAGCTCGACGAAACTCGCGTGGAAAAAATAATCGAAATGGTCAACAACGATGACTTTGGACAATTGTTTATCTCCGACACCCATCCCGAACGCACTGAAAACATTGTCAAACAGACACATCAGAGTTATAAAATGTTTCCTTTATAATTTAAGACCATATTGGTAGAAGGAAATCAAAAATTACCTAATTTTGCTACTCAATTTTTTTTGGTATGATTAAGCAAATTCGTTATTCAATTCTCATCAGCTGCTGTTTTTTACTTTTTTCTTGCAAAGGAAATTCGCAAGAACATTATGAAACTATGGCTCCTGTAGCTTTTGCAGCAAAAGTAAAAGGCACTCCTAATGCACAGCTTTTAGATGTAAGAACACCGCAAGAATTTGCCAGTCAACACCTAGATAACGCACAAAACATCAATTGGAATGGTGATGATTTTGAAGCTAAAGTTACCAAATTAGACAAATCCAAACCCGTTTTTGTATATTGCATGGCCGGGAGTCGAAGTAAAAAAGCAGCTGTAAGACTCGAAGAATTGGGTTTTCAAAAAATTTACGATTTGCAAGGTGGTATTATGAAATGGAACGCAGCAGGACTTTCTGCTCCTAGCGATAAGATTATTGGTATGTGTTCTCAAGAATATGGCGATCTATTGAATACCGATAAACTGGTCTTGGTCGATTTTTATGCCGAATGGTGCGAACCTTGTAAAAAAATGGCACCTTATCTCTTGAAAATGCAATCCGAATTAAAAGATAAAGTTACCATTATCCGTTTGAATGCGGATGAAAACAAGACTTTGGTTTCGGAGCTTAAAATAGATGGATTGCCCGCTTTACTATTGTATCAGAATAAAGAAGTGAAATGGAAGCACAATGGTTTCATTAGTGAACAAGATTTGAAAAAACAATTACAATAGGTCCGATGCTATCCAAAAAATCCCTACAATTTTTGGCAGATCTTAAAGCCAATAACAATCGTGATTGGTTTTTATCCCAAAAGAAGCGCTATGAGGAATACAAAAAGGACTACCATCAACTCATAGCCGAATTGTTGGAAGTGATGAAACCACACGACCCTGCGTTAGAGTTATTAGAAGTAAAAAACTGCACCTTCCGAATTAATCGTGACATTCGTTTTTCTAAAGACAAATCTCCTTACAAAACCCACATGGGTATTTGGATGCCATCCGGTTCAAGACAAGGAGAATCTTCTGGCTACTATCTTCACATTGAAAATGAAAAATCTTTTCTTGGAGGTGGCCTATATTGTCCTCAACCTGATCAACTTCAAAAAATTAGAAAGGAAATCAATTTTTTTTACGATGATTTAGAAGCTTTAATCCAACAAAAATCATTTCACGATGTCTATGGAACTTTAAATCGTGACGAAAATACAACATTAAAAAATCCACCAAAAGGATATGACAAAGAACATCCTGCTATTGAATTTCTCAAATTAAAAAGTTTTACCGCCACGCAACAATTCGACACCCCAATGGTTACCCAAAAAGATTTTGTAAACCAAGTGGGGCAAAAGCTCCTAGCTTTAAAGCCTTTGAATGATTTTATCAATCGTGCGCTAACTGCAGAGGAATAATAGTACAATGAAAAAAAGGAAAATACTTTTTCTTGGTGAAACCTATCGAGCGGATGCGATTACTTGGATTTCCGGAGTTCGAGAGTTTGGCGACTTTGAAGTAATCACTTGGGAATTAAAAACATCTGGCGCTGGTATTTTCAAGCGACTATTGCGGATTTTAGAATATACGCTATCACTACTCAAGATTAAAAGAATAATCAAAGAACATCAACCCGATATGGTTATTGCGGAACGGACTACCAGTTATGGCTTTCTCGCTGCCTTGACTGGTGTAAAACCTGTGGCAATCGCGCAACAAGGCATTACTGATTTGTGGCCTGAAAGTTCATTATTATTCCCCATTAAGAAGAGAATTCAAAATTATGCTTTTAGAAAAGCCACCTTGATTCATGCCTGGGGTTCCGTCATGGCATTATCAATGAAAAAAGCACACGTCGATATGTCGAAAGTTCTAGTATTGCCAAAAGGAATAAATCTAAGCCTTTTTGAAAATACCGACACTTCAGACAATTCTAAAATAAATGCTATTGTCACCCGATCCCTATTACCGGAATACCGTCACGATACTATTTTGAAATCGTTTGGCTTGCTTAATGAAAAAGGAATCGCTTTTCAACTTACAATTGTTGGAGACGGACCACAACTTCCTCTTTTGAAAGAGGCTGCTAAAAAATTAAACATCGAAGACAAAGTGATTTTTACAGGACGAATTCTAAATACGGAATTACCTAAGCTCCTAGCGAAGTCCAATTTTTATATCAGCATGCCAATAACAGAAGGGGTTTCTGCCTCTTTGTTTGAAGCGATGGCGATGTATTGTTATCCAATAGTTACCGATATCCCAGGGAATCAAAGTTGGATTACCCATAAGGAAAATGGACAATTAATTCCGGTAGATGATTTTGAAACGTTAGCTACTGAAGTACTGTGGGCTTATGACAACACAACGTATCGCGAAAACGTAATTAAGCGCAACCGAACTTTTATAGAAGAAAATGCCAATTATCAAATCAATATGAAAATAATTTCCGAGCGTTACCATGAATTAATTAATACTCATTCAAACAAGTAATTATGTGTGGTATTAATGGAATTTTGCACTTGCAATCGCAAAGAAAAGTAGACGAGCGTATTTTAACCCAAATGCGCGACGCCTTGGAACATCGTGGTCCGGACGACAAAGGTATTTTCATTGAAAACAATTTGGGATTCGGACATCGCCGATTATCCATATTAGATGTCACAGCTGCTGGTCACCAACCTTTCCTCTCCGAAGACGGAAGGTACGTTATCGTGTTTAATGGTGAAATTTACAACTTCAAAGATTTTTATCCAGAATTAAGAAGCAATGGTTTTGAAATCAAAACCCATTCCGATACGGAAGTCTTATTGAAATTATACCAATTGCATGGCTTGAACATGCTACCCCGTTTGAACGGAATGTTCGCATTTGCCATATGGGACAAACTAGAGAAAAAACTAGTCTTAGTGCGCGATAGAATGGGCGTAAAACCTTTATACTACGCTCTGCATAACGAAACCATTTATTTTGGTTCCGAACAAAAAGCACTTTTTACAGCTGGTGTTCCTTTAAAAATTGCTCAAGATGGCGTTGAAGAATATATCTTTAATCGTTTTGTTGCAGGAGAAAACACACTTTATGAAAAAGTAAAAAAAGTACTTCCGGGTCATGCCATGACGGTCTTTTTTAATGGAATGACTACAACGGAACAATGGTGGGATTTAAAACGAGAAATCCAAAACCATTCCGTCATCAAAAAACCGATGGATTGGTTTAGTGAAACTTTTGATGACTCCATTAAACTTCGTATGGTTAGCGACGTTCCTGTGGGTGTTTTACTAAGCGCTGGATTGGATTCTTCTTCCGTTTTGGCGTCGTTATACGAGCAAAAATTTAAAGACATACAAGCGTTCAATATCGGCTTTAAAGAACAAGAACACAACGAATCCCATTTAGCTAAACGACTGACTGAAAAATTTGATTATAACTTTAATTCTATTGTTTTAGAAGATAAAAATTTGTTTGACAAACTTTTGTCATCCACCTACTATCAAGACGAACCCTTAATGCATCTCAACGAGCCGCATCTTTTAGCGTTGTCACAAATGGCGAAACCAAAGGTAAAAGTGCTTTTGTCCGGTGAAGGTGCCGATGAATTAATGGGTGGATATGTACGCTACAAAGCCTTACGCTACCCATCATTACTTTCATCCATCGCTACCATTGGGAATTTTGAGCTCTTTGCCAACAAACCAAGATATGAAAAATTAGTTCGGTACGCTCAAATAAAAAACAATGCCGATTTGGTGCTGTACAACGGTTCTAATATTTACCCAAAAGATATTGAGCACACTTTTGGAATAACCTCAGCACCCAAAAACGAATACAGAAAAAAAATATATGCTGATGCCAAATCACTATATCCCAATAATTTAAGGCGTCAAGCTTTATATTTTGATCAACATACGTACTTGTGTTCTTTGCTCGATCGAAACGACCGTTCTACCATGGGATCGTCTATCGAATGTAGAGAACCTTTTTTAGATCCGAGGTTGATTTCTGGAATTGGATCCCTAGAAGACCATTGGCTTTTCAAAGGAAAAAAAGGGAAGTACCTTTTGAAAGGTTCGGTTGGAAAACGATTGCCAGAAGAAATCCTAAACTTCCGAAAAGTAGGATTGAGCGCGCCTTGGGGCGATTACATCACCAAAAGCCCTGCTTTTAAAGAAGAGCTGGACTCCTTTTCAAAAAGTGAGTTGTTTCATATGCCTTACTTTCAAAATATCAACGCTAAAAAATTGATTCAAAACCTACAAAGCGGAGATACTAGAATGGTATCTTACATTATGCCTTTATTCATGATGCACATTTGGATGAAATACTATGTTAACAAATTTATGACACTTGCTGAAACCATTTAGCATGGCCTTTCCCGAAATTGCCTTAAATTTGAGTTTTAAAAAACGTCCAATCGTAGCCTTCCTTTTATGAAAATTAGCCAAAATTTTTCGCTAAAGAATTACAACACCTTCGGAATTGAAGCCAAAGCCAAACGCTTTGTAGCGGTACATTCCCTTTCCGAATTGCAAACTATTTTGCAAGAACATCGCGACGATAAAAAATTCATTCTTGGCGGCGGAAGTAACATGTTGTTAACCAAAGACATTGATGCTTTGGTCATTCATATTGATTTAAAAGGAAAAAAAGTACTTCGGGAAGATGCCGATTTTGTTTGGGTAGAAAGCCAAGCGGGAGAGAATTGGCACGAGTTTGTCCTTTGGACACTCGAACATAATTTTGGAGGATTAGAAAACATGTCTTTAATTCCGGGCAATGTGGGAACCACACCTGTTCAAAACATTGGTGCCTACGGAACGGAGATTAAAGATACCATGGTTTCCTGTGAAGCGATGAAAATTTCTACACAAGAACTCCAAACCTTTACCAATGCAGAATGCCAGTTTGGTTACCGTGAAAGTATTTTTAAACAGCAAGCGAAAGACCAATTTGTCATTACTTCTGTTGTTTTTAAATTGACAAAACAAAATCATAAGATCAATACCTCTTACGGTGATATATTAGCCGAATTGTCCAAGAACGAAATCACCAACCCAACCATCAAAGACGTTAGCAATGCTGTGATAGCCATTCGGCAAAGCAAATTACCCGATCCGAAAGAATTGGGGAACAGCGGTAGTTTCTTCAAAAATCCGATTTTATTGAAAGTCGATTTTGAGAAAATCCATCAAAAATTTCCAGAAATGCGCTACTTTGACGTGTCGGAAACTGAAGTAAAAGTTCCCGCAGGTTGGCTCATCGAACAAGCGGGATTTAAAGGAAAACGCTTTGGCGATGCCGGTATTCATAAAAACCAAGCGCTAGTTTTAGTGAATTATGGCAAGGCGACAGGTCAAGAAATTCTAGCGGTTTCCAAAGAAATTCAAGCGACTATTCTGAAAACGTTTGGAATTGCTATTGAAGCCGAAGTCAATGTAATCTAGATATTTGAAATCGTTTTTCATAAATCGTAAATCAAATATCGTAAATCCTAATTTTATGTATATTCCGAATTTATATAAAAACGAAAACCAAGAAGAAATTCTTCAATTTCTAAAGGAACATAGTTTTGGTATTTTAATCAATCAAACGGATGGAAAACTATGGGCGACGCACATTCCTATAGAATTTGAAGTGACTAAAAATGGAAATCAAATACTCTATGGACACTTATCCAAAGAGAATCCGCAATGGAAAAGCTTTACATCAGACGCAAAAATTCTCGCTATTTTCTCCGGACCACACCATTATATTTCATCGTCTTGGTATGAAAAAGAAAATGTGCCTACATGGAACTACATCGCCGTTCATGTTTACGGCACGATTAAAATTGTAGAAGGTGCAGCAGTGATTGAATCGTTGAAAAAGTTGGTCGACAAATATGAAGCAACTTCGAAAAATCCAGTTCGAGTAGAAAATCTTTCCGAAAAAACAATGCGTCAAACGGAAGGTATTGTGGCTTTTGAAATAGAAATTAGCGAAATTCAGGCTGTAAAAAAAATGTCGCAAAACCGAAACGAAAAGGATTATCACAACATCATTTCGGAATTGGAAAACTCCGAAAATGCTGGTGCTCATGAAGTGGCAGCAATCCTGAAAAAATGTCCATGTTAGTTAGCCAATTCGCAAACCATTAACCACTTTTAAATCAGAAGTCAAAAGTACAATATCACTATCGTCACCAACGGATCCCAAAACCAAGCACTCGCTAAAAAACTTCCCAATTTGTTTGCGAGGAAAATTGACAACCGCAATAATTTGTTTGTTTAACAATTCTTCTTTCGAATAGCGCTTTGTAATTTGAGCGGAAGACTTCTTTACTCCTAATTCAGACCCGAAATCAATGGTGATTTGATAGGCAGGTTTTTTGGCTTCGGGAAAATCATGCACGGCCACAATAGTGCCTACACGCATTTCCACTTTTTCAAAATCGGACCAACTCAATGGAACTGTAACATCGGTATTCATAGGTTAAATATTGTGTTTAAAATATCAAATTTAGTTTTTTAAACAAAATAGCCACCAAAACTTTACAATTCAACACAAAAAGTACCACCGCTGTATAGTTTTTATATTCCTAAGGTAACCGAAATGTTTAATTTATTTTATACTTTTAGTGCAAGCGTTTTTGTTAAAATAACTTCCAATTAAATTTGGAACTTACTAAAAATATAATCGCTACACCGCTAATTCAATAAACTATGCAAATTATACATGTCAGCGCCGAATGTTACCCCGTAGCCAAAGTAGGTGGCTTGGGTGATGTGGTTGGCGCGCTTCCAAAATACCAGAATCAACTCGGACATCATTCTATAGTCGTCGTTCCGGCTTATCACAACAAATTCCTTCAAGAAAATGACTACGATGTGGTGCATCAAGGCCAGCTAAAATTGGGGTGGTTTCTTTTCTCTTACTCTATTTTAAAAGAAAAAACAAATCAATTGGGTTTTGAATTGTACCAAATTGCCATTCCCGAATTGTTCGACCGACCCAATGTTTATTCCTATGAAGATGACACTGAGCGGTTTCTTTCCTTTCAAATTGCACTATTGAATTGGCTTACGGAAACCAATCAGTATCCAGATGTTTTGCATTGCCACGACCACCACACAAGTTTGATTCCGTTTATGGTACAATATTGTTACAATTACCATCATTTAAAAGCAACTCCTACGCTATTAACCATTCATAACGGGCAATACCAAGGCTGGTTTGGGTATGATAAATTGCATTATTTACCCGATTTTGATTTGTCGAAAATTGGCTATCTCGAATGGAACGGAGGCTTAAATCCGTTAGCTTCTGCCATCAAATGTGCTTGGAAAGTCACGACAGTTTCGCCCAGTTATTTGGATGAAATTAGCAATCATGCCAACGGTTTGGAAAATTTATTGCGATGGGAACGCCCGAAATCGTTAGGTATTTTAAATGGAATTGACACTGAAGTTTGGAATCCTAAGACTGATCCGATGTTGCCGTTTAACTTTAATTTAAAAAGCTATAAAAAAGGCAAAGCCGAAAACAAAGCCTTTTTGTGCGAGCAATTTAATTTAGATGCCAGCAAACCTTTATTCACCTTTATCGGAAGATTGGTTGATGAAAAAGGAGCCGATTTGTTGCCGCAAATTTGCAGTGTAGCGCTGCACGAAAACCATAAAGAAATCAATATTCTAGTTTTAGGTTCTGGTGATCCGCAAGTGGAGCGCGATTTGCAAAACTTGCAGAATTTTTACCAAGGCAACTATAATGTTTATATTGGCTACAATGAAAAATTAGCGCATACGATTTATGCTGGTGCTGATTATTTATTAATGCCGTCACGTGTTGAACCTTGCGGTTTGAATCAAATGTATGCTTTACGTTACGGAACCGTTCCTATTGTTCGAAGAACAGGTGGTTTGCGCGATACCGTTACTGATTTTGGTGACGGTGGTTTTGGCATCTGCCACAATCAAACTAGCGTATTTGATGTAAACCACGCTATAACAAGAGCAATTGGCCTGTTTCAAGATGCCAAAAAGTGGGATGCCATCCGAAAAGAAATCATGCAAATCGACCATTCATGGGACAAAGTTGCCGAAGAATATATCGAAGTCTATCAATCCTTAAAAAAATAAACCAATGAATAAAAGCACATTAGCCATCATTTTAGGTGGCGGACAAGGATCGCGTTTAGCACCACTAACCGAAAGTCGATCCAAACCAGCTGTTCCGATTGCTGGAAAATACCGATTGGTCGATATTCCGATTTCCAATTGCATTAATTCAGATATCAAGCGGATGTTTGTGTTGACGCAATTCAACTCGGCTTCGTTGAACCAACACATCAAGAATACCTACCATTTTAGTCACTTCAGCACCGCATTTGTCGATATTTTAGCGGCAGAACAAACTCCCGATAATCCGACTTGGTTTCAAGGAACGGCCGATGCAGTGCGCCAATGCATGAACCATTTCATGAACCATGATTTTGATTACGCCTTGATTTTGTCCGGTGATCAATTGTACCAAATGGATTTCAATGAAATGATCAAAGCCCATGAAAGAAGTGGCGCGACGATTTCAATTGCCACCTTACCTGTTACTGCAAAAGAAGCGTCTGAATTTGGAATTTTAAAAACCGATACCGAAAATTTCATCACGTCCTTTATTGAAAAACCTGCACCCGATTTGTTGCCCAATTGGACCTCCGAAGTAAGCGACGAAATGAAAGAAGAAGGCAAACATTATTTGGCTTCGATGGGGATTTATATTTTCAATCGCGAATTGTTAGTCGAGTTGATGTCGAATCCCGACACTAAAGACTTTGGTAAAGAAATCATTCCGCAAGCCATTGGCAAACAAAAAATATTGAGTTACCAATATGAAGGTTATTGGACGGATATTGGGAATATCGATTCGTTTTTTGAAGCCAATTTAGGGTTGACCGATGATATTCCGAAGTTCAATCTTTTTGACAATTCGAGTAAAATTTATACTAGAGCTAGGGTTTTACCGCCGTCGAAAATTACGGGTGCCACTACTATCGACAAATCAGTTGTAGCCGAAGGTTGCATTATTAACGGAACCTCTATAGAACATTCTGTGGTGGGCATTAGAAGCCGAATCGGCTATGGTTCCACCATAATCCACTCCTATTTGATGGGAAATGACTATTACCAAAACTTAGAGGAAATCCGCACGAATGCAATGCACAATGTCATAAATATAGGCATTGGCGAACGCTGTTTCATCAACAACACGATCGTGGATAAGAACTGTCGCATTGGAAATGACGTCCGGTTGAATGGAGGAAAACATTTAGCCGACGCCAACAACCCTTTGTATACTGTAAAAGACGGAATCATCGTCGTAAAGAAAGGTGCCACACTACCCGACGGATTTGAGGTGTAAAGAAAATTAACCACTAAAAAAAGGCGTACTAAATTATTTAGAGCGCCTTTTTTAATTTTACAGATTTCAATTCTTATTCTTTGGTTAATGAAAAAATATAGTCCTTAATGGCAATCATTTGATTGTCGTCCAGCTGAGCTTTACGTTGCATTTTTAGTAAAATGGGGTTCCATCGTTGTTGTGTGAATTCTGCTGGATTGTGCAAGGTATGGCATTTAGCACAATTGGTTTCGTACAAGGTTTTTCCGGATAGCCTAGCGACAGGGTTTAATTTAGTATCAACCATACCGGGTTTTGGAGCAGCCACTGTTGTCACAGGTTTTGCTACTTCGGGCGGAGGAACAACTTTTTTAACAGCACAGGAAACCGCTATGAAAGTAAGTACCAATAATCCAAATATTTTTGATCTCATAGTCTATTTTTGTTTCGTAAATATATAAAAATCCCAATAATGAAACACTATTGGGATTTTAAATCGTAAATCGAATATCGTAAGTTACTTCACGTCCATTAATTCTACGTCAAAAATCAAAGTCGCATTTGGTGGGATCACGCCACCAGCGCCACGTGAACCGTATCCTAAGTGCGACGGAATTACAAATCGCGCTTTATCACCTACTTGTAATAACGCAATCCCTTCGTCCCAGCCTTCGATTACGTTGCCTTGTCCTAATGGAAACTCGATTGGTTTTTTTCTAGTGTAGGAAGAATCGAATACTTTTCCATTTTCTAACGAACCGGAATAATGTACCGAAACCACTTTTCCATTTTCGGCTTTCTTACCGTTTCCTTTTTGAATCATTTTGTAACGCAATCCGCTTTCAGTTTTATCGAAACCGGCCGCCAATTTTTCCATAGCAGCTTCGGCAGCGTCACGTTCAGCAGCTTCGCGTTTGGCACGAGAACCTTCAAAAGTTCGGAACGCCTCTATGGCATTCCATTTTTTAGCTTCCTCACCTTCGCGGATGATTTCGATACTTTCTAAAGTGTCGCCTTGTGCAATGGCGTCTACCACATCTTGCCCTTCAATCACATTTCCGAAAACGGTATGTTTGTCATCGAGCCATGGCGTAGCAATGTGTGTGATAAAAAACTGAGATCCGTTGCTTCCTGGACCTGAATTGGCCATCGACAAAACGCCGGGAGCATCATGACGCAAATCTTTATGAAACTCATCGTCGAAGTTGTAACCTGGTCCGCCCGTTCCAGTTCCTTGAGGACAACCTCCTTGGATCATGAAATCTGGAATTACTCGGTGGAATTTCAATCCGTCGTAGTATTTGTTTCCTTGCGGTTTGATTTTGTTTTCTAGATTTCCTTCTGCTAGACCTATGAAGTTCCCAACTGTTCCAGGAGTTAAATCGTGTGTTAGTTTTACTAAAATAGCACCTTTAGTGGTGTTGAATTTAGCATATATTCCGTTTTCCATGTTTTATTTTTTTAATTGTCGGGCAAAATTAAGCAAATAAATTGGATAATAAAACGATATCCCTAGCCCCGATAGCAGTGGAAATCCTTTTTATAAAAGCTTTTTAGCTTTTATAAAAATATTGCAACGGATAGCGGGAAACAGCTTATAAAAAAACTTCAAAAACTTTGTACCTTTGCGCACTGAAACTGAATGCTTATGCGAATCGATATTATTACAGTGTTGCCGGAATTGTTGCGAAGCCCATTTGAGGCCTCGATCATGAAACGTGCTATTGACAAAGGCTTGGTGGAAGTTCACATTCACAACTTGCGCGATTACACTACGAATAAACAAAAAAGTGTCGATGATTATCCCTTTGGAGGCGGCGCTGGGATGGTGATGATGGTGCAACCGATTGACGCTTGTATTACGCATTTGAAAAGTGAACGTGACTACGACGAGATTATTTACATGACTCCCGATGGCGAAACATTGAATCAGAAAATGGCCAATACCATGTCGATGTTGGGCAATATTATCATTTTGTGCGGCCATTATAAAGGAGTGGATCAAAGGGTTCGCGATCATTTTATAACCCGTGAGATTTCGATTGGCGACTATGTATTGAGTGGCGGTGAATTGGGGGCTTTGGTCTTGAGTGATGCTTTGATTCGTTTGATTCCGGGTGTTTTAAGCGATGAAACTTCGGCATTGACCGACAGTTTTCAGGATGGATTGCTTTCGGGGCCCATTTATACCAGACCAGCGGATTATAATGGGTGGAAAGTTCCAGAGGTTTTGACCAGTGGGCATTTTGCAAAGATTGAAAAATGGCGCGAGGACAAGGCTTTTGAGCATACTAAAAACCGTCGACCCGATTTGCTTGACAATTAATAGTTAATAATTTATGGATCAACCTATAGTAACGGCTTTGTTGGCTTATGGCATGTCGGGGAAAGTATTTCATGCTCCTTTTTTGGCTACCAATCCGGGCTTTAGTTTTTATGCGGTTTTGGAGCGGCACCAGCAAAAAGCGGTTTTGGATTATCCGGAAGTAAAAAGTTTTGCATCGATATCTGAATTGCTGCAAGACGACACCATTGAATTAGTAGTTGTCAATACGCCGAATAATACGCATTTTGAATTGGCGCAAATGGCTTTAGAAGCGAAGAAACACGTTTTAATTGAAAAGCCTGCCACAACCACTCCGGAAGAATTTAAAATGCTTTTGGCTTTAGCGGAGCAAGTAGGTCGGAAAGTTTTCGTTTATCAGAACCGCCGTTGGAGCAGTGATTTTTTGGCTACAAAATCGGTTATTGCTTCCGGAAAATTAGGAGATATTATCGAAGTGCATTTGCGGTTTGATCGCTATCGTGCATCGATTGGAGCCAAAACCTTTAAGGAAACGCCGATTCCTAGTAGCGGTATTTGGTATGATTTAGGAGCGCATTTGGTAGACCAAGCGATTTCGGTTTTTGGAACACCTGAAAGTCATTATCGCTATAAAAATAGTTATCGGAATAATTCTCAAGTAGATGATTATGCCTTCATGCATTTGGAATTTCCAAAGAAAATCAATGTATTCATAACCACCAGTATGTTAGTAGCAGATGCGCAAGTGGGAATTGTAATTCACGGCACTAAGGGAAGTTTCATCAAAGCCTTTTGTGATGAACAAGAAAACCAGTTGGTGGAAGGCATGAGTCCGCTATCGGATTCATTTGGAATTGAAAAGCCGTATCGCGAAGGAAAACTTACGTACTATGATGCGAATCAACAGTTGATTGTAGAAACTATTCCGTCTTTAAAAGGAAATTTTAACGGACTTTTTGATGCCTTGTATGAAAGCATTCGAAAGCAAAAACCCTTTCCGGTTGATAACGAGGCTATTAAATCCCAATTGGAGTTACTAGTGTAAGGAGAAAAAATTATCAATTATCCATTGTTAGTTATCAATTATTTTCTACATTTGCGCCCACATTAGACCAACCTCTGGCGAAATCCGTGAATGTTGCTCTGACTTAAAAACCATAATTAAAAAAATTATCATGGCAGATTTAATGAAATTCGTTCAAGACGAATTAGTTGCAAGAAAAGATTTCCCTGTTTTCGGAGCTGGAGATACTATCACAGTGTACTACGAAATTAAAGAGGGTGAAAAAACAAGAACACAGTTTTTTAAAGGTGTTGTTATCCAAAGAAGAGGTTCTGGAAATACAGAAACTTTCACGATTCGTAAAATGTCAGGTGCTATTGGAGTAGAGCGTATCTTCCCAGTAAACTTGCCAGCTTTGCAAAAAATCGAAATCAACAAGAAAGGTCATGTTCGTAGAGCTAGAATTTTCTACTTCAGAGAACTTACTGGTAAAAAAGCAAAAATTAGAGATAAAAGAAGATAGTCACTTCTTTTCGAAAGATAAAAGTCCCAATATAACGTTGGGACTTTTTTTTTGATAAAAAATGAAGTTAAAAATTACGGCTTTCTCAAAATACAGATTCGAATTTATCATATTCATAAATCAATCGTTTTCGTAAGCGAAGTAAATCAGTATGTAGTTGATTTCACTATATTTGTCTCCGCAAAAAATCACAAACAAAAAAATTTAGAATAGCATGGCAAAAATTAAAGTAGCCAATCCTGTAGTAGAATTGGATGGCGATGAAATGACTCGAATTATCTGGACGTTTATCAAAGAAAAATTAATCCTTCCTTATCTAGATTTAGATATTAAATACTACGATTTAGGAATCGAAAGCAGAGAAGCTACGAAGGACCAAATCACGATTGATTCGGCCGAAGCCATCAAGAAATACAATGTCGGCATCAAATGCGCTACCATCACTCCTGATGAAGAGCGTGTTAAAGAATTCAACCTTTCTAAAATGTGGAAATCTCCTAACGGAACCATTAGAAATATTGTAGGCGGAACTGTTTTTAGAGAACCTATTATTATGAGCAACGTACCACGTTACGTGCAAGGTTGGACCAAACCAATTGTTATTGGTCGTCATGCCTTCGGAGACCAATACAAAGCTACCGATACTGTAATCAAAGGAAAAGGAACACTAACCATGAGTTTTACCAACGAAGCTGGAGAAACCAAATCTTGGGAAGTCTACAATTTTGAAGGCGACGGCGTAGCGATGGCGATGTACAATACCGACGAAAGTATTTACGGTTTTGCGCATTCGTCTTTTCAAATGGCACTAACTAAAAAATGGCCCTTATACCTTTCAACCAAAAACACGATTTTGAAAGCGTATGATGGGCGTTTCAAAGATATTTTTGAAGAAGTATACCAACAACACTACAAAGCCGAATTTGATAAAGAAGGCATTACCTACGAGCACCGTCTAATCGACGACATGGTAGCTTCGTGTATGAAATGGAATGGTGGTTTTGTATGGGCCTGTAAGAATTACGATGGCGATGTACAATCGGATACCGTAGCACAAGGATTTGGTTCCTTAGGTTTAATGACTTCTGTATTGGTAACTCCAGACGGAAAGACCGTTGAAGCTGAAGCGGCTCACGGAACAGTAACCCGTCATTACAGAGAACATCAAAAAGGAAGAGCAACGTCAACTAACCCAATCGCCTCCATTTTTGCTTGGACAAGAGGATTGGAACACCGAGGAAAATTAGACGAAAATCAAGCCTTAATCGATTTCTGTCACGCGCTGGAACAAGTGTGTATTGACACCGTAGAAAGCGGAAAAATGACTAAAGATTTAGCGATGCTAGTAAAGCCAGAAGGTTTGACGGCAACCGATTACCTTACTACGGAAGGTTTCTTAGAAGCTATTAAAGAAAATCTAGAGAAAAAATTAGCCTAATGGCTTTGCTTTATATAAAAAAAGACAATCGGAAACGGTTGTCTTTTTTTTTGAATCCAATTAATTATAATAACATTTAATTAACAATTGCGTTTGTAACAAAGCCTAATTTTATGGGTCTTAAAAGACATCCAAAAAAATACCATTCATGATCTCTAAAGCCTTTTGTTACCTCACTTTTTTAATGTTCTTTTTTTTTACTAGCGCTTTCTCTCAGGAAAAATTTACCCTCAGCGGTACCATCACCGACACTAAAAGTAACGAAACGTTAATCGGTGTCAACATATACATCCCCGAACTAAAAACCGGAACTACCACCAACGAATACGGTTTTTACTCCATCACCATTCCTAAAGGAACTTACACTGTTCAAATTAGTTACTTAAGTTTTCAAACTCAAACGGAAACAATCACTTTAAATCAAAACATTAAAAATAATTTCAAGCTTTCTGGTATAGAAGAGCAATTGGAAGAAATAGTGATCACCGACAATCGGAAAGCCACCAACATCCGAAAAGCAGAAATGAGTGTCAACAAACTCTCCATCGCTTCCATCAAGAAGATGCCGGTCGTATTAGGAGAAGTAGATGTTTTAAAATCAATTTTACTTTTACCGGGTGTTACCAATGCCGGCGAAGGCGCTTCCGGGTTTAACGTTCGAGGTGGTGCTGCCGATCAAAATTTAATTCTATTAGACGAAGCAACAATTTTCAACTCCTCACACGTTTTTGGGTTTTTCTCCGTATTCAATCCCGATGCCATCAAAGATTTAAAATTATACAAAGGCGGCATTCCAGCTCGTTATGGCGGTAGGGCTTCTTCCGTTTTGGACATCTACCAAAAAGATGGCAATAGCAAAGACTTCCACTTGAATGGTGGCATCGGACTAATTTCCAGCCGACTCTTGGCCGAAGGGCCCATTGTTAAAGACAAAGGCTCTTTCTTGATTGGTGGTCGAGGCTCTTATGGTCACCTATTTTTGAAATTGTCCGATAATAAAAATGTTGCTTATTTCTACGATCTGAATACAAAATTGAACTACAAACTCAACGAAAACAACAGCTTATATCTTTCAGGTTACTTTGGGAGAGATTTATTTAGCTTGGCCCAGCAATTCAAAAATACATACGGGAATTCAACTTTGAATTTGCGATGGAATCACTTGTATTCCGAAAAATTGTTTTCCAACCTTTCGTTAATTTACAGTGATTATTATTATGGTTTGGACTTAGATTTCATCGGATTCAAATGGGATTCTGGTATCAAAAACTACAACATCAAATACGATTTCAAAAATTATATCTCTGATAATTTCAAATTAAATTACGGTTCAAATTTCATTTACTACGATTTCAATCCTGGAACGTTGAAGCCTTCCAACTCCGGTTCCGGAATCAATTACCGCCAACTCGAAAAGAAAAAAGCCTTCGAACCTGCTCTTTACATCGATGCCGAACAAACCATTTCTAAGAAAATAGCGTTCTCTTATGGCCTACGCTACAGCTGGTTTTATCGCTTGGGCGAATCCAATTTGAATACTTATGCCAACAACCAACCCGTTGTTTTCAACTCCGATTTACAGATTTATGAAAAAGCAAAGCCCACCGGGAAAATCCATTATGGAAAAAATAAAACCATTGCCGACTACAGTTACCTAGAGCCTAGAGCTGCATTGGCCTACCAAATCAACGACAACCAATCTGTAAAGCTTAGCTACAACCGTATGGTACAATACCTGCAATTGATTTCGAATACCAACTCGCCAACGCCATTAGACGTCTGGACACCTAGCGACCAATTCATCAAACCTCAAATTGCCGATCAAGTAGCCGTCGGATATTTTAAGAATTTTAGCGACGACCTCTATTCTTTAGAAGTCGAAACCTTTTATAAAAAAGTAAAAAACCGATTGGACTATATAGATGGCGCTAATTTAATTGCCAACGATGCCATTGAACAAGTGATTCTCAACGGGCAATTGCGTTCCTATGGATTGGAATTCATGTTGCGCAAAAATGAAGGCCGCCTCAACGGTTGGATTTCCTATACTTTATCTAAATCGGAACAACAAACACCAGGAAGAACTGCTTCTGAAACCGGCATCAATAAAGGCGCTTGGTATAGTTCCGTTTACGACAAAACACATAATTTAGCGGTGACTTCTTCTTATAAATTGTCTGAAAAATGGGCTTTCGGAGCAAATTTCACCTTGCAATCCGGGCAACCTGTGACTTATCCTAATGCCCAATACAAATACCAGGGAATCACGGTACCAAGTTACGGACTTAGAAATGGAAATCGACTCCCAACCTACCACCATCTCGATGTATCGGCTACACTGACACCTCGAAGTAACAAAACTAGGAAATGGCACGGTGAATGGGTGTTTAGTATCTACAACGTGTACAACCGATTGAACGCGACTTCGATTAATTTCCGCCAAAGCATCGAAAAAGGAAACAATGAAGCTTTACGCCTATCCATCTTCGGAATCGTTCCAGGTGTGAGTTATAACTTTATATTTTAAAAAACATGAAAAAAATAATATACACTTCCGTCCTTGTAATACTAGTATTTTGTACCAGTTGCGAACGCGTAGTTGGCGTCGATCTGAATACCGCTCCTCCAAAACTAGTAGTAGACGCTGCTATCAAATGGCAAAAAGGCACCGCAGGAAACGAGCAACGAATCAAGTTAACCACCACTACCGGCTATTTCAGTGCCACAATTCCAGTAGTAAGTGGCGCAACCGTAACGGTAAAAAATAGTACCAATACCGTTTTCGATTTTCTCGAAGTGGGCAACAGCGGACAATACGTTTGTGATACTTTCGTCCCTGCCATTGGGGAAACCTATACCTTAACGATTAACTACAGAGGACAAATTCTTACCGCTACCGAAACCCTAAAAGGCGTACCTCCTATTTCTCGCATCACTCAAGAAATCATGCCGGGCCTTGGGCAATCTGAAGATCAAATCAACATCAAAACCTATTACACCGATCCCGGAAATACCGTTGATTTCTACCTCACGCAAGTCAAAGCCAACAACAATAACATTCCTGAATACAGCGTACGTCCCGACGAATTCTTCCAAGGCAATGAGATTTTCGACATTTATTTCAATGACAAACTCCGACCTGGAAACGTAGTAAATATTGAGCTCGACGGCATTTCAGAACGCTACTACAATTATATGAACATCTTAACATCCATCTCCGGAAATGCTGGCGGTGGCCCTTTTGCAACGCCTCCATCGTCGCTCCGGGGCAATATCGTCAACAACACTTCACCCGAAAATTTTGCATTGGGTTATTTCAGTTTGTCCGAAGTTGATGCTAAAACCTATACTGTACAATAAGCAGCTACTCCAGCCATCCATTACAAAAAAACAGGCTGTCGCACAGGTTTGTTGTCCCGCCAAGGAGTTTCTTTCAGTCACTCTTGCCGGAACACAAAGCTAAAAGCGGCAGCCCGTTTTGTTTTCCATTCCTGTCTGGGCTAGGAACCTTCGAACCGAATGGCAAATAAAACTCAAAAACAAGCTATCTTTGTAAATCGTATATCGTAAATCTAAATTCAAAACATGTCCTCCCACCACATCGTAAGAGACGACCAAGAACCCGCACTAATCATAGCCAACGGTGCCGCATGCAATGACGAACTCTTAGGCCAACTCTTAGAATGGTCGCCTTTGGTAGTCGTGTTAGATTCAGCCATCGAAAGGGTCATCGATTTGAACATCAAAGTCGATGTGGTTTTAGGCGACTTCGATCGAGGATTTAATCCACAGGAAATTTTAAAATCGCAATATCCCGTGGAAATCATCCACGTCCCCGACCAAAACAAAACTGATTTAGAAAAAGCATTCGACTACCTAATTGCCCGAAAAATTCCCGCCGTAAACGTCATTTGGGCCACCGGACGCCGCGCCGATCATACCATTACCAATGTAACTAATATTGTGAGCTACCGCGATTCTTTGAAAATTGTCATCCACGACGACCATTCCAAGATCTTTATGTTGCCTCGAAAATTTCAGAAATGGTATCCGAAACACACCAACATCTCGCTAATTCCTATCGGAAATGTCAGCGGAATCACCACCAAAAATTTACTATATCCTTTAAACAACGAAGTGCTAACCATGGGGTATCGCACCGGAAGTAGCAATGCCGTTGCCGAAGACGGTTTAGTCACCGTCGACCACGAAGTAGGCGATTTGCTGTTAATGGAATGTGTCGATTAAAGCGCCAATTTTAATAGAGTATCCCGAATCAAATCAAAATGTTCCCACGGAATATAATGGTTCGCATTTTCAATAGCGACGTTGTGAATCGATTTGGCATGAATAAATGCATCGTTCATATATTGCATGTTTCTAAAAGGTACTAAAGGATCTTTCGTTCCATGAATAATAGTAACGGCAGCAGTAATATTCTTTAACAACGGTTGCAAATCATACAAATCCGATTTCAACCACCACAACTCCGCGTTCGATGGTCTCAAAGCACCAGGAATCAAATACCGAATAGGAGCCGCAATTAAAATAGGCCGCCATCGTTCTGCGGTTTCTGCATGCGGATCTACAGCGCCAGCCAATACCACCAAATGATGAAATAACTGAGGTTCGTCAGCTGCCATCTTAACTACTACAGGGCCGCCTAACGAATGTCCCACTAGAACTATAGGTTGGTGGTTGTCAATTTTTGAAACCAAGCCTTCGATGATTTTGGATTGAGTCGCTAAGTTTTCCGCTTGCCCAAAATCACTGGTACCAAAACCAGGACGGTCAATGGCAATCATTCGGTATTTCTTTAGCAACAAAGAATCTGTTAAATACCGTTTGTAAGCATCCCAACTTCCGGGCGAGCCATGAACAAATAACAAGGTAGGCTTGTCGTTAGCTCCTGTTTGAATGTAATGCAAATGAAATCCGTCAACCAGCACCGTTTGGTCACTAAAGGAAACGTTCTGTGTCTTAAAATAAGAAGTGGTTTCTGAACTAGAAAGACGCATCGTCATGCAAGACTGACAGATCAAGAGGTAAGCACCTACTAAGAGTAGCGCAATGTGCTTGAATTTGAAACGAAAACCACGCGAACTCTGTTTCATAAGATTGATCCCTAAAGTAGTTGGACTTACTCTTTTACAATAATAATGGTGGCTTTGAATCCGGTTCCTAAATTCCATTGATTCGAGGAAACCAAAACGCCTTGATCATCATAGATTTGAAATTGCGCAGTATTAGGACCCGAACTTCCTTGGTTCAATGCTTCAAAATCAACTTTATTGAATCCTTTTTCCAATCCCAATTGAATGCCTTTAAAATCTTCAGTGAGATAAATTCGATCCACCATCACTTTATCGTTGACCCAAATTCGAATCTCATCCCCATCTACCTCGCCAAAATCCCGGCAACTGATGCGGACAAACTCGGCTTTGCTTTTTACATCGCCCAAATATTGGTTCTTGCGAAACATTTTGGAATCCATGCCACCTTCTTTCACCACCAGCTTATCTCGAAATTTATCGCCCGGATTAATAAACTGATTTGGATTGGTAAACTGCAGATTGTTTTTTTCTAAAATGGAAGTCGAACTACTAGTAGAAGGCTTTGTAGTTGGACTAAAAATGGAAGGAGTCACCGCTTTAGGGGTACTCAATCCGCTGCCTTTGGGTGGAATCATGTTGCCACTATTCAAGAATTCTCCCTGTGCCTGAGCGACAACTGAAAAACAAAAAACCGAAAAAAGCAGTACTATTTTACTGAAAATGCTGCGGGGACCTCGTTTTAAATTCATGGGGAGCTACTTCTTTTTACGCCGTTAAAATTAAAGTATTTCATCGCCCGTTCCTTCATTTTATCATTTTTTTATCATTTTTATGAAATTTTCAATTCGTATTTCCGTTACACTTTCAGAACAAACGCCCATTCAAGTATGAACAATCCAAACATTACGATTACCTCCAACGAAATCCTTTCTCAAAACTGGTACACCCTAAGAAAAATAACCTACGAGTATCAAAAAAAAGACGGTACCTGGGAAACCCAACGTCGTGAAGCTTATGATCGCGGAAACGGGGCCTGCATCCTACTCTACAATCCCGCAAACAAAACCGTCATCTTAACACGCCAATTCCGAATGCCCACCTACTTAAATGGCAACGAAACAGGCATGTTAATAGAAGCGTGTGCCGGCTTATTAGACAAGGACAATGCGGAAGATTGCATCAAAAGAGAAAGTGAAGAAGAAACGGGTTATCAAGTCAAAGAGGTGCAAAAGCTTTTTGAAGTGTATATGTCACCCGGTTCCGTTACTGAAATTGTACATTTCTTTATAGGAGAATATTCCAGCGCCACAAAAATCAATGAAGGTGGCGGCATTGCCGAAGAACAAGAAAATATCGAAGTTTTAGAATTCGATTTCTCCACGGCTTACGCTATGATCGCTACCGGAGAAATTAAAGATGCCAAAACGATCATGCTATTGCAATATGCCAAAATCAACGGACTTTTAGACTAGTACTGTTGGCGTTTGCCTATCTTTGCGCCAGAAAGCTATGATGAAATCCAACAACAGTACCGAAAAAACCCACTTGCATCCGAGAAACCTGCACCGCATGGGCTATGATTTTGAGGTCTTGGTCGCCGCTTGTCCAGAACTTGAATCCTTCTTGTTCATCAACAACTACCAAAACCAAACCTTAGATTTTAGTAATCCTGATGCAGTAAAAGCTTTGAACAAGGCCTTATTAAAAGCATATTACGGCACCGAGCATTGGAGTATTCCTGCTACTTATTTATGTCCGCCCATTCCAGGAAGAACGGATTACATTCATTACATCGCCGATCTTTTAGCCGGTTCCAACACTGGAATCGTTCCCAAAGGCGAAACCATTCAAGGTTTAGACATTGGTGTTGGGGCGAATGGAATTTATCCCATTGTAGGTCAAGCACTCTATGGCTGGAGCTTTGTTGGAACGGATATTGACGAAAAGGCATTGCAAAACTGCAAGAAAATCATCAGCGCCAATCCGCAATTAATTGATACGTTTAGCTTGCAACTGCAAGTCGAACCGCGTTTTATTTTTAAAAATATTATTACTTCAGAAGATCACTTCGACTTTACGATTTGCAACCCACCCTTTCACAGTTCTCCTGCGGAAGCTTTGAAAAGTGCCGCTCGAAAAGTCACAGCGCTTCAAAATAAGAAGACCGCGAAACCCCTGTTAAACTTTGGAGGTCAAAACGCAGAGCTCTGGTGTGATGGTGGAGAACTAAAGTTCATCACCCAAATGATTTATGAAAGTGTCAAATATCCCACGCAAGTATTGTGGTTTACAACATTAGTTTCCAAAAGAGAACACGTGGCGAGCATTCACAAACTTCTGTCGAAAGTCAACGCCGCTGAAATCAAAACCATCGATATGGCGCAAGGACAAAAGATCAGCCGCATCGTAGCCTGGACGTTTATGACGGAAGCGCAACAAAAGAACTGGAAGTTTTAGAAAACTCAGTAATTTGAAACTTTTCATCGGATTTAATTCGGAGCTCCAAAGTCAAAAATTTTGGAGAAGCCAAATCAAAGTTTGTACCTTAGCATCTCTGTAACTTAGCACCCAATTTTCCAAATGAATTTCCAAGTTGTCTCCGATTACCAACCCAAAGGCGATCAGCCCTTAGCCATAGCACAACTGACGCAAGGCCTTCTTGATGGCGAGAAATACCAAACGCTATTGGGAGTAACTGGCTCGGGGAAAACGTTCACCGTGGCTAATGTCATTGAGGAAGTGCAGCGCCCAACTTTAGTTTTGGCACACAATAAAACGTTAGCTGCGCAATTGTACTCAGAGTTCAAACAGTTCTTTCCGAACAATGCGGTGGAATACTTTGTATCGTACTACGATTACTACCAACCCGAAGCCTTCATGCCTGTGACAGGCGTTTTCATTGAAAAAGACTTATCTATCAATGAAGAGTTGGAAAAGATGCGAATGTCGACCGTCTCTTCGCTTCTTTCTGGGCGTCGTGACATTATCGTCATTTCTTCAGTTTCGTGTTTGTATGGGATTGGAAACCCCGTAGAGTTTCAAAAGAATGTCATTCCGATAGAAAAAGGGCAAGTTATTTCAAGAACCAAATTTTTGCATCAATTAGTGCAAAGTTTGTATTCGAGAACGGAAGCCGATTTCAATCCGGGTAGTTTCCGCATCAAAGGCGATACCGTGGATGTTTACCCGAGTTATGCCGATGATGCTTATCGCATCCATTTCTTTGGCGATGAAATTGAAGAAATCGAACGCTTTGAAGTCAAGAATTCGAAAGTCATCGAAACCTTTGAAAAATTGACTATTTACCCGGCTAACATGTTCGTTACGTCTCCCGATGTATTGCAAAATGCGATTTGGGAAATTCAACAAGACTTAGTAAAGCAAGTTACTTACTTCAATGAAATCGGAAAAAACTTAGAAGCCAAACGCTTGGAAGAGCGCACCAATTTCGATTTAGAAATGATTCGTGAACTAGGCTACTGCTCCGGCATTGAAAACTATTCGAGATATCTTGACGGCAGATTGGCAGGAACGCGTCCGTTTTGCTTGCTAGACTATTTTCCGAAAGACTATTTGATGGTGGTGGATGAAAGTCACGTGACGCTTTCCCAAGTGCATGCCATGTACGGCGGCGATAGAAGTCGGAAAGAAAACTTAGTCGAATATGGTTTCCGATTACCAGCAGCCATGGACAACCGACCGCTGAAATTTGAGGAATTCGAAGCGATGCAAAACCAAGTCATTTATGTTTCGGCAACACCAGCCGATTATGAATTGCAAAAAACGGATGGCCTTTATATTGAACAAGTGATTCGTCCAACAGGATTGTTGGATCCGATTATCGAAATTCGCCCAAGCTTAAATCAGATTGACGATTTGATTGAAGAAATTCAACAGCGCGCAGAAATTGACGAACGCGTTCTGGTGACGACGTTAACTAAAAGAATGGCGGAAGAATTGGCGAAGTATTTAACGAAAGTAAACATTCGTTGCCGCTACATCCACTCGGAAGTCGATACTTTAGAACGTATTGAAATCATGCAAGATTTGCGCAAAGGAATTTTTGACGTGTTGATTGGGGTAAACTTATTGCGTGAAGGATTGGATTTACCCGAAGTGTCTTTGGTAGCAATACTTGATGCCGACAAAGAAGGATTCTTGCGAAGCCACCGCTCGCTGACGCAAACCATTGGTCGTGCTGCGCGAAACCTCAACGGAAAGGCAATTATGTATGCCGATAAAATCACGGTGAGTATGCAAAAAACCATTGATGAAACCAATTACCGCCGAACGAAACAAATCAATTTCAACACAGAAAACAATGTCATTCCAATGGCTTTGAACAAAAAAATTGAAAGTGCGTTTACTAAAATCCCTCTGATTGACGCCGAGTTAGGCTATTTGCCCAACGTAGCTGCCGAACCTATCACGGAATACCTGTCCAAAACCGAAATCGACAAACGCATTCGCGAGAAACGAAAAGCAATGGAGAAAGCGGCCAAAGAATTGGATTTCATGCAGGCAGCAAAACTTCGCGATGAAATCAAGGCATTGCAGGGACAATCGATTTAGTTGCCATAAATAAAAAAACCGTCCTAATTGAGAACGGTTTTTTATATCACTGATATTTCTTTATTCTTTAATGAACTTCTGTGTTGTTCTTTTTACTCCATCGGTTAATGTCAAAAAATAGACACCTTTTTGAAAATTCGAAATATCGAGTGTACTTACAGAAGCTATTATTGTTTGTGAGTGTATTATTTTACCCATAATATCCCTGATGCTTACTTCCGCATTTGAAACTGGCGCATTCACTTCAAGAGTAATAGCGGTAAGAGCTGGATTTGGATACAATTTAATTCCAAAATCTGAAATGGAATTCGTACGAATGCCAAGTAAAAGCCCAGTCATTTTCTTAACTTTTCCGTTAGCACCGTCTGCGATGTAAATCATATCATCACTTGCAAAGCACAACCCATTTGGTTTAAACTTAACCGCAGCACCTACTCCGTCTACATCACCACCGGATGGATTTCCTATAATCGAAGTAACTTGACCTGCCAATGTGACTCTCTTGATTCTATAACCATCGACCAGATAAATATTGCCATCATTCCCCATTGTGACTGAGTATGGCCAAGTAAGTCTAGCAGCAGTTCCCATTCCGTCGAGGTCCCCGCCTTGATTATAGGAACCTAAAAAGGTGCTGATAATTCCTGCTGCAGAAATTTTTATTACTGTATACTTTTCAGGATCAGTCAAGTAAATATTATTATTGACGTCAATGCATATTCCCGTTTTTAGTGATCCGTTAGTTCCAGAATAGGTAATTATCGTTGAAACAACGCCACTTGGGGTGACTTTTTTTACTTTAAAAGAGTTGGCATCAACCACATAAAAATTGCCAACGGCATCAACACAAATTGCAGTTGGATTTGAAAAACCTGTTGCAAAAGTAGTGACCACTCCATTCAATGTTACTTTCCGGATACTATTATTCCCTGTATCAGCGACAAAAATATTACCGCTGGTTGGGTCATAACAAATACTCTGAGGGAAGTTAAGTTTGGCGACGGTTCCCGCACCATTTGTAGCACCGGAAACACCTGAGCCTGCAAAACTGGTGACAATTCCAGCGGCCGTAATTTTTCTGACCCGATTGTAGGTTTTCTCAACGGTATAAACATTTCCTGATGGATCCGTGCAAACTCCTGTCGGTTCCATACTAGCGAGGGTGCCAGTGCCATCGACACTTGAATTTAAAAAGCTGCCTGCCATATTGATGACAGCATTCGTTGGAGTGACTTTTTTGATGGTGTTGAATTCCGAAACATAAACGTTTCCTGATGTATCAACACAAACACCCGAAGGCTCTGAAAAATTACGATTAAACCCTTCGCCAAAGTCAAAGCCATTGGCTCCGCCCGCCAATGTCGTAACGATTCCGGCCGGTGTAATTTTTCGGAGAAGACTACTAGTATTATCAACCACATAACAATTTCCTGCAGCATCCGTACCTATGCCGATTGGAGAACTAAATTCTGCTGCAGTTCCTGTACCATTGGCAGTACCGACCACACCTGAACCTGCAACGGTTGTTACAGCTCCTGCTACTGTCATTTTTCTAATTCTATTGTTTTCCTTATCGGCAATATAAAAATCGCCATTGGAAGTTATAGCAATTGCCATTGGCTCATTGAACTGGGCTGCCGTTCCGTTTCCATCGAGAAATCCGACTGTTGAACCTGCTACAGTAGACACCATTCCATTCGGTGTTATTTTTCTGATTTTGTAATTGAATCTATCGGTAACATATAAATTACCGCCAGCATCACAGCAAATCCCATTAAGTCCAGAAAATTTCG
>Ga0209023_10000512_pt1 | contig 58452 bp, 65 predicted proteins | sample LakOneMetagenome_FD_187468 | JGI IMG/M metagenome (GOLD analysis project Ga0209023, IMG submission 187468) | Freshwater and sediment microbial communities from Lake Erie, Canada (SPAdes) (version 2) | ecosystem: Environmental > Aquatic > Freshwater > Lentic | place: Lake Erie, Canada...
CTCGCCGACGCGGCTCGCCATTCGATCGACCTGCAGTACTACATCTTCAGGAACGACGCGACCGGCCGCCTCATCGCGCAGCGCCTGCTCGCCGCGGCCGATCGAGGCGTGCGCGTGCGCATCCTGCTCGACGACCTCGACATCTCGAAGGAAGACCGCCTGCTCGATGCACTCGATGTGCATCCGAACATCGAAGTACGCCTGTTCAACCCGTTCCGCTTCCGCCAGCGTTCGCTGCTGTCGAAGGCGGGCCAGTTCCTCATCGAAGGGCCGCGCCTGAATCGGCGCATGCACAACAAATCGTACATCGTCGACGGCATGCAGGCGATCGTCGGGGGACGCAACATCGGCGATGCGTATTTCGACGCCGGTGACGAAGTGCACTTCCGCGATCTCGACGTGCTCGCGATCGGCCCGGTGGTGCCGCAGGTCTCGGCCATGTTCGACCGCTACTGGAACAGCGATGCGGCGTTCCCGGTGACCGCGTACAGCGACAACCGCGTCACCGAGGCGAACCTCGCGATCCTGCGCGATCGCCTGCTGCGCGATGCGCGTGCGTTCAAGGAGAGCGAGTACGCCGACGTGGTCGCCGAGGACCTGCCGAATGGACCGAGCGCCGAACGCAAGGGCGCCTGGTTCTGGGGCGAGGCGCGCCTCGCCGCGGACGATCCGGACAAGGTCGATCCCGCGCCCGGCGTCGATGAGCGACGCCTGCGCCGCATCGCGCCCGCCTTGCGGCACGTGCTCGACACGGCGCAATCGCAGGCGCTGCTGGTGTCCCCGTACTTCATCCCCGGAGACGACGGCGTCGCATTGCTCACCGCGCTGGTTGCGCGCGGCGCAACCGTGAAAGTGCTTACCAACTCGCTGTCCGCGACCGATGAGCCCGAAGTGCATGCGGGCTACGCGAAGTACCGCGAAGCCCTCGTGAAGGGCGGTGTCGAGCTGCACGAACTCAAGGGACTGGGTGGCGTGGGCAACCAGCGCGCCTACGGCACGTCGTCCGGCGTGAGCCTGCACGCGAAGGCGATGGTGATCGATCATCGCCAGGTGTTCGTCGGCTCGATGAACTTCGATCCGCGTTCGGTCAAGCTCAATACCGAGATGGGCGTGATCGTCGACAGCCCCGGCCTCGCCGATGCGGTCGAGCAGTTCTTCGCGCATGCGACCGCGCCCGAGAATGCCTACCGCGTCGAACTCGACGACGGCCATCTGCGCTGGACCGGCAGGGACGACGGCAAGGCGGTCGAGTTCGACCACGATCCCGGTGCGTCCCGTTGGCAGCGCGCGAAGCTGCGCGTGATGCGGGTGATGCCGATCGAGGGACTGCTGTAGCGTGCGCAAGCGCCTGCTCGCGTTCGCCGGCGCACTCGCGCTCGTCGCGGCGGCCGCCACCGCATGGCAGCTCGCGCCGCATTTCACCGGCGCGACCGTCGCCGACCTGCTCGCCGCGGCGCAGTCCTGGCGCGGATCGGCATGGACGATTCCGGCGCTTCTCGCCGCATTCTTCGTCGGCGGTTTCATCGCGTTTCCGGTCAACCTGCTCATCGCGCTCACGATCGTCGTGCTCGGTCCCATGTCCGGCGCTCCATGTGCGCTTGCCGGGGCACTGCTGAGCGCGATCGCGCTGCACGAAGCCGGCCGCGCGCTGCCCGAGCGGTTCCACGCCCGCATCACGCATCTGCGCTGGAGGCGCTTGCGCGACCGGCTCCTCGCGCACGGCGTGCTCGCAGTCGCAACGGTGCGCCTCGTGCCGGTCGCGCCGTACAGCGTGGTCAGCCTCGCGTCGGGCATGCTGCGCGTCCGGCGCGCCGACTACCTCGCCGGTACCGCGCTCGGCATGGCGCCGGGCGTCGCCCTGTACGCGCTGTTCGCGGAGCGCGCGGAGGCGGCCCTTCGCGACCCGCACCCGCTCGCGTGGCTTTCGCTGTTCGGCGTCGTCGCCGCGCTCGTCGCGATCGGGTGGTTCGCACATGCGCGCGGGCGCGTGCACGGCCCGCGTTGATGCGCATCGCGACCTGGAACCTGCACGAGGCGGTCGGGGTCGATAGCCGCTGCGTGCCCGGGCGTGTCGCACGCGTGCTCGCGGAGCTCGACGCAGACGTCGTCGCGCTGCAGGAGTTCTCCCCTCGTCGCGGCACGTTCGACGAACTCGCGCAGCAGCTCGAGCACGCCGCGAAGGCAAGGCTCGTCCTGATGCCGACGTTCCTCAAGCGGGGCCGCGTGTTCGGCAATGCACTCCTTTGTCGGTTGCCGATCGTCTCGTTCGAGGCGCACGACCTCGGAATAGAGCGACGCGAGCCACGCAACCTGATCGACGCGCGCATCGACTGGGACGGCCGGCCGTTGCGCGTCCTCGCCACGCACCTCGGCCTTCGCCGTGACGAGCGCATGCGCCAGGTCGAGAAAATCGGCGCGCTCTTCGGCGAGGACGACGTGCCTGCGCTGTTGCTCGGCGATTTCAACGAATGGCGCCTGCAGGGCGCGCTGGCGCCGCTCGAACGTCATCTCACGCGCGTTCCGGGCCCTCCCACGTTTCCGTCGCCGTACCCGATCGCACGACTCGATCGCGTGTTCGCCTCGCGCGGATTGCGCATCTCTCGCGTGCACGCGCATCGGAGCCGCAGCGCACGCATCGCGTCCGACCACCTTCCACTCGTCGCGGTGCTCGAACGTGCCTGAATGAACGCTGCGGCAGACAGCCGCGACTCAGCCTCGCGCGCCGAGCATGTCGATCCCGCTAGCGAGGGAATCACGCCATGATCCGCAAGCTGAAATCCGGCGAGTACCGCCTCTACTCGCGCAAGACCGATCCGAAGACCGGCAAGCGACGCAATCTCGGCACGTTCCCGAGCCGCGCCGCGGCGGAAAAGCACGAGCGCGAAGTGCAGTACTTCAAGCGCCGGTGAACCGAGAGCGGCGATCGCGCGCGGTCAGCACTCGATCACGTTGACCGCGAGACCGCCACGACTCGTTTCCTTGTACTTGTCCTGCATGTCGCGGCCGGTGTCGCGCATGGTCTTGATCACCTTGTCGAGGCTGACCTTGTGCTTGCCGTCGCCGCGCATCGCCATGCGCGAGGCGTTGATCGCCTTTACGGAGCCCATCGCGTTGCGTTCGATGCACGGGATCTGCACGAGGCCGCCGATCGGGTCGCAGGTGAGGCCGAGGTTGTGCTCCATGCCGATCTCGGCCGCGTTCTCGATCTGGCCCGGCGTGCCGCCGAGCGCTGCGGTGAGGCCCGCTGCGGCCATCGAACAGGCGACGCCGACTTCGCCCTGGCAGCCCACTTCGGCGCCGGAGATCGAAGCGTTCTCCTTGTAAAGGATGCCGACTGCGGCTGCCGTCATGAGGAACGTGCGGATGCCGCGGATGTTCGCACCGGGACAGAAGCGGTCGTAGTAGTGCAGCACGGCCGGGATGATGCCGGCGGCGCCGTTGGTCGGCGCGGTGACGACGCGCCCGCCGGCGGCGTTTTCCTCGTTGACTGCGAGCGCATACAGGTTGACCCAGTCGAGGGTGGTGAGCGGATCGCGCATCGCGGCTTCGGGCTTGGACGACAGTTCCGCATGCAGCGCCGGCGCGCGCCGCACGACGTGCAGCCCGCCCGGCAGCGTGCCCGATGCGCGGATGCCGCGCGCGACGCAGGCCTGCATCGCGGCCCAGATCTCGTCGAGGCCGGCGTCGATTTCGTCGCGCGTGCGCCAGGCGAGCTCGTTCGCGTACATCAGTTCGCTCATGTCGAGACCGCTTTCCGCGCAGCGCCTGAGCAACTCGTCGCCGGAATGGAACGGGTGCGCAAGTGGCGTCTCGTCGGCGACGATGCGGTCTTCCGCCGCTTCGTCCTGGTTGACCACGAAACCGCCACCGACCGAGTAGTAGTCGCGTGTCGCGATCGTGTTGCCGTCCGAATCGAAGGCGGTGAAGCGCATGCCGTTGGTATGGAACGGCAGCTTCTGCCGCTTGTTCATGATGAGGTCGGTCTTCTCGTCGAACGCGATCTCGTGCTCGCCATGCAGGCGGATGCGCTTGCCGGTACGGATTCGCTCGAGCGCGGCCGGGATCAGGTCGGGATCGATCCGGTTCGGCAGGTGGCCTTCGAGGCCCATCAGCACGGCCTTGTCGGTGCCGTGGCCGCGCCCGGTCAGTGCGAGCGAACCGAACACCTCCGCACGCACGCGCGCGGTACGCGCAAGGTCGCCGCCTTCGACCAGCCAGCGTTCGACGAAACGCGCCGCCGCGCGCATCGGCCCGACCGTGTGCGAGGACGAGGGGCCAATGCCGATCTTGAACAGGTCGAATACGCTGACAGCCATTGCAGCCAACCTTCTGGACGAACAGACGGCTATTCTACGCGTTCCGTCCGCCCACCCGTGCCCGCATGCATCTCGTCCTCTACCAGCGCGACGATTGCGCCTTGTGCGACCAGGCGCTCGCGCTGCTCGCCGCAGGGCGTGCGCCGGAATTCGCCAGCGTATGGATCGATGACGACGATGCGCTGGAAGCGCGCTACGGTTCGCGCGTGCCGGTGCTGCGCGACGATCGCGACGGACGCGAGCTCGATTGGCCGTTCGACCTTGCGCAGCTGGCTGCGTTCCTGCGCGGCTGATCATGCACTGCGGTGCAAGAACGGGCTTGGCGCATGCGATGTTGCAGGGGTGCGCGGGATGGTGGGCTTGAGCCCACCCTACGCCGACCCTACGCGCCGGTCGCTGCGCTCGAGTGCAATGCGATGCGATTGCCTTCGCTGTCCTGCACGATCGCGCGCAGGCCGTGCGGGCCGATCGAATGCATCGGCTCGATCACGCGCCCACCGTTGCGGGCGACCGCGTCGACCGCTTCGGACAGGCGCCCGTCGCAGTTGAAGTAGACGAGCGGACCGTCGGCGTTGCCGGCGTATCCGGCCTGCTGCACGAGGCACGCGCCATTGCCCTGGTCGTGTTCGAGCAGCGCGAAAGCGCCGCCGCCGAACGCGATGCGTTCGACGACGATCGCGAGCACCTCGCGGTAGAACGCGCTCGCCCGATCGAGGTCGGCGACCGGGATGTCACACCAGACGATGCGGTTGTGGCTCGCGTTGAACTCGCTCATGCCAACCTCCTCACAGTGGATCGGGAACCTTCGACAACGGCGGCACTTCGCCGTGTGCGGCTTCGACCGCCGGCGTGCGCCAGCCCGACTTGACGCCCCAGAGGTAGAACACGAGGCCGACCGCGGCTACGACGGCGAGATCCCAGCCCCACGTGAGGTAGTTCTTCCCGCCGAACTTTTCGCTGCCCGCCCACGACAGCAACGCGATCGAGGGCAGGTACGCGATCAGCCACCAGGCGCCGCGCAACTGGCGGCCGAAATCGGCCCAGTCGGCCTTCCACTGGAACCAGAAGTAGATCGGCAAGGCCACCACGATCAGCAGGATGATCTCGCCGGTCAGCGGCCACTTCGCCCAGTACAGGAGTTCGGTGGCGAAGATGAAGGCGAGTGCGGCGAGCACCGGCAGGCCCTTCAGGCGGAACGGGCGATGCATCTCCGGCGCGGTGCGGCGCAGGCCCATCGCACTGACCGGTCCGGTCATGTACGAGATGATCGTCGCGACCGAGATGACGGCCGCGAGCGTGCCCCAGCCGCGGAACTTGAACAGGAACAGGAACGACACGACGAGGTTGAACCACATCGCCGCGCGCGGCACGCCCCAGACCTCATGCAGCTTGCCGAACATCTTCGGCATCGTGCCGTTGCGTTCCATGCCGAAGATCATGCGTGCAGTCGTCGCGGTGTAGGTGATGCCGGTGCCGCTCGGGCTGACGAACGCATCGAAGAACAGCAGGTTCGCGAGCCAGACGATGCCGAGCAGCTTGGCGAGGTCGGCGAACGGCGAACTGAAATCGATGCCGTGCCAGCCGGCCTTGGCGAGCAGCTCCGGCGGCACCGCGCCGATGTAGGCGACCTGCAGGATCAGGTACACGATCGTGGCGAGGCCGATCGAGCCGAGCACCGCGAACGGAATGCTGCGGCCCGGATTGCGCGCCTCGCCAGCGAGGTTCACCGGACTCTGGAAGCCGTTGTAGCTGAACACGATGCCCGCGGTCGCGACCGCGGTGAGCACCGCCGCGAAATCGATGATGTGCGAATCGCCGTGGATGCCGACCGAGAAGTTGCCCGGATGGAATCCGCTCAGGATCAGCGTCACGCCGGCGAGTGCGGGAACGACCAGCTTGAACAGCGTGATCGCGGTATTGGAATGCGCGAACAGCTTCACGCTCCAGAAATTCAGCAGGAAGTACACCACGACGAGCACGGCCGCGATCGCGAGTCCGGTCTCGGTGAGTTCGCCGTGTCCTCCGGCGCCGCGGATGTACAGATCCTTCGCCCACTGCCAGTCCCAGCCGGCCATGTACTGCACCGAGGCTTCGGCTTCGATCGGGATCACCGACACGATCGCGATCCAGTTCGCCCATGCGCCGATGAAGCCGACCAGCGACCCGTGCGAGTAGTGGCTGTAGCGCACCATGCCACCCGACTCCGGGAACATCGCGCCAAGTTCCGCGTAGGTCAGCGCGATCGTGGTGATGATCGCCGCGCCGATGACCCATGCCCAGATCGCATCGGGACCGGCCAGCCCGGCGGCCTTCCAGGCGCCGAACAACCAGCCGGAGCCGATGATCGAGCCGAGTCCGGTGAGCATCAGCGCGAACGGGCCGACGGTGCGGCGGATGGAGGATTGGTCCGACATGCAATGACCCCAGGTCGCCGCGGTCGCGGCTTCAGGCCGCGATGGTCGCAGGTCGCGCCGGGATTGTCAGCGGCTCCGCCGGGGCGGCCGTGCCAAACGCGTCCGCGCGGTGCTGTCGTCCCGGCGATGCCCGGTGCCGCCCTCGAATCGACCCGTTTCGCCCGCTGCCCGCCGGCTACGTGCGGTGCAATCCGTCGCGACTTGCGAGGAGAGAACCCATGTCACTGATCCATCAGACCCAAGGCGTCACGTTCAAGGTGCTCGGCATCGCACTGCTGGCCCTGCTCATGCTGATTCCGCTGGCGCAGGTCAACGCGCTCATCGGCGAGCGCGAGGGGCGCGCCCGGGAGGCGACGCAGCAGATTGCGTCGCGCTGGGGCTCCGCGCAGCTCGTTGGCGGTCCGGTGCTCGCGGTGCCGGTGCGCTGCGAACGGCAGCGCGAGGACAAGGTCGTCACGCTCGAGGAAATCGCGTTCCTGCTGCCCGACCGCCTCGGGCTCAACGTGACGCTGACGCCCGAGCTGCGCAGCTACGGCATCTACGAAACCGTCGTCTACACCGCGGCGATCAAGGCGGAGGGACGTTTCGCGGCGACCGATTTCGAGCGCGTCGCCGGCGAAGGTTGCCGGGCACAGTGGGCGCGCACCGAGCTGCGCGTGCCGGTCGCCGACGTGCATGGCATCCGCCGCGCATCCGCCCTTCGCGTGGGCAGCGGCGAGCTTGCGTTCGGCCCGGATGGCGCTGGAATCGGCGACGTGTCGGCAATCACCGCCGCGATCGCGCTCGACCCCGCCACGATGGCGCAGCCATTGCCGTTCGCGTTCGAGCTGACCGTCGCCGGCAGTGAACGCTTCGCGGCACTGCCGCTCGCCCGCGCGACCGACGTGCATGTCGAGGGCACCTGGCCGGACCCCGGTTTCGACGGCACGTTCGTCCCGGCCGAACGGCACGTCGACGCGAACGGTTTCCGCGCGGACTGGCAGGTGCTCGACCTCAACCGGCGCATCCCGCAACACTGGTCCGCGCACGAGGCGTCGACGGTCGATCTTGCCGCGAGCGCGTTCGGCGTGAGCCTCGTGCGGCCCGCGAACGCGTACCAGCAGAATGTGCGCGCCGGGAAATACGGCTTGCTGTTCGTCGCACTCACCTTCGTCGCGTTCTTCCTGTTCGAGGTGCTGCGCGGCCTGCGCGTACATCCGGTGCAGTACCTGCTGGTCGGTGCCGCGCTGTGCACGTTCTACCTCGTGCTGCTCGCGCTGTCGGAACAGGTCGGCTTCGGCATCGCCTATGCGATCGCGGCGGCCGCAATCGTGCTCATCGTCGGTGGCTATGCCGCCGCGGTCCTGCGCCAACGTCGCGCCGGCTTCGCGCTCGGCGGACTTCTCGCGCTCGTCTATGCGCTGCTGTACGGCCTCGTGCGCAGCGAAGATTACGCGTTGCTCATGGGATCACTCGGCCTGCTCGCGACCCTCGTCGCGCTGATGGCGCTGACGCGACGCGTGGACTGGTACGCGACCGGAGCGCGGGCCTCGACCAACTGAGCCGATTCGCCTCATGCGGGAGCGCCGGGAGGCGCGATGCTCTCCGGCAAGGCATCGCGGCTTCCGCCGCTCCCGCAACATCACCTTCGCGATCGCTCGCCAACGAATGCCACGACCAGCCTTGCTAGAATCGCCGGCATGAACCTGCTCGCCATCGAAACCGCGACCGAGTCCTGCTCGGTCGCCCTGCTCAGCGGCGAGCGCCTGTTCGCGCGCAGCGAACTCGCGCCGCGGCGGCATGCGGAACTGCTGCTGCCGATGTGCGAAGAGGTGCTCGCCGAAGCAGGCCTCGCACGCCGTGGCCTCGATGCGATCGCGGTCGGCTGCGGCCCGGGGGCATTCACCGGCGTGCGCCTCGCGGTCTCGGCCGCGCAGGGCATCGCGTTCGCACTCGGCATCCCGGTCGTGCCGGTGTCCTCGCTGGCAGCGCTCGCGCTGCAGGCGCCGGACAACGATGCGCCGATCCTCGCCGTCATCGACGCGCGCATGGGCGAGATCTACGCGGGCTGGTATCGGCGCACGCCGGGTGGGCTGGTCGAGCCGATCTCGGTGGAGACGGTCGGCCAGGCAGGCGAACTCGCCGTGCCGTCCGGCGGCGCCTGCAACGTCATCGGCTCCGGCTGGACGACGTATCGCGATGTCCTGCGCGAGCGCGTCGGCGAACCGTCGTGGGCCGATGGTGACTGCTATCCACAGGCGGTCGACGTCGCACGTCTCGCGGTACCGCGCATGCGCGACGGCGTCGCGCCGGAATTCGCGCTGCCGGTCTACCTGCGCGACAAGGTCGCGCTGACCCTCGACGAGCAGCGCAGCAACCGCGCGACGTGACACCCTCTGCGGGCGGGGACGGGCTCAGGCGTGGTGACGACTGCGCAGGAGGCAGAACGCGCGTTCGTCCCCCGCATTCGTCGCCGGATCCGACGCTTTGGTATTGCCGACCGTGGTGTAGTCGAGAACGTCCCAGCCGGTGCGATCGAACAGGCGGCGCAGTCCGGCGTCCGAGAACATCCAGTAGTTGGTCGGATCGTTGTTCGTCTCGTACGGATCGACCAGATAGGCGGCGGGAACGCTGCGCAGGTCGACGCGAATGCTGTTCACGTCCTTCCCGAGCGGCAGGTTCGAAGCGAGGTTGTAGCGCGCGATGCGCGTGCTCACGAGCGCATGGCGGGCGAACCGGGCGAGGTTTTCCATGGCGCCGAAGGGATTCTTCAGGTGGTACAGGATGCCGAGGAAGTACGCGAGCCCGTAGCGCTCCCCCGGCAGTTCGAAATAGGCGTCGAGGTCGACCTGCCGGATGTTGATTTTCGACTGCAGCGCCTCCTTGAGCGCGGCCACGCCGCGACAGCCGTTGAAATTCGTCGGTGCGTAGTCGACCACGTCCGCGCGACAGCCGAGCGACTCCATGAAGAACGCGGTGTCGCCGTCCGCTGCGCCGATGTCCACGATCGGTTGACCGTCGGTCAGGTCGAGCAGGTTGCGCCGGTCGCCCTTGAGGAGGGAGCGCAGGATCTGGAAGTTGTTGAGGGTTCCATACGGGTACCAGCCGAACTCCGTCGGAGCCACGCGCTGCTTGACCGCATCGAGTTCGGAATTGAATTTGCGCGCGCGGCGCGCCATTTCATCGATGTCCATATTCTTCTCGTCGAAGGGGCGAATTCAGGGATGCAGGGGAGCGGAGCGCGGGGGAGCGCGTTCCACTAGCGTTTCAGCCTCGCGGCCACGCGACGCAACAGGTAGCCCAGCCTTCCGATCACGCCGGTGCGAAGCGCCGCGTTCGCAGTCTGGAGTTGGCGGGTCATTTCCTGCAGGTCACGGTACAAACGTTGGTTGTGCTGGTCGCGTCGCGCGAGCAGCACGCGCAGTTCCTCGACGTCGTGCTCGCCCAGGGTAAGTCCCGCGCGAAAGCGTTCCGGCAACGGGCGGTCGACATAGATCGTCGAATGGGTATCGGCGAGTTCTTCGTTCGGGCGGTCGCGCGTGTAGAAGTAGAGTGCTATCGATTTGCGCGTGCGCGAGCGCTGCTCCGCTGGCAGCGCGATGGGCGGGAATGCATGCCAGCTCCATTCGGTCGTCTCGAAGATCACGCAGCGGTTGTAGAGAGGGGTGATCACGGTCACGCGATCGTCGGGCGAGCGCGGATCGGAGTGCAGTTCCAGAGATCCGCCCCAGGCATCGTTCCATGCGTCGTTGAAGTAGACGATAAGGTTGAGCCTGCGATGCCAACCCTCGATCGGGTGCCGGTTGAAATCGACGTGCGCATCCAGATCCTGTCCCTGGCGGCTTTCATGCGTCCCGCCACCGAAATAGTCCGGGTCGTAGAGCAGGTCGGGGATGCCGGTGATGCGGCCGAGCAGGTCGAGGAATTCGCGCGACTGGATCAGGTCGTCGAGGGCTGCATAGGGTGCGCCGAGTCCCCGGATCCGTTCGATCGTGGATTTGCCGCCGAGGTCGCCGGCTTCATTGCGGGCGTTGCCACGCTCGAACGGCGGAAATGCCGCGAGCAGCGCGGCAGCGTAATCGGGCGCAAGGAAGTCGTCGATGACGACGTGGCGGAACGGTTCGCGCTTCGCGAACGCAGCGGCGTGGCGTTCGACGTCTGCGAGCGTCCCGGGCGCGACGAAGTCGACGAGGTTGGGTGCATTCATGGGCGCGAATGATGCCACGTAGACGCGGCAAGAAGTCCGCCGCAGCTTGTTCGGGCGTTCTCCCAGGCATTAGGCTTGCGCGAGCGCGATCCGTACCTCGCGACCGGCCCGCATCCGCGCATGACACTACCGACACTGGCGCAATCCCTGGAGCTGTTCCGGAGAAACGGCGGCACCGCCGAGCCCTACTTGTGCCACCACTGGCCCCGGTTCGTACGAACCCGCGAGGAGATCGAACGGACGAGGCCGCTGGTGGCGGGCACGAAGGTGCTGGACATCGGCGCGCACTGGCTGCACCAGACGTCGATCTATGCCTACGAAGGCATGCACGTCGCGGCGATGGACCTGCCGGATACGCTCGCGCTGCCTGATGTCATCGCAGCTGCCGCCGAGCTCGGCATCAGCCTGCACTGCAACGACAGCCTCGAACGGATTACCGCACTGCAGGCGTTTCCGGACGACCACTTCGAACTGGTTCTGTTCACCGAGGTCGTCGAGCACATCACGTTCAACCCCGTGGCGATGTGGCGCGAGATCTTCCGCGTCACGCGACCGGGCGGGCGCATCGTGGTCACGACCCCGAACTACTACGCGCTGCGTGGACGTTTCTGGAGCGTGCGCAGACTGCTCGCCCGCTACGGCGGCGGTCTGGATGTTTCCGACATCGTGAACCTTCGCACCTACGCACATCACTGGAAGGAGTACTCGATGCGCGAGCTGATCCAGTATTTCCGGCTGCTCTCGCCCGACTTCCGCTGCATCAAGGCCGTCTACACCGAGGAGTCCCCGCCGGCGCAGCCGCAGGCGGTTTCAAGGCATGTCGCGCTTGCGATCGAGAAGTGGTTGCCCCTTCTGCGCCCGGCATTGCATGTCGAGCTGGAGCTTGCAACGAAGGCGCACGGCATCGTGGTCGAGCCGCATTGGTAGGGTCTTGCCGGATGCGTGGGAGGCTGGTGTTTCGACTCCGCGGAACTTCGTTCCGCTGCGCTCGACACGAACGGCTTTCTGGTCGGGTTCAAAGAATCCGTTCGCTCTGAGCGCAGCGCTGAAGGCGCGTAGTCGAAGAGCACGGCGTGCGCGACAGGCTGGTGTTTCGACTCCGCGGAACTTCGTACCGCTGCGCTCAACACGAACGGCCTTGGGCAAGGAATGGCGGGATTCGCCTACCCTTGCGCAGCCGCCATCCGTGCGAGCACGCGATCGATGCGCGCGCGGGTGGGCGCGCCCAGCAGCGCCTTGGCATGGGCGCGCAGGCCGGCGCTGTCGAGCCTGCCGATGGCCTCGCGGATTTCCAGCAGCACGCCCGGGTGCATGCTGAAGTCGGTCAGGCCGAGGGCGAGCAGCAGGGCGGTGTAACGCGGGTCGCCCGCCATTTCACCGCACAGGGTGACGCGGCGTTTCGCGCGTTGCGCGGTGGTGATCGTCTGCGCGAGCAGTTTCAGCACGGCCGGGTGCAGCGGGTCGTACAGGTTTGCGAGGTGGTCGTTGTTGCGATCGACCGCGAGCGTGTACTGCACCAGGTCGTTGGTGCCGATCGAGATGAAATCGAGTTCACGGATCATGCCCGGCAAGGCGATCGCCGCGGCCGGTACCTCGATCATTGCACCGAGCTCGACGTTGTCGGCGATTTCGTGGCCGGCAGAGCGCAGGTCGCGCGCGCATTCCTTCAGCATGCGCCGCACGCTGGTCATTTCCTCCGCCGCCGACACCATCGGCACCAGCACGCGCACCGGGCCGTAGGCGGACGCGCGCAGCATCGCGCGCAACTGGGTCGTCATCAGTTGCGGGTGGCGCAGCGACAGGCGCACGCCGCGCACGCCGAGTGCGGGGTTCTCCTCGTCGTCGAGCACGAGGCCGCTCGAGTCGGCCTTGTCGGCGCCGAGGTCGAGCGTGCGGATCGTCACCGGCAGCCCGCCCATGCCGAGCACGAGGTCGCGGTAGACGAGGAACTGCTCGTCCTCGTGCGGCAGTTCCTTGCGTTGCAGGAACATGAACTCGGTGCGATACAGGCCGATGCCGGCGGCGCCGCAGGTGCGCGCCTGCGCGATGTCGGCAGCTGATTCGGCGTTTGCATGCAGTGCGATCGCGACGCCATCGCGGGTACGCGTGTCGGCGTCGCGCAACAGCGCGAGGCGCTTGCCCTGCTGCACGAAGTCGCGCTGCCACGCGCGGTAGCGCGCGAGGTCCTGCGCGGTCGGATGCACCACGACCTCGCCATGCTCGCCGTCGATCAGGAGCAGGTCGTCGTCCTGGATGCGTGCGAGCGCGTCGTGCGTGGCGACCAGCATCGGCAGCCGCAGCGAGCGGGCAAGGATCGCGCTGTGCGAGACCTGGCTGCCCGAGGTGAGCACGAATCCGAGCACGCCATGCTCGGCCAGCGGAACCAGTTCCGAAGGTGCGACCGTGTCGCTGACCAGGATCTCGCCGACGCGCGAGGCGAGCTGGCGTTCGGCGCGACTCGATTCGCGCGAGAGCCCGGCCTGCACGCGCGCGATGACGTGGCCGACGTCCTCCTTGCGGCTGCGCAGGTAAGGGTCGTCCATCGCCTCGAACACGGCGACGAGGCGGTCCTTTTGCATCTTCAACGCCGCGCTGGCGCGGTAGCGACCCCGGCGGATGAGGTCGTACAGGCCGCTGGTCAATTCGCGATCGGCCAGCATCAGGCTGTGCGCGTCGATGAACTCGGCGACTTCGCGCGCCATCGCGCCGTGCACCTTCTCGCGCAGCACCGCGAGTTCCTCGCGTGCGGCCGCGATCGCCTGCTTGAGCCGATCGACCTCCGCTTCCACGTCCGCTTCGGCCAGCGGACGGTCGTCGACGAGGAAGCGGCTCGGTTGTTCGAGGCGTGCGCGACCGAGCGCCATTCCGCGCGAAGCGCCGCCGCCGGTCAGTACGAGTCGCACGCGCTTGCTGGCCTCCGTGTTTCGTGCTGCTGCCACCCTTTGCTGCAGGGTCGCCCTGGTCGCCGCTCCGCAGCGGAAGGCGCAATGCCGAGACTACAACCTATCCCAAATCGGAACCGTGCGTGCCGAGCGTAGCGGAACGAAGTTCCGCGCAGTCGAAACACCGGAAAAGCCACGTATTTCGTGCCTTTCGACCACGCGACTTCGGGGCTGCGCCCGGAGCGAACGGCCGGTGATTGCAGGCCCTACTGCCCCTCGTCGAACTTGCGCTCGAACAGGTCCACCATCGCGTTCATCGCGGCTTCCTCGTCGGCACCCTCGGTACGCAGTTTCAGCGGCGTGCCGAGACCCGCGGCGAGCATCATCACGCCCATGATGCTCTTGGCGTTGACCTCCTTGCCCCGGCAGGCGATGTACGCACTCGCCTGGAAGCCATGCAGGACCTGCACGAGCTTGGCCGAGGCGCGCGCGTGCAGGCCGAGTTTGTTGCTGATGGTGATTTCCTTTTCGAGCATGGGATTCCTGGAGCAGGGCCTGGGGCCGGATGGCGGGACTCGCCGTTGCGCGGCTCGACCCGCCCTACGCAATGATCACGGATTATCCACCACGATGCCGCCGCGGCCACCGCTGGCGGCGGTCTGCGCGAGCTCGTCGAGCGATTGTTCCGGGTAGTTGAGGACACGCAACAGCATCGGCAGGTTCAATCCGGACACGCAATGCATGCGCACGCCGAGATCGGGCAGGCGCTGGGCAATGTTGCAGGGCGTGGCGCCGTACAGGTCCGACAGCACCAGCACGCCGTCGCCGTGGTCGAGTCCGCGCGCATTCGCCGCAGCCGCGCGCAGCATCTGGTCCGGGTCGGCATTGGCGCCGACTTCCTGCACCTCCACCGGAAGCGGCAGGCGGCCGAGCACGTGGCGCGCCGCGTTGACCAGCGCCGCGCCCATCGACTCATGCGTCATCAGCAGTACGCCGACGCTCATTGGCACGCTCCGACTTCCATCACTCCATCTCCCGATGGTAGGTCAACACTTGCGCGTGGCGTTCGCGCAATTGCTCGGCCAGGCGTTCGGCAAGATACACCGAACGGTGGCGGCCGCCGGTGCAGCCGATGCAGATCGTCACATAGCTGCGGCCATCGACCTCGAAGTGCGGCAGCCAGCGTTCGAGCAGGTTGCGCACGTCGTCGCCGAATTCGATCACTTCCGGACGGCTTTCGAGCCATTCGCGCACCGGCGCATCCTTGCCCGACAGCGGCCGCAGCTTCGCGTCCCAGTGCGGGTTCGGCAGGCAGCGGGCGTCGAACACGAAGTCGGCGTCGGTCGGCACGCCGCGGCGGTACGCGAACGATTCGAACAGCAGGGTCATCGCGCCGGGCGTGAGACCCATCTCGGTGATCACGAGGCGGCGCAGCTGGTGCACGTTGAGGTCGCTGGTGTCGACGACGCGGTCGGCCAGCGCGAGCATCGGCTTGAGCAGGCGGCGTTCCTCGGCGATCGCTTCGGCCAGGCCGAGGCCGTCGCCGGACAGCGGATGGCGACGGCGCGTTTCCGAGTAACGCTTTATCAGCACGTCGTCGCGCGTGTCGAGGAACACCACCCGGTAATCCAGGTCCGCACGCGCGAGCTCGGCGAGGATCTGCGGCAGGCGGTTGAGGTTCTCGGCGCGGTTGCGCACGTCGACGCCGACCGCGAGGCGGTGGTGCCCGCCGGTCGATTGCGCGATCGCCTGCACGAACGCCGGCATCAAGGCGGCCGGCAGGTTGTCGACGCAGTAGTAGCCGAGGTCCTCGAGCGTGCGCAGGGCGACGGTCTTGCCGGAGCCGGACAGGCCGCTGACGACGATGAGCTGGTCGTTCCCGCTGCCGTTGTCCGAGCCGCCGTTTGCATTCCCGGCGCGCTCTACCATGGCGGCAGGCGGCGCATCTGGTGCGCCTGGCGATCGATGAAGGTCTGTGCCGGATCGAAGCCCTTGCTCTTCAGCATGTGGCTGCGCACGGCGGCCTCGGCCAGCACCGCGATGTTGCGTCCCGGCGCGACCGGAATCGTGATCTGCGGTACGTGCACGTCGAGCACCTCGCGGTAGCCGACATCTCCGGTCAGGCGCGTCATCGCATCGCCCGGCGGTGCGTCGAGTTTCTGGGGCTTGAGGTGCACGATGAGGCGCAGGTATTTCGACGGCTTGACCGCGGTATGGCCGAACATCTCGCGCACGTTGAGCACGCCGAGGCCGCGCACTTCGAGCAGGTCGCGCAGCATCTCGGGGCAGGTGCCGTCGATGACGTCGGGTGCGATCAGGGTGAACTCGGGTGCGTCGTCGGCGACCAGGCGATGGCCGCGCGTGAGCAGTTCCAGCGCGAGCTCGCTCTTGCCGGTGCCGCTCTCGCCGGTGATCAGCACGCCAATCGAATACACCTCCATCAGCACGCCGTGCAACGTGACCTGCCGCGCGAGATTGCGCGCGAGCTGGTATTGCAAATAGGTGAGAAGCTCATGCCCGCGCTTCGGGCTGTGCCAGAGCGGTGTGTTCGATTCCTCCGCGGCCTGGCGCAGGTCGGCCGGGATTGCCTGGTCCTTGGTGACGAGCAGGGCGGTCGGCTGGTAGGCGACGATCTTCTCGACCGTCTCCCAGCGCTGGCGCGAGTCGAGGCCGTCGAGGTAGTTGAGTTCCTCGGTGCCGATGATCTGCACCTTGTTCGGATAGATGATGTTGAGATACCCGACCAGCGAGGGACGCCGTTCCAGATGGCCGCCGGTTTCGATCGCGCGGTTCTCGCCGCGCAGGCCTGCGACCCAGCGCAACGCGAGGCGCTCGCCGACCGCGTCGAACAATTGACGTGCGGTCAGGCGGTCCATGCGTGGGGCAGGGTCGAGGGCTGAGGGCTGGGGGCCATGGCGGCTGGCGAGGTCGAGGCGACGAGGAAGTGTAAGGCATCCCGGACCGGAAGCTCCGCAGGGCGGTACGCGCCCAGTGCGTGCCGCCGGCCGGGCTGTCGCGGTGTGCGGCGGGACTCGCGCTTCGCGCTCGACCCGCCCTGCGAGTTCGACCCGCCCTACGACGGGTGCCGCAGACCGCCCTCAAGCACGTTTCGCAACGCCGGGGCATCCGGCGCCTCGCGCAGGGCACTGGTCAGCGCGGAGTCGGAGAAAAGCTCGGCCAGCTCGGCCAGCAGCTTCAGGTGCTGGTCGGTGAAATGCGCCGGGACCAGCAGGGCGGCGACGAGGTCGACGGGTTTTCCGTCGTCGGCGCCGAAGTCGATCGGCTCGGCGAGGCGCACGAACGCGGCGCGTGCTTCGCTGATCTTCGCGCTGCGGCCATGCGGGATCGCGACGCCGTGTCCAAGGCCGGTGCTGCCGAGGCGTTCGCGCGCGGCCAGCGCATCGCGCGCGACGCTGGCGTCGCCCTCGGCGGCGAGGATGCTCGCAAGCCGATCGATCAGACCGGCCTTGTCGCGCGCGTCAAGGCCGGTCCGCACCCGCTCTGCGGGAAGCAAATCGAGGAAAGGCATGGGCGGGTGCGGGGTCCCTGCGGAAACGTCAACTGTAGCGCGTTGCGCGCACCGCGTCCGCGTGGTGGTCGGTCAGCTTTTCCTTGTGCTTGCGCAGCTGCGTTTCGACCTTGTCGACGAGCGCATCGATCGCCGCGTACATGTCGGGCGCGGTGGCATCCGCGTGCAGGGTCTTGCCGGACAACTGCATCGTGACTTCGGCCTTGTGCAGCAGTTTCTCGATGCCGAGTACGACCGTGACGTCATGCAACTGGTCGAAGACGCGCGTGACGCGTTCGAACTTGCCGGCGGCGTAATCGCGCAACGCCGTGGTGACTTCGACCTGGTGACCCTTGACATTGATCTGCATGACTGGATTCCTCGCTGGACGGGCGCGGCAACGGCCGGCCCTGGATCGATCGCCGCATGCCGCGCCGGGTGCGCGGATTGCGGTTCCCACTACTTCGACAAGCGATCGCCGGGTGCGTTCCCTCCTGCGGTTGCGCGATTGTGTGTGGCAATACGAAAGATGGTGGCGCGTCCTCCTCATCCAAGTCGGCTGCGGTCGTTCGAAGAGGGGATGTTCATCGCCTCGCGATATTTCGCCACGGTGCGCCGCGCGACGTTGATGCCACGCCGATTCAGCTCGGTCGCGAGTACCTGGTCCGACAGCGGGCGTGCGTTCTTCTCCTCGTCGATGAGGCGGCGGATCATCGCCTGGATCGCGGTCGCCGATGCCGCGCCACCATCGACGGTGGTCACGCCGCTGGAGAAGAAATACTTGAACTCGAACGTGCCGCGCGGGGTGTGCAGGAACTTGCGCGTGGTGACGCGGCTGATCGTCGATTCGTGCATGCCGATTTCGTCGGCGACGTCCTTCAGCACCAGCGGGCGCATCGCTTCGGGGCCGAATTCGAGGAATGCCTCCTGCGCGCGCACGATCGCGCTGGCGACCTTGAGCATGGTTTCGGCGCGCGTCTTCAGGCTCTTGATCAGCCAGCGCGCTTCCTGCAGCTGGCCCTTGAGGTAGTTCGCGTCCTCGCGGCGCGCCTTTGCGATCAGGCTGGCGTAGTGCTCGTTGATGCCGAGCCGCGGCTGGCAGCCGGGCGCGAGTGCGACCTGCCAACGGCCGCCGACCTTGCGCGCGTATGCATCCGGCGCGACGTATTCGGCGGTGGCATTGGAGTAGCTGCCGCCGGGTTTGGGTTGCAGCGAGCGGATCAGCGCGAGCGCGGTTTCGAATTCCGCCTCGTCGGTCTGCAGGCGCTGGCAGATGCGCGTGCGATCGTGGCGGGCGAGTGCTTCGAGATGGTCGGCGACGAGGATCTGCGCCAGCGAAAGCCCCGGCGTGGTCACGTCGAACGCATCCAGTTGCACGGCGAGGCATTCGCGCAGGTTGCGGCTGGCCACGCCGACCGGATCGAAGTGCTGCACGCGATGGCGCACCGATTCGATTTCCTCCGCCGTCACCGTGAACAGCGACGCGAGTGCGCCGATGATCGTTTCGTCGCTCTCGATCAGGTAGCCGTCGTCGTCGATCGCCTCGATGATCGCGGTCGCGATCGCGCGGTCGCGGCCCGCCATCGGGGTCAGGTTGAGCTGCCACAGCAGGTGGTCGCGCAGGTCCTCGATTTCCGCGTCCTGCGGTTCGAGGCCGTCCTCGTCGAGCGCGGTGCCGCGGTAGTCGCTGCGGTCGAGTTCAAGGTCGAGCGGCTGGTCGTCGAATTCGCTGTCGACGGACGGATCCGGTTCCGTTTCCGCCGCATCGGGAACTTCCTCGCCTTCTTCGCCTTCCGAACCGTCCTCGAGGTCGAGCAGGGGGTTGGATTCGAGTGCGGTATTGAGCTCCAGCTCCAGCTCCATGCGCGAGAGCTGCAGCAGCCGGATGGCTTGCTGCAGTTGCGGTGTCAGGGCCAGCGACTGGCCGAGACGGAGTTGCAGGGCGGGTTTCATGCCGAAAACGTGCCAACAGCCGTTTGAACCCATCCTAGCGCCAAAAATCGCCGTCGGGCAGGGCTTGACGGGGCGGCGCAACAGGCGGACCCTCGCCGGGTTCGCCCCGGCCGTCCGCGCCCGCTCACATGCGGAATTCGCGCCCCAGGTAGACCTCGCGCACCTGTTCGTTGGCGAGGATCTCCGCCGGCGTGCCCTGCGCCAGCACCGACCCCTCGCTCATGATGTAGGCGCGCTCGCAGATGCCGAGCGTCTCGCGCACGTTGTGGTCGGTGATCAGGATGCCGATGCCGCGCGATTTGAGCTGGCGCACGATGCGCTGGATGTCGACCACCGAGATCGGATCGATGCCGGCGAACGGTTCGTCGAGCAGCATGTAGCGCGGCTTGGCCGCGAGTGCGCGCGCAATCTCGACGCGTCGCCGCTCCCCGCCGGACAGGCTGACACCGTTCTGCCCGGCGATGTGCCCAATCTGCAGGTCGTCGATCAGGGCTTCCAGTTCGGCCTGGCGGCCCTTCTCGTCGAGGTCGCCTCGCAGTTCGAGGATCGCGAGGATGTTGTCGGCGACGCTGAGGCGGCGGAACACCGATGGTTCCTGCGGCAGGTAGCCGACGCCGAGGCGCGCGCGCGCGTGCATCGGCAATCCGGTTACCTCGTGTTCGTCGATGCGGATCGAGCCGTTTTCGGCCGCGACGAGGCCGACGATCATGTAGAACGAGGTGGTCTTGCCGGCGCCGTTCGGACCGAGCAGGCCGACGATCTCGCCCTCGCGCAGGTGGAACGCGAAGTCGCGCACGACCGCGCGTCCGCGAAAGCTCTTGCGCAGGCCGTGGGCGCTCAGCATCAGCGCGGATTGCCCTTGGCGTCGGTCGCGCCGGCGTCGCTTGCCTTGCCGTCGCCAGCTGCCTTTGCCTTCGGCTGCATGATGATGTGCACGCGGCTGCCGGCATTGGTGTCGCCGCTTTCCATCTCGCCGGTGTTGGTGTTGTAGGTCATCTTCTCGCCGTGGAACTCGCCGCGGCCTGCCTGCACCACCTTCACGTTGCCGGTCAGCACCGCCACGCTGGTGTCGTTGTTGAAGTCGATCTGGTCGGCGTCGGCAGTCATCAGGCCGCCGCCTTCCTGGCGCTGCTCGACGTGCGCCTGCTTGCCGGTCATCACCACGCGCTGAACGTCGCCGTTCGCCTTCTGGTGGATCGTCGCCTCGGCCGCGTTCGCCTTCATCGTGCCCTGCACGACGCGCACGTTGCCGCGCAGGTAGGTGGTGCCGGGCTGCTTGTCCTTGCCCTGGTTGATCTTCGAGTAGTCGGCCGTCACGTCCATCGGCTTGTCGCGGTCGTTGCCGAGCGCGTGCGCCGTGGGCGCGGCGAGGCAGGCGAGCAACAGCGCGGCGCAACGCAGGCGGCGCTCACTGCGCGCCATCGCGCGCATGTCTGGATTGCAGGGTCGAGCTGACATCGGACAGGAGCTCCAGGGTCTTTTCGTTGAGGTCGCCACGCATGCCGGTGCCGCGCAGTATAGAACCGGGCTGGGTGATCGTTGCCGCAGCAGCGGTTTCCATCGTCTTCTTCTTCGGGTACGTGGTGAGGTCGTGCGTCACGACGTCGATCGGATCCTCCTGGGCCTCGGCTGCGCGATGCATCTCGACGTGGCCAAGCAGTTTCATCACCTCGCCTTCCTTGTCGACCCAGGCCGAATCGGACTTGCCGTTCCATGGATGGCCACCGCCGTCGACGAGCAGGTAGTCGGGCGCATCGACGAAGATCGAGCCGTCGTCGCCGCGCCGCGACAGGCGCGGGCCGCTGACGCGGAACGTGCGCTTGCCGGCGGAATCGAGCGCGTCGAGCGTGAACTGTTCGAGCGTGTAGTCCGAGCGGGGTGGACCGGCGAAGGTCTGTGCGTCGGTGCGGTCGCGCGTGATCCACACAAGCAGTTCAGTGCCGGCCGCAAGGAGGGCGAGCAGCGCGAAGATCAACCAGTAGCGACGTTCCATCGCGGATGGCTCAGCCCAGGAACGCGGCGAGTTCCGCGTCGGCCTTGCCGTGCGCCGCAAGCAGCAGGTCGCACACCTCGCGCGCGGCGCCACTGCCGCCGGCGAGGCGCGTGCGCCAGTGCGCGCGCTCGCGCACCCACGGATGCGCATTCGCGACCGCGACCGCGAGCCCCGCCACCTGCATCGCCGCAAGGTCGGGCAGGTCGTCGCCGGTGTAGGCGACCTGATCCGGCGCCAGATGCAGCGCATCCAGCAATTGCGCCAGGCAAGCGCGCTTGTCCTTCTGGTCCTGGTAGACGTGCGCCACGCCGAGCTCGGCCATGCGCTCGGTGACGACGTGGCTCATGCGCGCGGTGATGACCGCGACCTCGATTCCGTTCGCCAGCAGGCGCTTGAAACCGAGGCCATCAAGCACGCTGAAAGACTTGATCTCGTGACCGTCCGCGGTGAAGTGCAGCTTGCCGTCGGTGAGCACGCCGTCGACGTCGAACACGGCGAGCTTGACGCGCGCGGCGCGTTCGCGGATGTCGGCGGGCAGGTCGGCAGGGAGCATGGGGGTCGGGAATGGAAATGGGGAATCGGGGATGTTCAGGAGCAAAGGTATGGCGACCAGCGCGGTTCACGCATCGGGTGGTGGCTTGTGCGATTCCCGATTCCCCATTCCGTATTCCCGGCTCTCAAACCACTCGAGCCCGCAACAAATCGTGGATGTTGAGCGCACCAACCACATGATTGTCCGCGTCGACGACCAACAGCGCATGAATCTTGTGCGCTTCCATCAGCTGCGCCGCCTCGACCGCCAGCTTGTCCGCCGTGATCGTCTTGGGCTGCGCGGTCATCAGGCGCGTGACCGGGGTCGTGCGCAGGTCGATGTCGTCGTCGTCGACCGCGCGGCGCAGGTCACCGTCGGTGAACACGCCGAGCAGGCGCTGATCGGCAGGATCGACGATCGCGGTCATGCCGAGGCCCTTGCGCGTCATCTCGACCAGCGCTTCGGTCAGGGTCACGTCCGGACCGACCGCCGGAATCTGTCCGTTGCTGTGCATGACGTCGCTGATCTTCAGCAGCAGTTGGCGGCCAAGGCTGCCGGCCGGATGCGAACGCGCGAAATCCTCGTCGGTGAAGCCGCGAGCTTCGAGCAGCGCGATCGCGAGGGCGTCGCCCATGACGAGCGCTGCGGTCGTCGACGAGGTCGGCGCGAGGCCGAGCGGACACGCTTCGGCCGGCACGCTGGTATCGAGATGCACGTCGGCGAGGCGCGCGAGCGAGGAGCCGTTGTTGCCGCTCATCGCGATCAGGGCGATGCCCTGCCGCTTGATCAGCGGCAGGATCGTCAGCAGTTCGTCGGTCTCGCCCGAGTTGGACAGCGCGAGCACGACGTCCTTCTGCGTGATCATGCCGAGGTCGCCGTGGCTGGCTTCGCCCGGATGCACGAAGAACGCGGGCGTACCGGTCGAGGCGAGCGTCGCGGCGATCTTGCGCGCGATATGGCCGGACTTGCCCATGCCCGACACGATCACCCGGCCGGCGCACTCGAACATCAGCTGGCAGGCGCGCAGGAAGTTCGCGTCGATGCGGCCGTGCAGCGCCTGGATCGCCTGCGCCTCGGTCGAGATGACGGCCTGCGCGCTGCGGATCAGCGCGGTCGCGTCGAGCAGCGGATTGCTCATGGGGCGGGTGGTGGCGGCGAGCATCTGGGCGTTCATAGTAGCCAGGTGGATGGCGGCACAAGCATGGAAAACATCGGTTTTTCTGCGCTGCCCAAGGATTTTGAGTACCATGCGCCGCCTCCATTGTAGCCGCTTCGCCCCGGGATGGGTCCCGGCGATCCGGCTACTGGACGGCCTTGGCGGCGCCAGCGTCGCAGGTGCGGGTTCCCCGCGGCCGTCTCCCCATCGCCCGAGGAAACGCAGCAAATGGACAGTTCCACCGTGCAGAATCTGATCCGGCAGGGCATGCCGGAGGCGACGGTCGAGGTCGTCGGACCCGATGGCGTGCATTTCGAGGCGCTGGTGGTCAGCCCGGCATTCGCCGGCAAGCTGCCGCTTGCGCGCCACCGCATGGTGTATGCGACGCTCGGTGACCTCATGGGCGGCGCGATCCACGCGCTGTCGCTGCGCACGCTCACGCCGGAAGAAGCCGCGCGCGGCTGAGCGGAAGCTTCTTGAAGAGTGCGGCCAGGACGGCCGCTTCATGTCCGGGCATGGAAGCCCGCGAAAGCATCGTGCGGCCAAGACGGCCGCTCTACATTCGGGCACGGAAGCCCGTCAGGAGAAACCGTGGCAAAGATTGTTATCAATGGTGGCCAGGCCCTCTACGGCGACGTGTGGATCTCCGGCGCGAAGAACGCAGTGCTGCCGATCCTCGCCTCGACCCTGCTTGCGGACGGGCCGGTCACGATCAGCAACGTGCCGCACCTGCATGACGTGACCACGACGATGGAACTGCTCGGCCAGATGGGCGTCGAGCTGGTCATCGACGAGCGCATGAAGATCCACGTCGATCCGCGTCCGGCCAAGCGCTATTTCGCGCCGTACGACCTGGTCAAGACGATGCGTGCGTCGATCCTCGTGCTGGGTCCGCTGGTCGCGCGTTTCGGCGAGGCGGTGGTGTCGCTGCCGGGCGGCTGTGCGATCGGCTCGCGCCCGGTCGACCTGCATCTCAAGGGCCTGCAGGCGCTCGGCGCCGAGGTCAGCGTCGAGAACGGGTACATCAAGGCGAAGGCGAAGCGCCTGAGGGGCGCACGCATCAACATGGACCTCGTCACCGTCACCGGTACCGAGAACCTCATGATGGCGGCGGCGCTCGCACATGGCACCACGATCATCGAGAACGCTGCGCAGGAGCCGGAGGTCGTCGATCTCGCGAACTGCCTCAATGCAATGGGTGCGAAGATCGGCGGCGCCGGCTCCGCGACGCTCGTCATCGAAGGCGTCGAGCGCCTGCACGGCACGACCTACGAAGTACTCCCCGACCGCATCGAGACCGGCACCTTCCTCGTCGCCGGCGCGATCACCGGCGGCAAGGTGATGACCAAGCACGCGCGCCCGAAGACGCTCGACGCGGTGTTGTCCAAGCTCGAGGATGCGGGCGCGCACATCTCCACCGGAGACGACTGGATCGAGCTCGACATGCGCGGACGCCGCCCGAAGGCCGTCAACATCACGACCGCGCCCTATCCGGCGTTCCCGACCGACATGCAGGCGCAGTTCACTGCCCTCAACTGCGTCGCCGAAGGCGTCGGCATCATCACCGAGACGGTTTTCGAGAATCGCTTCATGCATGCGCTCGAACTGCAACGCCTCGGGGCCGACATCCAGATCGAAGGCAACAGCGCGATCATCAAGGGGGTCGCGAAGATGTCCGGCGCCCCGATGATGGCGACCGACCTGCGCGCGTCCGCGTCGCTGGTGCTCGCCGGCCTCGTCGCCGAGGGCGACACGCAGATCGACCGCATCTACCACATCGACCGCGGCTACGAGAACATCGAGGAGAAGCTCGGCGGGCTCGGCGCGCACATCCGGCGCCTGCCGGCGTAGGGTGACATTTGTGGGAGTGGCGGAAGCCGCGATGCTTCTTCTGCAATCCTGCAAAAGCATCGCGGCTTGCGCCGCTCCCACTGGATCGCAACTCGGCGGCACGCGTGCGCGTACCGCCCGACCGGCGGTGGGCCAAGGCCCACCCTACTGGATTTCGGCGGAGACGAGCTTGCCGCGCTGGTCGTATTCGACGTTGCCGTAGCCGCGCTCGTCCTCGATCTGGATGAACACGTGCGGCTTGCCGCAGAAGCCGCTGCGGTAGATCGCCACGTTCTTGATCGACGCCTGCGCCATCGGTGGAATCAACGCGGGAGCCCCGGCGATCAGCGCTGGCAACTGCGCGAGCGGGAAATCCGCCGTCGCGAACGGCTTGTTGCAGTCGAGCACCATCGTCTCGTCCTCGCGCCAGAGGCGGATCCCGCCATTCTCGGCGTCGACCAGCCAGGTCGCGACCTTCTTGCGGTTGTCGGGGCGGAACACGTCGACCGCGAGCTGGCTCGCGTCGATGCTGATGTGGCGGAACCCGAGCGGCGCGCCGACCTGCGCCTCGATGCGCGCGAGATCGGCGTCGATGCCACGCAGGAAATCGCGCGCGCGACCGTCGCCGGCGATGACCTTCTCTTCGGCCTTCGGCGCCGCAGCGGGTGGTTTGGCCGTGCCCGCGGCGAGCGTTTTCATGTCGAGCTTGACCCAGTCGCCGTCCTTCAGCTGGCGCGCCTTGGGCGAAGCGCCGTCCGGCGTCCAGGAGATCTCGAGCATCGTGTCGGAGTTCGCCTCCGAGGTCAGGAGCGCGCGCCAGCCGAACTGGTTGCAGAAGATGTCGGCGCCGAGCAGCACGTTCTCGGGCACCGTGTAGCCGTTCGCCGCGGCGATCGCGCGCGTCTGCACGAGCAGATGCGCGCCGGTGGCGAGGTCGAGCTGGGCGAACGGGATGTTCTTCTTGCAGTCGACCTCGCCGGCCTTCTTCGGCTTTCCTTCGGCCATCGGCTGGCCCGGCGCAGCTTCGAACACGTCGAACTCGTCGCTCGCGGCGGCGTCCTGCACCAGCGCCTCGGCGTAGTGCTCGCCGAACGTGAACGCGAGCACGTTGACCGGGCGCGCGATGCGCGCAGCAAACGCAGCCTTGAGCGCGGCCGGGTCGTCGAGGGGATGCGCCGGTGCGACCGGCCCTTCGGCGGCAACCGCCTGCAGCGCGCAGAGCAGGCCGAGCACGAACGCGCTGCGCCCCTCAGTCCTTGTCGACATCGAGCACCTTCCCGCCGAGCGTGAATTCGACGCGTCCGTCGTGGCGCGCGGAATCGAGGTGGAACGTCCAGATCGGCGAGTCGGTCAGCGAAATGAATCCGCTCGAATCGCCGCGTTCGAGTTCGATCAGCACGACGCGTCCATCCGGCAGACCGAGCTTTGCGCGTGCGGTCGCGAGCATGTCGGGCAGGCGCGGGAAGTCGATCGTCGTGAGTTCGATCACGTGGTGGTCGAGCGCGGCAACCGACGGGTAGTGATCGAACTTGACCGGGATCGGTCCCTCGATCCTGCCCTTGTCGTATTCCCAGCTGTCGACGAGGTCGGGATGGGCCTGATTCTGGATCCACAGGTCGACCTTGCCGTCGCGATCCATTTCGAGCTTGTAGACCTTGACCGGCGCGCCGACCTTGTCGATCAACTGCTTGAGGAAGTCGGTCAGGTTCGGCCACGTGTAATCGGCAGGGGGTGTCTCGGCCCGCGCGGATGCGCAGGCGAGGCTGAATGCGATCAACAACAGGATTCTTGCCATGGCGATTCCCGGTCGTTCGTGGCGGGTGCGAGCATACGCCGCAGCCTTGAACGATGGAAACGGAGAACGGTGCGAAATCCGAACATCCGGCCGCGAAAAATCGCGAGTACCTGTGCGCGACCTGCGCCGATGATGCGTCGCGGCAGCCAGTTGCCGGCGAGGTCAGCGGTGGCTGGCTTCCCTGATAGAGGCCAGTTGCAACGTCACCGTATCGCCCTTCTTTTCAGTCTGCTCGATCTGCACTGGCAGCCAGCCGAGCGACTCGGCGAACCAGCTGCGCGCGACGCGCTTGCGATCGGCGCCCGGTTCGCCGTCGCGCCGCATCAGCTGCGCCTTGTACGCGCCCGCCGGTACATGCAACGTCTCGACTGCGCCGCGCACGTAACGCATCGGTTCAATGCGATCCTTGACCGCGACCGGGTAGTCGAACGCGCTGGCACCGCGCACGAGGTCCGCGGCGAGCGCCAGCGTGACCGCCTGGCGGTCGATGATCTTCGCCGTGATCGGGTAGCGGAACGTCTGGCCGCCTTCGCTCACGCGCACTTCGTTCGCCGACCAGTCGAAGTCGGCATGGCGCGTGCGTTGCTTGAATGCGCCTTCCTGCCTGTAGTCGTAGACGAGCGCTTCAGGACGGCCGTCCTTCCAGCGGAATCGCGACGTTTCGACGATATGGATGCCGGCGAGCCGCGCCAGCCCCGAGGTGCCGCGCGTTTCGCTGCGCAACGTCCAGCTGCCGTCGCCGTTGTCGCCGAAATCGAGCATCGTGCGCCCGACCTCGTCGCCGTTGCGCAAGGTCGCGTACTCGGCGTGGAACGGTTTGATGGCCGTGTCTGCGATGGCAGGCGCGGCAGCGAACAGGACGGTGGCGAAGAACAGGCTCTTCATGGCGCGGACCGGATAACGGGACGCCGCAGTATCGCCGCGTGTGCCTGAACGAAGCGTGCAGCGCTTCGGCTTCAAAGGTCCGCGCCGAGGCGCAGGGGTGTGGCCAGCGCGACACCGTCGAGCAGGACGCGCGACGACCCGTCGAGGACGATGCGACGGGCGGCGAACAGGGCGACGGTTGCGATGAGCAGGCGGTGTTCCTCGGCGAGCAGGCGCGCGGCGAGCGAGTCCGGCGTGTCGCCGGCGCGGATATCGATGACCGCCTGCGCGATCGGCGGTCCGCCGTCGAGTTCGGCGGTCACGTAGTGGACGGTTGCGCCGTGCGTTGCGTCGCCTGCTTCGAGCGCGCGTCGATGCGTGTGCAGCCCGGGATACTTCGGCAGCAGCGATGGATGGATGTTGAGAATGCGACCCTGCCACGGTGTGAGCGCCGCCGGATCGATGATGCGCATGAAGCCGGCCAGCACGACCAGGTCCGGTGCCGCGGCGGCGACGCGCGCGAACAGTTCCGCGTCGTACGCCGCGCGTGTCGCGAACGATTTGGGATCAAGCGCGAGCGTCGCGATGCCGGCCGCTTCCGCGCGACGCAGCGCATTCGCCTGCGCCTTGTCGCTCGCGACCAGCACGAGTTCGATCGGCAACGCGCCGGCGTCGCGCGCGTCGATCAGCGCCTGCAGGTTCGAGCCGCGACCGGAGGCGAGGACCGCGACGCGAAAAGGGGGCGGAGGCATTTTTCGATTTCGTCCGTTGCGTGTCCGGCATTTCGCGGAAAAATGCCTCCGCCCCCTTTTCACCGCCCTACGAGATGTGCACCCGCTCGTCGCCATGCGCGGTCTCGACCGCGCCGATCGTCCATGCGGTGAGGCCGAGTGCTTCGAGCGCGTCGAGCGTGATGCCAACCTGGTCCTTCTGCACGATCAGGGTGTAGCCGATGCCGCAGTTGAACGTGCGCAGCATTTCCTCTCGCGCGACCTTGCCTTCGCGCTGCAGCCAGTCGAACAGCGGCGGCAGTTTCCAGCTGTTGCCGTCAAGGGCGATGCCGAGTCCATCGGGCACCACGCGGATGATGTTCTCCCGGAGGCCGCCGCCGGTGATGTGCGCCATGCCGTGCAGCTTCTGCTGCTTGAGCAGGGCGAGGATCGGCTTGACGTAGATCGTGGTGGGCGCCATCAGTGCATCGCCCAGTTTCACGCCGCCGACGTCGAGATCGAAGCCGCCGTTGTCGACGGTTGCGCCGACGCGCGCGACGATCTTGCGGATCAGCGAGTAGCCGTTCGAGTGCGCGCCGCTGGAGGCGATGCCGATGATCGCATCGCCGGCCTCGATCTGCGAGCCGTCAACGAGCGCGGACTTCTCGACCACGCCGACGGTGAAGCCGGCGAGGTCGTACTCGCCGGACGGGTACATGTCCGGCATCTCGGCGGTCTCGCCGCCAACCAGCGCGCAGCCGGCAAGTTCGCAGCCGCGGGCGATGCCGCCGATCACGCTGACCGTGGTGTCGACATGCAGCTTGCCGGTGGCGAAGTAGTCGAGGAAGAACAGCGGTTCGGCACCCTGGACCAGCACGTCGTTGACGCACATGCCGACCAGGTCGATGCCGATCGTGTCGTGGCGGCCGAGGATCTGCGCGAGCTTGAGCTTGGTGCCGACGCCGTCTGTGCCGGACACCAGTACCGGTTCGCGGTAGCGGCCGCCGAGTTCGAACAGTGCGCCGAAGCCGCCGAGGCCGGCCATCACCTCGGGCCGGAACGTGCGGCGCACCAGCGGTTTGATGCGTTCTACCACTTCGTTGCCCGCGTCGATGTCGACGCCGGCGGCGCGGTAGCTGAGGGACTCGAGTTCGGCGGACATGAATGGGGGCCGGCGTGCGCGGGGCCGCGCATTCTAGCAAAGCGTGGCGGAATGGACGCGCCGGCATGCTTTGGGCAGACTTGCGCCATCGACAGGCAAGGACGACCCCGTGCGACTCAACGCTCCATTGCGCCTGCTCGGCTGGGTCCTGGCATTGGCGCCGCTGGCCAGTCTGGCTGGTCCGGCGACCTACAGCGGCACCGCGCCGGTCAATTCGCAATCGGACGACGAGCGCGCCGGCGCGCTCAAGACCGCGCTTGCGCACGTCGTGATCGAGCAGGCCGGCGACAGCAGCGTGATCGCGCGTCCGGACGTCGCCAAGGCGATCGAGAAGGCCGAGCGCTACCTGCTCCAGTACTCCTACCGTCGCAACGACGGCGGAGATGCGCCGATGACCCTGGTCGTGCAGTTCGACGCGAGCGCGGTCGACCAGATGCTGCAGCGGCTCGGCCTCGGGCCCCTCGCGAACGTGCCGCTCGCGCCGGACACGCCGACCGAGGCTACGCTGTGGATCGGCGACATCCGCAACGCCGACGACTACGCGCATGTGATCGGTTATCTCGGCAAGAGCAACTTCGTGAAGGCCGCGCAGCCGATGCAGGCGACCGCGGACGGCATCCTGGTGCGTGTCTCGCTCTCGACCGATCTCGCGCACTTCCTCGATGCGGTCGGCATGGAGCGCACGCTGGCGGCGTCGACGGCGCACGCCGACGGTGCCGACGCGGCACTCGTCCTCGCGCACTGAGCGGAGCAGCAATGCTGCGCCATCTGCCCAACCTGATCACCGCGCTGCGCATCCTGCTGGTGCTGCCGCTGTGCTGGCTGATCGACAGCGGGCGCTATGACGGTGCGCTGGTGCTTGCCGCGATCGCGGCGTTCAGCGACGCGCTGGACGGATTCCTCGCCAAGCGCTTCGGCTGGCAGAGCTGGATCGGCGGAATGCTTGATCCGATTGCCGACAAGCTGCTGCTCACCGCAACGTTCGTCTGGCTCGCGCTCGCTGGCGACCTGCCGGGTTGGCTCGCGGCGCTGGTGGTCGGGCGGGACCTGGCGATCGTCGCGGGCGCGATCGCGTATCACAACCTGGTCGGGCCGTTCGACGCGGCGCCGAGCCGGCTGTCGAAGGCGACCACGGTGGTCCAGCTCGTGTTCGTGCTGAGCGAACTGCTGCGCCTGTCGCATTGGCTGATGCTGCCCACGTCGCTGCGCATTGCGCTGGTCACGGCCACCGCGGCGACCACCGTCGCCAGCGGATTGCACTACATCGTCGTCTGGAGCGCGCGCGCGCGCGCCGCGTTGCAGGCGCGCCGGGAGAAGAAGGCATGATCGAAGACCGTGGCGGCAACCTGCACCTGCGCTGGCAGTGGCTGATCCTGCTGCTTTGCATCGGCGGCGTGTTCTACCTGCTCTCGCCGGTGCTGATGCCGTTCGTGGTCGCGGCGCTGTTCGCCTACCTCTTCGATCCGATCGTCGATCGCCTCGAACGCTGGATGACGCGCGGTCTCGCGGTCGCGCTCGTGTTCCTCGTCGTCGGCCTCGTGGTGGTACTGGTGTTGCTGTTGCTGGTGCCGTTCGTCGAACGCCAGATCAGCGCATTTCTCGCCCAGTTGCCGGTCTGGCTCGGCTGGTTCCAGGCGCGTGCGACCCCGTGGCTGGAGGCGCGTTTCGGCGTTTCCCCGGACATCCTCGACACGCAGAAGATCTTCGACGCCCTGCAGGCGCACTGGAGGGAGGCCGGTGGCTTCGCCGCCAGCGTGCTCGGCAAGGTGTCCAAGTCCGGCATGGCGGTGGTTTCCTGGACGCTCAACCTGGTGATGATCCCGGTGGTCGGTTTCTACCTGCTGCGCGACTGGGACGAACTCGTCGCGCGCATCCATGCGTTGGTCCCGCGCTCGATCGAGCCGGTCGTTTCGCGCCTCGCGCGCGAATCGGACGACGTGCTCGGCGCGTTCCTGCGTGGCCAGCTCAGCGTGATGCTCGCGCTCGGCACGTTCTATGGCATCGGCCTCTGGCTGGCGGGTGTCAGCATCGGTCCGCTGATCGGCATGATCGCGGGCCTGATCAGCTTCGTGCCGTATCTTGGCGCGATCACCGGCGTGGTCATGGGCGTGATAGCCGCGCTGGTGCAGTACCAGGACTGGACCCACGTCGTGCTCGTGCTCGGGGTGTTTGCGATCGGGCAGACGCTGGAAGGCTATGTGCTGGTACCGAAACTGGTCGGCGACAAGATCGGCCTGCATCCGGTCGCGGTGATCTTCGCGGTACTCGCCGGCGGCGAGTTGTTCGGCTTCCTCGGCGTGCTGCTCGCACTGCCGGTCGCTTCGGTGGTGATGGTCGTGCTGCGGTATCTCTACGAGCGTTACCTGGCGAGCGCGTTGTACACCACCGAAGCCGAGCCTCCCGTGATCGTCGTCGCGGGCACGCCGATCTCGGCGCAGGCTGGGGAAGCGGTTTCCGCCGCCGCGGCTTCCGGCCCCGCTGAACCGGTGAAGACTGCCTCCGCGCCCGATTCATGAGCGGACAGTTGCCGCTGGCGTTGCGCTGGCCTGCGCACCAGCGTTTCGAGAGTTTTCTTGCCGGTCCGAATGGCGTCGTGCTGGACGGCCTGCGCGCGCTCGCACATGCGGCGGACCCGACGTGGGTGTTCCTGCACGGTGGAGCGGGCAGCGGACGCACGCACCTGCTGATCGCGGCGTGCGCCTCGGCGAACGCGAACGGCCGCAGCGCGCAATACCTGCCGCTAGCGCGGCTGGGCGCAACGCGCGCGACGGCGATCCGTGGCTTCGGCGGCAGCGAACTGCTCGCGATCGACGACGTTGGCGCGATTGCCGGCGACCGCGACGCGGAGCATGCCCTGTTCGACCTCTACAACCGCTGTCGCGCGGACCATGCGACCCTTCTGTTCGCGGCCGCCGCGCCGCCGGCGCAACTCGGGATCGGCTTGCCGGACCTCGTTTCGCGCCTTGCCGCCTGCACCCAGTTCGCGTTGAAGCCGCTGGATGAAGTCGAGCGACGCATCGTGCTGCGCGAGCGCGCCCTCGCGCGAGGGATCGAACTCGACGACGCCGCGCTGGACTGGCTGTTCACGCGGCGCAACCGGGATCTGGCGACCCTGCTCGATCTGCTCGAAACGATCGATGCTGCTTCCCTCGCGGCCAAGCGACGCGTGACGGTACCGTTCCTGCGCTCGCTGTTGGACTGAATCGCACCGGGGCGCTTCGACGCCGCGGCCTGGGCAGGCGCGCCCAGCGCGAACGGATCCGGGGCGGCGCCACCAGTCCCTTCACCGCAATGCGGTCCGCCGCGCGATTTCGTGTGCGTCGGCGTCGGCCAGTTGCGCCGGCGTGCCGATGTTGCGCCAGAACCCGTCGAACCGTTCGCCATCGAGGCGCCGCTCGCGCATCGCGCGCTGGTACATCGGCAGCAGCTTGAAACGGGTGGCCGTCTCGCCGGCGAGGAGTTCGGGCCGGTACACGCCGATGTTGCCGAAAGTGAGGCGTTCGCCGACGCCGTCCTCGTTGAGGCGCGCGCCGTCGAGCCAGAAATCGCCGCGCGGATGGAAGTCCGGATTCGGCACCATCACGAGGTGCGCGAGGCCCGCCGGCTTCGCCGGCAGGCGCGCGTAGTCGTAGTCGCTGACGATGTCGGCGCTGACGCCGATGAACGGCGCGTCGCCGAGCAACGGCAACGCATGCCGGATGCCGCCGCCGGTCTCCAGTGGCTGCGGTCCCTCGTGGCTGTAGCGGATGCGCAGGCCCCAGCGCGACCCGTCGCCGAGCACGAGCGGAAATTGCTCGGCCAGGTGCGAGGTGTTGACCACGACCTCGCGCACGCCGATCGCGGCAAGCTTTTCGAGGTGATGCTCGATCAGCCGCTTGCCGCCTACGCTGAGCAACGGTTTCGGTGTGCCGTCGGTCAGCGGCCGCATGCGTTCGCCGCGGCCGGCAGCGAAGATCATCGCGCTGTGGATGGTCATGCCGTTTCGCGCGCCTGCGTGATGTCGCGCCCGCCACGCGCGCGCTCGAGCAGCGCGACGAATGTTTCCAGTTGGGGGTAACCGGACGCGACCATGGTCACGTAGCGCCAGACCAGCGGCAGGTCGGCGAGATACTGCGGCTTGCCGTCGCGGTACCAGAGCCGGCAGAAGATGCCGAGCACCTTGAGGTGGCGCTGCACGCCGATCAGGTCGAACCAGCGGCGGAATCGCGTTTGGTCGACGCCGGCGTCGATGATGCGCGCGTGGCGAAGGCGCTGGCGGTACGCTTCGACCCAGCAGTCGATCCGTTGCGGCGGCCACTCGATGTAGCAGTCGCGCAGCAGCGACACGAGATCGTAGCTGATCGGACCGCTGACCCCGTCCTGGAAGTCGATGATGGCCGGGTTCGGCAGCGCCGGCCGGTCGAGTCCGGGCGCGCCTTCGTCGTCGGCGATCAGCAGGTTGCGGCTGTGGTAGTCGCGGTGGACGAACGCGCGCGGCTGCTCCAGCGCCGCATGCACGAGGAAGGTGAACGCAGCCTCGATCACGTCCCATTCCTCGCACGTCGGCGTGTAGTCGAGGTGGCGTGCAAGGAACCATTCCGGCAGCAATTCCATCTCGGCGACGAGCCGGTCGCGATCGTAGACGGGCAGGCCGTCGGTCCCGACGTGCGTCTGCATCCGCAGCAGCGCATCGAGCGCATCGGCATACAGTGCATCGACCGTCGCATCGTTGAGGGCCGGCAGGTAGGTGCGCGAGCCGAGGTCCTCCATCAGCACGAAACCCTGCTCGCGATCGACCGCGAGCACGGCCGGCGCATGCAGGCCGGCCGCGCGCAGGCGCCGGCCGATATCGAGCCACGGGCCGATGTCCTCCTTGTCCGGCGGCGCGTCCATCACCACGCGCGCCGGATGGCCGTCGGCCTCGACGCGCCAGTAGCTGCGGAAACTCGCGTCGGCCGAAGCGGGTTCCACCTCGATGCGGTTCGAGCCGGATGCGCCCGCGGCGAAGCGGCGCAGCGCGTCCATGCGTTCTGGGGTACGGGTCAACGCGGGAGTTCCGGCCGGAAAGGTCGCGAAAGTGTAGTGCGGTTTGACCGCGACCGCGCTTAAATAGTACTATTTCAGTCCTCATTAGGTTCCGCACCCATGCTCCGCGTCAGCAAGCTCACCGATTACGCCACCGTCGTCATGACCTGCCTCGCGGCAGCCGGCGACGGCGTGCTCAGCGCGCAGGTGCTGGCCGAGCGCGCGCGGCTCGAGGCGCCGACCGTCAGCAAGCTGCTCAAGCAGCTCGCGCAGGCCGGGCTCGTGGTGTCGACGCGTGGCATCAACGGCGGCTATCGGCTCGCGCGGGCGTCGGAGAAGATCACCATCGCCGACATCGTGACCGCCATGGAAGGTCCGATCGGCATGACCGAATGCAGCGCGCACGCCGGTGCCTGCGGACACGAACCGCATTGCGGCGTGCGCGTGAACTGGCAGCGCATCAACCACGCGATCGCCGATGCGCTCGCGAGCGTGACGCTCGCCGACATGGTCAAGCCGCCGCCAAAGCGCGCCGGCACGATTCCATTGCGCGTGGCGAGCGCTTGAGGCGCATCCCGCTTGCGCGGGAAAGACGAGCAAGAGAACAGGCAGCCCGATGGCCACCCAACCGCAGGAAATCCAGGACGCACTGAGTCGTCGTTACGAGGCCGGCTTCGTCACCGACATTGAAAGTGAAAGCCTGCCGCCCGGGCTGGACGAGACCACCGTGCGCGCGATCTCCGCGCGCAAGGAAGAGCCCGAGTGGATGACCGAGTGGCGGCTCGCCGCATTCCGCCACTGGCTGACGATGACGCCGCCGCACTGGGCGAAGCTCGACATCGTGCCGATCGACTTCCAGGCGATCAGTTATTTCTCGCGGCCGAAGAACCGCCCGAAGTCGCTCGACGAGGTCGACCCGAAACTGCTCGAAACCTACGACAAGCTCGGCGTGCCACTGCACGAGCGCGCGCGCCTCGCCGGCGTCGCTGTCGACGCGGTGTTCGATTCGGTCTCGGTCGGCACCACGTTCCGCAAGGAACTCGCGGCGGTCGGAGTGATCTTCTGCTCGATGTCGGAAGCCGTGCGCGAGCACCCGGAACTGGTGCGCAAGTATCTCGGCAGCGTCGTTCCGACCGGCGACAACTATTTCGCCGCGCTGAACTCCGCGGTGTTCTCCGACGGCAGCTTCGTGTTCGTGCCGAAGGGCGTGCGCTGCCCGATGGAACTCAGTACCTATTTCCGCATCAATGCGCGCGACACCGGCCAATTCGAGCGGACGCTGCTGATCGCGGAGGAGGGCGCGAGCGTGTCCTACCTCGAAGGCTGCACCGCACCGATGCGCGACGAGAACCAGTTGCACGCGGCCGTGGTCGAATTGGTCGCGCTCGACGACGCCAGCATCAAGTATTCGACCGTGCAGAACTGGTATCCCGGCGACGAGAACGGCGTCGGGGGCATCTACAACTTCGTGACCAAGCGCGGCGACTGCCGCGGCGCGCGTTCGAAAATCTCGTGGACGCAGGTCGAAACCGGCTCGGCGATCACCTGGAAGTATCCGAGCTGCGTGCTGCGCGGCGACGATTCGGTTGGCGAGTTCAACTCGGTCGCGCTGACCCACCATCGCCAGCAGGCCGACACCGGCACCAAGATGATCCACATCGGCCGCAACACGAAGTCGAAGATCGTCTCCAAGGGCATCAGCGCGGGGCGCGGCCAGAACACCTATCGCGGTCTGGTCAAGGTGGAGAAGGGCGCCGATGGCGCACGCAACCACACCCAGTGCGATTCGCTGCTGATCGGCAAGAAGTGCGGTGCGCATACGTTCCCGTACATCGAGGTGAAGAACCCCGGCGCGATCGTCGAGCACGAGGCGACCACCTCGAAGATTTCAGATGACCAGCTGTTCTACTGCCGCAGCCGCGGCATCGGCGAGGAAGACGCGGTCTCGATGATCGTCGACGGCTTCTGCAAGCAGGTGTTCCGCGAGTTGCCGATGGAGTTCGCGGTCGAGGCGAAGAAGCTGCTCGAGGTCTCCCTCGAAGGAGCGGTTGGATGAATCCGACCCATCCTGCGCACTGGGATGCCGTGTACCGCGAGAAGGACGAGGCGCAGACGAGCTGGTATCGCCCGCACCTGGTCGAGTCGTTGCGGCTGATCGATCTGCGCAAGCTCAAGCCGGATGCACCGGTCATCGACATCGGCGGAGGTCGTTCGACCCTTGTCGACGACCTGCTCGCGCGTGGCTTCAACGACGTGAGCGTGCTCGATCTGTCGGATGTCGCGCTCGCGCAGGCGAGGCAGCGACTCGGCGAAAATGCCGAGCGCGTGCAGTGGATCGTCGGCGACGTCACGGACGTCAGGTTGCCCGCGGCGCACTACGGCCTCTGGCACGACCGTGCCGCGTTCCATTTCCTGACCGAGGCGCAGCAACGCTCGCGCTACGTCGCCGCGGCCGCGCGTGCGGTGCGCCCGGGCGGCCTCGCGCTGATCGCCACGTTCGCGCCGGATGGTCCCGAACGGTGCAGCGACCTGCCGGTCTGCCGTTACGACGCGATGATGCTCGAGGCGACCTTCGCGCCTGCCTTCGAGCTGGCCGAAAAGACGCGTCACGTTCACGTCACCCCGGATGGACGTCCGCAACCCTTCGTCCACGTAGTCCTGCGCCGCCGCGCGAATGCCTGACCCAACGAGATGCACAGCATGCTGAAGATCGACAACCTCCACGTCCGCGTCGCCGGCAAGGAAATCCTCAAGGGCCTTTCGCTTGAGGTCAGGGCGGGCCAGATGCACGCGCTGATGGGACCGAACGGCGCCGGCAAGTCGACGCTCGGCAACGTGCTGGCCGGTCGCGAGGGCTATGAAGTCACCGCGGGCACGGTCGAATACAACGGTCGCAATCTGCTCGACCTCGAGCCGGAGCAGCGTGCCGCCGAAGGGGTGTTCCTCGCGTTCCAGTACCCGGTGGAGATTCCGGGCGTCAACAACACGTATTTCCTGCGCGCCGCGCTGAATGCGCAGCGCCGCCATCGCGGCGAAGCGGAACTCGACTCGATGCAATTCCTGAAAAAGGTACGCGAGAAGCTTGCCGTGCTGCACCTGAAGGATGAGCTGCTGCATCGCGCGGTCAACGAAGGTTTCTCCGGTGGCGAGAAGAAGCGCAACGAGATCTTCCAGATGGCGTTGCTCGAGCCTGCACTGGCAATCCTCGACGAAACCGATTCCGGCCTCGACATCGATGCGCTCAAGATGGTCGCCGACGGTGTCAACGCGATGCGCGATCCTGCGCGCGCGTTCCTCGTGATCACCCACTACCAGCGCCTGCTCGACTACATCGAGCCGGATTTCGTGCACGTACTCGCCGACGGGCGCATCGTCGAGAGCGGCGACAAGTCGCTCGCGCACAAGCTCGAGGAGCACGGTTATGCGTGGATCGGCGGGCGCCGGATGCCCGATGCAGCCAGCGCCGGTGCGGCCTGAGATGAGCGCGCTGCTCGATTCGCTGCTGCGCGAACGCGTCGCATCCGCGCCGCAGACGGCGGTGCGCAACGACGCGGCCGCCGCGTTGCTGCGCGACGGCCTGCCCGGCGCGCGCGACGAGGGCTGGAAGTACACCAGCCTGCGCGCCCTTGAACAGCGTCGCCATGTCGATGGCGATTGCGGCGGGCTTGGCCGTGCGATCGACGCGTCCATCCTCGCGCTACCGGATGTCGACGGCCCGCGCGTCGTGTTCGTCAACGGTTTGTATCGGCGCGATCTCTCCCGGCCCATGGATGTTGCCGGGCTCACCATCCTGCGCCTCGGCGAGCATCCGGACGAATTGAATGCGCTGCTGCAGGCCGATACGGACCCCACCGCCTTCGCGCGCATGAACGTCGCGCTTGCGCTCGATGGCGTGCTGCTGCGCGTCGAAGCGGATGCGCGGATCGAACCGGCCGTGCACCTCGTCTTCATCGGAGCGCCGGCGGAACGCGAGATCGCGTGGAACCTGCGTGCGCGCACTGAAGTCGGGGCACGCGCGTCGCTGCGCGTGATCGAGCATCACGTTGGCGCCGGCGCAAGTTCGCAGCTCGGCAACCTCGTGTTCGAACACGCGCTTGGCGATGCTGCGCGGCTCGAGCTGGTGCAGATCCAGGATGCCGCCGACGGAGCCTCGCTGATCCGTCGCAGTACTGCTCATCTCGGCGCGGAATCGCTGCTGCGCCAGCACGCGATCGAGATCGGCGCGCAGCTGATGCGACACGACCTCGTGGTCGACCTCGCCGGGCGCGGCGCGCGCTTCGAGTCGCGTGGCGTGTTCGCGTTGCGGGCGCGTCAGCATGCGGACACCCATCTCGCGGTCACCCATGTTGCACGCGAAACCACCAGCGACATCCGCTGGCGCGGCGTCGCCGACCAGCGCGCACGCGGCGTGTTCCACGGTGCGATCACGGTCGCCGCCGGTGCTGACGGCGCGGACGCGCAATTGTCGAACAAGAACCTGCTGCTGTCGGCGCAGGCGGAGATCGACACCCAACCCGTGCTCGAAATACATGCCGACGAAGTCAAGGCGGCGCACGGCGCGACCGTCGGCCAGCTCGATGATCGCGCGTTGTTCTACCTGCGCTCGCGCGGCCTGCCGCTGGATCTCGCCCGGCGCGTGCTGGTTTCGGCGTTCTGCAGCGCCGTGCTTGCCGAGCTGGGGCCGCCGTCGCTGCGTGCGCGCGTGGACGCGCTGCTTGCGGCACGCCTGCCGCGGGCGGAGGAGGCTGCATGACGCGGTTGCACGATCCGGTTGGCGATTTCGATGTCGAACGCGTGCGCACGGATTTTCCGTTGCTCTCGCGCAGCGTGCACGACAAGCCACTGGTCTATTTCGACAGCGCCAATACCGCGCAGAAGCCGCGCGCGGTGATCGAGGCGGTCGATCGCTACTACCGCGAGTTCAATGCGAACGTCGCGCGCGCGGTGCACCAGCTCGGCGAGGAGGCGACCGCGGCGTACGAATCGGCGCGCGACAAGCTCGCGCGCCTGTTGAATGCACCCTCGCGCGACGAGATCGTGCTGACCAGCGGCACCACCCAGGCGATCAACCTGGTCGCGTACAGCTGGGCATTGCCGCGCCTTGGACCGGGCGACACGATCCTCGTAACCACGATGGAGCACCACGCCAACATCGTGCCCTGGCAACTCGTGTGCGAGCGCACCGGCGCCAGGCTGAAGGTCGCGCCGATCGACGAGCGCGGCGAGCTGATCGTCGAGAAGTTCATCGAAGCGCTGACGCCGGACGTCAAGCTCGCCGCGGTCGCGCATGTTTCGAACGTGCTCGGCACGATCAATCCGGTCGCCGAGCTGGCGCGCGCGACGCGCAAGCGCGGCATCCCGCTGCTGGTGGACGGTTCACAGGCCGCGCCGCATTTCGCGGTCGACGTGCGCGCGCTCGGCTGCGATTTCTACGCGATGACCGGGCACAAGCTGTTCGGCCCGACCGGCACCGGCGCGCTGTGGGCGCGCAGGGAAATCCTGCGCGAGATGCCACCGTTCTTCGGCGGCGGAGAAATGATCCGCGAAGTGCGCTTCGACGGCACCACCTACGCCGAGCCGCCGCACCGTTTCGAGGCGGGCACGCCGAACATCGCCGGCTTCGTCGGGCTGGCTGCCGCGATCGACTACCTCGGCGCGCTCGATCACGCCGGCGTCGCCGCGCACGAGGCGGACTTGCTCGCGCACGCGACCGACGCGTTGCGTGCGTTGCCCGGCGTGCGCCTGATCGGCGAGGCGGCGCACAAGGTGCCGGTGATCTCGTTTCTGGTCGAAGGCGCGCATGCGCACGACCTTGCGACCTTGCTCGACCACGAGGGTATCGCGGTGCGCTCCGGTCACCACTGCGCACATCCCCTGATGCAGTTCTACGGCGTGCCGGCGACCTTGCGCGCATCGCTCGCGTTCTACAACACGCATGCGGAGGTCGAACGGTTCGTCGCGGCGCTGGCGCGCGTGCGCAAGTTGCTGGCCTGACCGAAATGACCGACGCCGCGCTGTATGGCGCAATCGTGCTCGACCACTATCGCGCGCCGCGCCATCGCGGCTCGCTGGTCGCGAGCACGCATGCCGCCGACGGTGCGAATCCCCTGTGCGGCGACCGCCTGCGGATAGAGCTGCGTTGCGAGGACGGTCGCATCGTCGAACTGCGCCACCGCGGCGAGGCCTGCGCGATCGCGACCGCAGCCGCGTCGATGCTCGGCGATCTCGTCACCGGTCTCGACGCGGACGAGGTCACGGCGCTCGATCGCCGCTTCGGCGAATTCATCGCCGGCAACGGCGACGCCGAAGGGCTGGGTGCACTCGCCGCGATGCGCGACTTGCAGCATCATCCTTTGCGACGAAAATGCGCACTGCTGCCCTGGGCCACCCTGCGGGCGGCGCTGGCCGGTGCGCCGCACGCCACCACCGAAGGCGGAACCCGCATGACCACGACGGCCGCATCCTGGAGTTTCCGCGTCGCGCAGGCGGCCGACGTCGATGCGATCGTCGCGCTGGTGCAGTCCGCCTATCGCGGCGAAGGCAGCAAGCGTGGCTGGACCACCGAGGCGGACATGCTCGACGGGCAGCGCACCGATCCGGCCGGTGTCGCGGCACTGCTCGACAAACCCGGCAGCGTGGTGCTGCTGGCCGAATCCGCTGCCGGCCTGCATGCCTGCGCGCACATCGAGCGACAGGGGCAGGCCGGCTACTTCGGCATGTTCTCGGTCAGCCCACAGTTGCAGGGCGGCGGTATCGGCCGCGCCATGCTGGCCGAGGCCGAGCGCATCGCGCGCGACGACTGGACCTGCAACGAGATGCAGATGACCGTGATCTCGATCCGCGACGAACTGATCGCATGGTACGAGCGCCGCGGCTATCGCCGCACCGGCCAGTACAGGCCCTTTCCGTACGGCGACGAGCGTTTCGGCATTCCCAAGCGCGCGGACCTGCGCTTCGAGCTGCTGGTGAAGTCTCTCGGGGTGTAGCTTCGTGTTTCAGGCTTTCGCTCTTGCGGAGGATCGAATCGATGAACTGGGTGCGCGTGTGCGAGACCGCCGATCTGCTACCGGGCGAGTATCGCGTCGTGTGGGACGGCGACACGCCGATCGCGGTATTCAATGTCGATGGCGAGCTGTACGCGATCGAGGACGTCTGCACCCACGACGGCGGTGAACTGACCGGCGGTGTCATCGAGGGACGCGAAGTCGAGTGCCCGCGGCACGGCGCACGCTTCGACATCACCACCGGTGCGGCGCTGTGCCCGCCGGCGTACGAACCGACCGCGAAATTTCCGGTCAAGGTCGAACACGGTGTCGTCTACACGCGCGACGATCGCGACGGCTGAGGCTCGTCCGGCGCCAGCGCCGCGAAGCGCAGGGTGACGCGCAAGCCACCGCCGTCGCGGCCGCGGCCGAACACGACCGCGGCGCCATGGCTGTCGGCCACGCGTCGCACGATCGCGAGGCCGAGGCCCGAGCCGTCGCGCCGGCTCCCAGGCGGGCGGAAGAAGCGCTCGCCAAGGCGTGGCCACCATTCCGCCGCAACGCCCGGACCGGAGTCTTCCACGCCGAGCGCGATCGTGCTGAGTTCGCAGGTCAGCGAGACGGTCACGCTGCCCTGCTCGCCGGCATGGTTGAGCGCGTTGTCGACCAGATTGACCAGCGCTTCGCGCAGCATTACCGGATCGCCGGCGACGTCGGCACCGTGCGCCGGTCCTTCGTAGCCGAGATCGATCTGCGCGGCGAGCGCATCGGGTACGCGTTCGGCGATGTAGGTGCGCGCCAGCTGCGCAAGATCGACGCGCGCCGCGCCGCTGGCACTTTCGTTGATCGCCTGCGCCCGCGCGAGCGCGAGCAGCTGGCCGGCGGCGCGCCCGGCGCCGGCCGACAGGCGTTCGACATGGACGAGCGCGTCGCGCACGCTTTCCGGACGCGGGTCGCCGAGCGCGCGCTCGGCCTGCAGGCGCAGTCCGGCCAGCGGCGTGCGCAGCTGGTGTGCGGCATCGGCGATGAAGCGCTCCTGCAGCTCGAGCAGTTCGCGCAGGCGCGCGAGCAGGGCGTCGATCGTGCGCGTCAAAGGGCGGATCTCGATTGGCACGCCGCGCTGGTCGAGCGGCGACAGGTCGCGTGCGCGGCGCTGCGCGAGTTGCTCGACCAGCGGGTCGAGCAGGTGCAGGCCGCGACTGACGCCGACCCAGACCAATACCAATACGAGCGCGATCAGCAGCAACACGATCGGCAGCGTGCCGACGAGGATTTCGCGCGCGAGCGCGTGGCGGCCGGCGAGCGTTTCGGCGACGGACACGACGATGGTGTCGCCGCTGTCATCTCCGTGCAGCGCCAGCGAGGCGACGCGCAAGGGGCGGCGGATGCCGTCGACGGAATCGAGGCGTGGCGTCGCGTCGATGACCGGCAACGGGATCCCGGCCGGCAGGTCGATGTTGGAGGCGAGCACACCGTGCTTGAGGCTGCGCACGACGTAGTAGGTCGGTTCGGCCGATTCGTACTCCATCAGGATGCGCACTTGCGGGCTGAGTTCCTCGCGGCCCGACTCGCTGCGGATCATCCGTTCCAGCGCGCGCGCGCCGTCGACCAGCGAGCGGTCGTAGTTGATGTTGGCGTAGTGCAGCGCGAGCACGTAGATGAGCGCGCCGCTGCCGAGCCACGCGAGTGCCATCGGCACGACCAGGATCGTCAGCAGGCGCCGCCGCAGGCTAGGTGAGCGCATCGGCCGCTTCCAGCAAATAGCCGAGGCCACGCACGGTGCGGATGCGCACGCCGCTGCCGTCGAGCTTGCGGCGCAGGCGGTAGACCGCGATGTCGAGACCGTTGTCGGTCAGGGTCGTGTCCCAGCTGCACAGTGCCTCGATCAATTGCTCGCGGCTCATCACGCGGTCGAGGCGCGAGGCGAGCGCTTCGAGCAGTCCGAATTCGCGCGGGGTCAGTTCGAGCGGCGTGCCATCGACCTGCGCGCGCCGGCGCGGCAGGTCCAGGCGCATGCGCCCGAGTTGCAGTTCCGGCACGCCCTGGGTCGTGCGCCGACGCAGCAATGCACGCGCGCGCGCCTCGAATTCGCGCAACGCGAACGGTTTAACCAGATAGTCGTCGGCGCCGAGATCGAGCGCGCGCACCCGTTCCTCCAATTCCTCGCGTGCGGTCGCGACCAGCACCGGCACGGCGTCGGCTCGCGCGCGCAGCCGCCGCAGCAGCTCGATGCCGTCGACGTCGGGCAGGCCAAGGTCGAGCACCACCAGATCATACGGATGGTCGCGCAGCGCGGTGTCGGCCTGGCGACCGCTGGCGAGGCGATCGACCGCGTGACCGGCCTGGGTGAGCGCCGCTCCGATCGCGTCGGCGATCGCGGCGTCGTCCTCGATGATCAGGATGCGCATCGCCGGATTCCAGTGACGACGGGAGATCGTCGGAGTGTGTCCCAACGGATTCGCCGCTGCCAACGCATTGGTGTCCGGATTCGATCAAAAGTAATGCTGTTGAGAATGATTCGCATTTGTGATTCAATCATGCACCTCCTCGACTGGGGCTCCGCAAAGTGCGTTCTTCGCTGCCCAAACGCGCGCTGTTCCGCCTGCATTGGCTCGCCGGCATCAGCGCCGGGTTGGTGCTCGGCCTGGTCGGGTTCAGTGGCGGCCTTCTCGGGCTCGAACAGCCCGTGCTGTCATGGCTCAACCCCGCGCTGCGCGTGAGCGCCGAAGGCCGCGCAGCGCTGACGCCGGATCGCTGGATCGCCGCCGCTCGCGCGGCGATGCCCGGGCACTCGGTACGCGGCATCGCCTGGGCAGGGCATGACCATGCGGTCGGCGTGCGTGTGGCGCGCGCGGGCGAGCGACCGACGGAGATCGCGATCGATCCGTATTCGGGTGCCGTACTCGGTGCCGAACGTGGCACTGCGTTCTTCGCGACGGTCGAGCAATTGCATCGCAATCTCGCGGTCGGGCCGGTCGGCAAGCAGGTCGTCGGCGCGAGCACGGCACTGATGTTCGTGTTCGTCGCGACCGGGCTGTACCTGCGCTGGCCGCGGCGGGCGCGTTCGCCGTCCGCCTGGTTGCGCGTGAACACCGCCGCGAAAGGGCGCGCCTTCTGGTGGCAACTGCATGCGGTCGTCGGCACCTGGTTGCTGATTCCCTATCTTGTCGCGGCGGCGACCGGCCTTTGGTGGTCGTACGATTTCTATCGCAACGCGGTCAACGGTCTCGCCGGCGTGCCAACGCCTGCGCGTCGCGGACCGGCCAACGACGCGCCCGCGGTCGCTTCGCTCGACGCAGCGTGGGCATCATTCCTGCGCGAGGCACCCGACGCTACGCGCGCGAGCATCGCGACGTCGGCGACGGTCGACGGCGCGCTCGAGATCCGCTACCAGACGGCGACGAGTCCGCACGATCGCGCCTGGGACACCCTCAAGCTCGACCCTGGCGACGGCAGCGTGCGCAGCCGCGAGCCGTATGCGGAACTGCCGCGCGGCCGCCGCTTCGTCGCCTCGTTGTTCCCGCTGCATTCGGGCAGCTGGTTCGGCGTGCCGGGCCGCATCGTCGCCGCGACCGCCGCGCTGCTGATGCCCCTGTTCGCATTGAGCGGCCTGTGGATGTGGGTACTGCGCCGGCGCAACGACGCGTTGCGCCGTGCGGCCGCACGACAGCCGCTCGATGCCGTCGTTACCTAGCGTGCCGCCCACCCATGCCTTTCGCTACCACCACCGCAAGCCCCGAAGGATCGTGATCATGTCCCACCACCCGTACATCACCGCGAGCCACGCGACGCCGAAGCGTCTGCTAGCCACTGCACTCGGCACGGCATTCGTTTCCGGCGTTCCCGCTCTCGCAACCGGTGCGGGCGGTGTCGGCGATGCGACCGCCGGCAACGCCGACGCCGACGGCGACCAGCACGTCGCCGAGCAGCTCGACAGCATCACCGTCGAAGGCAGCGTGCTGAACCAGGCGGCGTCGCCGAAATTCACCGCGCCCCTGCTCGATACGCCGCAGCAGATCACGATCGTGCCGCAGAAGATCATTGCCGAACAAAACCTGCTCAACCTGCGCGACATCCTGAGTACCTTGCCCGGCATCACGTTCGGGGCCGGCGAAGGCGGCGGCGGCTACGGGGACAGCATCAACCTGCGCGGCTTCACCGGCAGCAACGACATCACTGTCGACGGCGTGCGCGACAGCGCGCAGTACACGCGTTCGGATCCGTTCAACCTCGACCATGTCGAGCTCGTCAACGGCGCCAACTCGGTCTACTCGGGTTCGGGTTCGGTGGGCGGTTCGGTCAACCTCGTGAGCAAGACGCCGTTGCTCGGCGACCGCACGCTGGTCAACGCCGCCATCGGCAGCGACAACTACGCGCGCACGACGCTCGACACGAACCAGCAGGTTGGCGACACCACCGCGGTGCGCCTCAACCTGATGGCGCACCGCAACGACGTGCCGGGGCGCGACGTCGAGAACTACCGCCGCTGGGGCATGGCTCCGTCGATCAGCTTCGGCCTCGGCACCGACACGAGCTTCACGCTGAGCGGGTTCCACCAGCACGACGACAATGTTCCGCAATACGGCATCCCGACGTTCAAGGGCGACGTGCTGGCGGGCGTCGACCGAGGCGCCTACTACGGCTACCGCAACTACGATACGCAACAGATCCGCGCCGACGCCCTCACCGGCGTGTTCCAGCACACGTTCGGCGACGGTTTTTCGCTGCGCAATCTCGCGCGCGCGCAGCGCGTGACCCAGTTCTCGCTGGTCGACCCGCCTCAGGGCACGTTCTGCCTGCCCGGCAACCTGCAGCCGAGCGGTGCGTCGTGCACGCTCAACGGCGGCACGCCGTTCGAGGTCGTCGTGCCATCGGGCATGTACATGCCGAGCGGGCCGCGCGGCAACATCCGCGACACCACCAACAAGATCCTCTACAACCAGACCGACCTGACCAGCGAGTTCAGCACGGGTGCGATCGCGCACACGCTCGTCGGTGGCGTCTCGTTGTCGCACGAGGACTACGCGCTGTCCGGCTACAGTCAGTACCGCAACGACGACGGCACGAATCCGTACGCGGCGCCGGGCTATTTCCCCTTCATGCCGATTGGCGATCCGGATTCGTACTACACCGGTCCGGCTCACCGCACAGTGACCTCGAAGGTCGACGGTGAACTCGACAACAGCGCGCTCTACGTGTTCGACAACCTCGAGTTCGGCGATCGCTGGTCGCTCAACGCGGGCATGCGCTGGGAGCGCAACGAGGCACGTTCGAACAGCGCGATCGTCAAGCAGTTCGTCGCGCCGACCGCGGCGAATCCGAATCCCGACAACAGCAACATCGGCGCGATCACGGGTGCCAATCCGACCGCGGAGAACGACGACAACCTGTTCTCGTACCGCGCCGGCCTCGTCTACAAGCCGGTCGACGACGCGAGCGTGTACGTCGCCTACAGCAATTCGAAGACGCCGTCGGCGGCGTCGGTGAACGGCTCGTGCACGGCGGCGAGCACGACCGGCACCGCGAACTGCAATGTCGATCCCGAGACGGCCGTGAACTACGAGCTTGGCGCGAAGTGGGACCTCTACGGCGGCCGCCTGTCGCTGACCGGCTCGGTGTTCCGCAACGACCGCAGGAACTACCGCGTCGCCGACCCCGGCAATCCGGACAATCCGTCCGGCCAGCAGACGCTCGACGGGCGCGCGCGCGTCGACGGCGTGCTGCTCGGCGTCAGCGGCAACCTGACCGAACACTGGGCGGTTTACGCGAACTACTCTCATCTCGACAGCGAAGTCGTGCGGGGCGCGTCGAACTACGTGTCCTCGCAGGGCCAGGACTACACCAAGGGCGACCCGCTGTTGTCGACGCCGGACAACTCGCTGGGCCTGTGGACGACCTACGACCTCTCCGAACAGTGGCAGTTCGGCTACGGCGTGACCCATGTCGGCAACTACAAAGTGAGCCAGCATTCCGCTGCGAATCCGAGCGGTCCGCTCAATTCGGTCGACGGCTACTGGATGCATCGCGCGATGGTCGCCTACAAGGTCAACAGGCACCTGCGCCTGCAGCTCAACGTGACGAACCTGTTCGACGAGGAATACCTCGCGCGCGTGCGCACCGCCGGCGACGTCGCCTGGGGCACGCCGGGAGACGCGCGTTCCGCCGTGCTCAACGCGACCTGGGCGTTCTGAACGGCGATGCCGATGCGACTGCGAGGGCGCTGGGCCGTCGCAGCTTGGAGGGACGAGGATGCTGCTGCATGTGGCCAACGTGCTCGACGAAGGCGAACTCGCGCACTGCCGCGAGGCGCTCGGACGCGCCGCGTGGATCGACGGGCGCGTCACCTCGGGCGCGCAGTCGGCGCAGGCGAAGCGCAACCGCCAGCTCGGCGAGGACGACCCGCTCGCGCGTGAACTGGGCGCGCTCGTGTTGCGGGCGCTCGGCCGCAACACGACGTTCTTCGCCGGCGCGTTGCCGCGGCGCGTGTATCCGCCGCTGTTCAACCGCTACGAAGGCGGCGAGGCGTTCGGTCTCCACGTCGACAATGCGATCCGCTACGACCGCTCAGGCGACAGCGCCGAACCCGTGCGCACCGACCTGTCGGCAACACTGTTCCTCAGCGCACCTGGGGACTACGAAGGCGGCGAACTCGTCGTCGAGGACACGTTCGGCACGCATGGCGTGAAGCTTCCGGCCGGTGACCTCGTGCTGTATCCGGGCAGCAGCGTGCACGAGGTGAAGCCGGTCATGCGCGGAGCGCGCGTCGCCGCGTTCTTCTGGATCCAGAGCCTCGTGCGTTCCGAGACGCGGCGCCGCATGCTGTTCGAACTCGACGTGTCGATCCAGCAGCTCACGCAGAAGCTGCCTGACGCGCCCGAGCTCGTGCGCCTGACCGGGCTGTACCACAACCTGTTGCGCGAGTGGTCGGATGTCTGAGGCGGCGATCGCGCAAGTGCGTGCGGCCGCGCATGCCGGCGATGTCGACTCACAGGCGCTGTACGCACAGGCGCTCGCCGAAGGGCGCGGCGTCGTTCGTGACGCGGCCGAGGCCTTGCACTGGTACGCGCTCGCCGCGAACAGCGGTCATGCGCAGGCGATGAACATGCTCGGCCGCTGCCACGAACTTGGCTTCGGCGCCGCGGTGAGCGCGGAACTCGCTGCCGCGTGGTATCGCAAGGCTGCGTCGAAGGGCAGCGAGTGGGGCATGTACAACTTCGCGCAGTTGCTCGGCGCCGGTCGCGGCGTCGCACAGGATCGCGCGCAGGCGCTCGCGTGGTACCGCCGCGCGGCCGAGCGCGGCCATGCGAAGTCGATGAACATGATCGGTCGCCACTACGATGAAGGCTGGGCGGTCGAGCGGGATTCCGCAGCGGCGGCCGAATGGTATCGGCGCGCCGCGCACGCGGGAGACTTCCGTGGCCAGGTCAGCCATGCGTCGCTGCTGATGCAGCAGGGCGATGCGCAAGCCGCGCTGCGTTGGTTGCGCCATGCCGCGGAAACCGCCACGCCGGCGTTCCTCGAACGCCTGCTCGATGATCTCGGGCAGTCCGCGCATGCGGTGCTGCGCGGGGAGGCGGAGCGCTTGCGCAGGCGATGAGCTGGGTGGCCTGCCGGTTGACTCGAATGCGGAAACAATTGAGAATCGTTCTCATCTGAATTCTCTTTGCAGTCGACCCCATGCCGCGTCGCTTTGCGTCCTGTCGCCTTGCTTTCGCGATCCTCGCACTCGGCCTTGCCGGGGTTCCGGCCCATGCCGCCGACGGCGATCTCACGGCAGCCGCGCTCGGGCGCGAGATTTTCCTCGACCCGGGCCTGTCCGCATCCGGACAGATGTCGTGCGCGACCTGCCACGACCCCGCTCACGCGCATGCGCAGTCGAACGCGTTGCCGGTGCAGGCCGGTGGTGCGTTGCTCGACGTGCCTGGTTTCCGCAGCGTGCCGTCGCTGCGCTACCTCAATCGTGCCGCGTTCTCGTTCGACAAGGAGGGCACGCCGACTGCGGGCTTCAATCGCGACGGCCGCGCGGCCAGTCTGCTCGAACAGGCGGCGCGACCGTTCGTGGCGCCGCACGAGATGGCGCTCGCAGACGCGGCGGCGATCACCGCGAAAGTCGAGGCCGCGCCATACGCCGATCGCTTCCGTGCGTTGTTCGGCGAGGATGCGTTCGACGATGCCGACGGCGTGTTCCTGCGCGTGCGCTTCGCGCTCGCCGCGTTCGAGCAGTCGGCGCCGGAGCTGCATCCGTTCGACGCGAAGTACGACGCGTTCCTCGCCGGCAGGGTCATGCTTGCGCCGGCCGAGTTGCGCGGACTCGCGCTGTTCAACAATCCGCGCAAGGGCAACTGCAACGGCTGCCATGCGAGCCAGCGTGGCGCCGACGGCTCGCCGCCGCTGTTCACCGACTACACCTACGACAACCTCGGCGTGCCCCGCAACATGGAGATTCCCGCGAACGCGGAGCCGACCTATTTCGACCTCGGCCTGTGTGGTCCCGATCGCGTCGATCTCGCCGACCGGCGCGACCTGTGCGGCGCGTTCAAGGTGCCGACCTTGCGCAACGTCGCCACGCGCCAGGTGTTCTTCCACAATGGCCTGTTCAAGAACCTGCGCGACGCGATCCGCTTCTACGTGCGTCGCGACACGCATCCCGACGAGTTCTATCCGCGCGGCGAGGACGGCGCGCTGCGCAAGTTCGACGACTTGCCGGCCGAGCTCGCGCGCAACGTCAATGCCTCGGAAGTGCCGTACGACCGTCGCCCGGGCCAGGCGCCGCGCCTCGACGATGCCGAGATCGACGATCTGGTCGCGTTCCTCGTCACGCTCACCGACGGCTATGACGCGGCGACCGATACGGCCGATCCGGCGCGCAACCTGCCGCCATCCGCACCCTGATTCCCATGTCACGGAGAACACCATGAGATGCACCCCGATCGCGCTGGCGCTCGTCGCCGCGTTTGCTGCCGCCCCACCTGCGCATGCGGACGAGGAAAGCCTGCGCCAGGAGCTCGCGGCGCTGCGTGCCGAGGTCGGGGCGTTGAGGGCGGAAATGGCGCAGCTGCGCGGCAAGCGCGCGAACGATTCCGCAGCTGGCGCCGCGCCCGCTGCACCGCCCGCGGCAAGCGCGCCTGCACCGCTTCCCGCACCAGCGCCGGCAGCGACACTCGCTGCCGCCCCGCCCGCGACGCACGACGACACGCGCCTGTGGGGCTACGGCGAGCTCAACTACTTGCGTCCGACCGGCAATGGCGCCGCTGCGCAGGCCGACGTACGCCGCGCGGTGATCGGCTTCAGCCATGCCTTCAGCGAGGACACGCACGTCTATGGCGAACTCGAGTGGGAACACGCGATCGTGTCGGCCGAAGATTCGGGCGAGAGCGAAGTCGAGCAGCTGTACATCGAGCATCAGGTCAATCCGGCGATGGCCGTGCGCGCGGGCTTGACCCTGATCCCGCTTGGCTTGATCAACGAACGGCATGAGCCGGCAACCTACTACGGAGTCGAACGCAATTTCGTCGAGACCGCCATCATTCCCTCGACGTGGCGCGAAGGTGGCGTATCGCTGCTCGGCAGCACCGACGCGGGCCTGTCATGGAACATCGGCATCACCACCGGTTTCGACCTGGGCAAGTGGGACGCGACCTCTGCGGAGGGGCGCGAGTCCCCGCTGGGTGCGATCCACCAGGAGCTGGCGCTCGCCAAGGCGCACGATCCCTCGGTCTATGCCGCGCTCAACTGGCAGGGCATCCCGGGTTTCAGCGCGGGCGGCGGCGTGTTCACCGGCAAGATCGGACAGGGTGACGACAGCCTCCTCGCCCGTGACGCGCGTCTCACGCTCGGCGAAGCGCACGTGCGCTGGCAGCCGGGTCCGTTCGACTTCGCCGCGCTGTATGCAAGCGGTCGCATCAGCGACACCGAGGCGCTGAACGTCAGCTTCGTAGGCAATCCGACGCCGGTGCCGAAGTCGTTCTGGGGCGGCTATGTACAAGCTGCGTGGCGCGCGTGGCAACGCGACGATTCCTCGCTCGCGCCGTTCCTGCGCTACGAGATGTTCAACACGGCGGCGGCGTATGCGCCGATGCCGCAAGGCCTCGGCGTACCCGCGGCCGACACCGAGCGCGTCTGGACGCTCGGCCTCAACTACTACCTGACGCCGCAGGTCGTGTTCAAGGCCGACTACCAGCATTTCAATCTCGAGGATCTCGCGCTGGGCTACGGCAACCGTTTCAATCTCGGCGTCGGCTACCAGTTCTGATCGTCGGCGCGGCGCCGCCCCTTGCGCGGCGCCACGTTCGCAGGAGACAGTTCGGCCATGACGCATTCCGTTCGCTCGCGCTGGATCCTCCCGCTCGGTCTGGCTGCCGTTCCCGCGTTCCACGCGGCCTGGGCGACCCAGTACCTCAGCCTCGCCGAGGCACAACAGGCGATGTTCGCCGACGCCGACGCGTTTCGCGCGCTGCCGCCGGTGGACGCCGTGCTCGCGGCCGAGCTTGGCGGCGCCGGCTGGAGGCCGCAGCTGTTCGAGGCGGTCAAGGGTGGAACGCGTCTTGGCTGGTTCATGGTCGATCGCGTGATCGGCAAGACCGAGCTCATCACCTACGCGCTTGCGCTCGACGCGAACGGTGCGGTCAAGGCGATCGAGATCCTCGACTATCGCGAGACGCACGGCAGCGAAGTGCGCCTCGCCGCGTGGCGCAGGCAGTTCGTCGGCAAGACCGCACGCGATGCGGTCGAACTTGATCGCGACATCAAGGGTATCTCGGGCGCCACGCTCTCGACGCGCCATGTGACCGAGGGCGTGCATCGCCTGCTGCAGCTGCACCAGCGCGCGTTGCTTGCGGCCGGCTGATGCCGATGATCTCGCGCGCACGCCCGTGGCTCGGCACCCTCGTCGAAATGCGCGTCGAAGGGCTTGCCGAAGCGCGGGCGATCGCGGCGATCGAAGTTGCATTCGCCGAGGTCGCCGCGGTGCATCGCTGCATGAGTTTCCATGAGGCGGACAGCGACCTGTCGCGCCTGCATCGTGCGAACCCGGGAGCGGTGGTCGAGGTCGACGCGCGCACCTGGGCCGTGCTCGCAGCGGCCTGTGCGCTGGCCGAGGAATCGAACGGACGCTTCGATCCGGCGATCGCGCCGCACCTGGTCGAACGAGGCGTGCTGCCGACGCCGGCCGCGACGCGCGCAGCGGCATCGGGGAGCTGGCGCGACATCGAACTGCTGCCGAACTCGCGCGTGCGCCGGCGCCAGCCGGTGTGGATCGACCTCGGCGGAATCGCCAAGGGCCATGCGGTCGACCGCGCGCTCGCGTGCCTGCGCGCAACCGGCGCGTCCGCGGCGAGCGTCAATGCGGGTGGCGACCTCGCGCGGTACGGCGCCGCACCGGAACGCATTGCGTTGCGCCACGGGGACGGTGGAGCCGCACCCTCGATAGAACTGGGCGACGCCGCGCTTGCGACCAGCGTCGTCGCGCCGCGCGCGTGCGCCGCGCATGTGAATCCGCGCACCGGCCGCGCGTTGCGGGCACGCCGCGCGGTCAGCGTGCTCGCCGCGAATTGCATGATCGCGGACGCGCTGACCAAGGTCGTGCTCGCCGACGCACGCATCGGTGAACGCCTGCTGCGTCGGCATCGCGCATCGGCGTGCCTGCGCGACGGCGAGCGCCGCTGGCGCATGCTCGGTGCTGAATGAGGCATCGTCGACACCACGCCGGCAAGCGCGTCGCGCGCCTGTCGCGCCGGCGCGAATGGATCGTGCACGGCATCGGTGGCGTGCTTTGGCTGAGCGGCGTTGCCTGGATCGTGCTGCACCATTTCCTGCGCCGGGCGGGCGAATTCGGCGAACAACCGCATCCACTCGAGATCTGGTCGTTGCGCCTGCACGGCGGTGCCGCGTTCGCGGCACTGTGGCTGTTCGGACTGCTGTGGCCGATCCATGTCCTCCCGGCCTGGCGCGCGCGCCGTCGCGCGAGCGGCATCGTGGTCGCGGGCGTGTTCATCGTGTTGATCGCGAGTGGATGGCTGCTCTACTACGGCAGCGGCGACGATACCCGCGCGGCGGTCGCGCTCGTGCACTGGATCATCGGCCTCGCGCTGCTGGCGCCGTACCTGTGGCACACACTGCGCGGTCGCGATGGCGGCTGACGCGACGATCCCCCAAATTCCGTTTCCCGAGCGCAGCACTGGAGGCGCGTAGTCGAGGCGCGGAGTCGAAGGGTCGCAAGCGTTTCGACTGCGCTCGCTTGCGCTCGCTGCGCTCAACGCGAACGGGTGCGGAGTCCAGCCATCCAATAGTCCGTTCACCCTGAGCGCAGCGCCGCAGGCGCGGAGTCGAAGGGTCGCTGCGTTCGCTACCCCGGAGGTTCTTCAAGCCTCCGGCGCGACGAACTTCACCAGCACAAGCTCGCCGCCGCCCTCGATCACGAGGCGGCTGCCGCCCTCGCGGAAGTCCGCGAGCAACGACGTACCGGTATCCAGCGCGAGCGTCTGCGCATCGCAGCGTGCGGTCGCGCTGCCCGCGAACACGTGCACGCACCATTCGGCGCCGCGTTCCGGAAAGATCACCATCGATCCAACCAGCGGCCGCGCGACGACTTCCGCGCGCACCGCGTCGCGCCGCGCCATCACGTTGAAGTCGCGGGTCGGGCCGGCTACAAGGCGACAATCGACCCGCGCCTCGCCGGCGAAATGCACGCGTTCGAAGCGCTGCACGAGCTTGCGCGGCGGCGCGTCGTCAATGTCGAGTTCGATGCCGTTGCCTTCGAGCAGGAGCAGGTCGCGCTCGACCCCGGGGAACGACGAGAACGGCCCGTTGCTCTCGATTTCGGCGATGCTGACGCGCCAGCGGAAATCGTCTCCGCCGCTGCGCGCGACCTCGGTGGTCCAGCCGCCGTCGTTCTTCCAGCGCGTGCGCTGGTAAGCGGGCGGTGAAAGCAGCGACAGGCGCGTCATGTGCGTGGGCGGCAGTGGAACTCAGGCGTCCGGCGGATGATACGTGTAGACGAGGGTCGCATGACCGAGGAAATCGATCGTCGTCGCCTGGCGTCCGCCGAGGCGGCGCGCGACGCGTTCGGAGGCGCTGTTCTCGGCGCGGATCAGGCTGATTGCGCGCGCGGCGTGCAGATCGTCGAAGGCGAATGCGAGTGCGGTGCGCGCGGCCTCGGTCGCGTAGCCCTTGCGCCGCTGCGCCGGCACCAGCATCCAGCCGAGTTCGAGGTCGGGCCAGCCTTCCGGATAGTGCAGGCCGACACGTCCGATGAATTCGCCGCTGTGCTTCAGTTCGACCGCCCACATGCCGCAGCCACGCAGCGCCCAGTGGCCGAGCAGCATCGCCATCGAGCGCCATGCGTTCATGCGGTCGAGCGGCTGGCCGTCGCCGACGAATCGCGTGCTGCTGGCGTCGGCAAGCATCGCCGCGTACGCCTCGAAGTGGCGTTCGCCGAGTGCGCACAGGCGCAGGCGTTCGGTTTCGAGGGTCGCGATCTCGAGCATCGGATCAGCCGAGCAGGGCGGCGAGCGCGTGCGTCGACGCGCGCAGGCTCTCGGTCCAGGCGAAGCCGACGATGCGCTCGCCACTGCGCGCGTCGAGGAATTCCTCTTCCTGGCCGGGCGCGAGCAGGTGGCGGTAGTCGACCGTGATCTCGGCACCGGCCGGCAGGTCGCCCGCGGCGAACACGAAGCCGAGGTGCCACAAGCCGTTCGGCTCGAACGCGTGGTTGATGTAGCACTCGTCCGGCCATTCCGGCGTGACCGTGTAGCGGTCCTCGAACCAGCGCACGGTCGCCCGCAACAGCTGCGCGGCATCCGGCAGGGCATTGATCTCATCGAACGTGTACACGCGCGGGATGGCGTCCGGCGCGGTGATCAGGCGCCCACGCGCGACCGGCTCGTCGAGGAACAAGCCTTGTCCTGCGCCCGCGATCGTCGACGGGCCGATGTGGTAACGCGGGAGGATCATCGAGTGCAAACCGCCGTTCGGCGGGGCGCGAGTGTACAGGAAGCGCGCTCGCGCCGATCAAGTGCGCCGCGAGCGGCGTCATTGGCCCCGTTGCGGGGCGCCGCCGGCGTGGTGCGCGGACGGATTCTCGATGACGATCACGATCGCCTCGCGGTTCGCTTCGATCGTGCGCGCGCCTATACCGGCGACGGCGCCGAGATCCTCGACATGCCGGAACGGACCGTGCGAGGCGCGATAGGCCACGATGGCTTCCGCCTTGACCAGACCGACGCCGCTCAGGGATTCGGCCAGTGTCTTCGCGTCGGCATGATTGATGTCTACCTGTGCGAACACCGTCGATGGCAGCAGTGCGAGGGCCAGCAGCAGGAGGGGCTTGATGTGTTGCAGGAATTTCATCAGCAATCGCGTTGGGGAAGGTGAAACCGGAAACGTCGACCGGCCGTCGGGCTCGTGGCCGGCTAGCGCGGTTCCGAGACAGCTTAGGCGGCTGCAGGGTGTGCCGGGAGTGTCGCGGGTCATGAACCGGCGTAGGTACTTGCCGACCGTTCGCGTAGGAAATTTCCTACGCTCCCGAGCGTCGAGGCGCAGGGTCGCGCGCGTCAGGGCGGATCGAGCGGTACGGCCATCCCGCGCTTGAGCGTGCCGAGCACGACGCGAGTCCGGTAGCGTCGCACATTCGCGTTCTCGGCCAGCAGCCTGCTCATCAGGGCTTCGTAGCTCTCGACATCACGCGCGCTCACGACCAGCACATAGTCCTCATCGCCGGTCACGTACCATGCTTCCTGGATCGCGGCTTCGGCAGCGATCCAGCGCCGCAGGCCGGCGAGCAGATCGGTGCGCTCACGTTCCATCTCGAGGTCGACGATCATCGTCAGCGGCCGACCGACGCTGCGTGCGTCGACCACCACGACTTCCCCGGTGATCACGGCCTCATCGCGCAGGCGTGCGATGCGTCGCTGCACCGCCGACGCGGACAGGCCGATTTCCGCGCCTATCGCTTCGGCCGAGATGCGTGCGTCGTGCTGGAGCAGGGCGAGCACCCTGCGATCGTGCTTGTCGAGTTCCGGTGGCATCTGGGCGCGAAAGCGGGCAATGGCGCGGAAACTGGGCGTTTCCGCCGGAATAAACGCGGCTGCGCCGCGCAGCGTGACTCTAGCATGGCCACTTCATCGAGTGCCGCAATCGGAGTCGCCCTCGCATGCAATCCACGCCGCTGCTCGCCAACATTCTCGCGGCGTCGCCGCATATCGATCCCGTCTTCCTCGACGCGCAGGTCGTGAGCTGCGCCGCGCTCGATGTCGAACTGGGTTGCACCTTGTCGGCGCAGGACGAAACGTGCAATCCGATCGGCTCGTTCAAGGGTCGTGGTACCGAATTGTTCGCCGCAACGGCACTGCGGTCGGGTGAGCGCGTGGTCTGCGCTTCCGCCGGCAACTTCGGACAGGGCCTCGCGCGCGCCGCGGCGAAGCGTGGCCACGCGTGCACGGTCTTCGTCGGCGCGAGCGCGAATCCATTGAAAGTCGATGCGATGCGTCGTTTCGGTGCCGACGTGCGCATCGGCGGGCCGGACTTCGACGCTGCCAAGCGCGCTGCGCGCGAACACGCGGCCATGCACGGCCTGTGCTTCGTCGAGGATGGCGCGCATGCCGCGATCGCCGAAGGCGCCGGCACGATCGGTCTCGAGTTGGCCGCGAGTGCGCGTTTCGAGACGATCCTGGTGCCTCTCGGCAACGGCGCGTTGCTGGCGGGAGTCGCCGTAGCGCTGCGCGATCGGGCTCCGGATGTGCGGATCGTCGCGGTCGTCGCAGCCAATGCGCCGGCGATGAAGCTTTCGCTCGAGGCAGGCCGCGCGGTGAACACCTGCACGGCCGACACGGTGGCGGACGGCATCGCGGTGCGCGAGCCGATCGCAGCGACGCTCACATTCCTGCGCGGATGCTGCGACGAAGTGGTCGCGGTGTCCGAACAGCAGATCGTCGATGCGATGCGGCTGCTGCATCGGTGCCTCGGGCGCGCATTCGAGCCAGCCGGCGCCGTCGGCGTCGCGGCGATCCTCGCGCGGCGCGAGTGCCATGCCGGTCGCCGCGTGGCGACCATTTTTTGCGGCGCCAACGTCGCGCCCGACCTGCGCGCGCGCCTGTTTCCCGACCGATGCTCGCTAGCGTCGCACCAAGCCCTTTCTTCGACAGGGATCCACCGATGAAACTGCTGTACCAGACACACTCGCCGTATGCGCGCAAAGTGCTTGTCGCCGCGCACGAAATGGGCATCGCGCGGGACCTGGATGTAATCCATCACGAAACCAGCCCGTTGTTGAACAACGACGAGGTGTTCGCGTCGAATCCGCTCGGCAAGGTGCCGGTGCTGATCGACGCTGCGGGCACCGTGCTGTTCGATTCGGCCGTGATCTGCGAATACCTCGACGGACTGCATGCAGGTCGCAAGTTGATCCCGTCCGACGCGCCGCAGCGCTTTCGCGCGCTGCGCATGCAGGCGCTCGCACAAGGCATCGCGGACGCCGGCATTGCCGTGCGCTGGGAGGACGAGCGACGACCGCGTCACCTGCGCTGGCCGGAGTTCCGCGACGGTCAACTGCGCAAGATCGCGCTCGCGTGCGACTTCGTGGAAGCCGGCATCGAGGCGACGCGGCAACCTGACATCGGCGATGTCGCGCTGGCGACGGCGCTCAGCTGGATCGAATTCCGCGGGGTATACGCATTTGCCCTCGGCCGGCCGCGCCTGGCGGACTGGCATGCGCGATTCAGCGAACGGCGCTCGATGCGCGCGACCACCTTCTCGGGAGATACGCATGACCAGTGAAACGAAACTCGAACCGACGGATTCGGCGCTCCTCGAGGCGGCGCGCGGAACGGCGACGCAGATGCTGTTCCTGCACGGTTACATCGCCGATTCCGCGCTGGCGCGGCGCCTCGCCTGCGGGCCGCCACCGCGGCGCGCGCGGCCGGCGTGGCGCCGGCTTGTCACGTTGCTGGGCTGGCTCGGCTGCGGCGCGATCCGCGCGTTCCCGCATTGAGCCGGCACGCGAACAAAACGTGCTGATCGGCTACGATTCACGGCCGCGGCCAAGGCCAGACGGCGAGCGCGGCGCGCGTTCGCGCGCCGCGCCAACAATCGAACAGGTGCACAGATGGATTCCAATGCAATCAGCGGTTTCGTCGGCGGCTTGTGGGACACGCAGATCGTCCCGCAGATC
>Ga0209023_10000513_pt1 | contig 58429 bp, 54 predicted proteins | sample LakOneMetagenome_FD_187468 | JGI IMG/M metagenome (GOLD analysis project Ga0209023, IMG submission 187468) | Freshwater and sediment microbial communities from Lake Erie, Canada (SPAdes) (version 2) | ecosystem: Environmental > Aquatic > Freshwater > Lentic | place: Lake Erie, Canada...
GCTTGCCGTTCACGATGATCTGGCCGGTGCCGGCCTTGATGAACACGCGAGCGACTGCACTCTTGCGACGGCCGGTGCCGTAGTTGTAGTTACCGATCATGTCAGTTCCTTAGAGGGTCAGTGCTTGGGGTTGCTGTGCTGCGTGCGGGTGGGTGCCTTCCGCGTACACTTTCAGCTTCTTGATCATTGCATAGCCCAGCGGGCCCTTCGGCAGCATGCCTTTGACGGCCTTTTCCAGGGCACGGCCCGGGAAGCGCTGTTGCATTTTCAGGAAGTTGGTTTCGTAGATACCGCCCGGGTAGCCCGAGTGACGGTAATAGGTCTTCTGGGTGGCCTTGGTGCCGGTCACGCGCAGTTTGCCTGCATTGACGACGATAATGAAATCGCCGGTATCGACGTGCGGAGTGAACTCCGGCTTGTGTTTGCCGCGCAGTCGGAGTGCCACTTCGCTGGCAACACGTCCGAGGACCAAGTCCGTCGCGTCAATCACAAACCAGTCGCGCTGGACTTCATGGCCCTTAGCGGAAAAAGTTTTCATGTTGACTTCCTAATAGGTTAAATGCTCACTGTGGTGGTTCCGCCCTTGCTGCAGCGGACTCTGCCTTATTATCTTCCCCGAGCAAAGGGAAAGCCCACGATGATAGCCGAAGAGCTACCGACCCGTCAATGCGGCAGCCGCCTTGTGTCGCATTTTCTCTGCCTCTTCTGAGCCATTTCTTTTCTTCACGACAAACCCTTCCCGGTCCGCATAATTTCGTGCGATGGTGCAACTAATTCATTGACCGCCAAAACGATGCCAATCTACTATGCAGGCATCCTTTGAGGAGATTGTGTGAAGACAAGAACGTTACTCCCCCTGGCCGCGCTGTGGCTGGCGGCCTCGGCAGCCCATGCCGCAGCCCCTGCGACCGCGACCGCCGCACCCAAGCCCGCCGCCCGCGGCTGCCACCTCCCCGGCGTCACCGATACCCTGCGCTGCGTCAGCATCGACGTGCCCCTGGATCATGCCAGGCCGGCCGGCGAAAAACTGAAACTCCACGTCACGATCGCCCCGGCGCACCGCCAGGGCACGCGCGGCGACCCGGTGTTCGTGCTGGCCGGCGGCCCCGGCGAGGCCGGCAGCGACGTCGCCATGGTCTTGCCCACCGTCTTCGGCCGGGTGCGCGCCACCCGCGACATCGTGTTCATCGACCAGCGCGGCACCGGCCGCTCGGGCCGGCTCGATTGCAAGAGCAAGCCGGAGCACGAGCGCATGAGCGAAGACCAGCTGGAAGCGGAACTGCGCGCCTGCATCGCCGCGACGAAAGCGCCGTTCGCCGCCTACACCACCGAGGCCGCCGCGCGCGACATCGAAGCGGTGCGCACGGCGCTCGGCTACAAGACCGTCAACGTGTTCGGCGGTTCCTACGGCACCCGCCTCGGCCAGGCCTATGCGCGCCTGTACCCGCAGAGCGTGCGCAGCCTGGTGCTCGATGGCGTGGCCGCGCCCGACCAGGTAATCCCGGCCGGCGCCAGGGACGGCCAGGCCGCGCTCGACAAGCTGTTCGCCCAGTGCGCCAAGGATGCCGGCTGCAGCAAGACCTATCCGAACCTGCGCGCCGAATTCGACGGCCTGGTGTCGAAGCTGGAAGCGGGACCGATGAAGCTGAATCTGCCCGATCCGCGCACCGCGCAGCCGGTCGAGATCACCATGACGGCGGCGCGCTTCCTCGGCACCGTGCACAACGTGCTGTACTCGCCGGCCGACGCGCGCCGTCTGCCCTTCCTGGTGCACAACGCCGCCCAGGGCCGCTGGCAGCCCTTCATCGCGCGCCAGAACCTGTCGGGCGACTTCGGCGGCGAAGGCCACATCGCCACCCTGCTGCACTTCGCCGTGGTGTGCGCCGAAGACGTGCCGCGCATGACGCCGGAGCTGCTTGCCGCCGATGCCGGCAAGCTGACCAAGACCCTGGCCGACAAGATGCCCGCCATCTGCAAGACGATGAACGTGCCCGCCGTGCCGTACAAGCAGCCGACCCGCATCGAGACCCCGGCCCTGCTGCTGTCCGGCGCGCTCGACCCGGTCACGCCGCCGCACCGCGCGGAGACCGCCGCCAGGTACATGAGCCAGGCCCAGCACGTGGTGGTGGACAACGTCGGCCACGGCGTCTCGCAGCTCGGTTGCGCCCCGCGCCTGCTGCGCGCCTTCCTCGACAAGCCGCAGGACAAGCTGGACGCCAGCTGCCTGAAAGAGATTCCGCCGCCGACCTTCCAGCTCGGCAGCTTCGGCCCGCAACCATAAGGCAAAGAACATGATTGAAGTCCAAGATGTACGCAAGAAGTTCGGCGCCGTGCAGGCGCTGGGCGGCGTCAGCTTCACCGCGCGCGACGGCCAGATCACCGCGCTGCTCGGCCCCAACGGCGCCGGCAAGACCACCCTGCTGCGCACCCTGGTCGGCCTGCTCAAGCGCGACCACGGCAGCATCTCCATCGACGGCGTCGACCCGGAGAAGGATCCGATGGAAGTGCGCCGCAACATCGGCTTCCTGACCGACCAGTTCGGGCTCTACGAGCGCCTCAGCACGCGCGAATACCTGGTGTATTTCGGGGAGCTGAACGGCATGAAGGGCGCGCCTCTCAACAAGCGGATCGACGAAGTGTCCGAGCTGCTCGGCATGGAAGACATCCTCGCGCGCCGCACCAAGGGCTTTTCGCAGGGCCAGCGCATCAAGGTCGCGATGGCGCGCACCCTGCTGCACCGCCCGCGCCACCTGCTGCTCGACGAACCGAGCCGCGGCCTGGACGTGATGAGCACGCGCGCCCTGCGCACCGCCCTCAACGCGCTGCGCGCCGACGGCTGCTGCGTGATCATGGCCACCCACGTGATGCAGGAAGTGACCGCGCTGTGCGAAGACGTGATCGTGATCGCCGGCGGCCATACCGTGGCCCAGGGCTCGCCCGATGAACTGTGCCGGCGCACCGGCATCGCCAACCTGGAAGACGCCTTCGTCAGCCTGGTCGGCACCGAAGAAGGAATCGCATGAAAACCAAGCTCTGGATCGTATTCTGGAAGGAGCTGCGCGAGACGCTGCGCGACAAGCGCTCGCTCGGCATGCTTGCCATGTTCACGCTGTTCTACCCGGCCATGATCGGCCTGATACTGCACCAGGCGGTCGACAAAAGCACCAAGACCGAGCGTGAAGGCATCGAGCTGGCGGTGATCGGCGGGGCCAAGGCGCCGACCCTGATGTCGCAGCTGGCCCAGAAGAACATCACGGCCAAGGAAACCGCGCCGATGGACGAAGACGCCATCGGCGAACTGCTGCGCTCCAAGAAGGTGGCCGCGGTGCTGCGCCTGTCGGACGACTTCACCGACAACTACATGGCAATGCGTCCGGCGCGCGTCGAGATCTGGTACGACTCGGCCTCGGACCGCGACCGCCAGCGCGGCGACGTGGAAGACGTGCTCAAAGCCTACAGCAACAACATCGCCGGCGCGCGCCTGCTGGCGCATGGCGTGTCGCAGGCGGCCCTGATCCCGATCCTGGTGCAGCGCTACGACACCGGCACCAACGCCTCGCGCTCGGCCATGCTCATCGGGGGCATCATCGGCATCCTGTTCTTCCCTGCCTTCATGCTGAGCATGTCGTCGGCGGTCGACAGCACCGCCGGCGAACGCGAACGCCGCTCGCTCGAAGTGCTGATGGCGCAGCCGGCCACGACCTGGGAACTGGTAGGCGGCAAGTGGCTCGCCTCCAGCACCCTGGGCATCGTCGGCGTGACCCTGGAACTGATGCTGGCCCACGTGATCCTGAAGGTGCTGCCGCTGGAGGAAATCGGCATGACCTGGAGCCTGGGCTGGGGCGACCTGCTGCTGGTCTGCCTGGTGACGGTGCCGCTGGCGCTGCTGGGCGGCGCGCTGCACATCGCGCTGGCGATGAACTCCAAGTCGTTCAAGGAAGCGCAGACATTGATCAGCTTCGTGCTGATCGTGCCGATCGTGCCTGGCATGGTGGTCTCCTTCATGGAGCTCAAGACCGCGCAGTGGATGTACATGGTGCCGATGCTGTCGAACCAGACCCTGGTCACCGAGATGTCCAAGGCCGGCCACGTCGGCGCCACGCCCTTCCTGATGACCCTGCTGTGCTCGGCCATCCCGGCCTTCCTGATCATCGCCTACGCCAGCTGGCGCATGAAGAGCGAACGCTACGTGCTGGCGGTCTGAGACCGTTCGTGCAGCTGCAATGACGAAGGGGGGCATCCAACAGGATGCCCCCCTTCTGTTTTACAATGCTCCGGCTACAGCATCCTCAGCGGAGAACATCGAATGGAAGTGAAAGTCAGCTGGAACGGCCCGTCGGGCATGAGTTTTCGTGCCGAGACCGGCAGCGGCCACATGGTGGCCATGGACGGCGCGCCCGAGGGCGGCGGCCACAACCTGGCCCCGCGCCCGATGGAGATGGTGCTGGTCGGCACCGGCGGCTGCACCGCCTACGACGTGGTCCTGATCCTCAAGCGCGGCCGCGAGGACGTGCGCGGCTGCGACGTGACCCTGCAAGCCGAGCGCGCGGAGACGGATCCGAAGGTGTTCACCAGGATTAACTTCCACTTCACCGTCACGGGGCGCAACCTGAAGCCGGCGGCGGTGGAACGCGCGGTGACGCTGTCGCACGACAAGTACTGCTCGGCGTCGATCATGCTGGCCAAAACGGCGGAGATCACGCACTCGGTCGAGATCGTCGAAGTCTGATCGGCAGGTCGCACGCACTTCGCTTCGCTCGATCTCACCTCTAACCTAAAGACCGTCATTCCCGCGAAGGCGGGAATCCAAGTTCGTCGAGCAGCCGCAACGCACGCAAATTGGGGGAATGAATGCCTGTGGCATTCATTCCCCTGCGCCGGAACGACGTGGTTTGAGAGTTCGACTGAGCTTATCGCTCAGATGCGATACGCCGTCGTCGTCATCACCTTCGACATCGCCCGCATTAGCAGCTTCACCGGCACCGGCGTCTCCGCCGCCCCCAGCGCCTGCGCTGACGCGCCGTGCGCGATCTCGTCGACCCGCATCTGCTCCACGATCGCACGCGAACGCGCGTCCTGCGGCGGCAGGTCTTCCAGGTGGCGGTTCAGGTGGGCTTCGACCTGGCGCTCGGTCTCGACCACGAAGCCGAGGCTGTGCGGGTCGCCCAGCTTGGCGGCGATGCTGCCCAGGACGTAGGAACCCGCGTACCACAGGGGATTGAGCAGGCTGGGCTGCGAACCGAGCTCGGACAGGCGCGCGGCGGTCCAGGCCAGGTGGTCTTCTTCCTCGCGCGCCGATTTCTCGAACTGCGCCCGGATCGCCGGGCTCTTGCCGAAGCGCGCCTGCGAATCGTACAGCGCCTGGGCGCACACTTCGCCGACGTGGTTCACGCGCATCAGGCCGGCGCTGTGGCGGCGGTCCTCGTCGCTCAGCTCGCAGTCGTTCTCGTGCCCGCCGGGATTCGGGCGCCCGGCGGAAGCGACCCCGCCGACCACGCGCAAGGCCTTGTCGAAACCGGCGATCAGGCCGTCGAGGGTGGAACTGGTACGGTATGCACTCATGATGTCGTCAATGCAGATGTCGAAAACATCATTATAGGCGCTGCGCTATTCGCCCGGCGCGGGGGTCTCGACGGCCTTGCGGCGGGCAATCCAGTCGGCCAGCGGTCCGCTCGCGTCCAGCCCCGAGATGTTCTTCGCCACCCCCAGGTTCAGCTCGAGCAGGAAGGGAATCGACGCCGGCGGCACGTCGGGGCAGTGGCGCCGGAAGGCGTCCATGAAGCGCTCGGATTCCACCGCCCGCATCACCTTTTCGCCGCTCATGTACTGCAGCACGCTGGTGATGGTGTGGCCCTTGCCGAGGGTGTGGTAGATGAAGCGGTTGAACTCGCGGTCGACCTTCTTGAAGTCGATGGTCTCCTCGGTCATCAAGGCCGCCAGGTAATACAGGCCCAGGCCGACCCGGAACCAGTCGGTCGACTCGGCGCGGTCGCGTCCTTCGCGCATCAGCGCCAGCAGCTTGTCCTGGATGAGCATGTTCATCTTGCCATTATCCACCTTTCCCCTCCGGACGCCACTGATGTTTACACACAGAAACTAATCATGCTACCCATCATGCATCCTGTCGCCGCATTATGCAGTCTGGGCCATCAATCTTCCCGCGCGTCGCAGAGTTACCACGAACCCCGGAACAATTTAATACAATGCAAGTGTTGAAAATGCTCGCACTGCGCGCCCGGGAGCCTGGCATGGAACTGAAGATCCGTAATCTGTCGAAAACCTACGCCAACGGCGTGGTGGCGCTCGACCGTGTCACGCTCACCATCCCGGCCGGGATGTTCGGGCTGCTCGGGCCGAACGGCGCCGGCAAGTCGACCCTGATGCGGATCCTGGCTACCCTGCAGGAATGCGATGCCGGTTCGGTCTTCCTGGACGATATCGACGTGCTCGACGAAAAGGACGAGGTGCGCCGCATGCTCGGCTACCTGCCGCAGGATTTCGGCGTGTACCCGAAAGTGAGCGCTTACGAAATGCTCGACCATTTCGCCCAGCTCAAGGGCCTCTCGCACAAGCACCGCAGGCGCGAAGTGGTCGACGGCCTGCTCCAGCAGACCAACCTCTGGGAAGTGCGCAACCAGCGCCTCGGCACCTTCTCGGGCGGCATGCGCCAGCGCTTCGGCATCGCCCAGGCCCTGCTGGGCGACCCGCGCCTGATCATCGTCGACGAGCCGACCGCGGGCCTGGACCCGCAGGAGCGGGTGCGCTTCCACAACCTGCTGTCCGAGATCGGCGAGGACAAGACCGTGATCCTGTCGACCCACATCGTGTCGGACGTGGCCGACCTGTGCTCGAACATGGCGATCATCAACAAGGGCCACGTGCTGCTGTGCGGCGACCCGCAAGACCTCACCTACGAGATCGAAGACTACATCTGGGCGCGCTTCGTCACCAAGCAGGAGCTGCCGGTGTTCCAGAAGCGCCACCAGGTCATCTCGACCCGCCTGCTCACCGGGAAGACCCTGATCCACGTGTATTCCGAGACCGACCCGGGCGACGGCTTCGAGCCGGCCCGCGCCAGCCTGGAAGACGTGTATTTCGCCACCATCGCCGGCAAGGCGTTCGCCACCGCGGGGAACTGCTAGGCGATGGGCGCGCTGCTGTCCATCGCCCGCTTCGAGGCGCGGCAGCGCCTGCGGCTGCTGTCGACCTGGATCTACTTCGGCATGTTCCTGGCGCTGGCGATGCTGTGGATGGCGGCGGCCGGCGGGGCGTTTCGCGACGCCGTCGTCACCTTCGGCGGCCGGGTCCTGATCAACGCGCCGCGCCAGATCGCCCTCACCGCTTCCTTCCTCGGCTGCTTCGGCGTGGTGGTGGTGGCGGCCGTGATGGGCCGCTCGGTGCAGCAGGACTTCGAATACGAGACCCAGCACTTCTTCTTCAGCGCGCCGATCCGCAAGGCGGACTACGTCTTCGGCCGCTTCCTCGGCGCCTTCGCCGTGCTGGCGGTGATCCTGTCGAGCATCGTGCTGGGCGCCTGGCTGGGCAGCTTCATCCCCGGCATCGACCGCGACCGCCTGGGGCCCGACCTGCTGGCCAGCTACCTGCTGCCCTACCTCCTGACCCTGCTGCCCAACACCTTCATCTTCGGGTCCATCTTCTTCGTGCTGGCCGCGCTGTCGCGCCGCATGCTGCCGGTCTACGTGGCCAGCATCGTCATGATGATCGGCTACATCGTCGCGCCTTCGCTGGCGCGCGACCTCGATTACAAGACCCTGGCCGCGCTGATCGATCCCTTCGGCACCACCGCCCTGATCCGCCTCACCGAATACTGGCCGATCGCCGAGCGCAACACCCGCGCCGTGACGCTCGAGGGCGTATACCTCACCAACCGCCTGATCTGGGTGGCTTTCGGCCTGGTGGTCCTGCTGCTCGGTTACTTCCGCTTCCACACCGTGGGCGGCATCGAGCCGCGCAGCAAGAAGGGCCAGCCCCCCCTGCCGGAAACCCCGGCCCCGCTGTCGCATGCCGCGGTCGACACCCGCGAAGCGCCCGACTTCGAGCGCCGCAGCCTGGCCCTCCTGCTCGCCAAGTCGGTCTGGTACAACCTGCGCGAAGCGAGCCGCAACGTCTACTTCCTGGCCCTGGCCGTGGCCGGCGCCCTGATCCTGGCCGCCAGCTCGCTCGACCTCGGCTCGATCTACGGCACCAACACCTTCCCGGTCACCTACATGGTGGTGGAGCTGATCCGCGACGTGTTCGAGCTCTACATGCTGGTGGTGACCACCCTGTTCGCCGGCGAGATGGTGTGGCGCGAGCGCGAGGCGCGCATGTCGCAGATGCTGGACGCCATGCCGGCGCCGACCTGGCTGCCCCTGTGCGGCAAGACCCTGGCCCTGGTCGGCCTGCAGGCCCTGCTGCTCGTGATGGCGATGGTGGTCGGCATGCTGATCCAGCTGTTCAAGGGCTGGTTCGGGCTGGAGCCCGGCCTGTACATGGTCTACCTGTTCACCGTGCTGCTGCCCCAGTACGCGCTGCTGGCGGTGGCCGCGGTCGCGGTGCAGGTGATCGTCAACAACCGCTACCTCGCCTACTTCATCCTGATCGCGATCTACCTGGTGGTGGCCACCGCCCAGGGTTTCGGGTTCGACCACCCGCTGCTGGTCTACGGCGCGACCCCGCGCTTCACCTATTCGGCCATGAACGGCTTCGGCCACTACCTGGTGCGCGAACACCTGTTCCAGCTGTACTGGGCCGGCCTGGCATTGATCCTGATGGTGGCGGCGCGGGTGCTGTGGGCGCGCGGCGTCGACAGCGGCTGGCGCGAGCGCCTGCGCCTGGCGCGCCGCAACCTGTCGCTGCCGGTGCTGGTGGGCTTCGGCATCGGCTTCGTCATCTTTGTCGGGGTCGGCAGCCTGCTGGCCTACGACCTGCATGCCGGCGGCTATCGCACCAGCGCCGGCCTGGAACGCCTGCGCGCCGAATACGAACTGCGCTACCACCGCTACGCCGGGCTGCCGCAGCCGCGCATCGCCGACGTCAGCTTGACAGTCGACATCCGCCCCGAAGCGCGCGCCCTCACGGTGCGCGGCGCCTACCAGATGGAAAACCGCAGCGGCAAGCCGGTGCGGGACGTGGTGCTGTACCAGCAGCGCGGCGCGCGCCTCGCGGTTGGCTTTTCGGAGCCGGCGCAACTGGTGCTGGCGGATGCGGAGCATGGCTTCTACCACTATCGCCTGCTGCGCCCTTTGGCGCCGGGCGCGCGCATGGCGATGAACTTCCGCGTCGACTACGAACCGGGCGGCCTGCTCGGCATGGGGCGCGACACCCCGGTGGTCGGCAACGGCACTTTCTTTACCAACGCGGTGATGCCGCGCATCGGCTACCAGCCGGCGATGGAACTGACCGACGACCTGGATCGCAAGCGCCGCGGCCTGCCGCCCAAGGACCCGCTGCCCGCGCGCGAAGACCAGGCTGCACGCGCCAACAACGGCGTCGGCGTGGACGCCGACTGGATCAGCTTCGAGGCCGTGGTCGCGACCTCCCCGGACCAGGTCGCGATCGCCCCCGGCATCCTGGAAAAGGAATGGATGGACAAGGGCCGCCGCTACTTCCGCTACCGCATGGACAAGCCGATCCTGAACTTCTACGCCTTCCAATCGGCGCGCTACGAGGTGCGGCACGACCGCTGGCAGGACGTGACCATCGACGTCTTCTACCACCCGGGCCACGAGGCCAACGTCGAGCGCATGATCCGCGGCGCCCAGGCCGGCCTCGACTACGCTGCGCGCCGCTTCGGTCCCTACCAGTTCCGCGAGCTGCGCATCGTCGAGTTCCCGCGCTACGGCACCTACGCGCAGGCCTTCCCGGGCACCATTCCGTTCTCGGAGAGCATGGGCTTCATCGCCCGCATCGACAACGATTCGCCCAAGGACATCGATTACCCGTTCTACGTCAGCGCCCACGAGGCCGCGCACCAGTGGTGGGGCCACCAGCTGGTGGGCGCCAACACGCGCGGCGCCACCGCGCTGTCCGAGAGCCTGTCCGAATACACCGCGCTGATGGTCATGAAGCGCGCCTATGGCGGCCAGAAGATGCGGCGCTTCCTGCGCTACAATCTGGACGCCTACCTGATGGGCCGCGCCCTCGAGCGCCGCAAGGAACTGCCGCTGGCCCAGAACGAGAACCAGGACTACGTCCACTACCGCAAGGGCAGCCTGGCGCTCTACCTGCTGGCCGACCTGCTGGGCGAAGAGACCGTCAATGGCGCGCTGCGCGGCCTGCTGCAGGAACATGCGTTCAAGGGCGCGCCCTACCCCACCGTGCTGGCGCTGGTCGACGCCCTGCGCGCCGTCACCCCGCTCGACAAGGCCTACCTGATCGACGACCTGTTCGAGCACATCGTGCTGTACGAGAACCGCGCCGACAGTGCGACGGCGCGCCGGCGCCCGGACGGGAAGTACGAGGTGACGATCAAGGCCCATGCGGGCAAGGTCCATGCCGACGAGCTGGGCGGCGAGAAGCCGGCCGCGCTCAAGGATTACATCGAATTCGGCGTCGACGACCGCAACGGCACGCCGCTGCTGCGGGAACGGCGCCTGGTCGAGCGCGCCAACCCGAGCGTGACCCTGGTGGTGGACGGACGCCCGGCACGGGCCGGCATCGACCCGGACAACAAATTGATTGATAGAAAACCAACAGACAATATGGTTCCTGTCGACAACCTTTGAAAGTGAAGTTATTATTTCAAAAATATTTCAGGAAGGAGCATCATGTCGAACCTGGTTGCCGAGATCGCCGAAAAGATCCAGCTGCTGAGCGCAGAGGACAAGCATGCGCTGATCCGCATGATCCTCTCGGACATCGACGGTCCGGACGAGGATGCCGACGAAGCCTGGCGCAACGAAGTGGTGCGCCGCGTGAAGGCGATCCGCAACGGCGAGGCCGCCATCCGCGCCCTGCAGGAATGGCAGGAATAAATCCCGGCGCCACCCGTGGCGCATACTGAAAACCGCGGTTCGTCCGCGGTTTTTTGCTTTTCCGGCCGTCTACAATAAATCCCGATGCAGATGACACGTCGCACAGCCCTGAATGCGTTTGCACTCACCTTCTTGTCTGCATGCCAGACCACCCCGCCGTCCATGAACGAGCCAAAGCCGGTGTCCAGACAGAATGCGGAGCCCGACGCGCTGGGACCGATCGAAGCAGAAGTGATGGCGGCATTCCGGGGCCTGACCGATGCCGCCAAAGCGCTGGATGCGCCCCTTTATTTCGACTATATCGATAGAGAAAAATTCACTGGATTGAGCGCCGACGGGAAAGCCTGGCAGTCGTCGCAGGAACTGGAGAAAATCATCTCAACCGGCTTCGACATGGTTGAACGGATTGTTTCCCTTGAATTTCCTACGGTAAAGGTGACCGTCATTCAGCCGACAACGGCCATCCTGGTGAACGAATTCAGGCAGACTATTCTTCTCAAGGACAAGAGCACGGTTCAGCAGTCTGGCGGCGGCATGCAGGTCTGGAATAAATCCAGCGATAAGTGGAAGTTGGTCGGCATCGGCGCAAGCGATGCCCGCCAGACCGCCAGCGCGGTGTTTTAAGCTACACCGGTCCGGCGCACCGATCATTCACGGCCGCGGTGTGGGCGCCGGCAGCAGCGCGCCAGCCTTGCCCGCATAAGCGCGCAGGGCGGTTTTCATCTCGTCGATCATCTGCAGCGTTTGCGGATCCAGCGCTGCACTACGCTGTTTCATGATCCAGGACTTCTTGTCGTCGACATTGCAATGCAGCGTGGCGTCCGCTTCCTGGTAGCGGCAGATGACCGACGGGCCCCTGTCCTTCCGGTAGCCGGGATTGAAGGGAACAATCGTCAAGGTCGCTCCATCCAGGCCTGACCGGAACGGCACGCCTAGCGTTACGCGCGGCCCGGGCTTGCGCTTGTCCGGCCCGGACGTGATGGTCGACGGCGCGGACGAACCCGCAAGCAGGCCGAAGCCGTCTGCCTGGAGGTAGATCTCGGCCTGTTCGGTCGTTCCGGCAAACAGCGAGTCGGCCGTGCCCCACATACCGGTCAGGTGCGATGGAACGAGGTCGTCCGCCAGCGCCGGCAAGGCGCAGGCCGCGACCAGCGCCAGCAGGACGCGCTTCAAGCCTGCGTCCAGTAGTCGACGACCAGCGAGCGCTCCAGGCAGCTGCCCAGCGTGCCGACGAAGCGCTCGTGCGCCGGATGCACCAGGTAGGCATCGCGCTCGGCGTCGCCGGCAAAGGTCAAGGTGAAGCAGTGGGTGAAGCCATTGTTCAGGCCTTCCGGGCTGACGTTGGTGCCCCACTCGTAGGCGGCGATGCCGGGGATCTCGGCGGGCAGCCTGCCGAAGTCGGCGACGACGGCATTCACCGCGTCAAGGCTGGCGTCGTCACGGAACTTGAACAGCACGACGTGGCGCAGGGATGGCATGGTCTTCCTTTCGTATCGGGTTAGTCCCCGTTCGCCCACGCGAGCGCGGCGACGTAGTCGGGGCTGTCGGAAATCGTGTTGTGGCCGGTTCCGGCGATTACGCGCAGGCTGGCCACGCCTTCGGGAAAGCGCGCCAGCAATGCCTGGGCGCTGCCTGCCGGGATGATCTCGTCCTCGCCTGCCGCGAGCAGCAGGGTCGGCGCCCGCACCCGCGGCGCATACGCCGTCGAATCGTAGAGGTCGCGCAGCAGCAAGCGTACCGGAAAAACGGGAAATCGTCGGGCCGCGAGGCCGGCCAGGCTGTCGAAGGGCGTGACCAGCACCAGCCGGGTGATCGGCCGCTGCGCGGCCACCTGCACCGCCACCCCGGTGCCGAGGCTGCGGCCGACCACCGCGACGTCCTGGTGCGCGCGGGCGACGCGGTCGAACAGGGCCAGCGCATCGGCCACCAGCGCCTGTTCGGAGGGTTGGCCGCTGCTGCCCGTGTAGCCGCGGTAGTGCAGCAGGTAGAGCGCACGGTCGGGATAGGCGCGCGCAAGCAGCGGCAGGCTGGACGTCACGTCCTCGGCGTTCCCGCCCAGGTAGATCAGCGCGCGCGGGCCCGCCAGCGGCCGTTCGGACACCACGACCGACGCGCCGGGCACGTCAAGCAGCGTGGTCTGCGGCGCCGAAAAGGCGGCCGTCGGCGGCGGAAAATAGATCAGCGAGCGCTGCAGGAAGAACAGCGCCAGGCAGGCGGCGGCATAGGCGCCCATGGCCAGCAGGAGGATGACGGAAACGGTCTTCTGCATGCGGCCGGTGCGCGCCGTCTCAGTGCAGCTTCTTGAGCTGGAGCGTGTACTCCTGCTCCTTGCCGTCCGCCGTCCAGCGCTGCTGCGCTTCCAGGGTGCTGTCGTCGACCCGGCGCCAGATGAAGCGGCTGGGCGCGTTCACGGGCTCGAAGGCGGCGCCGGCGCCGTCGATGCTGGACGCCTTCCAGGTGAAGTCGCCCCACTGCGAGATCACCTCGCCGTCCTGCAGGCTGATGGTGGCGCCTTCCGTGTGGCCGGTGAAGGCGCTGTCGGGGAAGCGATGCGACTGGAACACGGCGGGTTCGGGCCGCGTGTATTCTTCGAAGAATTCCTTGCCGTCCGGGGCGACGCCCCTCCAGCGGCCTTCCAGGAACTGCAGCTGCGCGAAATCATCGAGACTGAACATGCCGTTCTCCTTGCAGTGAAGGAGTCCGATCTTACACGCAGACGCCGAAGCGTCCGCGTTTGCAACGTGACAAATGCGGGAATTATTCCGCTTCGGCAGCGTCCAGCACCGCTGCCTCGGCAGCCGCAGCGGGCTTCCTGGCCGCAGGTGCCGGCTGGCGGCCGCGCGCCTGCACCGCGCGTGCCGCCGGGCGCGGGAGGGCCGGCACGGCCGCGCGCGGCTGCGCTTCCTGGGCCAGCTGGAAGGTGTCGACCAGATGGGCCAGGCCGCCCGCCTGCTCGCGCATCGCGGCCGCGGCGGCGGCAGCCTGCTCGACCAGGGCCGCGTTCTGCTGGGTCACCCGGTCCATCTGCACGATCGCGCCGTTCACCTGCTCGATGCCCTCGCGCTGCTCTTCGCTGGCGGCCGCGATCTCGCTGATGATGTCGGACACGCGCTTGACACTCGCCACCACTTCGTCCATGGTGCGGCCGGCCTGGTCGACCAGGCGCGAGCCCGCTTCCACGCGCGACACCGAGTCGCCGATCAGGCCCTTGATTTCCTTGGCCGCCGCGGCCGAGCGCTGCGCCAGGTTGCGCACCTCGCCCGCCACCACCGCGAAGCCGCGGCCCTGTTCGCCCGCACGGGCTGCTTCCACGGCCGCGTTCAGCGCCAGGATGTTGGTCTGGAAGGCGATGCCGTCGATGACGGTGATGATGTCGGCGATCTTGCGCGAGGCCTCGTTGATCGAGCCCATGGTGACCACCACTTCGGCCACCACTTCGCCGCCGCGCGCGGCGGTGTCGGCGGCGCTGGCGGCCAGCTGGTTGGCCTGGCGCGCATTGTCGGCATTCTGCTTCACGGTCGAAGTCAGCTCTTCCATCGAGGACGCGGTTTCTTCCAGCGAGGACGCTTGCTGCTCGGTGCGGTTTGATAGGTCCTGGTTGCCGTCCGAGATCTCGTGCGCGGCGGTGGCGATGGCGCCGGTGCCGGCGCGCACCTTCGACACGATCGATACCAGCGAGGCATTCATGTCCTTCAGCGCGGCCATCAGTTCGCCCGCTTCGTCCCCGGTGCGGACCCGGACCTCGGTGGTGAGGTCGCCGGCGGCCACCTTGCGCGCCACCGTCACCGCACGGCGCAGCGGGATGCTGATGTTACGGCCCAGCTGGTAAGCCATGAACACGGCCAGGATGCCGGCGATCAGGCCGCCGCCGATCAGGGTGCGGCGCATGGCCGACTGCAGCGCGGCGACCTCGGTCACGCCCGCGGCCAGCTCGGCGGCTTCGGCGGCGCGCAGCTGCTCGACCATGGCGCGCATCGCGTCCATGCCGGCCTTGCCCTTGCCCGCCTGTTCGCCGGCCACGATTGCCGCCATGTCGTCGCCGGCGCCGCGGCGCAGCGCGATGGCGGGGTCGATCGCCTGGGCCAGCCAGTCGCGCTGATGCTGGACCAGCTTCTTGAGGCGCGCCTGCTGGGCCTCGTCGCCGGCGGTCAGTTCGAGCGCCTTGTCGACTTGCCGCTGGAAGGCCTGCTTGCCGGTCGTGTAGGGCTGGAGCGAGGCTTCCTGCCCGGTGAGCGCGTAGCCGCGCTGGCCGGTCTCGGTGTTCACCAGCGCCAGCAGGGCCGCGTCGACCGCGGCCACGGTCTCGTGGTTGCGCAGGTTGACCTCGACGGCCTTGCCGAGCGCGGTGAAGTTGCTGTAGGCGATGGCGGTGACGATGGCGGTAATGCCGATCAGGATGCCGTAGCCGAGGTACAGGCGGGTCGCGATTTTCAGGTCGGAGAGCTTCATGGGTTCAGACGGGTCTCGATATCGTTGTAGGTGTTGTGCCTGGGGGCAGGCGACCGAATGATGAAACTTGGTGTTCGATTATTACCGGAACCATCGGTTAATGAAAAGCAAATTCTTTTGGGTGGGGATGGGATTGCGACAGTGGTATGCAAGGTAAATTGAATTCCGTCGCAAACCACTAGCGCAAAAAAAAACGCGAACCCTCAGGTTCGCGTTTTCCACCAACGACCGCAGCGCTTACTTCTTCGCCGCCGTCGCAATTTTCTTGGCCGCCGGCTTGCGCACCGCCGACTTGGCCGGCGCCTTGGCCGCAGCCTTTGCGGCCGGCTTTGCCGGCCCCTTGCGCGCCGCCTTCACCGGCGCCGCTGCGCCATCGGCGCCGTCCGCACCATCGGCAGCACCGTCAGCCGCCTTGCCCTTTGCCCCCGGCTTGGCCTTGCGCTCCTCGAACTCGAAGCTGATCTTGCCGTCCTTGCCGCGCACCAGGAAGGCCTTGAAGGCGCGGCGGGTGCGTTGCGAGACGAAGCCCGGCAGCAGGTCGGTCTTGCCGTCATTGAGCAGCTTGGCCATCTGCTCGGGCAGGATCTCCTGCTGCAGGATGATGCGGCCGCTGCGGAAATCGCACCCCTTCGGTTTGGCGACCGTCTTCTCGCACACGTAGGCCAGGCCCATCTCGTAGACGTTGCCAGCGCACTTCGGGCAGGGGCCGAGCGCGGTCTGGCCGGTGAAGTCGACGCCCTCGCCGTCCTCGCCCTCGTCCTGGTCCTGGCCGAAATCGAATTCGAGCTTGAAGTTCTGGATGTCCTCGTCGCGCACGATGCGCAGGATCGCCGCGAACGGACGGCCCATCTTCGAGCGGAAGCCCTGCAGCGGACCGATGGTGCGGTTCTTCAGGAGCTCTTCGACCTCTTCGATTTCGAACTGGCGGCTGCCCGGCGTCTTCGACATCGAGAAGTCGCACTTGGTACAGGCGAAGCGGCGGTAGTTTTCCTTGACCACGCCGGCGCAGTTCGGGCACGGCGTCGAGAGGGTCGCGTACTCGCCCGGAATCGTCTCGTTGTCGTATTCCTTGGCGCGCTTGACGATGATCTGGGTCATCTGGGCGATCTCGCGCATGAATTCCTCGCGCGAGATCTTCCCTTTTTCCATCTGCGAGAGCTTGAACTCCCATTCGCCGGTCAGCTCGGGCGCCGTCAGTTCGTTCACGCCCAGGCCGCGCAGCAGGGTCATCAGCTGCGACGCCTTGGCGGTCGGGATCAGCTCGCGCCCTTCGCGCACCAGGTATTTTTCGGTCAAGAGGCCTTCGATGATGGCCGCGCGCGTGGCCGGCGTGCCCAGGCCCTTGCCGGCCATGGCGTCGCGCAGCTCGTCGGAGTCGACCAGCTTGCCCGCGCCTTCCATCGCCGACAGCAGCGTCGCTTCGGTATAGCGTGCGGGCGGTTTCGTCACCAGGCCGTTCGGCGTGACCTTGTCGGCCAGGACCTTCTCGCCCTTCTGCACCGGCACCAGGTTGGCGCCGTCCTTGTCGTCGGTCTGCGACTCCTTGCCGTACACCGCCAGCCAGCCGGGGTTGGTCATGACCTTGCCCTCGGTCTTGAACTGGTGGCCCGAGACTTCGGTGAAGCGGGTCGTGACCAGGAACTCGGCCGGCGGGAAGAACACCGCCAGGAAACGGCGCGTCACCAGGTCATACAGCTTTTGTTCCGGCTCGCTCAGGTTCTTCGGGATGACACCGGTCGGGATGATCGCGAAGTGGTCCGAGATCTTGGTGTTATCAAAAATGCGCTTGTTCGGCTTGACCCAGCCGTTCTTCAGCACCTGCTTCGAGAACTGCTGGTAGTTGTTGGTCTCGTTCAGCGACTCCAGCGTGTTCTTGACGGTCGCGATGTAGTCTTCCGGCAGGTGGCGCGAATCGGTACGCGGATAGGTCAGCACCTTGTGCTTCTCGTACAGTGCCTGAGCCAGGCCGAGCGTGTTCTTGGCCGAGAAGCCAAAGCGGCCGTTGGCCTCGCGCTGCAGGGAGGTCAGGTCGAACAGGGCCGGCGCCATCGAGGTGGTCGGCTTGGACTCTTCCGTGACCACGCCCTGCTTGCCGCGGCAGGCCGCGACGATGGAGTCGGCGGCAGCCTTGCTCCACAGGCGCTCGGCGCGCTTTTCGGGATCGTTCTCGTCCTTCTTGAAATTCTGGTCGAGCCAGCGTCCTTCGTAGACGCCGGCGGCGCACACGAACTCGGCGCGCACTTCCCAGTAGTCGCGCGGGACGAACTTCTTGATCTTCTCTTCGCGCTCGACCACGATCGACAGGGTCGGGGTCTGCACCCGGCCCACGGTGGTCAGGTAGAACCCGCCCTCCTTCGAGTTGAAGGCGGTCATGGCGCGGGTGCCGTTGATGCCGATCAGCCAGTCCGCTTCCGAGCGGCAGCGCGCGGCATCGGCCAGCGGCAGCATCTCTTCGTCGCTGCGCAGGTGGGCGAAGCCTTCGCGGATCGCGCCCGGCGTCATCGACTGCAGCCACAGGCGCTTGACCGGTTGCTTGGCCTTGGCGGCCTGCGCGATCAGGCGGAAGATGAGTTCACCTTCGCGTCCCGCGTCGCATGCGTTGATCAGGGTGGTGACGTCCTTGCGCTTGATGAGCTTATTCAGCACCTTGAGGCGCGATTCGGTCTTGGCGATCGGGTTCAGCGCGAAGTACGGCGGAATCACCGGCAGGTGCGCAAAGCTCCATTTGCCGCGCTTGACGTCGTACTCCTCGGGCACCGTGATCTCGAGCAGGTGGCCGACGGCGGACGACAGGATGTATTGGTCCGATTCGAAGTACTCATCGTGCTTGGTGAAGCCGCCCAGCGTCTTCGCGATGTCGTTCGCGACCGACGGCTTCTCGGCGATGATGAGGGATTTGGTCATAGTGTTTCTCGGGTGCTCTATATATAAGTGGCTTTTGCCCGCGCATCATACATGCTTGCGGGCTCGACGGTCTTGGAAAGCCGTAGTGTCTGAAGAGTAACAGTCTGGATTGAGCGGCCAATGATAAGCGCGATGACAGCCGCACCGCAAGTGTGCACATCTTCACCATCCTTACCGCTTGGCGCTCAAGGCCATGCTCGGGCATGCCAGATAAATAAGACTTCCCAAATTATATAAGCGCTTATATGATTAAGCTGCCATCCGGCGAACGCTACCAAGGAGCGCATATGGAGATGTCGGCTTCCCCTTCCACCCGGGCCCCGGACGCTGCCGAACCGACCCGCTTCACCCTCGTCCGCATCCTGCTGGCGCTGCTTGCCGTGTGCATCCCGGTGGCCCTGGTGCTGGTCCTGTCCAACCAGATCGCGGACAAGACCCTGCGCGTCTACTGGCCACCCCTGCTGGCCGCGCTGGCCGGTTACGGCGGCTATGCCTTCTACCTGCGCCGCATCGAAGCGCGCGCGCCGGCCGAGCTGGGCGGCCCTGCCGGCCTGCGCGAGCTGGGCGCCGGCCTGGCCGTGGGCGCGGCGATGTTCCTGGCGGCGCTGGGCTTGCTGGCCGCCGGCGGCAGCTACCGGATCACCGGCGCCGCGAGCGCCGCGGTCCTCCTGAGCTCCGGCGCCGAGATGGTCTTCGTCGCCCTGGTCGAGGAAATCCTGTTCCGCGGGGTGCTGTACCGCTTGCCCGAGCGCGCGCTCGGCACCCGCATCGCGCTGGTGGTCTCGAGCGCGATCTTCGCCCTGGCCCACCTGCCCAACGCTGGCGTGACCCTGCTTGCGGTGCTGAACACGGCGCTGGCCGGCCTGCTGTTCGCGGCGGCCTACCTCGCCACGCGCCGCCTGTGGCTGCCCATCGGCGCGCACTTCGCCTGGAACTTCCTGTCCGACGGCGTGTTCGCGCTGCCCACCTCGGGCCACCCGGCGCGCGGCATGCTGCAGGGCCAGCTGAGCGGCCCCGAATGGCTGACCGGCGGGGCCTATGGCCTGGAAGCTTCGGTCCTCACCATGCTGGTGATGGGCGTCGCCGCCGTCCTGCTGCTGCGCCGGGCGCAGCGCGCCGGCCACTTCCTGGCCAAGCCATGAAGCAGGGACTCGGCACCCAGTTGCGCCACCTGATCGAGCTGCTCGACGGCGCCGTCGAAGCCGCCTACCTGGAAGCGGGCCTGGACTACCGCCCGCGCTACACACCCGTGATGCGGGCCCTGGCGGCCGCCGACGCCCTCACCATCGGCGAGATCGCCGCGCAGGCCGGCATCACCCAGCCGGCGGCGACGCAGACCGTCGCGGTGATGGTGAAGCAAGGCCTGCTCGTCACCTCGGCGGGCGCGCCGGACGCGCGTCGGAAGATGGTGCGGCTGAACGCAGCCGGGCGTGCGATGCTGCCGCGGCTGCAGCAGTGCTGGCAGGCGACCTCGCTCGCGGCGGCCAGCCTGGATGCACAGCTGCCGCATCCGCTGTCCGCGACGCTGGCCGATGCGATCGAGGCCTTGAAGGCGGAATCGTTCGGTGACCGGATCCGCGCGGCCCGCGCCGGACTGGCCGACGAAAGCGCGCAGGCGTGAGTTTGCGTGAATTTCGCGCGCTCCCCGACCTGCTAGAGTGGGCCGATCGTCCACCCTGCCTGGCGACGGGCCCATACCTATGCTCCAGTCCTTTATCGCCAGGCTCTGCCTCGCCCTGGCCTTCCTCGCCGCCCTGCCCGCTGCGGCCACCGAGCCGCTGAAAGACCAGATCGTCGTCGGCGCCCTCAAGGGACATATCTTTCCGACCGACTGCTGCTGGGTGCCCCTGCCGCCTTCCGAGAAACTGCGCGCCATGAAGCGCGCCGAGTTCCCGGGCTGCACGGCCATCGGCGGGCCGGTCGGCATGTTCGAACTGCGCGAGCGCAAGCTCTGGCTCACGGGGCTGTTCAAGTGCAGCGGCGCCCTCGACCACCGCGAGGTTTTTCCGGAGCTCGCCAGTCCGGCCTTCGCCAACTGGTTGTCGGGCAGCTTCACGCTGGCGCTCGGCCCCTGCGGCTATGACCCGCGCCTGAACGGCAGCGCCTATGCGCGCAAGCAGCGCATCACCGTCGAACAGGGCGTGGTGACGTCCGTGACCGAACTGGAGAACGACGCCGCCATGTGCCAGACACAGGCATCCGAGACAGGATCATGAGCGGCCCACAGGTGTGACAATTCCAGAGAATTCGGGGCGCTGCGGCCCGGTAGACTAGGGCCCCTTTGCACCGTCCTGCGCGCTCCATGAAACACCTGCTGCTTGTCCTGCTCTTCTGCGCCGTCCTGCCGGCGCAGGCCAACGACGAATTCACCTTCTCCAACCCGCCCGGACGCCGTGCCGTCGGCCTCAAGCTCGTGCAGCAATACGACTACACGCGCCAGTACCGCACGCGCGTGGACATGCATACCGGCGCGCCGATTTCCGGCGAACGCGCGCGGCCCATGCAGGCGCTGGTCTGGTATCCCGCAGCACGTGGCGGTCAACCAGCGGGCAAGCCGGTGACCTATCGCGACTACCTCGAGACGATCCCGACCCAGGACGACTTCACGCTCGGCCCGGCCGAAGTACGGCGCCTGACCGACGCACGCATCGAAAGCTATGCCGGCACGCGCCGCGCGGCACTGCTGCGCGACATCGCCAGGCCGATGCTGGCAGTGCGCGACGCCCGCCCGGAGAACGGCAAGTTCCCGGTCGTGATCTATGCGCCGAGCTTCTCCGCCCACGCCATGGAGAACAGCGACTTGTGCGAACTGCTGGCCAGCCATGGCTACATCGTGCTCGCCAGTGCCTCGATGGGCGCACATACCCGTTCGATGGGCTCGGACCTGGAAGGCCTCGAGACCCAGGCCGCCGACATCGCCTGGCTGATCGGCCACGCGCGCACCCTGCCAGGGGCGGATACCGAGCGGGTCGCGGTGGTCGGCTTCAGCTGGGGTGGACTGGCCAACGTGCTGGCGGCGGCAAAAGACGACCGCATCAAGGCCATCGTCAGCCTGGACGGCTCGGTGCGCGGCACGCGCGAATTCGTCGACGGCGGCAAGGACGCGGCGAAGTACGTGACGCCGGCGCGGCTGGCAATCCCGATGCTGTTCGTGGGACGGCGCCCTCCCACCATCGAGGAACTGAACCGCGCCGAAGTCGATACCCGTTATTCGTTCCTGAACGAGTTGAAGTATTCGAACCTGACGATTGTGACCATGCTGCCGATGAAGCACATGGACTTCTCGTCGTATAGCGTGCGCGTGGGAGGCGAAGACAGTTTCGGCGACTACGCGCGCGCCGAGGTCGCGCTCGCGCACAGCTGGGCCATGCGGTATACGCTGCGCTTCCTCGATGCCGCCATCAAGCGCGAGGCCGCCGCCCTCGCCTTCCTGGACAACACGCCGGCCGCGAACGGCGCGCCGCCGCACATGATCCTGGTCGATGCGCGCCGCAACGGCGGCAACACGCCGCCGACACTGGAGCACTTCGTGGCGCGCCTGGGCAGCGAAGGGTTTGACCGGGCCATCCCGCTGTACCGGCAGTTCGCCGCGCAAGGCGCGACCTTCACGCTGGGACCGAACGACATCCATGGCTGGGGCTCCGAACTGGAAAGCCTGGAGCGCTACGCGCAGGCGCGCGAGATCTTCCGCCTCGGCGCCGAGCTGCATCCGCACGACGTGTTCATGTTCGATGGACTGGCCCGGATGCAGGCGAAGTCCGGACAGACCCCGGACGCGGTGCGCAGTTACCAGCGCGTGCTCGAGCTCGATCCCCGGCATGCCGCCGCGGCGGCCTTCGTGAAGGCGCAGGCCGGCGCCCGTCCTTGACGCGCGCGCGATTCGCGCGTGCGAAGCGCAGAAACAAGCGCAGAAATGCAAACGGGGCCTTGCGGCCCCGTCGATGTGTCGGTGTGTCGTGCGCTCAGTGCAGCATGCGCGGTTCCTGGTCGTCTTCGTCGCCGAACAGGTCGTCGAACATGAGCGCATCGGGCTCCTTGCCCTGGCTCCACAACACCATCAGCACGATGATCTTGAGCTTGCCCAGCGCGACCGGCGACTCGTCGCAGGCCAGCGCGCGTTCGATGACGATCTCGCGCTGCACGGGGCTGAGCACCTTGGCGCTCTCGAGAAACTGGATGAAGCCGATGGCGGCGCTGCCCAGTTCGATGTACTCCTCGTCCACGTAGTAGCGGATGCCGGTGCATGCATCGATTGCGTCGGAAACTGCCGCTTCGGTCAGCCCGGACAGCCAGTCCAGCGCTTCGGAAATCTCGATGTCATCGAAACCGACGGCGGACAGCTTGCGTGCCAGGGCCGCCGGCTCGGGGCAGGCGTCAGGACGATAGTACGTCTCGTAGAGGTAGACCAGGATGTCGAACATAGTGACGCTACTGTAGCAGTTAAGGTCGCAGCGGTACAAGTGCAGCACGCGCCAGTACGTGCCGCGCGTAAAAAACGTTGTATCGTGGCCTTATCCGTTCAATCAGTTTCGTCGAGATTTAACAATAAACAGGCCAATCATTTCACAAAATTATCTCAAGAAGCATACTGTTTTTCGCATGCCTCCTTGCGTGCCTATCGCGCTAGCATAAACCTACCTGGCGCCCTCAGCGGCGCGCACCACGCGCTGCACGCGGCCATCGGGCAAGCGTTCGAGCATGCCCGCCAACTCGAGCGCCAGCAGTTCGCCCGCGAGCCAGCCGGCATCGGCATCGAGGCAGGCGAGCAGGCGGTCCGGCTCCATCGGCTCGTGACCGAGCGCCGCGAGCAAGGCGCCGTCGCCCGCTGCGGCGACAAGCGCAGGCGTGCGCACCAGCGGCGACACCTGCAGCGCGGCCAGCACGTCGTCCACCGCCTCGACCAGCTGCGCGCCTTCGCGTATCAACTGGTGGCAGCCCTTGGCCAGCGCGGAGTGAATCGAACCCGGCAGGGCGAAGACTTCGCGCCCCTGCTCGGCCGCCATCTGCGCCGTGATCAGGGAACCCGATTGCGCCGCCGCTTCGACCACCAGCACGCCCGCGGCCATGCCGCTGATGATGCGATTGCGGCGCGGGAAGTTGCTGGCGACGGGAGGCGTGCCGAGCGCATACTCGCTGACGATGCAGCCTTCGACGGCGATGCGGTGCGCGAGCGCGCGGTTGCGTGCAGGGTAGACGCGGTCGGCTCCGGTGCCGATCACGGCGATGGTGGCACCAGGGCCGCGCAAGGCGCCTTCGTGGGCCGCGGTATCGATGCCGAGCGCCATGCCCGACACCACGCACAGGCCCGCGCGCGACAGAGCTTGCGCAAAGTTTTCCGCATTCGCCCTGCCCTGCGTGCTGGCATTGCGGCTGCCGACCACGGCGATCATCGGCGCCCCAAGCAGGCTGCGTCGTCCCTGCAGGTACAGCAGCAACGGCGGATCGGGAATGTGGCGTAGCGCGGCGGGATAATCGGGATCGTGCAGGGTGAGGAGATGACGCTGCGGCGCGGCCAGCCAGGCCAGCGTGCGCTCGACCTGCTGCGCGAGCTCTGCAGAAACCGGGGCGCACAGCGCCGCGGCGGTAGCAAGCGGCACCTGCGCGGCGAGGGCCGCATGGCTTGCTGCGAAGATGGCGGCGGGCGAGCCGAAGACGTCGAGCAGCAGCTTGCCCGTGCGGCACCCCACCCCTGCGGCCTGTTCCAGTCGGATCCAGTCGGCGATGGCGCGGCGGTCTGGGGAACTGGCGGTGTGGGGGGCCGTGTCCTGCACGGTATAAATTACTCCGGTGAGTGCGCCACGTCGCCGACTTCGACCGGCGCCGTCACTTGCATGATCAGGCCGTAGGATACGTTCTTGAACACGCGGAAAATAAACAGGCTGCCGTACTCTTCGTTCGGCAAGCGAATCGCTTCTCTTCCGATGCCGAACAGGCCCTTGCGCGCCGGGTCCGGCACCGTCTTCCCGAGATGATAGAGCTGCAGCACCGAGCCGACATCGAGTCCGTCAACAGAACCCCGATTGACAGTCACGACCTGGCTCTGGCCGGCATGCGTGACGCCGGAATAAATCGACATCACGCGCGCATCGACCGGCTGGGCCGGCGCATGCGGCACGTAGTTGCGTACCGGTGCGGGCGGCATCGGCACCAGCAGGTCGCCCACGCCCATTTCCTGGCGCGTCTCGGTGACGCGGAAGCTGTGCGCATCGACGCCCGGTCCCGCTTCGCGGTCGAGGGTGACGCTGCCGAGATAGGTCGCTTCGTGCGCCAGCACCTTGCGGGTCTGCGGATCCCTGAGCGGACCGCCGGGCCGGAAGACCTGGAAGGTTTTTCCTCCCTGCAGTTCTCCTTTCACATAGACGCGGTCGCCGGTGCCGAGATAGACCCGGCCTTCCTGCGAGGCGACGATGCGCGGCGCGCCGGCCAGTTCATTGGCTTCGACCACGAGCGGCTGGGTCAGGTAGGGTTCGATCTGGCCCGCCGGGATCGACTGTACCGCGTCGCGCGCCAGCCCTTCGCTGCGCAGTTGCGGCGACAGTCTGGTGAGCGGCGGCTCGCCCCGGCCGTCGCCATCGGGACGGGTCAGGGACAGGCGTCCGCGGGCGCGGTCGAAGTAGATGATCTGGCCGGGATAGATCCAGTGCGGGTTGCGGATCTCGTCGCGGTTCATGCCCCACACTTGCGGCCAGCACCACGGGTTCTGCAGGAAGGTGCCGGAGATGTCCCATAGCGTGTCGCCCTTGACCACGACGTGCTGGTCGGGCGCGTTCGGGCGGAAGGCGCAGCTCGGGGCTGCCTGGACCGTGCTTGCCGCGGCACACGCAACGAGCACCACGGCAGCAGCGCGGGTCACGACTGTGCTAAAATTTTTCATTGCATACGTCCGTCATTGCGTCCGCTGTTGCGTACTTGGATTGCGGCTTTGACACCGGAAGGCTGGCAGCGCATGTCGTTGTGCTGATGGTTCTGCTGGACGAGACAGCACGATGGCCTGCCCGATCAACAAAAGGTTGCCGTACTGAATCAAATTCTGCACACAAATCCCTGAACTAGCAAGACAAACCGCGTCCTGCCGGAGCGGTGATGTGTTGCATTTCCGTACGCTCGTATCTGCATTGCCAGACCTCTTATTGAACTGATATTCCTCTTGATTTTTCGACCATGGCCCTACTGAAGATCCTCCGTTACCCTGATCCACGCCTGCATAAGGTCGCCAAGCCGGTCACGGAATTCGGCACCGAGCGCCTGCGCCAGCTGGTCAAGGACATGGCCGAGACCATGTACGACGCGCCGGGCGTGGGCCTGGCCGCGACCCAGGTGGACGTGCACGAGCGCGTGCTCGTCATCGACGTCAGCGAAACCACCGACCAGCTGATGGTCTTCATCAACCCGGAAATCACCTGGGCCAGCGACGAGAAGCAGGTCTACGACGAAGGCTGCCTGTCGGTGCCCGGCATCTACGACGGCGTGGAGCGTCCGGCGCGCGTCAAGTGCAAGGCTTTCGACGTCGAAGGCAAGGAATTCGAAGTCGAGGCCGACGGCCTGCTGGCCGTGTGCATCCAGCACGAGATGGACCACCTGATGGGCAAGGTCTTCGTCGAATACCTGTCGCCGCTCAAGCGCAACCGCATCAAGGCCAAGCTGCAGAAGGAAGAGCGCGGCCTGGAGCGCGACGCCCAGCGCGCCGGCGCCCGCCGCTGATGAAGGTCGTCTTTGCCGGCACGCCGGAATTTGCCGCGGTGGCCCTGCGTGCCCTGCACGAGGCCGGTTTCGCCATTCCGCTGGTGCTGACCCAGCCCGACCGCCCGGCCGGGCGCGGCATGCAGCTGCAGGCCTCGGCAGTGAAGCAGTATGCGCTGGCGCACGGCATGGACGTGGCGCAGCCGCTGTCGCTGCGCATGGATGCGAAGGACCCGCAGCGCGCCGAAGAAGCCCGCCTTGCTCACGAACGCCTGCTGGCGCTCGATTACGATGTGATGGTGGTGGCGGCCTACGGCCTGATCCTGCCGCGCAGCACGCTCGACCTCAAACCCTGCATCAACATCCACGGTTCCCTGCTGCCGCGCTGGCGCGGCGCGGCGCCGATCCACCGCGCGATCGAAGCCGGCGACCGTGACACCGGCGTGACCATCATGGGCATGGAAGAAGGCCTCGATACCGGGCCGATGATGCTGATCGAACGTGTCGCCATCGAAGACAGCGACACCACCGGCAGCCTGCACGACAAACTGGCCGCTCTGGGCGGACGCATGATCGTCGAGGCGCTGCGCAAACTGGCGGCGGGCCAGCTGGAAGCGGTGCCGCAGCCGGAAGAAGGCGTGACCTACGCGGCCAAGATCAGCAAGGAAGAAGCCAAACTCGATTTCACCCTGCCCGCCGAGCTGCTGTGGCGCCGGGTGCGCGCCTTCAATCCCTTCCCGGGCGCGCAGGGAGTGGTCGACGGCGTGACCGTCAAGCTGTGGAATGCGGAACTGGTCGAGGGCAGCGGCGCCGCGGGCCAGGTGCTGGCGGCGGATGCGCAAGGCATCGTGGTCGCCTGCGGGTCGGGGGCGCTGCGCATGACCGAACTGCAAAAGCCGGGCGGCAAGCGCCTGGTGGCGGGTGAGTTTCTCAAGAGCTTTCCGCTGGCCGGAAAAATCTTTATGTAGGGTGGTCGGCTCTGCCGACCGCGCGTTCAGCCGGCAATGGAATAGCCGCGCAGGCAGCAGCACCGTGATGCGAACGCGCGGTCGGCGAAGCCGACCACCCTACGGTAAACCTAAGCCACAAACAAAAATCGGGGCATCCGCCCCGACATATCACTTGCCCTGCGCCCCAGCTGCGCGCTGGGCTTCCATGTACTCACGCAGTACCTGGTTGATACGGGTCTGGTAACCCGGACCTGCCGACTTGAACCATTCCAGCATGTCCACGTCCAGGCGGATCGTCACGATCTGCTTCACGCCGTTGTTCAGTTGCGGCTTCACGGCGACAGCCGGTTCTTCGATGCGGTTCACCGGTTGGTCCCAATCCGGTTCATATTCTTTGTTCATGCAATCATCCCGTTAAAAGCGTCGCCAACACTGTGGCGACGGAGTAATTGTCGTCCGTGTATGTAACGTAAAGATTGCGGATGTGTTGGGTTTTGTAACGTCATGTAACAGTTCGGTGAATCCATACATTAAGATACATACACAAAAGCGGATTTTTTCCCCGGGCTGAGCGTCTCATCCTCATGACGTATAATCGTAGACCGCCCAACAGTAACGGCCTGTCAAGCCGGTATTCAGAAAGAGCTCACATGAACGCCCCACTCCGCACCCTCTCCCCGATCGATTCCCAGCTGCGCGACATCCTGGCGCGCCGCATCATGATCCTGGATGGCGCGATGGGCACCATCATCCAGCAGTACAAGCTCGACGAAGCGGCCTACCGCGGCGAGCGCTTCGCGGATTTCGCGGCGCCCGAAGGCGCAGCCCAGCGCGAGCTGTTCGTGAAGGGTAACAACGAGCTGCTCACCCTCACCCAGCCGCAGGTGATCCAGGAAATCCACGAGCGCTACCTGGCCGCCGGCGCCGACCTGATCGAGACGAATACCTTCGGCGCGACGGGCGTCGCGCAGGAGGATTACCACATGGCGCATCTCGCCTACGAGATGAACGTGCAGGCCGCGAAGCTGGCACGTGCCGCCTGCGCCAAATACTCCACGCCGGACAAGCCGCGCTTCGTTGCCGGCGCCCTCGGTCCGACCCCGAAGACCGCGTCGATCTCGCCCGACGTGAACGACCCGGCCGCGCGCAACATCACCTTCGACCAGCTGGTGGCCTCCTACCACGAACAGGTGCGCGGCCTGGTCGACGGCGGCGCCGACCTGCTGCTGGTCGAGACCATCTTCGACACCCTGAACTGCAAGGCCGCGCTGTTCGCGATCGACCTGTATTTCGAAGAACACCCCGAAACCCCGCGCCTGCCGATCATGATCTCGGGCACCGTCACCGACGCCTCGGGCCGCATCCTCTCGGGCCAGACCGTGGCCGCCTTCTGGAACTCGGTGCGTCACGCCCGTCCAATCACGATTGGCCTGAACTGCGCGCTCGGAGCCGCCCTGATGCGCCCGTATGCGGAAGAGCTCTCGCAGATCGCCGACACGTTCGTGTGCATCTACCCGAACGCCGGCCTGCCCAACCCGATGAGCGACACCGGCTTCGACGAACTCCCGAGCGACACCTCGTCCCTGCTGGCCGAATTCGCCGACGCCGGCTTCGTCAACATCGCCGGCGGCTGCTGCGGCACCACGCCCGACCACATCGCGGCGATTGCGAAGATGTTGGAAAGCCGCGCGCCGCGCCAGGTTCCCGAAGTCCCGGTCGCGATGCGCCTGTCGGGCCTGGAGCCTTTCACCGTCGACGACAGCTCGCTCTTCGTCAACGTCGGCGAACGCACCAACGTCACCGGTTCCAAGGCCTTCGCGCGCATGATCCTGAACGAGCAGTTCGACGAGGCGCTGTCGGTGGCGCGCCAGCAGGTCGAGAACGGCGCCCAGGTCATCGACATCAACATGGACGAGGCGATGCTCGACTCGCAGGCCGCGATGACGCGCTTCCTGAACCTGATCGCTTCCGAGCCGGACATCTCGCGCGTGCCGATCATGATCGACTCCTCAAAGTGGTCGGTGATCGAGGCCGGCCTCAAGTGCGTGCAAGGCAAGGCCATCGTCAACTCGATCTCGATGAAGGAAGGCGAAGAAGAATTCATCCGCCAGGCCAAGCTATGCCGCCGCTACGGCGCCGCCGTCATCGTGATGGCGTTTGATGAACAGGGCCAGGCCGACACCTTCGCGCGCAAGACCGAGATCTGCGGCCGCGCCTACAAGGTGCTGGTCGAGCAGGTGGGCTTCCCGCCGGAAGACATCATTTTTGACCCGAACATCTTCGCGATCGCCACCGGCATCGAGGAGCACAACAACTACGCCGTCGACTTCATCGAAGCCACCGCCTGGATCCGCCAGAACCTGCCCCACGCGAAGGTCTCGGGCGGCGTGTCGAACGTCTCGTTCAGCTTCCGCGGCAACGACCCGGCGCGCGAGGCGATCCACACCGTCTTCCTGTACCACGCGATCAAGGCCGGCATGACCATGGGGATCGTCAACGCCGGCATGATCGGCGTCTACGACGACCTCTCGCCGGAACTGCGCGAGCGCGTCGAAGACGTGGTGCTGAACCGCCGTCCGGACGCCACCGAGCGCATGATCGAATTCGCCGGCACCCTGAAGGCCGGCGGCGGCAAGCAGGAACAGAACCTCGAATGGCGTAACGCGCCGGTCGAGAAGCGCCTGGCGCACGCGCTGGTGCACGGCATCACCCAGTGGATCGTCGAGGACACCGAAGAGATGCGCCAGCAAGTGCTGGCGGCAAACGGCCGTCCGATCCACGTGATCGAAGGCCCGCTGATGGACGGCATGAACATCGTCGGCGACCTGTTCGGACAGGGCAAGATGTTCCTGCCCCAGGTGGTGAAGTCCGCCCGCGTCATGAAGCAGGCGGTGGCCCACCTGGTGCCCTTCATCGAAGAAGAAAAGGCGGAAGAAGAGCGCCGCACCGGCATCGTCGCCAAGCCGAAGGGCAAGATGGTGATCGCCACCGTCAAGGGCGACGTGCACGACATCGGCAAGAACATCGTCTCGGTGGTCCTGCAGTGTAATAACTTCGAGATCGTGAACATGGGCGTGATGGTCCCGTGCTCGGACATCCTGGCCAAGGCCAAGGAAGAGAAGGCCGACATCGTCGGCCTGTCCGGCCTGATCACGCCCTCGCTGGAAGAGATGGCCCACGTGGCGCGCGAGATGCAGCGCGACCCTTACTTCCGCGAGAAGAAAATCCCCCTGCTGATCGGCGGCGCCACCACCAGCCGCGCCCACACGGCCGTCAAGATCGCGCCCCACTACGAAGGCCCGGTAGTCTACGTGCCGGACGCCTCGCGTTCGGTGTCGGTGGGCCAGTCGCTGCTGACCGACGAGACGCGCGACGCCTACATCATCGAGCTGGCCCAGGACTACGAGCGCATCCGCGTGCAGCATGCGAACAAGAAGGCGCTGCCGATGCTCGGCATCGAGCAGGCGCGCGCCAACAAGGCCAAGCTCGATTACGCGCCGGTGCGGCCGAAATTCATCGGCCGCCGCGAGTTCAGGAACGTCGACCTGGCCACCCTGGCGCGCTACATCGACTGGGGTCCGTTCTTCCAGACCTGGGACCTGGCCGGCCCCTACCCTGCCATCCTCAGCGACGAGGTGGTGGGCGAAGCGGCCTCCAAGGTGTTCGAAGAGGGCCAGGCGATGCTCAAGAAGATCATCGAAGGCCGCTGGCTGAGCGCCAATGGCGCCATCGCCCTGCTGCCGGCGAACGCCGTGAACGAGGACGACATCGAGATCTATACGGACGAGTCGCGCGAGCAGGTCGCCTTTACCTGGTACGGCCTGCGCCAGCAGGGCGTCAAGCCGGTGGTCGACGGCGAGCAGCGCCCGAACCAGTGCCTGGCCGACTTCGTCGCGCCGAAGGAATCGGGTATTGCCGACTACATCGGCCTGTTCGCGGTGACCGCGGGCCTGGGTATCGAGAAGCACGAGCAGCGCTTCGAAGCGGCCCACGACGACTATTCCTCGATCATGCTCAAGGCCCTGGCCGACCGCCTGGCCGAAGCGTTTGCCGAATACCTGCACGAGCGCGTGCGCACCGACCTGTGGGGCTACGCAAGCAACGAGGACCTGTCGAACGAAGCCCTGATCGCCGAACAATACCAGGGCATCCGTCCGGCGCCGGGCTACCCGGCCTGCCCGGAACACACGGTAAAGGCCGAGCTGTTCTCTACCTTGCAGGCGAACGAGATCGGCATGGAGCTGACCGAGTCCTACGCCATGTATCCGGGCGCGGCCGTGTCGGGCTTCTATTTTGCCCATCCGGACTCGAAGTATTTCGTGGTCGGCAAGATCGGCGAAGACCAGCTCGAGGACATGGCGCGCCGCCGTGGCATGGACAAGGCCGAGCTCGAGCGTCACCTGGCGCCGAACCTGTCGTAATCCGCGCGGCCGCGCCGTCCTGCGGGACGGCGCACCAAACTTTAGCGTAGCCGGCTGGTCTAAAGCAGTGCATCGTCACCTGCTCGAGAAGGAGGTCATCATGGCTATGCATCTGTCCTCGAAGCGCTGGCAGGACCAGCTCATGGTCCTGATCGGCGTACTGCTCTTCATCTCGCCCTGGGTGCTCTTCTATCCGCCCGGTTCGCCCCCGGCCGTCAACGCCTGGATCACCGGCGCCATCATCGCCGTGCTGGCGGCTTTCGACCTGGTCAAGACCTATGTCTGGGCGGTGCTGCTCAACATCATCGTGGGAATCTGGGCGGCGATCTCGCCCTGGCTGGTCGGGGTCATGCGCGATCCGGCCATGACCTGGAGCCTCGTCATCGCGGGCATCGCGACCATCGTGCTGGGGGTGTGGGAGCTGCGCAGCGATCCGGAACTGCACCAGCAATGGACGCGTTCCGGTGCGATGTAGGGTGGGCGGCAGCTCTTAGATGGCGTAACGAACGACCTTGTCGCTCCACTCGAAGGCCGACACCTCGAGCTCGGCAAGGTCATCGCCGTCCATCGATAATTCGTGCAGGGCCGGCAGCACCTCGTCCTGCGCGTCTTCCATGCGCTCGATCGATTCGGCCAGGCGCAGCAGCTCGCCGAAGAAGCCGCGCCGTACCAGCAGCGCGTGGCGCACTTCGTCGATCACGGGAATCTGTTCCACGATGTCCTGCATCGGGATGCAGAACAGCGTGTCCATCAGCGACATCATGCCCACCGTGAAGGCGATGTCGGCCACGTTGCGGTGGCCCGGACGCAGGCGCTGCGCCAGCAGCTCCATCAGGCGCGCGCGGGTGGTGGCCAGCATCAGGAGCGGGCTCAGGTTGTGGCCGCGCACACCCGGCTCGGCGTACAGCAGGATCTGCAGCCAGCGCTGCAGCTGGCGACGACCCAGCAGCATGATGGCCTGGCTAACCGACTCGATGCGGCGGCCGCCCCCGGCCGCCGGGGTGTTCACCAGGCGCAGCAGGTTCAGGCCGAGCGTCACGTCCTTCTTCACGGCGCGCTCGATCTCGGCATTGTCGGCATCCGAGGTCACCAGGTTCATCAGGTCCATCACCGCCAGCTGCGAGGGCGACAGCTTGCGCCCCGCGATCACGGTCGGCTTGGCGAAATAATAGCCCTGGAAGTAATCGAAGCCGATGTCCAGGCAGGTGCGGTATTCGTTGTGGGTCTCGACCTTCTCGGCCACCAGGCGCTTGCCGGTGCCGCGCAGGCGCGGCGCCAGCGACAGCAGGGTCACCACCGGCAGCTCGCGCAGGTCCATCTTGACGTAGTCGATCACCGGCAGCAGCTTGGCCAGGCTGGCGCCGTGGGCCGAGGCTTCGGCCGCAAAGCGAAACCCGTGCGTCGACAGTTCCGTCATGCGCCGGATCACCGCCTCGTTCGGCTCCACCGAACGCACGATCTCGAGCACGGTGCGCTCGCGCGGCAGGAAGGCGAACATGTCGCTCATGAGGACGTCGGTATCGACGTTCAGGAAGGCGGTGGCGTCGCCGATCGCGCGCGGCAGGCCCAGCTGCGAGGCATGGTGGATCACGCTGGCGCTGGCCGACAGGCCGGAATCGAACTCTGCCTGCCCCTGGGCGCTGCCGCGGAACAGCAGTTCGTAGCCGAACAGCGCCTGGTTACGGTCGAGCACCGGCTGGCGCCCAAGATAAAAATTGCGCAGTTTCAGCGGCTGGGAAGCCTGTTCAGGGCTGGCGGTGTCGGTCATGGAATGTACTAATGCTCGCGAGTATGGCTACTTTACCGTATTCACGAGACTTAGTGGCTTTTTGGCATTAATTTCTTGGCGAAATATTAACATCAGGTCATGACTGTGGCAGGCCATCCACGAACAGCTTCAGTTCACCCGGCTGGAAAGCGGTCCAGGTCTCGTTCTTGGTCAGCGGTTCGGTGACGATGATGGCGACCCGGTCCTGCGGCGTGGTCACTTCCGAGAAATCGACCGACAGGTCTTCGTCGGACAGGTGGGCGGCCGCGAACGGATGCTGGCGCACGATGTAGCACAGCTTGGTCGAGCAGTGGGTGAACAGCGCGGTGCCGTCCGAGAGCAGCATGTTGAAGGTGCCGTGGGCGGCGATCTGCGGCACCAGGCGTTCGAGCGCGGTGCGCAGGTCGCTCAGTGCGGGGGCGGTGTCGCCGAAGGTGTTGCGCAGCTCCTGCATCAGCCAGCAGAAGGCCAGCTCGCTGTCGGTGTTGCCCACCGGTCGGAACGGTCCGTGCAGGGGCGGTGCGAAATCCTTCAGGTCGCCGTTGTGGGCAAACACCCAGTAGCGGCCCCACAGCTCGCGCACGAACGGATGGCAGTTCTCGAGCGCGACCTGCCCCTGCGTGGCCTTGCGGATGTGGGCGATGACGTTGGTGGACTTGATCGGGTAACGCTTGATCAGTTCCGCGATCGGCGAGTCGATGGCGGCCTGGTGGTCGACGAAGTGGCGTACACCCTTGCCTTCGAAGAAAGCGATGCCCCAGCCGTCATGGTGGGTGTCGGTGCGTCCGCCGCGGTGGGCGAAGCCGGTGAAGGAGAAGACGATGTCCGTGGGGACGTTGCAGTTCATTCCGAGGAGCTGGCACATGCACGCAGCTTATCACGCCAGAGGTGCCGGTGGCGGCGCCACTATCCCTCGAAACGATAGTGGCGTCGGACCTGATGGATTAGTGCAGAACGACGGGCTGGCTCATCAGGGTATCATATGAACCCAGGAAGTCGTCGATTTCTTCCATGGTCGGCTCGCTCGCGATGAGGTTGTTCACATCGCGACGGAAAGACTGAGCCAGTTTGCCGCCGATGAACGCTTCGCGCCGCCCGGCCTTGTCGACGATCTCGTATCCGCCGAAGCGGAGGGCTTCGAGCTCGCGATCAACGCCAAATTCCACGACGCTGTACTGCTCGCTGTTGTAGATCATGTTCATGATTGGACTCCTTCTCTCGATCAGATAGTGAGCGGCACATGGGACTGCCGTGCCACCCATTCGTGTCAATCAACCGCTTGGCGGCAGGCGGTTGGCTGATCACTTCGGTTAAGAGGTGGGGCTTGCTGAACCGATTTCAAGTGTGCTCGACTTGAGGCAAGGGTATCAGGCGCACACGGTCGGATTCAGGGCCAACAGCTGATCGTATGGCGCGTCTTGCAGCCACGATCGCAACTGATCAAGATGTTCACTGCTCGCCACACCGATGAACAGGCGTTCAGGGCCTTGGCGCAACAGTCGATTTAATGTTACACGCAAAACCAGGTTCCCGGCACAGCAGATACACCCGGGTGCGAGTCGGATAAGTCTGACAGAAGTCAGATCGGGGATGGGAGAGCTGCCCGAAGCCAGACCTTCGAGGACGACCGCGTTGAAGCGGTCGGGCGCTGCTGGCTGCGCATCGAGCAGCGCGGCGATTGCCGCTTCGCGCGCGAGCGCGCTGGGCCCGGTGACGAGGGTAAGCGGGATGCGTGCGGCCGGTCCCGCCAATCAGAGGCTCTTCTTGGCGAGCTTGCCCGGCTCGACGCCGAGTTGCTTGAGCTTGCGGTACAGGTGGGTGCGTTCGAGGCCGGTCTTTTCGGCCACGCGCGTCATGCTGCCGCCTTCGCGGCCCAGGTGGTGTTCGAAGTACATGCGCTCGAAGGCGTCGCGCGCCTCGCGCAGCGGCAGGTCAAACGACAGCGTGTAGCCGGTGCCCTCGCCTTGCGAAATCGCATGCACGACACGCGAGCCGTTGGCCATTTGCGGGGCCGGCGGCGCGAACATCGGCGCGGCGGCGGCCGTGGCGGCGCCCATGCCGTTGTCGGCGGGCGGCATTGGCGCGGCGACCGGACGCGGCGGGGCCAGGGGGGCGCGCGCCACTTCCTGGGCGCGGCTGAGGCCCTGCTGCACGGCCTTGAGCAGCTTTTGCAGGGCGATCGGTTTTTCGAGGAAATTCAGGGCGCCGATGCGGGTCGCTTCGACGGCGGTGTCGATGGTGGCGTGGCCGGACATCATGATGACCGGCATGGTGAGCAGGCCATCGCGCTGCCATTCCTTGAGCAGGGTCACGCCGTCGGTGTCCGGCATCCAGATATCGAGCAGCACCAGGTCGGGGGCGCCGACAGCGCGCGCCTCGCGTGCCTGCTGCGCGTTTTCCGCCAGGGTGATGGCGTGGCCTTCGTCGCCCAGGATTTCCGAAAGTAACTCCCGGATGCCCATTTCATCATCAACTACGAGTATGTTCGCCATCTTTATGCCTTCCTGATCTCTTACCCGTCTGCTGCCGTCTTGCCAATGCCGACCGCCTCAGTGCTGATCCTAAATTTTATGCGCCTATTATATTTCGGCCAAGTTCGCCTCGGGAGCTAACTTTAACAGCAAAATGAATACTGACGCGCCACATCCGTCCGGACGGTTGCCGATGTCGATGCGGCCCCCGTGTTCGTCGATGATCTTCTTGACCATCGGCAGGCCAAGGCCGGTGCCGCGCGCCTTGGAAGTGACGTAGGGCTCGAAGGCGCGCGCCAGGATGCGCGGCGAGAATCCGGGGCCGTTGTCGGCGATCGCCAGGCGCACCGCGGTGCCGGCGGCGCCGTCCGCCCCTTCGTAGTGGATCGCCTCGGTGGTGACCTCGACCCGCGCCGGCGGCGCGCTCGGCCCGCGGTCGGCCAGCGCGTCCTGGGCGTTCTGCACCAGGTTGTGGATCACCTGGCGCAGCTGGGTCGGATCGCCCATCACCTTCGGCAGGTTCGGCGCCAGCGCGGCGTGGATGATGTCCGAGCCATCTCCCGTCAGATAGAGCTGCAGGATCTCGTCGATCAGGGCGTTCAGGTCGAGCGGCTCGAGCACCGCCGGCGGCGTGCGCGCGTAGTCGCGGAAGTCGTCGACCATGCGCTTCATGGCGTCGACCTGGTTGACGATGGTGGTGGTGCTTTTCTTGAGCAGTTCCGCCTCGTGCGGCGGCAGGCTGCTTTCCAGCTTCATCTGCAGACGCTCGGCCGACAGCTGGATCGGAGTCAGCGGGTTCTTGATCTCGTGCGCCAGGCGGCGCGCCACCTCGCCCCAGGCCACCGAGCGCTGGGCCGAGATCACGTCCGAGATGTCGTCGAACACCACGATGAAGCCGCTGCCGGTGCCCACCGGCAGGCGCGAGCCGCGTGCCAGCAGGGTGATGTCGTGGTCGTGCTCGTGGTCCTGCCCTTCGGCGCCGCCGCGGCGCGGGATCTCGATCTGCTGCTGCCAGTGGGCGCGGCGGCGCCGGTCGGTGCCGCCCGGGCCCGCGCCGGCGGCGCTCTGGGCGCTCTGGGCCGAGATCGCGCGCGTGATGCAGTTGTAGAACGTCTCCAGCCCGGCGATGCCCGCCAGCGGCCCGGCCAGGGCGCCCGGCTCAACCTGCAGGATGCGGTAGGCGGCGTCGTTCGAGTTCACCACCCGCCCTTCGGCGTCGAGCACGAGCACGCCGGCCGACATGTTGGCCAGCACCGATTCCAGGTGGGCCTTGGCGTTCTGCAGCGCCGTGCGGTTGCGCTCGACGGCGCTCCTCGCCTCGAACAGCTGGCCGGTCATGGCGTTGAACGAGCGCGTCAGGGTGCCCAGTTCGTCGTTGGTTTCGACCGTCGGGCGCGGCGACAGGTCGCCCTCGGCCACCGCCTGCGTGCCCTCGGCCAGCACCAGCAGCGGCTGCGCCAGCTTGCCGGCGATCAGGACCGCGCTGCCGATCGCGCCCAGGATCGCCAGCAGCAGGGTCAATGCCAGGGTCTCCGTGTACATCTTGCGCAGCCCCCTGCGCTCCTGCGAGCGGGTCTGGTATTCGTCGCGCGCGCTGCGCAGCACCACCGCGTTCGAGGCCAGGTTTACGGGCACCGACTGCAGCAGTTGCAGGAAGCGCGGCTCCATGCCGTGCGGCTCGGGCACCGCCAGCAGCACGCGCAGGCGCAGGCCGGTGGCGGCGTCGAGCGCGTTCTCGCCGGAGGCTTCGCCGCCGCCGGTCGCTTCCGGACTGGCGTAGCCGCCCGGCAGCGCGGCCGACTTGAGCATCACCGGCGTCGGGCGGTCCATGTCGAGGTTGAGGGTGCGGTCCTGGGCGCTCCATGCGAGCACGGTGCCGTCGGCCGTGAGCAGCATGGCGCTTTGCAGGCCGCTGACGTCGTCCACCAAGCGCGTCAGGACGCCCTGCACCGCGATCGCATCCTGGCCGGCCAGCGTCGCGGCCGCAGTCTGCCCGGTGGCCCCGAGCTCGGCCACCGCTTCGTCGAGCGCGGCGCGCCCGAGGTTGATGCCGGACGAGATCGCAGCCTCGATCTTGACGTCGAACCAGCTGTCGATCGAGTGCAGCACGAAGCGCGCCGAGATCAGGAAGACGATCAGGCCCGGCAGGATGCCGATGGCGGCGAACAGCAGCACCAGCCTGGCCACCAGGCGCGAGCCGAACTTGCCGGCCTTGTAGCGCGCGTACAGGCGCACCAGGGCCACCGCCACGATCACCATCAGGAGCCCCGCCATGCCGGCGTTCAGGCCCAGCAGCCAGGTGTAGTAGCGGTCGAAGAAGCCGGAATTGTCGGAAGCCGAGGCCAGCAGGAACAGCAGGATCGAGACGATGGCGCCGCCCACCACCAGGGCGTAGCGCAGCGCCTGGTTGACCGACTTGCCTAACGATTTAGCGCGCATGCGCCCTACTCCGCACGGTAGGTGAAGGTCTTCCGGTTGGACGCCAGGCGCCAGCTCGAATCGTTGATTGCATTGACCTGCAGGGGCTTGGACAGGAAGTCGCGGTCCATGAACATGCGCAGCGAGACGTTATAGGTCTCGCCCTTCTTGAGCGCGTCGCGCGGCGCGATCAGCCAGCGCGCCGGGCGCCGGATCATCGACAGCGCGTCGTCGAGGGTGTTGAAGGGCTGGGGCACGCTGCCGCCGATGGCAACGATGTACTGGCGCGTCAATACGTCGTAGGAGATGCCGATGGTGCGCTTGGCCAGCACCGCCTTCTCGTCGCGCCACCACCAGCGCGGGCGCGTCATCTCGATCTCGGTGGTGAAGTGCAGCTTGACACCGTTCTGCACCGCGTCCTGCAGTTCGTGGTTCAGGTCGAAAGCGAAGGCGGTGTTCAGGCGGTAGCCGTCTTCGGTGGCCTGGATCTCTACCTTGGTGATGTCGATGACGTCCGCCGCCCGTGCCTGCACGCAGCCGAAGACCAGCAGCAGCTGGCAGGCGAGGAGGCAAAAAAATCGTAACGTCACGGGTGAGCCGGAGCCTTATCTGAAGCCGAAGCCTTATTCTGTCGGGTAGACCATTACGCCGCTTTTTTCTGGAACAGGGCGTAAAACAAGCCGTCATGATCCTGCCCGGCACCGCTGGCTGGCAGCAGCTGGCCCGGCGCGTCGAGGCGGAGGGCGTCATGGCGCGCCGCGAACGCGGCTGCCTGCGCCTCCGATTCCTGGGGCCAGAGCGAACATGTCACAAACAACAATTTACCATTGGGCAGCAACATCTGCCAAAGATTGTCGAGTATTTTGCTGGAAAGTGTTGCAAGTTGGAGCGTGTCGGACTTGCGCCGCAGCCAGCGGATATCCGGGTGGCGGCGCACGATGCCGGAGGCCGTGCAGGGCACGTCGGCCAGGATGCGGTCATAGGGGCGGCCGTCCCACCAGCCGCTGTCCTGGGCTTCAGCCGCGACCAGTTGCGCCTTCAGGCCGAGGCGCCCCAGGTTGTCCCCGACCCGCGCCAGGCGCTGGGCATCGGCGTCGACCGAAGTCAGGTCGACGTCAGCCGTCTCGAGGATGTGGCCGCTCTTGCCGCCCGGGGCGGCGCAGGCATCCAGCACGCGCATGCCGTCCGCCAGGTCGAGCAGGGGCGCGGCCAGCTGGGCGCCGGCATCCTGGACCGACACCGCGCCCTCGTGAAAGCCCGGGATCTGGCCCACGTTGACGGCCTGGGCCAGGCGCACCGTGCTCGGACCCACCCGGGACGCCTCGATGCCGGCGCCTGCCAGGGTCTTCAGGTAGGTCTCGACGTCGGTGCGGCGGCGGTTCACGCGCAGGGTCAGCGGCGGGTGGGTGTTGCCGGCCGCGAGGATGGCTTCCCAGTCCTGCGGGTAGGCGGCGCGGGTGCTGTCGATCCACCATTGGGGATAATTCCAGCGCGCCAGCGGCTGCTTCAAGGCCTCGGCCAGCAGGGCCTCGCGTTCACGCAGGAAGCGACGCAGCACGGCATTGACCATCGCCTTGGCGTGGGCGAAATCGGGATGGCTGGCGGCCGCATTCACGGCCTGGTCGACCACGGTGAAGGCTTCGTAGGGCGCTTGGGTGCCCGCCGGCGGGTCGAGCAGCGCCAGGGCGGCGGACAAGAGGCCGCCCAGCATCGGCGGCTCGGGCGCCTTGGCCGTCATCAGGCCAAGGACGGTTTCGCTGCGGCCCAACTGGCGCATGCTGCGGTAGGCGATATCCTGGATCGCGCCGCGCGCCTGCGGGGTCGCATCGTAGCTCGTAAAGACGCCCGACAGGGCCTGCGGCAGCGCGCTGCCGGCGCGCACGCGCGCCACGGCATTGGCCGCGCCCAGCAGGGCCAGCGCCAGCGAATCGGCTTTCAGGTCGGGACGGTAGTCGCGCTGCGGCGCCACCTTCACCTCATGGCTGGGGCGCAGGCTGGCGGTGCCGCGCGGGGCCGCGGGCGCCGGTTTCTCGCGCCGGGCGGCGGCGGCCTCGCGCTCGGGCGAGGGACGGTAGGCCGGCTTGGCGGCCGAATTTGCAGTCGGATGCGCAGGGGCGGCCTGGGCCGGCTTGCCCGGTGCCGAAGACGGCCGCGCCCTGCCCTCCTGCGCGCTGCGCGCCGGCTTGGCTTTCGGTTTCAGGGTGAGCGTCGGGCGCTTGTCGGTCATGGCAGGCTGAATACAGTGAGAATGGCGCACATTGTAACGGTTAAGGCTTTGGCACTGCTTAAGCTTGCCCATACGAACATATTGCGCAGTGCGCCAAACCAGTATAATGACCGCTGTTTGCCTCTTCGCAGGCCTGCCACTCTTTATCAGATCGACATCCCCATGCTCGCCCAACAAAAACAACAAATCGTTGCCCTGTTCCAGGCCGCGCTCGCGCCCATCGTCGCCGGCACCGATCTCTCCCCCACGCATCAACAGCTGAACATCGTGCTCGAGCGGCCGCGCGACCCGAGCCACGGCGACATCGCCTGCAACATCGCCATGCAGCTGGCCAAGGCGCTCAAGACCAATCCGCGCGAACTGGCGACCCGCCTGGTCGCCGCCCTGCTCGCCGAACCGGGCGCCCAGGGGCTGGTCGAGTCGGCCGACGTCGCCGGTCCCGGCTTCATCAACCTGCGCGTCGCCGCAGGCGCCAAGCAATCGGTGGTGCGCACCGTGCTCGAGCAGGGCGAAGCTTTTGGGCGCGGCAGCTCCGGCCAGGGCCACCACGCGATCATCGAATTCGTCTCGGCCAACCCGACCGGTCCGCTGCACGTCGGCCACGGCCGCCAGGCCGCGCTGGGCGATGCGCTGTCGTCCCTGTTCGAAGCCCAGGGCCACGACGTGACCCGCGAGTTCTACTACAACGACGCCGGCGTGCAGATCGCGACGCTGGCCACCTCGGTGCAGGCGCGCGCGCGCGGCTTCAAGCCGGGCGATGCCGAATGGCCCGAGTCGGCCTACAACGGCGACTACATCGCCGACATCGCGGCCGACTTCCTCGCCAGGAAGACCGTCTCGGCCAGCGACGGCCAGCCTGCCACCGGCTCGGGCGATGTGGAAGACATCGAATCGATCCGCCGTTTCGCCGTGACCTACCTGCGCAACGAGCAGGACCAGGACCTGCAGGCTTTCGGCGTCAAGTTCGACAACTACTACCTCGAATCCTCGCTGTACGCGGACGGCAAGGTCGAGCAGGCCGTGCAGGCCCTGGTCGACGCCGGCGTCACCTACGAACAGGAAGGCGCGCTCTGGCTCAAGACCACCGACTACGGCGACGACAAGGACCGCGTGATGCGCAAGTCCGACGGCGGCTACACCTATTTCGTGCCGGACGTGGCCTACCACATGCAGAAGTTCCGCCGCGGCTTCGACCAGGCCATCAACGTGCAGGGCAGCGACCACCACGGCACCATCGCACGGGTGCGCGCCGGCCTGCAGGCGGTAAACATCGGCATCCCGAAGGGCTACCCGGACTACGTGCTGCACAAGATGGTCACCGTCATGAAGAACGGCGAAGAGGTCAAGATCTCCAAGCGCGCCGGCTCCTACGTCACGGTGCGCGACCTGATCGAATGGTCGGGCAACGGCGACGTGACCCGCGGCCGCGACGCGGTGCGCTTCTTCCTCATCTCGCGCAAGGCCGACACCGAATTCGTGTTCGACGTCGACGTCGCCCTCAAGACCTCGGACGAGAACCCGGTCTACTACGTGCAGTACGCGCACGCCCGCATCTGCTCGGCGCTCGCCAACTGGGGCGGAGACGAATCGCAACTCGTGAACGCCGACCTGTCGCTGCTGGTCGAGCCGCACGAAGCGGGCCTGCTGGCCAAGCTGTCGGCCTACCCGGAAATGCTGGAGCGCGCCAAGCTCGAACTGAGCCCGCACCACGTCGCCTTCTACCTGCGCGAACTGGCCGGCGAGCTGCACAGCTACTACTTCGCGCACAAGTGGCTGCTGGAGGATAACGAGCCCCTCAAGCTGGCGCGCCTGGCGCTGGCCCTGGCTACCCGCCAGGTGCTGCGCAACGGCCTGGCCCTGATCGGCGTTTCCGCGCCGGTGAAGATGGAACGCGCCCCTACTGAAACACAAGAGTAATCGCCACATGACCGCCATTCGCAACTTCTCCCCGTCGCACCAGCGCGGCAGCACCCTGACCGGCATCATCATCGGCCTGATCATCGGCCTGGGAATCGCAGTGGCGGTCGCGCTGGTCATCACCAAGGGCCAGTCTCCTTTCACCGACCGTTCCACCAAGATGGGACGCCCGGCCGACCTCGAGCCGAGCCAGGCCAACGACCCGAACAAGCCGCTGTACGGCAACCGCGACGCCGCGCGCGAAGCCAACCGCGAGATCGCCGAGCGCGCCACCAAGCCCGCACCGGCCGCGGCGCCGGCCGAAGCCGACCCGCTGGGCCAGGCCATCGCCGGCATGCAGAATCCGCCCGCAGCGGCGCCGGCCGCGCCCGCGGCCAGCGCGGCTCCGGCAGCCCCGGCGGCCACGGCGCCGGCGAACACCGCGGCGCCCGCCCCCGCAGCAGCCGCCGGCGCGGCAGCCGGAGGCGACGGCTACATCTACTACCTGCAGGCCGGCGCCTTCCGCGAGATGTCCGACGCCGAGAACACCCGCGCCAAGCTGGCGCTGCTCGGCTTCGAGGCCGCCATCAGCGATCGCAGCACCGACAGCGGCGTGCTGCACCGCGTGCGCGTCGGCCCCTACAGCGGCCAGGAAGCCGTGAACAAGGCGCGCGCCAAGCTGCTCGACAGCGGCATCGACGTCGCCATCGTCCGCAACCAGCGCTAACTCGTCCACAAGGAACCGCATGAACCCGCTCCGCCGCCTGACCTGCACCGCCGCCCTGCTCGCCGCATCGCACATCGTCCTGGCTTCTCCGCCCGCCCCCAAGGAGGGCGCGGAGTACCAGGCGCTGCCGGATGTCCAGCCGACCGGCAGCGGCAACAAGGTCGAGGTGATCGAGTTCTTTGCCTATTACTGCCCGCACTGCTACGCCTTCGAGCCGCACCTGGCCGAATGGGTCAGGAAGCAGGGCGACAACATCGTGTTCCGGCGCGTGCACGTGCCGCGCGGCGCGCCGATCGCCGCCCAGCAGCGCCTGTTCTTCACGCTCGAATCGCTCGGCCTGCTCGACCAGTACCACGCCAAGGTGTTCAACGCCTATCATGTCGACCACGTCCACTTCGCACAGGACGAAGAGGTGTTCGACTGGGCCAGCCGCGCCGGCATCGACCGCGCCAGGTTCGTCGACGCCTACCGCTCGTTCGGCGTGCAGGCCAAGGTGCGCCGCGCCCAGGCCATGATGGAAGCCTACCGCGTCACCCACTGGCCGATGATCGCCATCGACGGCCGCTTCCTGACCTCGCCGGGCATGGTGGCGGAATCCGGCACCCCGGGCGACGCCGCACTGGACGGCACCCTGAAGGTGATGGACGTGCTGGTCGCGCGGGCCAAAGCGGACAAGAAGTGAATCCTGCGCTGAGCCGCGCGGACCGGGTGTTCATCACCGGCGCCTCGAGCGGCATCGGCGCGGCGCTGGCGCGCGAATACGCGGCGCGCGGCGCCTGCCTCGGCCTGCTGGCGCGCCGCCGCGAACGGCTCGAAGACCTCGTTCGCACCCTGCCCCACCCCGAACGCCACCGCATCTACGCGGTGGACGTGCTCGATCGCGCGGCGCTCGCCAAGGCAGCGAGCGACTTCATCGCCGCCAACGGCGGCGCCGACATCGTGGTCGCCTGCGCCGGCATCTCGCACGGCACCCTGACCGAGCGCCCCGCCGACCTCCCTGTGTTCGACGCCGTGTTCGCCACCAACGTGAACGCCACCGTCGCCACTTTCGCTCCCTTCATTGCGCCGATGAAGACGCAGGTCGGCCCTTGCCGCCTGGTCGGCATCGGCAGCGTGGCGGGCGTGCGCGGCATGCGCGGCGCCGGCGCCTATTGCGCCTCCAAGGCCGCGCTGCACAGCTACTGCGAGGCGCTGCGCCTGGAACTGCACGGCTCCAACATCCGGGTGGTGACCATCGCCCCCGGCTACATCGATACACCCATGACCCGCAACAACCGTTTTCCCATGCCTTTCCTGATGCCGGCGCCGCGCTTCGCCGCGCAGGCGGCCGACGTCATTGCGCGCGGCCGCAGCTATCGCGTGCTGCCCTGGCAGATGGGCGTCGTCGCCAAGATCCTGCGCCTGCTGCCGAACTTCCTGTTCGACCTCGCGTTCTCGCGCGCCCCGACCAAGCACAGGCAGGGGGAAGCATGAACGCCGAACGCATCGCTTCCCTGTCGCGCGCCGGCGTGGCGGTGGAAGTCGTTCTCGAGACGGGCTCCACCAACGCGGACCTGCTGGCGCGCGCGCCGCAGCTGCCGGACCCGCTGCTGCTCGTCGCCGAACACCAGACCGCCGGCCGCGGCCGTGCCGGCCGCAGCTGGCTGTCGTCGAGCGAGAATTCGCTGACCTTCTCGCTGGCCTGGAAGTTCGACGGCGGCCCGCAGCGCCTGTCCGGGCTGCCGCTGGCGGTTGGCGTGGCCCTGGGCGACGCGCTCGCGCTGCTGGGCGTACGGGTCGAGCTGAAGTGGCCGAACGACGTGCTCAAGGACGGCGCCAAGCTGGCCGGGATCCTGGTCGAGACCCAGTCCGCCTCGGTCGAGCGCGGTGGCGGCACCTGGGCCGTGATCGGCATCGGCCTGAATCTGATCATGCCCGACGAGGTGGAGGCCCGGCTCGGCCGCAGCGCCGCCGGCGCACCCTGGCTGGCGCGCATGGACCGCGACGTCCTGATGGCCGCCCTGCTCGACGCCCTGGCCGACGCGCTGCGCCTGTTCGCGCACCAGGGCTTCGGCGCCTTCAGCGCGCGCTGGAACCTGCGCCACGCCTGGCAGGGAAGGCCGGTGGTCATTCTCGACCACGGCCAGGTACTGCAGGAAGGCCTGGCCGCCGGCGTCGACGACAGCGGCCGCCTGCTGCTCGACACGGCCCAGGGCCGCGTTCCGGTGCTGGCGGGCGACGTCTCGCTCAGGATGAAGGAGTTCGGGGGGAAGGAGTAAATATGCTGCTGTTGATCGACGCGGGCAATACCCGCATCAAATGGGCCCTGGCGGCGCCGGACGCGCCGCTGGGCGACTGGACGCTGGCGGACGCGGTCTCGCATGCGGGACTGGACGCCGCGGCCGCCGCCTGGCGCGCGGCCGGCGTGACCCAGGCCATCGTCTCCAACGTTGCCGGCCCGGCCGTGCGCGAGCGCATCGCACGCGCGCTGCCGGAAGCTGCGATGGTCGAATGGTTCGCCTCCACCGAACAACGTGCCGGCCTGCGCAACGGCTACCGCAACCCCGGCCAGCTGGGCTGCGACCGCTTCGCCGCCGCCATCGGCGCGCGCGCGCTGGCGCCCGGCCAGGACCTGGTCGTGGCCACCTGCGGCACCGCGACCACGGTGGACGCCATCGCGGCCGACGGTCGCTTCATCGGCGGCATGATCCTGCCCGGCCTGGCCCTGATGGCCGGTTCGCTGGCGCGCAATACCGCCCAGCTGCCGCAGGTGACGCCCGGCGCAGGATCAGGCAACGTCGCGCCGCCGGTCTTCGGCGACAACACCGACGACGCGATCGTCTCCGGCGTCCTGTCGGCCCAGGCCGGCGCGATCGAGCGCGCCTGCGCGGCCCACGGCGCGGTCGCCTGCATCGTCTCGGGAGGGGCCGCGCCCTACATTGCGCCGCTGCTCAAGTTCGAACACCGTGTGGTCGATAACATCGTGCTGGTCGGCCTGCATGCGGCCGTTCGAATTCCTGGGGAGCGCACGTGTTGAAATTCGTATTCTGGGCTTTGCTGGCGCTGAACGCCCTGCTGTTCGCCTATGCCCAGGGCTTGCTCGGCAAGCTGCCGGGCGGCGAGCGCGAGCCGCAGCGCCTGAAGAACCAGCTGGCGACCGAGCGCATGGTGATGCTCAGTCCGCGCGAGGCACGCGCGGTGCTTGACGCCCTGCCGGCGCCGTCGGCAACGCCGGAGCCGGCGCCCGCCGAACCCGCGCCCGTGGCGCCGCCGGTCGAGACCATTGCCTGCACCCAGGCCGGAGCCTTCGCCGCCGGCGACGCCCGCCGCTTCGAAACCCGCATCGCGCGCCTCGACCTGGGCCAGCGCGCCACCCGCACGACCGTCCCCTTCCAGGAAGTCACCAGCCACCTGGTCTACCTGCCACCGAACGGCGGCAAGGAAGGCGCCGACCGCCGCGTGGCCGAGCTGAAGGAAAAAGGGGTGCAGAACTTCTTCGTGATGCAGGGCGAGTCGCCGCTCAAATGGGCGGTGTCGCTGGGCGTGTTCAAGACCGATGCGGCGGCGCAAGGCCTGGTCGCCTCGCTGGCCAAACAAGGCGTGCGCGGCGCGCGCGTGCTGCCGCGCGGACCGCAGGGCGCGCGCGCGGCCTGGCAGTTCCGCGACCTCACCACGGACGAACGCGCCCGCGTGGCCGGCATCGCCGACGCGTTCGCCGGCGTGCAGCTGGGGCCTTGCCGCTAAGGCTGCTGCAACGACGTTCGTGACGGCGAGACACCCGAACCGCAGAGCAGTTCAGGCAGCGAGCTCGCGCGACAAGCCCATGACCCATTCGAAGGCCTGGGCCTCCAGCTCGAACAGGGTCTCGCTGCGCATGCCCAGCACCTTCAGGATCGCGCGCAGTTGAAGACATGGGCTCGCAGACTCCTCGGCCAGTTCCACGGCACGCAGCAGCACGCCCAGTTCGCCTTTGCGTTCGAGCAGTGCAAGCCGCACGGCGGGGTCGACCGCGATTCGCTCCAGTACCTCGGTCATCGGCACGCCATACAGCGTGTGCATCAGGGAGAGCAGCCCTACCGTGAAGCCGGTCTCGCCGGCGTCGCGGCCATGGCCCAGCTGGCGAACCAGCAACTCGATCAACTTTCCGCGCCGGGTGGCCAGCTGCAGCAAGGGTGAATCCATGCGCGGTTGGCCGCCCTGCGCGTAAAGCAGGATCTGGATCCAGCGCTGCAGCTGCGCCCGGCCCAGCACCATGACTGCCTGCGACACCGAACTCACCGTGCGGCTCGCCCCCGAGGCCGGCGTATTCACCAGGCGCAGCAGGTTCATGCTGACCACGCCGTCGCGCTTCACGGCCAGTTCGATCTCCGCAGTGTCCGCATCGGAATTCAGAAGGCTGAGCAGATTCAGCAGGGCCAGCTCGGACGGCGCCAGCTTCTTTCCGGTCAGGATCAGGGGACGTGCAAAGAAATAGCCTTGAAAATAGTGAAAGCCAAGCGCCAGGCAGTCCTCGAACTGGGCCTGGGTTTCGACCTTCTCCGCCAACAGCCGTTTGCCCCCGCTGCCCATGTCCTGTATGACACCGGCCAGGGATTCGGGAGGAATGGCGCTGATGTCTATCTTCAGCACATCGGAAAATTCAGCCAGGGCACGGGTGCCCTCATCGGCCGCGACGATGTCGTCCAGGGCGAACCGGTAGCCACGCGCTTTCAGGGCCGCGATCTGGCCCAGTACCGTGTCGGTCGCGGGCACCGTTTCCAGGATCTCGAGCACCACTCTTGCGGGTGGAAGCACTTCCAGCATCCCGCTCGCGAGCACTACTTCGTCGATGTTCAGGAATGCCAGCCTGTCGCCCACGACCCGCTCCAGTCCCAGCTCCTCGGCATGGGCGATGACTGCGGCGGTTGCGCTGGCGTTGTCGATCACCCCGGCAGGACCGCTGGCGGCATTCCTGAACAGTAGCTCGTACGCGACGATATTACGTTCTCGCCCGAGAATAGGCTGACGTGCAAGAAAGAAGTCACGGCTCGAAGACGCCGGCGGGAGAGTGGGAGATTGCGGCACGATATACACGGAATCAGAAAAAACCATTGTATTGTCAAATACCGAAAGTGAGCTACAGATTTTTCCTGCCTGCAAGATCGCAACAGGCTTCGCTGTCGGCGCTGGACAAGATGTCTGGAGGAAGTGCAACGAATCGGTTGCACAAACAACCGAACGCCGTATAATGCAACCATTCAGTTGCACTTCATGGAGGGACATATGGACTCGCTCGACCGTATTGAAAAAAGCATCGATCTGCGCGCCGACATCGAACGCGTGTGGCAGGCGCTCACCGACTACAAGGAATTCAGCCAGTGGTTCGGCGTGGCGCTGGACCAGCCGTTCAGGCTTGGTGAGACCGTCACCGGCTCGTTCGACATGCACTTCGACGAAGCGAAGATCATGGACCGCCAGCGCGCGCTCGGCGTGCAAGCATCCGGCATCCGCACGATCGATCCTCATACCGTGTTCTGCACGGTCGAACGCATGGAGCCGCCGCATGCCTTCAGCTTCCGCTGGATCCCGTACGGCATCGACGCCGAGTGCGATCCCGCGCACGAACCCACCACGCTGGTCGAATTCAGGCTCGAGCCCAAGGCCGAGGGCACCCGGCTCACGATCGTCGAGTCGGGCTTTTCCCGGGTGCCGGAGCACCGCCGCCTGCGCGCCTTCCGCATGAACGAAGGGGGCTGGGCGGCGCAGGCCGAGAACATCCGGCGTCATGTCGAGCGCTAATCGCGCCGAACTGGCGCAGCTGTTCGCGGCGCTGGGCGACGGCGTGCGCCTGCAACTGGTGAACCGCCTGCTGGTGGCCGGGGCCCTGTCGGCCACGGCCCTGGCCGACGGCGAGGCGATCAGCCGCCAGGCCATCGTCAAGCACCTGCAGGTGCTGGAAGCGGCGGGCCTGGTCACGCATGGCCGCCAGGGGCGCGAAGTGCTGTACGCGCTCGACGCGCGCCGGCTGCAGGACGCGCGCGCCTATCTCGATGCCGTTTCGGCCCATTGGGACGCCTCGCTGGCGCGGCTGCGCAAGCTGGTGGAATCCTAGGGAAGCACTGATTTATTCATGGCGGCGGCCTCGCGCACGAGAAAATGCGCCCTGCTGCGTTGTAAATCCTCGCGATACCACGCGGTATCGCTGCGGTTTACGCCTTGCCGGACACATTTTTCGTGCCCGATTCCTGCGCGCCAGAATAAATCATTGCTTCCCTAGCGAAACAGGCGCTCAGCGCTTGACGACGATCGGCTTCAGTCCGAACTCGGACGGCACCGTGCGCGCCGCCGCCAGCGCGTCTTCGCGGCTCTCGAATGGGCCGCCGTACAGGCGGTTCACCGAGCCGGCCTTGACCACTTCCAGCTTGCCGACTTCCACGCCGGCCGCGGCCAGGCGTTCGCCCAGCGCCTCGGCGGTGCCCGCACGGCCGTAGGCGCCGAGCTGGACGTAGAAGCTCCCGCGCGGCACCAGCTTGGGTACCACACCCTGCCCTACCTGGGCCACGGCCGCGCTGTCGGTGCGCACCCGGTCTTCCAGCATCAGCGCGGCGATCTCCGGCGGCGCCGACTGCGCTTCGGAGGCGAGCGTGCGGCGCTCGGAGGCCATCCGGATCGGATCGTTCGGGAACAGCCGCTCGATTTCGACCTGGTGGCTGCCCTTGCCCAGCAGGCCGAGCTTGAGCGCCGCCGTGTACGAGACGTCGACGATGCGGCTGGCGTGGAAGGGGCCGCGGTCGTTAATGCGCACCACCACCGAGTTGCCGGTTTCGACGCTGGTGATGCGCGCATAGGAGGGAATCGGCAAGGTCGGGTGGGCCGCCGTCATCTTGTACATGTCGTACAGCTCGCCCGACGAGGTCTTCTGGCCGTGGAACTTGACGCCGTACCAGCTGGCCACGCCGCGCTGGACGAAGGGATCTTCGTGCAGGATCGGGGTATAGGTCTGGCCGAACACGGAATACGGACGGTTCGCCCATTTCGCATAGGGCTCGGCCCGGACTACCGCGTCGGGCACGTCCATCAGGCCGGGCGGCGGATTGGCGCCGGGGCCGTCGTCCTTGTAGTAGCCGCCGCGGCCGGAGTTGGCGGGCGGCAGCTTGGGTGTGTCGTGCTTGACCGTGGGATGCTTCCACGGCAGCGGGATCAGGCTCTTGCGCTCGCCGTTGTCGGTGGTGCCGCAGCCGGTGAGGAGCAATGTTAGTGCGATGACCGCAGCAAGTTGTTTTCTTGGAACGGCCATACGCAGTCCTTGTTAAATTACGTCTGCACTAGTTTACGATGCCTTTGAATACTCATCAATATACCAGCGCCGAGGCCGAGTGTGATGAACGCCGTTCCGCCATAGCTCATGAAAGGTAAGGGAACTCCAACGACCGGCAGGATGCCGCTCACCATGCCCATGTTGACGAAGGCATAAGTAAAGAAAATCATCGTGATCGACCCGGCCAGCAAGCGCGTGAAGGTGTTCGGGGCATTGGCCGCGATCATCATTCCGCGAGCAATCAACATCAGGTAGACGAACAGCAGGAAGCAATTGCCGATCAGCCCGAATTCTTCCGAATACACCGAGAACAGGAAGTCGGTGGTCTGCTCGGGGACGAATTCCAGCGCGCCCTGGGTGCCCTTGGCGTAGCCCTTGCCGAACAGGCCGCCCGAGCCGATGGCGATTTCGGACTGGATGATGTGGAAGCCCTTGCCCAGCGGGTCGGTGGTCGGGTCGATCAGGGTCATCACCCGCTCGCGCTGGTAGTCGTGCAGCATCGACCAGGCCACCGGCAAGGCGGCGGCGCCGGCCGCGACCAGGCCGAGCAGCGCCTTCCACGGCAGGCCGGCCAGGAAGATCACGTAGAAGCCGGACGCGCCCACCATCAGCGCGGTGCCGAGGTCGGGCTGCTTGGCGATCAGGACGAAGGGCACGGCCAGCAGCAGCGCCGCGATCAGGAAGTTCTTCCAGTTGGCGGCATTGGCGCGCTGCTGGAAATACCAGGCCAGCATCAGCGGTGTCGCAATCTTCAGGATCTCGGAAGGCTGGATGTCGATGCCGACATGCAGCCAGCGCCGCGCGCCTTTCTTGATGATCCCGAACACGGCCACCGCGATGAGCAAGGTGACCCCGACCGTATAGATCGGCACGGCGAGCCGCATCAGGGTCTGGGGCGGCACGTTGGCGGCGATCCACATGACGCCGAAGGCCAGCAGGAAGTTGCGGACCTGGTGCTCGACGCGGTCCGGGAATTCCGCGCCGGCCGAGCTCATCGTGATAATACTGGTCATCATCAGGACGAACAGCACGAGGCCGAGCGGCCAGTCGAAGACGGTGAAATAGGGACGCAGGCGACGCCGCAGCGAGCGTCGTTCCGGGATGTGCGCCATGGCTTATTCCTTTCGGGTTACTGGGGCGGCAACGGCCGGGGCGGCAGCCTGCACGATCGGCGCCGGCGCGGCCGCCTTCGGCGCGGCGCCAGGGGCGGCGCCAGCGGCGCCCGGCGCGGCCGGGACCGGATCCTTCGGCTTCGGCCGCTTGCCCAGCAGGTAGTAGTCGAGCGCCTTGCGCGCGATCGGGGCCGCGTACGAGGCGCCGAAGCCGACGTTCTCGACGATCAGCGCCAGCGCGATCTTCGGGTTGTCCGCCGGGGCGAATGCGACGTACAGCGCGTTGTCGCGGTGGCGTTCGTCGATGGCGTGGGCATTGTACTTCTGGCCCTTCAGGCCGATCACCTGCGCGGTGCCGGTCTTGCCGCCCGAGATGTACTCGGCGCCCGCAAAAGCGCGCCGGCCGGTGCCGTAGTTTTCCTGGGTCACGCCGACCATCGCGCGCTTGATGAAGTCGATGTTTTCCTGCTTGAGCGGAATGCGCTTGGTTTCCTTCGGCACGGTCAGGCTGCGCTGCTTGGTGGCGCCATCCTCGATGATCTTGACCAGGTGCGGCTTCATCACGACGCCGTTGTTGGCCAGGGTCGACACCGCATGGGCCAGCTGGATCATCGAGTAGTTGTTGAAGCCCTGCCCGATCGAGACCGAAATGGTGTCGCCGCCCACCCACTTCTGGGCCGCGCGGTTCTTGCGGAAGCGCTGCGCCTTCCATTCCTTGGACGGCAGCACGCCCGAGCGCTCGTGTTCGAGGTCGATCCCGGTCGGCAGGCCGAAGCCGAACTGGCGCATGAAGTTCGAGATGTTATCGATGCCCATCTCGTTGCCGAGCTGGTAGTAATAGGTATCGCAGGACTCGGCGATCGAGCGGTACATGTCGACGTAGCCGTGGCCGCCCGGCTTGTCGTCGTTGAAGCGGTGCCCGCCCAGCATGAAGAAGCCGGGATCGCGGATCGCGTTCTCGGGACGGCGGAAGCCCAGTTCCAGCGCGGCCAGCGACATGAAGGGCTTGAAGGTCGAGCCGGGCGGATAGGTGCCCGACAGCGGGCGGTTCATCAAGGGCTTGTCGAGCGAGGTATTCAGCTCGTTCCAGCTCTGGCTGTCGATGCCGTCGACGAACAGGTTGGGGTCGAAGCCCGGACGCGAGACGTAGGCCAGCACGTCGCCGGTGGAGGGCTCGATCGCCACCAGCGCGCCGCGGTTCTCGCCGAAGGCTTCTTCGACCACCTTCTGCAGCTCGATGTCGATCGACAGGATCAGGTTGCTGCCCGGGGTCGGCGCGGTGCGCGACAGGGTGCGGATCGCGCGCCCGTAGGCGGTACGCTCGACCTGCTCGTAGCCGGTGGTGCCGTGCAGGTAGCTCTCGTACTTCTTTTCCAGGCCTTCCTTGCCGATATGCTCGGTGCCGTTGTAGTTGGCGGCCTGGTCGTCCTCTTCGAGCTGGGCGGCTTCTTTCTGGTTGATGCGGCCGATGTAGCCGATCACGTGCGACGCGGTCTCGCCCAGCGGGTACTGGCGGAACAGGCGCGCTTGCACGTCCACCCCCGGGAAGCGGAAGCGCTGGGCGGTGAAGCGCGCCACTTCGTCGTCGGTCAGGCGGGTGCGCAGCGGCACGCTGGAGAAGGTGCGCGACTCTTCCATCAGGCGCTTGAAGCGGCGCCGGTCGCGCGGTTCGACGGTGACCAGCTTGGCCAGCTCGTCGATCACGGAGTCCAGGTTGGCCTGCAGCTTGGAGGGCGTGATCTCGAGCGTGTAGGCGGAATAGTTGCGCGCCAGGACCACGCCGTTGCGGTCCACGATCAGGCCGCGGTTGGGCACGATCGGCACCAGCGCGATGCGGTTGTCCTCGGCCTGCAGCATGAACTTGTCGTGCTGCAGCACCTGCAGCCAGACGAAGCGCGACACCAAGAGGCCGAAGCAGATGAAGACGAGGGCCACCATGGCGGTCAGGCGCAGGCGGAACTGGTGGATCTCGCGGTCGTTGTCCTTGAACTCGGTCACAGCTTGTTCGGGTAGGAGGTATCAGATCGGACGGGTGTGGTCGCGGTCGACGGCGCGGCGCTGCGGCGCCAGCAGCAGCCAGGTGATCGCCGGCCACAGGGCCACCGCAACCACGCTTTCGGCGAAGTGCAGCAGGCCCGGGAAGCGCCCGGAGGCGGTGAAGTGCACGAAGGCCTGCACCGCCTGGGCCAGCAGCAGCAGCGGGAACACGTGCATGGCCTGGGTCATCACGCGGAACCACAGCACGCGGCGGTGGATCATGATCGCCAGGTAGGACAGCAGCGTGTAGGCGAGCGCGTTCTCGCCCAGCAGGCTGGCGTCGTGCACGTCCATCAGGAGGCCCATGACGAAGGCGACGCCGATACCGACCTTGCGCGGCTGGTGGATGCCCCAGAATACCAGCACCAGCGCGACAAAGTCGGGCGCGCCGACCCAGCGGCCCAGCGGCAGCAGGTTGAGCATGAAGGCGCACACCAGGCTGAAGGTGATGAACAGCGGGCTGACGGGCAGCAGGATGTAGTGCGGACGGTTACCGGGCATTCGGGCCTCCCTGCGGAACCGCGGCGGGCGCGGTGGCGGCGTTGTTCGGCACGGCTGGGGCCGCACCCTGCAGCGCATTCTGGACCGGTACCCCGCCGATGCCGTTGGCCGGCGCCGCGGCCTGGCCTTGCGCTGCGGGCTGGCCCTGCGGCGGCAGCGGCGCGGGCGCCAGCGGCAGCGGCGGTACCGGCGCCATGTCCGGCAGCTTGCGGCGCGCGGTGGTGGCGGGCGGGGTCGCCTCGGCCTGCGGGCGCGGCGGCAGGTTGGCCTGCGACATGATGATCAGGAGCTGGCGGTTGCGGTCGATGCCGGCCAGCGGCTGGCACACCACGCGCCCGAACGCGCCGGCGGCGACGTTCTCGACCTGCACCACCTTGGCCACCGCCAGGCCGGCCGGGTACATCCCGTCCAGGCCCGAGGTCACCAGGACGTCGCCGACCTGGATGTCGGCGTTGGCTACCACGAAGCGCAGGTCGAGCAGCCCGGACTGGCCGCGGCCGTAGGCGATGCTGCGCAGGCCGCTCCTGAGCACCTGGACCGGAATCGCCTGGTCCTTGTCGGTCAGCAGGGTGACTTCCGAGGTGAAGGGGAACACGCGCGTGACCTGTCCCACCACGCCGGCATGGTCGATCACCGGCAGCCCCGGCACGACCTTGTCGCGCGAGCCGCGGTCGACCACGATGCGGCGCGTGGACGGGTCGCGCGCGTCGTACAGGATCTCGGTCATCTGGGCCTGCACCGGCAGGTGGGTGCGCGCGTCGAGCAGGCGGCGCAGCTGCGCGTTCTCGGCGTTCTGGAGCTGGGCCTGCTGCAGCAGGCGCGCCTGCGCCAGCTGCTGGGTCTTGAGGTCGCGCACTTCCTTCTGCAGCGTGGAGATCGAGGAAAAATAGCCGGCCATGTTGCCGAGCGCCTCGCGCGGCATCAGGGCCGCCATCTGGAGCGGATAGAGGACGGTGGCGGCCACCTGGCGCACCGCGCCGAGGGTGTGGTAGCGGGCGTCGACCACCAGCAGCATCACCGAGATGAGCGCAAAAACGATCGCCTTCACCCGTGCGGGGGCGCCTTGCTTGAAGAGCGGCGGAGGACTGTATTGCATGCCCTGATGGCGTCCTGTCTAGTCGGTGCGCGCTGCGAATGTCAACGCGGGCAGACGCGTACGGTTCGTCCCGTACGCCCTGCCCGCTGGTCCATCGGCCGCGCCGCTGGTTATCGTGTGTTTATTCGTACGAGAAGATCGAGCCCAGCTTGTCCATGCGCTCGAGCGCCATGCCCGAGCCGCGCACCACGCAGGTCAGCGGATCTTCGGCCACCAGCACCGGCAGGCCGGTCTCTTCCATGAGCAGGCGGTCCAGGTCGCGCAGCAGCGCGCCGCCGCCGGTCAGCATCATGCCTTTCTCGGCGATGTCGGCGCCCAGTTCCGGCGGGGCCTGCTCCAGGCCGTTCTTGACGGCCGAGACGATGTTGTTCAGCGGGTCGGTCAGGGCTTCCAGGATCTCGTTGCTCGAGATGGTGAACGAGCGCGGAATGCCTTCGGACAGGTTGCGGCCCTTGACTTCCATCTCCTTGACTTCCGAACCCGGGAAGGCCGACCCTATTGCCTTCTTGATTGCCTCCGCGGTCTGTTCGCCGATCAGCATGCCGTAGTTGCGGCGGATGTAGTTGACGATGGCTTCGTCGAACTTGTCGCCGCCCACGCGCACCGAACCCTTGTACACCATGCCGCCCAGCGAGATGATGCCCACTTCGGTGGTGCCGCCGCCGATGTCGACCACCATCGAGCCGGTCGCGTCCGAGACCGGCAGGCCGGCGCCGATCGCGGCCGCCATCGGTTCTTCGATCAGGTAGACCTGGGACGCGCCGGCGCCGAGCGCCGACTCGCGGATCGCACGGCGCTCGACCTGGGTCGAACCGCAGGGCACGCAGATGATGATGCGCGGCGACGGGCGGAAGAACTTGGAGTCGTGGACCATGCGGATGAACTGCTTGAGCATCTGCTCGGTGACGGTGAAGTCGGCGATCACGCCGTCCTTCATCGGGCGGATGGCTTCGATATTGCCCGGCACCTTGCCCAGCATTTGCTTGGCTTCCTTGCCGACCGCCTGGATCGTCTTCTTGCCGTTCGGGCCGCCCTCCTGGCGGATCGCCACGACCGAGGGCTCGTCCAGGACGATGCCCAGGCCGCGCACGTAGATCAGGGTGTTGGCGGTACCGAGGTCGATCGCCAGGTCGTTCGAGAAGTAGCTGCGTAAAGAACCAAACATGGGTGTCCTGAAGGCGCGGAGTAGCGCGCGTAAAAAATTGATCAATATTGTTCTCGCCGCCTGGCACTACACAGCGCGGTCTTTCCTGCGGCGGGCGGCCTTTCAGCCCGACAGCGCATTAGCCCGCCATTCTACCTTATAATTTGTCGATTAAATGCTGAAAACGGGCGGTTTTACCGTCCAATTCCAAGGCGAGATCGGCGGTGTTTCCAAGGTTTTATCGGACGTAGCGCACCGTTCGCTGACCGCTTGCCAACTTTCGTTATTAGCCCAACCACATTTCGCGTGCGGCTACCGCCGCACCCTATTGCCATGTCCCTGACACTTTCAGACGTAAAACGCATCGCCAACCTGGCCCAGCTCGAAATGGATGAAGCCCACGCCGAAACCGCGCTGGCCGAGTTGAACGGCATCTTCGCCCTGGCCGAGCAGATGCAGGCGGTGGACACGAGCGGTGTTGCGCCCTTGTCGCAGCCGCTGGCCGCCATCATGGCGCTGCCGCTGCGTCTGCGCGACGACGTGGTGACCGAAGAGAACCGCCGCGAGGACTACCAGGCCCCGGCGCCCAAGGCGCAGGATGGCCTCTACCTGGTCCCGAAAGTCATCGAGTAATTTCGCTCCCGAGCACCTGAACCGACACGCATATGCATAACAAGACCCTCAAAGAGCTGTCCGCGCTCCTGCAATCGAAGCAGGTCTCGAGCGTCGAGCTGACCCGCCACTACCTCGACCGCATCGACGCCAGCAGCCACAACGCCTTCCTGCACGTGGACCGGCAGCAGACCCTGGCGCAAGCCGCCGCTGCCGACGCCCGCATCGCCGACGGCACGGCCGGCGCCCTGACCGGCGTGCCGATCGCGCACAAGGACATTTTCGTCACCCGCGGCTGGCGCACCACGGCCGGTTCGAAGATGCTGGCGGGGTATGAAAGCCCGTTCGACGCTACCGTGGTCGAGCGCTTCAAGCGCGCCGGCATGGTCACCCTCGGCAAGGTCAACCTGGACGAATTCGCGATGGGCTCGGCCAACGAGAACTCGGCCTTCGGCGCCGTCACGAATCCGTGGGACCCGCTGGCGGTGCCGGGCGGTTCCTCGGGCGGCTCGGCTGCGGCGGTCGCCGCGCGCCTGGCGCCGGCCGCCACCGCCACCGATACCGGCGGCTCGATCCGCCAGCCGGCCGCCTTCTGCGGCGTCACCGGCATCAAGCCGACCTACGGCCGCGTGTCGCGCTTCGGCATGATCGCGTTTGCTTCGTCGCTCGACCAGGGCGGCCCGATAGCCCAGACCGCCGAGGATTGCGCCCTGCTGCTCAACGACATGATCGGTTTCGACGAGCGCGACTCGACCAGCCTGACCGTCGAACAGGGTAACGTGCTTGAGGACTATACCCGCGACCTGAACAAGCCCCTGAACGGCCTGCGCATCGGCGTGCCGAAGGAATACTTCGGCGAAGGCCTGGCAGCCGACGTGGAGAGCGCCGTGCGCGCCGCGCTGGAGCAGTTCGTGAAGCTGGGCGCCACCCTGGTGGACATCTCGCTGCCGAAGACCGCGCTGTCGATCCCGACCTACTACATCATCGCTCCGGCCGAAGCTTCGTCGAACCTGTCGCGCTTCGACGGCGTGCGCTACGGCCACCGCGCTAGCGAGTACAAGGATCTGCAAGACATGTACCGTAAAACCCGCGCCGAAGGCTTCGGCCGCGAGGTCCAGCGCCGCATCATGGTCGGCACCTACGTGCTGTGCCACGGCTACTACGACGCCTACTACGTGCAGGCCCAGAAGATCCGCCGCCTGATCGCGGACGACTTCCAGGCCGCGTTTGCGAACCAGTGCGACGTGATCATGGGCCCGGTGGCCCCGACCGTGGCCTGGGACCTGGGCAGCAAGGCCAACGACCCGGTGGCGAACTACCTGGCCGACATCTTTACCCTGTCGACCAGCCTGGCCGGCCTGCCGGGCATGTCGATCCCGGTCGGGTTTGGTGCGGGCGAGAAGAACGGCAAGCGTCCGGTCGGCCTGCAAATCATCGGCAACTACTTCGCCGAAGCCAAGCTGCTGAACATCGCGCACCAGTACCAGCAAGTCACCGACTGGCACCAGCGCGCGCCCGAGGGCGTCTAATCGCAGGGTGGTCGGCTTTGCCGACCGCGCGTTCAACCAACGCCGGCGCAGCCACAGAACAAAGAGAGAACACATATGCAATGGGAAGTCGTCATCGGTCTTGAGAACCACGTGCAGCTCACGACCAATTCGAAAATCTTCAGCGGCAGCTCGATCCGCTTCGGCGCCGAGCCGAACACCCAGGCCAGCCCGGTCGACCTGGCGCTGCCGGGCGTGCTGCCGGTCCTGAACCGCG
>Ga0209023_10000514_pt1 | contig 58403 bp, 55 predicted proteins | sample LakOneMetagenome_FD_187468 | JGI IMG/M metagenome (GOLD analysis project Ga0209023, IMG submission 187468) | Freshwater and sediment microbial communities from Lake Erie, Canada (SPAdes) (version 2) | ecosystem: Environmental > Aquatic > Freshwater > Lentic | place: Lake Erie, Canada...
ATCTCTCTTATGGCGGCGGCGCGGGCGGCAGCGGTTCCTTCGGTGGCGGTTCGGGTGGCGGCAGTGGCTCCTTCGGCGGCGGCTCGGGCGGCACCGGCCTGAACGGCGGCACGCAGCCTTCGGCGTCCACCCCGGTCGGCCGCGTCAGCCCGAGTGCCCTGCCGGCGGCGGCCGTCCCGGCAGCAGAGTTGCCGGAACCGTCGAGCATCGCCCTGATGCTGATGGGCATGATGGGCGCCGGCGCCGTCGCACGCCGCCGCAAGCAATAAGTCACTTCTTTCCACGCAGGGCGGTTCAACCCGCCCTGCATGGGCGCAAAAATCCCCACGCGGTGCCAACACTGTCGGGTACAATCCTTGTGAACGATCGTGCTTTTTCAGGCGATGATAACAAGGAGACGACATGGACCTGACCTACACGGACGAGGACCTGGCCTTTCGCGACCAGGTCCGCGCCTTCCTCGATTCCCATCTGCCCAAAGACCTGCAAGCCAAGGTGCTCACGCACAAGCGCTTAGCCAAGGACGACTTCGTCCGCTGGCACCGGATCCTCGCCGCGCAGGGCTGGGTGGCGCCCGGCTGGCCGGTAGAATTCGGCGGACCCGGCTGGACCCCGGTACAGCGCCACATCTTCGAGGAAGAGTGCGCCCGCGCAGGCACGCCGCGCGTGATGCCCTTCGGGATCGACATGGTGGCGCCCGTCATCATGGCCTTCGGCAGCCAGGAGCAGAAAGACTATTTCCTGCCGCGTATCCTGTCCTGCGAGGACTGGTGGTGCCAGGGCTATTCGGAACCCGGCTCGGGCTCCGACCTGGCATCGCTCAAGACCACGGCCGTGCGCGATGGAGACCACTACATCGTCAACGGCCAGAAGACCTGGACCACCTTGGCCCAGCATGCCGACATGATCTTCTGCCTGGTGCGCACCGACCCCTCGGTGCGCAAGCAGGAGGGCATTTCCTTCCTCCTGATCGACATGCATGCGCCGGGCGTCACGGTGCGCCCGATCATCATGCTCGACGAAGACCACGAAGTGAACGAAGTCTTCTTCGACAACGTCCGCGTGCCGGTATCGAACCTGGTCGGCCAGGAAAACCGCGGCTGGACCTATGCCAAGTACCTGCTGGGCCACGAGCGCACCGGCATCGCGGCGGTCGGCCGCAGCAAGCGCGAACTGGCCTTCCTCAAGCGCCTGGCGCGCCGCGAGCAGAAGAACGGCCGCCCGCTGCTGGAGGACCCGCTGTTCGCGGCCAAGGTGGCCGACCTCGAGATCGAGTTAATGGCCCTCGAGATGACCGTGCTGCGCGTCCTGGCCCAGGCCAACAAGGCGCCGGGGCCCGAGGCTTCGCTGCTGAAGGTGCGCGGCACCGACATCCAGCAGGCCCTCACCGAACTGATGCTGGAAGCGGCCGGCCCGCTGGCGCTGCCCTTCGACCCGGACTACCTGGAAGGCGAGCGCGGACACGCCATCGCCGGCGACGACGAGGCCGCGCCGCTCGCCTCGTACTACTTCAACTACCGCAAGACCTCGATCTACGGGGGCTCGAACGAGATCCAGCGCAACATCATCAGCCAGATGATCCTGGGCCTGTAAGGAGACGCACGATGCATTTCAATCTCAAGGATGAGCAGATCCAGTTCGCCGACGCGCTCAAGCGCTGGATCGGCCGCGACTACGGCTTCGAGCAGCGCCGCGCCATCGTCCGCTCCGAACAGGGCATTTCAAACGCGGCCTGGGCCACCCTGGCGGAACTCGGCATGACGGCGCTGCCGGTGCCGGAAGAGCAGGGCGGCTTCAACGGCACCGCGGTCGACCTGTTCGTCGTGATGCGCGAACTGGGACGGGGCCTGGTGGTGGAGCCCTACTTCGCCACGGTGCTGGGCGCGCAGTTCCTGAAACCGGGCGGGCGGCACGGCGCCTTGCTCGAACAGGTTGCGACGGGCGACTTGAAACTGGCCTGCGCACTGGGCGAGCGCCAGTCGCGCCACGACCTGCGCGACATCGCCACCCGCGCCGAGCGCAGCGCCGGCGGCTGGCGCCTGTCGGGCCAGAAGACCGGCGTGGTGCACGGCGCCGAGGCCGGCGTGCTGATCGTCTCGGCACGCAGCGAGGGCGCGCAGCGCGACGAGGCGGGCATCACCCTGTTCGCGGTCCCGGCAAACACCCCGGGCCTGCAGGTCACCGGTTGCCGCACCCTGGACGGCCAGCGCGCCGCCACCGTCCGCCTCGACGGCGTCGAGCTGCCGGATGGCGCCGTGATCGGCACGCCTGGCGCCGGCTGGGACTTGCTGGACGCCTGCGCCGACTACGGTGCCGGCCTGCTGTGCGCCGAAGCGCTCGGTGCGATGGAAGCGCTGTTCGACGCCACCCTGGACTACCTCAAGACGCGCCAGCAGTTCGGGGTCCCGATCGGCAAGTTCCAGGCCCTGCAGCACCGCATGGCGGACATGTACATCCACCTCGAGCAGGCCCGTTCGATGGCCATGCTGGCGGCGGTGAAGCTGGACGGCCTTGACGCCGCCGAGCGCCGCCGTGTGGTCTCGGCCGCCAAGTACCGCGTGGGCCAGGCGGCCCGCTTCGTCGGCCAGCAGGCGGTGCAGCTGCACGGCGGCATGGGCGTGACCGACGAGCTGGCGGCCGCGCATTACTTCAAGCGCCTGGCCATGATCGAATTGACCCTGGGCGACCGCGACCACCACCTGGCGCGCTTCGCCGCCCAGCCGGGCTTTCAGGATGCCTGAGGAGGCGCCATGGACAAGCAGTGGTATTTCGAAGATTTCCATCCCGGTCAAGAGATCGACCTCGGCGAGCGCAGCGTGAGCGAAGAGGAGATCATCGCCTTCGCGCGGGAGTATGACCCGCAGCCCTTCCACATCGACCGCGCGGCCGCCGGCGCCTCGATCTACGGCGGCGTGATCGCCAGCGGCTGGCATACCTGCAGCATGATGATGCGGATGGTGGTCGACGGCCTGATGTGCTCCGCCTCGAGCATGGGTTCGCCCGGCCTGGACGGCGTGCGCTGGCTGCGCCCGCTTCGCGCCGGCGACACCATGCGGGTGCGCTACCTCACCACCCGGGTCAAGGCCTCCAACTCCAGGCCCGACCGCGGCGTCGTGTGGTCGAAGTGGATCGCGACCAACCAGCACGGCGAGGAGATCTGCACCATCGAGGGCATGGGGATGTTCGGCCGGAGGCCGGCATGACGGCGAGCGTGCGTTTCGACAGCCTGCCCGCAATGGTGGGACAGGAGCTGGGCGTCTCCGCATGGTTCGAGGTGGACCAGCCGCGCATCGACGGCTTCGCGGGAGCAACCGAGGACCGCCAGTGGATCCACGTCGACCCCGAGCGCTGTGCGCGCGAGTCGCCCTTCAAGACGCCGGTGGCGCACGGCTTCCTGACCCTGTCGCTGCTGCCGGCCATGCTCGAAAGCGCGCTGCGCATCGAGGGCATGCGCATGGGGCTGAACTATGGGCTGAACAAGGTGAGGTTTCCGGCGCCGTTGCCGGTCGATAGCCGGGTGCGCGGAAGGTGGACCCTGGCGGCCTGCGAGCCGGTTGAAGGCGGCGTGCAGCTGACCTGGTCGGCCACGGTGGAGAGCGAGGCGGGGGCGCGGCCGGTGTGCGCGGCCGAATTCCTGGTGCGCGCTTACGCCTGAATTGTGGGTAGGGTGGTCGGCTTGCCGACCGCGCGTCCAGCCAGATCATGTATCGCCACAATGTATCGGAGAGTTGAACGCGCGGTCGGCGGAGCCGACCACCCTAGGGTTTAGCTCGATGCGTACTTCGCCAGCTCCAGCTTCGCAATCGCATTCCGATGCACCTCGTCCGGCCCATCCGCGAGCCGCAGGGTGCGATTCCCCGCCCACTGGTAGGCCAGCGGAAACTCGTCCGACACCCCGGCCGCCCCGTGCGCCTGGATCGCCCAGTCCAGCACGTCCTGCGCCACGTTCGGGGCCAGCACCTTGATCATCGCGATCTCGGCCTGCGCGACCTTGTTCCCGACCGTGTCCATCATGTAGGCCGCCTTGAGCGTCAGGAGGCGCGCGGTGTCGATCCGGATGCGGCTTTCCGCAATGCGTTCGCGCCACACGCCCTGGTCCGATAGCTTGCGACCGAAGGCCACGCGCGCCTCCAGCCGTTTGCACATGAGTTCAAGCGCGCGCTCGGCCACGCCGATGGCGCGCATGCAGTGGTGGATGCGGCCCGGTCCCAGGCGGCCCTGGGCGATCTCGAAGCCGCGGCCTTCGCCCAGCAGCAGGTTGGCGGCGGGTACGCGCACGTTCTCGAACAGGATCTCGCAATGCCCGTGCGGCGCGTCGTCGTAGCCGAACACCGGCAGCGGACGCACGATCGTGATGCCGGGAGTATCCGCCGGAACCACGATCATCGACTGCTGCTGGTGGCGGGGTGCGTTCGGGTCGGTCTTGCCCATGACGATGAAGACGGTGCAGCGCGGGTCGCCCGCGCCCGAGATCCACCATTTGTGGCCGTTGATGACGTAATCCCCGCCATCGCGCTCGATGCGGGTCGCGATGTTGGTGGCATCCGACGAGGCGACTTCCGGCTCGGTCATGGCAAAGGCCGAGCGGATCTCGCCGCGCAGCAGGGGTTCGAGCCAGCGGCGCTTGATGTCCTCGGAGGCGTAGCGCTCCAGCGTCTCCATGTTGCCGGTGTCCGGCGCCGAGCAGTTGAAGATTTCGGGCGCCCAGGGCACCCGGCCCATGATCTCGCACAGCGGTGCGTAATCCAGGTTCGACAGGCCTTCCGGCGCACGGTTTGACTTCGGCAGGAACAGATTCCACAGCCCGGCTTCGCGCGCCAGGGGTTTGAGGCGCTCCACCAGTTCGAGCGGCAGCCAGCGCGAGCCTTTGTCGCGTGCGTTGGCCGCGATCTCGTCGATGAAGGCGCGTTCGTTGGGATAGATATGCTCGTCCATGAAGGCGAGCAGGCGCGCCTGCAGTTCCCTGCAGCGCTCCGAATAGGCGAAATCCATGTGCGTGTCCTTTGTGTGTTCAGCGGCTGCGCGAGGCGAACCGCCAGGCCATCTCGGCCATCGGCCGCGCGGCCTTGCCGTTTTCCAGGGCCTGGGCGCTGGACGCGGTGCCGTCGACGTAGCGCTTCATGATGCCCTGCATGATGCCGGCCAGGCGGAACATGTTGTAGGCGAGATAAAAGTCGAAGTCTTCCAGGCGCAGGGTCTTGCCGGTGCGCTGGCAGTAGCGCGCCACGTAGTCGTCGAGCGACGGAATGCCGAGCGATGCCAGGTCCAGCCCGGCGATGCCGCGGAAGCGCCCGGGCGGAATGTGCCAGCTCATGCAGTGGTAGGAGAAATCGGCCAGCGGATGGCCGAGGGTGGACAGCTCCCAATCAAGCACGGCCAGGATGCGCGGCTCGGTCGGGTGGAAGATCATGTTGTCCAGCCGGTAGTCGCCATGCACGATGCTGGTGTCGTCGCCGGGAGGGATATGTTGGGGAAGCCATTCGATCAGGCGGTCCATCGCCTCGATCGGCTCGGTCGCGGACGCCTGGTACTGCCTGGTCCAGCGCTCGATCTGGCGCGCGAAGTAGTTGCCCGGCTTGCCGTAGTCGCCTAGCTTGAGCCCGGCATAGTCCACGGTGTGCAGCTGGGCGATCACGCGGTTCTGTTCGTCGTAGATGGCGGCGCGCTCGCTCGGACTCATTCCGGGCAGGGACTGGTCCCACAGCACCCGGCCCTCGACGCATTCCATCACGTAGAAGGCGCGGCCGATGATGGCTTCGTCCAGGCACAGCGCGTACTGGCGCGGCACCGGGAAGCCGGCGCCGTGCAGGGCCTGCATCACGCGGAACTCGCGGTCGATCGCATGGGCCGAGGGCAACAGCTTGGCCGCCGGGCCGGGCTTGGTGCGCAGCACGTAGCGCCGGCCGCCGGCTTCCAGGCGGAAGGTGGGGTTCGACTGGCCGCCCTTGAACTGTTCGACGCTTGGCGCGTCGCCGGGGTAACCGTCGACGTTCCGGGCCAGCCAGGCGCCGAGGGCCTCGGCATCGAAGCGCTGGCGCTCGGACACCGGCTTGGTGCCCATCATCTCTTCATACATGCAGGTCTCCGTCATTGTGCTTTGTGCTGCATTCTAGCCCGAATAATTGCACGGGCGTGCTATTTCTTTGCGGGCGAATTCAGCGCGCTTTACCGTACTGGGAGAACAGCTGTTCCATCGTGGTCAGGCGGACGTCCGGCTGCAGTGGCCCCGGCGGGACGTAATTCACGAAGCGGACCACCCAGTCGTTCGGTTCCGACCCCACGTCGAGGGCATTGATGCAGCCGGCCGCCTGCGCCAGAGCGCCCAGGAACAGGCGCTGGCCGGTGAGGGCGAGCGACAGGATGGCGCAATTGACGCCGCCGTGCAGCACCAGCAGCACGGTATTCCAGTCCGGCTGGGCCCGCAGGCGCGCGATGGCCGGGTGCACCCGGTCCATCATGGCGCCCACCGTTTCGCCGCCCAGGAAACGCTGCTCCTCGTCGACCACGCCTTCGAAGGCGCCGGTAAAGGCGCGCCGCAGTTCGTTCCTGGGGATCTCCGACAGGCGCCCGCCGCGGATTTCGTGCAGATCCGGCCAGGTTTCCAGCGCGATGTCCTGGCCGCTGGCCGCCAGCACGCGCCGGGCCGTCTCCACGGTGCGCGGCAGGCCGGAGACAATGACCCGGTCGAAGCGCACCCCGGCGGCCCGGAAGGCGAGACCGGCGGCATCGGCCTGATCGCGGCCGTCGGCGTTCAGGGCCACGGTCTCCGGAAGGAAGGGTTTGCCGCTGGCGTCGAAATAGGTGACGCTGCCGTGGCGCATCAGGTAAATGCGGCGCCGGGCGCTCTTGTCAGTCATGGGGTTCCTTGTCGTTCTGTCTCGGCCATCTTACACGCGATGCCATTTCGTCGAGGCGAAACGGCGACACTTTGCCAATGTGAAGTACATTCCGTAGGTCAATTCCTACAGGTTCTGGCATAAAATGTTAATCGCAAGCTATAACTAAAAGGGATGTTTATGGCAAGGCCGGAAAAAATTCGCCTCGGCGAGGTGCTGATCCAGCAAAAGCTGCTGACGGAAGAGCAGCTCAACCAGGCACTCGCCGCCCAGAAAAGCACCGGACGCAAGCTGGGGCGGGTATTCGTCGAAAATGGTTTCGTCACCGAGGAGCAGATCTCGGGTGCGCTCGCGCGCCAGCTGAACATCCCCTACATCAACCTCAAGTTCTACAACATCGCCGCGGAGCTGGTGCGCCTGCTGCCGGAAACGGCTGCCCGGCGCTTTCGCGCGCTGGTGCTGGAAGACCGCCGCGAGACCCTGCTGGTGGGCGTGTCCGACCCGACCGACCTGTTCGCCTACGACGAGATCGCGCGCCTGCTGAAGAAAACCGTCGAGCTGGCGGTGGTCAACGAGACCGAGGTGCTGGTCGCGATCGACCGCATCTATCGCCGCACCGACCAGATCACCGACTTCGCGCGCGAGGTCGAGCAGGACCTGGGCGACACCTCGATCGACTTCGGCGCCCTGGCCGTCAACCCTGGCCTGGAAGAAGCGCCGATCGTCAAGCTGCTGCAGTCGGTGTTCGACGACGCCGCCCAGGTGCGCGCCTCGGACATCCACATCGAGCCGCAGGAAGGACGCCTGCAGATCCGCTTCCGCATCGACGGCGTGCTGCACCTGCAGACCGAGGCCGACATCAAGGTCGCCACGCCGCTGGCGCTGCGTCTCAAGCTGATGGCCGACCTCGACATCTCGGAAAAGCGCCTGCCGCAGGACGGCCGCTTCGCGGTCAAGGTGCGCAACCAGCGCATCGACGTGCGTATCTCGACCATGCCGACCCAGTACGGCGAATCGGTGGTCATGCGTCTGCTGAACCAGGGCGGCACCACCCTGCGGCTGGATGCGATCGGCATGCCGGCGCGCCTGGTCGAGCGCTTCCGCGCGCTGGTGCAGCGCCCCAACGGCCTGGTGCTGGTGACCGGCCCCACCGGCAGCGGCAAGACCACCACCCTGTACAGCGCGCTGGCCGAGCTGAACTCGGTCGAGAAGAAACTCATCACGGTCGAGGACCCGGTCGAATACCGCCTGAAGGGCATCAACCAGGTGCAGGTCAACGACAAGATCGAGCTCTCGTTCGCGCGCGTGCTGCGTTCGGCCCTGCGCCAGGACCCGGACATCGTGCTGGTCGGCGAGATGCGCGACCAGGAAACCGCCCAGATCGGCCTGCGCGCCGCCATGACCGGCCACCTGGTGCTCTCGACCCTGCACACCAATTCGGCCGCCTCGACCCCGCTGCGCCTGATGGACATGGGCGTGCCGCGCTACATGGTGGCCGGCTCGCTCCAGGCGGTGCTCGCGCAGCGCCTGGTGCGCGTGATCTGCGAGAGCTGCACCGAGCCATACCGCCCGACCCCGGCCGAATTCACCTGGGTGCTGGCGGAGCTGGGCGAGCACGCGGTGTCGACCCAGTTCTTCCACGGGAAGGGCTGCTCGCACTGCAATGGCACCGGCTATCGCGGCCGTACCGGCGTCTACGAGCTGCTCGAGATGACGCGCGCCGTCACCGAAGCGGCCAACCACCCGGATCCGGGCCACTTCCTGAAGGTGGCGCACGCCGAGATGGGGGGCGAGACCCTGCGCCGCCACGGCGTGAGCCTGGCGGTGCAGGGCAGGACTACCATTGGCGAAGCCATGCGCATCAGTAACCAGCTCGACGACTGATGCCTTACTTTTCCTACAAGGCGCGCAACGCCGCCGGCGAAATGCTGCAGGGGATCCTCGAGGGGGCCGACAGCGGCGCCGTCGCCGACCAGCTGTTCGGCAGCGGCGCCACGCCGATCGAGATCAGCCCGAGCCGCAAGGGGCCGGCCGCGAAGGGAGAGGGCGCAGGTAGGCTGGCGCGCCTGACCGAGAAAAAGGTCACCTCGATGGACGTCCAGCTGTTCAGCCGCCAGATCTACACGCTGCTCAAGTCGGGCGTGCCGATCATGCGCGGGCTGGCCGGGCTGCAGGAATCCGCCATCAATAAATCCTTCGCCAGGGTGATCAAGGACCTGCGCGAGTCGCTTGACGCCGGCCGTGAACTCTCCAGTGCGATGGCGCGCCACCCCAAGGTATTCAATCCGTTCTACCTGTCGATGGTGCGGGTGGGCGAGATGACCGGCCGCCTGGAAGAAGTCTTCCTGCGCCTGTTCGACCATCTCGAGTTCGACCGCGACATGCGCGCAAGGGTCAAGACCGCGCTGCGCTACCCGAGCTTCGTGGTGACCGCGATGATCATCGCGATGGTCATCGTCAACGTGGCCGTCATTCCCAGCTTTGCCAGCGTGTTCAAGCAGTTCGGCGCCGAGCTGCCCCTGATGACGCGCATCCTGCTCGGCACCTCGAATTTCACCGTCCAGTACTGGCCGCTGATGGCAGGCATTGCCTCCAGCCTGGTGGCCGGATTCGTGCGATGGACCAGAACCGACAAGGGGCGCCTGGCCTGGGACCGCTACAAACTGCGCCTGCCGATCGCCGGCAAGATCATCCACAAGGCGACCATGGCGCGCTTCGCGCGCAGTTTCGCGCTGTCGCTGCGCAGCGGCGTGCCGATCGTGCAGGCCTTGACCGTGGTGTCGCAGACGGCCGACAACGCCTACCTGAGCATGCGCATCGAGCAGATGCGCGACGGCGTCGAGCGCGGCGAGAGCATCCTGCGCACCTCGATCGCGGCCAGCGTGTTCACGCCGATCGTGCTGCAAATGATCGCCGTCGGCGAGGAAACCGGTTCGCTCGACGACCTGATGGACGAGATCGCGCAGATGTACGAGCGCGAGGTGGATTACGAGCTCAAGACCCTGTCGAGCCAGATCGAGCCGATCCTGATCACCTTCCTGGGCGTGATGGTGCTGGTGCTGGCGCTGGGTATCTTCCTGCCGATCTGGGACCTGGGCAAGGCTGCCCTGCACGGCGGGAAGGGAGGGCGATGACGATGCGCGCCGCACGGGGATTCACGCTCTACGAATTCGCGGTCTGCACATCGCTGTGCGCGCTGCTGGCCGGCGGCCTGTTGGTCAAGCTGCATGCCTACCAGGCCGAATCCGAGACGGTGGCGGTGCAGCAGCTGGTGGCCTCGGTGCGCACCGCGCTGTCGGTGCGGGCCGCCCGGGCAGTCGCCGACCGGGGCGAGGCCGGATTGCACGCGCTGGCCGAGGAAAATCCCCTCAAGTGGCTGTCGTTGCCGCCGATAAACTATCAAGGTGAGTTCTATCGGCCGGCAGCCAGTCTGATCAAACCAGGGTATTGGTATTTCGACCGGACTGATCGAAGCATTAACTATTTGCAGCGCCGCGACACTTTTTCTTCTGGGCCATCAAGATTGCTGAGGTTCAAGGTAGAATTGTTGCGCGAGCCTGTTCCGACCCGCAGTGGTGGACGGAGGGAGGCTACCCACGGGCTGGTATTCGATCGTGTGAACGACCGGGTGCTGCCCGCTAACCACTAGAACGCGGGATTGCCGCATCTTTTTTAAAAACGGAGAGAGCTTGATGAACAAGAATTTCAAGGCAGGTAACCAGGGCGGCTTCACCCTGATCGAACTGATCGTCGTGATCGTGATCCTCGGTATCCTGGCCGCGACCGCGCTGCCGAAGTTCGCCAACCTCGGTGCGGACGCCCGTGCCGCCAGCGTGAAGGCAGCAGGTGGCGCGATCTCGTCCGCGTCGGCCCTGGTGCGCGCGCAGGTGCTGGTCCGTAATACCGCAGACGGCAACACCAGCATCGAAAACGCTCCCGTGACCGTTCTGAACGGCTACCCGGCGGTCAGCGACGCGACCCAGGCCACGAACTTCGCCGCCGTCGCCGGCCTCAGCAGCGCTGACTACGACCTCGGTACCGACACGGCCAACCAGCTCACGGTCAGCCCGAAAAACGCCAAGACCAAGGCCAACTGCGCCGTGGTGTACAAGAACGCCGCCGCAGGCACCGCACCGGTGATCACAATCACTGCCACCGACTGCTGATTCGTCACAGGGCATTCCGGGGTACCCGACCATGCTGGCCAGCGTGACGACTCCGGCTTCCGGACGCGCCGCCCGCCCTATGCAGGGCGGTTTCACCCTGATCGAACTGATCGCCGTGATCGTCATCCTCGGCATCCTGTCCGCGACAGCGATGCCGAAATTCGTTAACCTCGCCGCCGACGCCCGCGTCGCATCGCTCCGGGCGGCCAAGGGCGCACTGGCGTCGGCCGCGGCGATGGCGCGGGCCCGTTCCCTGATCGACCCGAACGCCACCAGCGTGACCATCGAAGGCGTGCAGGTCGATATCGCCAACGGTTACCCGGCGACCACCACCGATGCGCAGGCGCGGGCTTTCGCCGAACTCGCGGGCGTCGCCAACGACTACGTCATCGACACCGCCAAGGGCGAGCTGAAGGTCACGCCGAAAGGCGTTTCTCCCGCCACCGCCACCAAGTGCTTCGTCACCTACAAGCCGCCCGCCACCTTCGGGGGCACGCCGCGCATTGCCGAGGCCGCCGTTCCATTCGACTGCAGCTAGTCAGTCCGAAGTGACCAAGATCGCACCGTTTCCGGCGGGAGAAGCTCGCCATTTGCGCGCGCGCCAGCGCGGCTTCACCATGGTCGAACTGATCGTGGTGATGGTGCTCGTCGGCATCATGGCGGCCATCGGCGCAGGCCGCTTCTTCGAACGTAGCGCGTTCGACACCAATGTCTATGGCCAGCAGGTGCGCGCCATGCTGCGCTTTGCGCAGAAAGCTGCCATCGCACGCAACACACCGGTGTACGTGCGTTTCGAGGACAACCGGATCTCGCTGTGCCATGCCAACCCGGCCACCGGCTGCCCGGCCACCTCGATGGTCGCCAACCCCGGCGGGTTCGCCGCCGGCGAAGACGCCACCCGCAACCAGTGCGGCAGCGCCAACTGGTACTGCATCGGCCGCCCGCCTGGCATCACCTGGTCGACCACGCCGGTGCCCGAATGGTTGATGTTCGACGCACTGGGCCGACCCCTGCTGTCCGGCGGCCAGGCGAGCGGCCTGGCCCTGGCAATCAGCGGCGGGAAGGATAGCGTCACGATCTCGGTGATGCAGGAGACCGGCTATGTCCAGTAGGCGCTCGCTGCCGCGCGAGCGCGGCGTGACCTTCATCGAGCTGATCGTCTTCATCGTCATCGTCGGCGTGGCCTTGACGGCCGTGCTGGGCGTGTTGTCGATGACGACCAGGAACAGCGCCGACCCGCTGCTGCGCAAGCAGGCCCTGATGATTGCCGAAGGCCTGCTGGAAGAGGTCGAGCTGGCCCGTTTCACCTACTGCCAGCCGGAGGCCGACAATGCCGAAACCGCGACCAGCGCCGCCGACTGCGCGGGCGGCATGAGCGAGAACTGGGGCGCGGAAGGGGCGGGCACGCGCCCGTTCGACAACATCAACGATTACGTGGCGGCGGCCAACCAGGCCAGCACCGTCTTCAACGCCGGCGGCCAGCTGCTCGACGCCAACGGCAATGCCATGCCCGTCAGCGGCTACACGGCCAGGGTGACCGTCACGCCCCAGGCGCTGGGCGGCATCGGCGCGGCCGGCACCTCGGCCAACACCGAGGTGCTGCGTATCCGGGTCGAGGTCGGCTACGGCAACGACAAGGTCGTGCTGGACGGTTTTCGCACGCGCTATGCGCCGACTTTCCTGTAATGCGAGCAAGCGCCTTGCGCCGCGCACGCGGCTTTACCCTGATCGAGGCGATCGTCACCATCGTCATCCTCGGCATCGTGGCCGGCATCGTCGCGCTGTTCATCCGCGCGCCGGTGCTGGGCTTCACCGAGAGCAGCGAGCGCGCCGCGGCCCTGGATGAAGCCGACCTGGCGTTGCGCCGCATCGCGCGCGACCTGCGCCTGGCCCTGCCCAACAGCGTGCGCGTGGCGGCCGACGGCAGCGCGGTCGAGTTCCTGCTGACCTCCACCGGCGGGCGCTACCTGGCGGTCGACGACGACGTGCCGGGCCAGCCCTTCCTGGACTGGGACAATGCCGACAACCGCCAATTCACCGTGGTCGGCGGCACCATGCGTCCGATCGAGCGCGGCAACTACATCGTCGTCTACAACCTGGGCGAGGGTACGGCGCCGTCGGACGCCTACCTGTTCCGCAGCGGCGGCGAGGACACCAACATCGCGCGCGTCGAAACCGTCGAGAACCCGACTTCGAACACGCCGGTGGTGACGCTCGAGGACAATGCTTTTGCCCGCCAGCAGGCGCCGATGATCTCGCCCAACCGGCGCTTCCAGGTGGTGACCACGCCGGTTACCTACCAGTGCGTGCGCGGCCCGGAAGGCGGCAACACCTTGATGCGCTATTGGGATTATCCGATCAGCGCCGCCCAGAACTTGCCGCCCCAGGGCGCGCCGCGCGAAGCCGTGATCGCCGCGCGCGTGGCCGACTGCGGCAACCTCTTCCAATACGGGAGCGCGGCCACGCGGCGCAGCGCCCTGGTGATCCTCAACCTGCCGCTGCGCCTGCGCGGCGCAGGCGCCAGCGACGCGGTGCGCCTGGTGCACCAGGTCCACGTCGACAATACCCCGTGAGCACGCCATGAATCCGTCCACGTCCTTCCCGCGGCGCCTGCGCCGCAGCGCCGGCGTCGGCATCGTGACCGCGATCTTCCTGCTCGTCGTCCTGGCCGGCATGGGCGTCGCCGCGGTCCGCATCTTCAACGCCCAGCAGGCCGGCTCCAGCCTCGACCTGGACGGCGCGCGCGCCTACCAGGCCGCCCGCGCCGGCATCGAATGGGGACTGTTCCAGCAGCTGCGCAACAACAGCTGCACGGGCGGCAACGGCACCACCTTCGCCATGCCGCTCGACAGCACGCTCGGCAACTTCACCGTCACGGTAACCTGCACCGCCATTCCCGGCCTGGCCGATTCGAACGGCAACGCGCTGGCCACGGCACGCTGGCGCATCGTGTCGGTCGCCTGCAACCAACCGGTCGGCGGCCGCTGCGCCGACGATACCGGCAGCAGCCCCGATTTCGTGCGGCGCCGGCTGGAGGTGCAGGTATGAACCTCGTCCTCAGGGTGCTGCTGCTGGTCCTGTGCGCGCTGGGCGCCATGGCGCCGGCGCGCGCCGACACCGCGATGACGCTGTTCAAGAGCTATACGGGCAACCTCAACTTCGCCGGCACCCAGGTAACGATCCGCGACCGCGCGTCCGGCGCCAGCCCGTGCCGGGTGAGCGCCGACACCGTGGTCCAGAGCGCGAGTCTGAGCCTGCCCTCGCTGGCGACCGTGGTCTCGGCCCACCTGTACTGGGCGGGTTCCGGCAGCGCCGACTCGGCCGTCACAATGAACGGCAAGGCCGTGGCCGCCGCCAGCAACCGGATCTATACCTCGGCCACCATCGGCGGCGGTCTCAATTATTTCTCCGCGGCGGCCGACGTCACCGAACAGGTCAAGCTCAAGGGCTCGGGCACCTATACCTTCTCCGGCCTGAAGGTCTCGAGCGGCAGTCCCTGGTGCGACCGCAGCGCGGTGCTCGGCGGTTACGCGCTGGTCGTGGTGTACTCGCACTGGAACGAGACCTACCGCACGCTCAACCTGTACGAGGGCTTCCGCGCGCTGCTCGACAGCGAAGTGCGGCTCGACATGGCCAACTTCCGGGTGCCTGACAACGTCCAGCCTTCCTGGGTGGGACGTTTCGGCCACCTGGTCTGGGAGGGCGACTCCGACCTCAAGCAGGAAGGCGAGTCGCTGTGGTTCAACAACATCTCGCTGACCCAGTCGACCTACGGGCCCGCGGGCAACAACTTCAACTCGAAGAGCAGCGTCAATGCCGATGGCAACTCGCTCGGGATCGACTTCGATGCCTACAGCCTGAGCGGCTGGCCGGCGCGCCTGAACTCCGTCTCGGCGCTGTTCCGCACCGGCGGCGACATGGTGCTGCTCAATGCCGCGGTGCTGGCGGTACCGAGCACGCCGGCGGCCGACCTGGCGGTCGAACTGGTGCGCACCACCGAGCTCAAACCCGGAGCCACCGTCACCTATACCGCGACCGTCACCAATAACGGCCCGGGCGCCGAGGTCGGTCCGTTCAAGGTCACGGTGGCGCTGCCGGCCGGCCTCAGCTGGTCGTCCGGTACCGGCACCAACTGGAGCTGCAGCGGATCCGGCGCCAGCGCGACCTGCACCTATAACGGTTCGCTCGAGAATGGCGCCAAGACGGTGCTGACCCTGAAGGCGGTGGTCGGCACCGGCGCCACCGGCAGCAAGACCACCACCGTGACCGTCGTCGGCAACAACGACCCGGGCAGCACCAACAACAGCGACAGCGACACCGCCAGCATCGCTGCCGGCGGCGGCATCTCGTTCTCGTACACGAGCCGGGCCTGCAACGCCGGCGAGCTGGTCGGCGACGGCGGCACCTGCCCCCTGTTCGCGGGTCCGGTGGTGGCAGGTAGCGCGGCCACGATCTACCTGACCGCGGTCGATAGCAGCGACCGCGCGAGGACGCCCAACGCCTCGTCGTCGACCTCGGTCGACCTGGACCTCGCGCTCGGCTGCGTCAACCCGGGCAGCGGCACTGTCCAGGCTACCTACGGCGGCGTGACCCTGCCGACCTGTGTCAAGGACAGCGGGGTCCCGGCCTCGACTACGGCGTGGAAGAGCGTGTCGGCCACCTTCGCGGCGAAGCAGATTTCGCTGGCCGTGAGTTTCCGCTACTTCGACGCCGGCTCGATCAAGCTGTATGCGCGCAGCAGCAGCGGGGTGATCGACTTCACCCAGTTCGTGTCGATGCCGGCCTCGCTGCGCCTGGCGGTGCGCAACGCCCAGGGTGCGGCCAATCCGAAAGCGGTCGGGCTGTCCCAGAACGGCTTCGTGCGCGCGGGCGAGCGCTTCACGGTGGCGGTGGAAGCGATGTCGGCCACCTACACCGTCTCCGGCGTGTCGAAGAGCGATCCCTTGCCGAACTTCGGCAAGGAGGAGGGCAAGCTGCGCCCGGTCCTGATCAACATCGTGACCCGCATCGATACGCCTGCCAGCGGCGCCACCGGCATCGAGACCGTGAAGCTGGAAGGCGCCTATCCGTCCAGCGGCGCGTTCACGGGCAGCGACTTTTCCTGGAGCGACATCGGCAGCTTTACCTTGCGCGTGAGCCTGGACGACTACATGGGTGAAAGTCCGAATGCCGTGGGCGAAGAGCGGGTCGGAAGAGTCTATCCTGCCTACTTCACGACCGCCGCCGGCCGCCTGCAGCCGGATGGCAGCCTCGGCAAGGTGTTCGACTGCCTGCCGCACATGCGCTGCCCCTACGTCGGCCTGGCCGCCGTGAACGGCGCCGTGTATTCGAGCCAGCCGTTCGACGCGGTGGTGACCGCCCACGACGAGAACGGCCGCGAGCTCGCGAATTTCGACAGCGCGCGCTTCCCCGCGCTGGTCCCGACCATCACGCTGGCGGCCGTGGATGCACCCGGCACAGGCACGCCCTATATCAAGATCCTCAGCGGATTCGCCGACACGCCCGGCACGGCCACCACGCGCTCGGTCAAGTTCGGCCTCGGCCCCGCCTTCGATGCCTCCGCGGCGCGTACGGCCTGGATGGGGCCGACCCCGGTCTACCTGCGCGCCACCGCACCCGACAACCGGCTCGGCACCAAGCTGAGCATCAGCTCGGTGCAGGCGGACGTGGCCGAGTCGGAAGAGGGCGGCGTCATGGTCATCAACGGGCGTCTCGGCATCGGCAACGTGATCGGTTCCGAACTGCTCAAGACACCGATCCCGATGGTCGCGCAGTACTGGACCGGCACCAACTGGGAAGCGAATACGGCATTCTCGCATCCGACCCTGTTGGCGACCAGCCAGGCGACGTTCAGCAGCTGCCAGCGCACCTTGATGATGAAAGGGATCGCGGGCAGCAACAACTGCAACACCGGGCTGGTGAAGACGGCCAGCCCGGGTACCCTGGCGCTGACCTCCGGCAGCACCAGATACGTCCTGGCGCCGGTCGGCGCCGGCCAGTTCGGCAGCTTCCGGATCCAGATGAAAACCGAGCCATGGTTACCGAGCATGTTCGGTCAAGTCACAATCGGCGCCTATAGAAGCCCGGTAATTTATATCCGTGAGATGTACTGACAACGAAAACGTCATGGAACGTCGATAAACGCGCTCAAAATAATTAGTTTTCCGGCATTTTTTTGATCGGTAGCGTGAAGTCTTGAATATAATCAAGTCTTTGCCGGACATCGATCATCGCTTCGCCGACGGGACTGCTACAGCTTGATGCGTTTTTTTAGAAAAGCCAAAAAGAAGGATGGGTGGTTGACCATCGCCGTCCAGCCGGACGGCGTGGCGGCCGCCAGCATCAAGCCTGGCGCTGACGGCAAGCCCTTTGTGCGCTTCGCACACTTCCTGCCCGGGCAGCCGGACGCGGCGGCGCTGGAAAAGGCCGGCCGCGAGGGCCATGCCAACACCTTCCGTTGTGCGACCCTGCTCGGCGGCGGCGAATACCAGCTCATCAGCGTCGAAGCGCCCAATGTGCCGACAGAAGAGATGCGCACGGCGATCCGCTGGCGCCTGAAGGATATCCTCGATTTTCCGGTCGACCAGGCCACCATCGATGTGCTCGAGATCCCGCTCGATGGGGCAGCCCAGGGGCGTGCCCAGCAGTCGGTGTTCGCGATCGCGGCGCGCAACAGCGTCATCGGGCCGCGCCAGAAGCTGTTCCTCGACGCCAAGATCGACCTGCGCGTGATCGACATCCCGGAAATGGCCCAGCGTAACGTCTCGGCCATGCTGGAGCCGGAAGGGCGCGGCGTCGCCATGCTCTCCTTCGGCGCCGACGGCGGTTTGCTGACCGTGTCCTACCGGGGCGAACTCTATCTGTCGCGCCGCTTCGACGTGACCCTCGAGCAGCTGCTCGAAACCGACTACGACCGCAAGCACGCAAGTTTCGACCGCATCACCCTCGAACTGCAGCGCTCGCTCGACCACTTCGAACGTCAGTTCTCCTTCATCAGCGTGTCCAAACTGGTGCTCGCGCCTTCGCCGGTGAGCGGGCTCGACGAATACCTGTCGAGCAACCTGTACATGCCGGTCGAGAGCCTCGACCTGGCAAGCCTGTTCGACATCAGGCGCGCGCCGGCGCTGGAAGACAAGGCGATGCAGCAGCGCTTCTTCCTGCCGCTGGGCGCGGCCCTGCGCACGGGGGAAGCGGCATGAACCAGTCGGTGACGCCGGTGCGCCAGCAGGTCAACCTGTTCAACCCCGCATTCCTGCCGCAAAAGGAAGTGCTGGGCGCCAGGATGATGGGCGTGGCGCTGCTGGTGCTGGTCGCCGGCATCGCCGCCCTCGGCATCAGCCTGCGCGCCAGGACTGCGCAGATGCAGGTCGAAGCCGATGCCGGCGCCGCCCAGCTGGCGCGCAAGCAGGCGCGCCTGGCGTCGGTGAACACCGAGTTCGCGCCGCGCAGCAAGAGCCCGGAGCTCGACAACCAGATCGTCGACGCGCAGGCCCAGCTGGCGGCGCTGCGTCACGTTTCAAGCGTGCTCCAGCGCGGCGAACTGGGCGACACCACGGGCTTTGCCGGCTACTTCAGGGCTTTCGCGCGCCAGAGCGCGCCCGGCCTGTGGCTGACCGGCGTGACGGTTGCCGGCAACAACATCGGCATCCGCGGCCGTACCACAGACCCGGCCATGGTGCCCGGCTACATCAACCGCCTGACCCAGGAACCGCTATTGCAGGGCAAGACCTTCGCCAGCCTGCAGATCGGCCAGGCCGAAGCCGTGCAGACCCAGGGCCCGGACGGCAAGACGGTGCGCACCCCGGCCCCCTTCGTCGAATTCAGCCTGCAGTCGGTGGCGGCGCAGGAGCCGCGCCCATGAAGCAGCGCCTGATCGAACTTGCCGCGCGCATCGACGCGCTCACCCTGCGCGAACGCGCGCTGAGCTTTGCCGCCGCGGTGGCGGTGACCGCCTTCGTGGGCTACCAGCTGGTGCTGGCGCCGAGCTACGCGGCGCAGGAGCGCCTGCTCGAGCAGATCCTCCAGCAGCGCAACAACATGATGGGCATCGACGCCGAGATCGCGGCCAAGGTCACCGCCTACCAGATCGACCCGGACGCGCCGGCGCGCACCCGGCTGGAGGCGCTGAAGCAGGAATCGTCCCAGATCGGCGACGCCCTGCTGGCGATGCAGAACGGCCTGGTGCCGCCGGAGCGCATGGCGCCGCTGGTGGACGCGATCCTGCGCGCCAACGGCCGCCTGCAGCTGGTCTCGATGCGTACGCTGCCGGTGGAGACGATCTCGGGCCGCGCCGCGACCGCGCCGGCCGTCGTCGCCAACCCGCCGGCGCCAGCCGCGCCGCCCACGACCGCCGCCGCCGCGGTGTCGGCCGTCGTTGCCGCCGCCGTGCCGGCAGCGCCGGCAGCGCCCGCCGCGCCGGCCGCCGAGCGCAAGGCGCCCGATCTGTTGTACCGCCACGGCGTCGAAGTGACGGTACGCGGCAATTATCTCGACATGGTTGACTACATGAGCGCGCTCGAAGCGATGCCGACCCGCCTGTTCTGGGGCAAGGCGCAGCTCGACGTGGAGGAATATCCGGCCTCCCGCCTGACGCTCACGCTCTATACCCTGAGCCTGGACCGGAATTGGATGAAGCTGTGAAGACCCTGACCGCAACCACCCTGGCCGCGCTGGCGCTGGCCGCATCGATCGCTTCCCAGACCGCCTGCGCCCAGACGCTGGCCGACCCGACCCGTCCACCGGCAGCGCTGGGCGCCCGCGTCGACGCCGCGGGCAGCGCCGGCGACGGCCTGCCGCGCCTGCAGTCGATCCTGATCGCACGCGGCGGCGGCCGCCAGGTCGCCGTGATCGACGGCGAGACTGTGCGCCTGGGGGACAATTACAAAGGTGCGCGCGTGGCGCGCATGACCCAGACCGAGGTCGAACTGGTGCGCGGCCGTGAGCGCCAGGTACTGCGTCTGGAACCTCCGCCGTCCGCGGAAGCGGGCGGCGTATCCGTGGCCAACTAAGGAAGCATCGATGCGACATCACCTCCTGATTTCGGCTGCGGCACTGTTGCTGGCAGGCTGCCAGAGCGCCCGCAACACCGACACCTTCGATGCGATCGGGCGCGAGATGGCCAAGGCCAACAGCCAGCCGACCGCCGCGCCGCACGTCGACGACGCCGTGGCCAATGCGCTGCTGCCGCCGGCCAGCGCGCTTGCGACCCAGCTGCCGAAGGCGCGTCCGGCGCTGGAGGAGCGCTTCAACGTCTCGTTCAACAACGTCCCGGCGCAGCAGTTCTTCCGCTCGATCGTGGCCGGCACCCGCTACAACATGCTGGTGCATCCGGACGTCAGCGGCAGCATCAGCGCCAACCTGAAGGATGTCACGCTGCCCGAGACGCTGGAAGCGATCAAGGAGATGTACGGCTACGACTACAAGATCGACGGCACCCGCATCACGATCCGCCCGTTGACCATGCAGACCCGCATGTTCCAGGTGAATTACCTGACGGCGCAGCGCCGCGGTGTGTCGAACCTGCGCGTGAGTTCGACCTCGGTGGCGGACGCCAACCGCAATAACGGCAACTACAACAACCAGAACAGCGGGGGGCTGGGCAACAACCAGAACCAGCCGGCCAACAACAATAACAACGGCGGCGGCCAGAACGGCAACAACGGCGTGCAGGTCGAGAGCACGGACGTCAGCACCACCTCGAACAACGATTTCTGGGCCGATCTGAAGTCGGCCGTCGAAGCGATCGTCGGCTCGAAGGAGGGCGGGCGCAGCGTCGTGGTCAGCCCGCAGTCGGGCGTGGTCGTGATCCGCGCCATGCCGGACGAGCTGCGCCACGTCGACATGTACCTGAAGGCGACCCAGCTGTCGGTGGACCGCCAGGTGATCCTGGAAGCGAAGATCCTGGAGGTCGAGCTGAACGACCGCTTCCAGAGCGGCATCAACTGGGCCTCGTTCGCCTCGATCAAGAGCTCGCACCCGAACCGCGTGTCGGGCGGCGTGATCTCGCCGGGCGCCAACCTGGCGCCGCTGCCCTGGGAGGGCGGCCAGCCGCCCCAGATCACCAACGGCAGCGGCCTGAACGCGAGCACCGGCTTCTCGCTGTCGCAGGCGGCCACCGCCGCCGGTTCGCTGTTCGGCTTCGCCTTCCAGACCAATAATTTCGCGGCCCTGATCTCCTTCCTCGAATCGCAGGGCACCGTGCACGTGCTCTCGAGCCCGCGCGTGGCGGCGATGAACAACCAGAAGGCCGTGCTCAAGATCGGCACCGACGAATTCTTCGTCACCAACGTCACCACCAACATCAGCAACAACACCACCGGCAACACGGTGACGCCGAGCGTGACCCTGCAGCCCTTCTTCTCGGGCGTGGTGCTGGACGTGACCCCGCAGATCGACGACAAGGGCAACATCCTGCTGCACGTGCACCCGTCCGTGAGCCAGGTCTCGACCGTCAACAAGAGCGTCAACCTGGGCTCGGCCGGCACCCTCAGCCTGCCGCTGGCGGCGTCCAACACCAGTGAACTGGACAGCATCGTGCGCGGCCAGAACGGCAGGGTGGTCGCGATCGGCGGCCTGATGCGCCAGGCATCGAGCGGCGACACCGAGCAGCTGCCGGGCGCCGACAAGGTGCCGGTGCTGGGCGCGCTGTTCCGCAATAAGAACCGCTTGAACCAGAAGCGCGAGCTGGTGGTCCTGATCAAGCCGACCATCGTCGAAGGCGCCAATGACTGGAGCCAGGACCTGCTCGACTCCACGCGCCGCATCGAGGCCCTGAATCCGGGCGCGGCGCAGGGCATCACCCGTTCGGGCGGTAAATAGATGTACGCGGCACACTTCGGCCTGCGCGAGCTGCCGTTCGGGATCACCCCGGACACCAGTTTCTTCTTCGGCAGCCCGGGCTCGCAGGAAGCGCTCAACACGCTGCTGGTGGCCGCGCGCAGCGGCGAGGGCTTCATCAAGATCACCGGCGAAGTCGGCACCGGCAAGACCCTCCTGTGCCGCAAGTTCATGGCGACCCTGGGCGAAGGCTTCGTCACGGCCTACATCCCGAACCCCTACCTCGAGCCGCGCACCCTGATGCTGGCCCTGGCCGACGAGCTGGAGATTCCGCTCGAGCGCGACGTCGACCAGCACCGGCTGCTCAAGGCGATCAACGGTCGCTTGCTGGAACTGGCGGCCCAGGGGCTGCAGGTGGTGCTGTGCCTGGACGAAGCGCAGGCGATTCCGGTCGAGAGCCTGGAAGCGCTGCGCCTCTTGACCAACCTCGAGACCGAGAAGCGCAAGCTGCTGCAGATCGTGCTGTTCGGACAGCCGGAACTGAACCGCAAGCTGGAACTGGAGCAGATTCGCCAGCTGGCTCAGCGCATCACCTTCCACTACCATCTCGGACCGCTGTCGCGCGACGACCTCGATTACTATGTGGCGCACCGCCTGCGCGTGGCCGGCTACACCGGTGCGCGCCTGTTCGCGCGCGGCGCCATCGCCCGCCTGTACCAGGCCAGCGGCGGCGTGCCGCGCCTGGTGAACATCCTGGCGCACAAGGCGCTGATGCTGGCCTATGGCCAGGGCAAGCAGCAGGTCGGCAGCGGCCACGTCGGCACCGCCGCGCTGGACACGGTGGGCGCGCGCAAGCGTTACTGGCCGGGATTGGCCGTAGGCGGCCTGCTGGCCGGGGCGGTGGCCGGCATTGCATGGGCGTTCGTACGATGAGCCTGATTAACAAGATGCTGCAGGACCTCGACGCGCGCGGCGGCCAGCCGGCGCCGGCCGCAGTGCTGCCCGAGATCAAGCCGGTGCTGCCGCCCGAGCGCAGCGTCCCGTGGCTGCGCGTGGGGCTGCTGGCTGCCCTGGTCAGCGTGCTGGGCGCGTCGGCGTACGTCGCCTGGCGCATGCAGCAGACCACCGCGGTCGAGGTGCCGGTGACGGTCTCGGTACCGGCTGCGCAGCCGTCCGCGCCTGCAGCGCCGGTGACTGCGCCGGTCCAGCCGGTGCTGGCGGAAGCGGCCCCGGTTCCTGCGCCTGAACCTGTGCCTGCTCCCGCACAGTCCCTGAAGGAAGCGCCGAAGCCGGAGCGGGTGGCGCCGGCCGTCCAGGCGCCCACGCCCGCGCCGAGGAAGCGCGACAAGCCGGTCAAGAAGGAAGCGCCGGCGCCGAAACGCGAGCCCGTACCTGCCGGGCCGGCCCCGGTCAAGGCCGCGGCGCCGGCAAAGCCCCTTGCAGCCAGGCCCGCCGTGGCGAAGGCGCCCCAGCCGCAGTCGGGCCGTGTCGAAACCACCGCCCAGCGCGCCGAGAACAACTACCGCCGCGCCCTCGCCAGCCTGGAGGATGGCCGCGTGACCGAGGCGATGTCGCACCTGCAGGAATCGTTGCGCGCCGACCCGCGCCACGAGGCGGCGCGCCAGACCCTGGTATCGCTGCTGATCGAGGCCAAGCGTCCGGACGAGGCCATCGGCCAGCTCGGCGTCGCGCTGGCGCTCGACCCGCGCCAGCCGGCCATGGCGATGCTGCTGGCGCGTCTGCAGCTCGAACGCGGCGGCCCCGGCATCGACACCCTGATGCGCACCTTGCCTTATGCGAACGGCAACGGCGAATACCACGCCTTCCTGGCCGGCGCACTGCAGCGCGAACAGCGCCACCGCGAAGCGGCCGAACACTACACGGCGGCGCTGCGCACCGCGCCGCAGAACGGCGTGTGGTGGATGGGGCTGGGAATTTCGCTGCTGGCCGAGAAGCGCACGGCCGAAGCGGCGGACGCCTTCCAGAAGGCGGGGGCGAGCGGTTCGCTGACGCCGGAACTACAGGCCTTTGTGGATCGCAAGCTCAAGCAGCTGGCGCGCTAGGGGACATCGCCGGCGTGGAATCATTGAACGACAGCTGAACGCTTGCGGCTTTCCGCGATGTGCGTGCGAGCCATCACGAAATCCTCGAATGCGCGCGCATCCATGGGTGCCCCGTAATAATAGCCTTGTCCTACCTTGCACCCGACTTGCATCAGGAAGCGCTCCTCCTCTGCCGTTTCGATACCTTCCGCGACAACATCGAAAGCGAGCGTGTTGGCCAGAGTCAGGATGCCTTGCAATAGCGCTTGCTGGCGGGTGCCGGTACGATGGATTCCATGGACAAACGAACGGTCTATCTTCAGTACGTTGATGGGGAATCTGGCCAAATAGCTCAGGCTCGAATAACCCGTGCCGAAGTCGTCTATTGCAAGCGATACGCCCAGCCCCTTGAGCTGTCCCAGGCACTCGATCGCATAGTCGAGATCACGCATCAAGACCGATTCAGTCAGCTCGAGCTCGATCAGGGCAGGATCGATGCCCGATTCGTGCAATAAACGTTCCGTGTGATCGATAAATTCTGGATGACATAATTCGTCCGCCGAGACATTTACGGCGACACTGCGAATTCCCAGCCCACGCGTGTGCCAGGCCTTGGCCTGCTTGATGGCGTGAGTCAGTGCGACTCTGCCTAAAAGAATGATCAAACCGCTCGCTTCGGCACAGGGAATGAACTTGGCAGGCGGCACCCAGCCCCATTCCGGGTGGTGCCAGCGCAATAGCGCTTCGCAACCGCAGACGGCGCCGTCCTCGAGTCGTATCTTCGGTTGATAGAACAGCGTCATCCCCCCGGATTGCAGTGCGGTGGATAGCGCGTTTTCGAGTTTTCTTCGCTCGAGGACATCCGCGCGCAGCTCGGGCGTGAAAATCCGCCAGCCGTTTCGTCCATTGACCTTGGCGTACTGCAATGCCGTGTCGGCGTGGTGCAGGAGCAGGTCGGCATCCGCACCATGTTCCGGAAACAGCGCGATGCCGATGCTGCACCCGACCTGGGCCAGGCTTCCATTCAGGTCGTGCGATTCGGACAATGCATCGATGATCCTGGAAGAGGCAAAGCTGGCTTCTTCCAGGCTTGAACCAGGGGCCATGACGACGACAAACTCGTCTCCCCCCTGGCGGCCTACCAGATCGGTCAACCTGAAGCATCCGCGCAGACGTTCAGCCAGTGAGCGCAATAGCAGATCGCCTGCGTTATGCCCGAGCGTATCGTTGACGAGCTTGAACCTGTCGAGGTCGAGGTACAGCAGCGGAACGGTCTGGTGGTGAGCGGCGGCATGTGCCAGCGTGTGGTCCAGGTGCCGGGCGATCGCAAAGCGGTTCGGCAGGCCGGTCAGGTAATCATGCCAGGCAAGGTAGTCGACTTCCGCACGCATTTCCCATGCTTCCGTGATGTCGTGGAAAACAATCACGACTCCGCGTAGTTCGCCACGCTCGTTGATAATCGGGCAGGCGCAATCTTCGATCATGATCTGCGAGCCGTCGCGGCGCAGCAGTGCCGTGCCGGGAGGGACACGGAACATCTGCATGGTGGCGATGACCTGGTGCACAGGATGCGCAAGCATACGGTCACTATCGCAATCCTTGAACGTCATGAATTCCGTCACCGGCCTGCCAATGCCTTCATTGGGTCCGCACAGCAGCAGGCGCTGGGCGGCGGAGTTCAGAAACGTCATGTTGGACCTGTCATCGGTACAGATGACGCCATCGGCAATGGCCTCGAGCGTGACCAAACTCTGAGCGTGGTGATGGTGCAGCAGTTGCCGCGATTTCTCGACATGCGCAAGCACCGCAAGCGATTGCAGTAGCACATCCGAACCGCTCATCGAGTCGCCAATACAGGCAGCAGCGCCCGCTTCCAGTGCCGACTGCGCACATGCCAGCTCGGGTTGCGCCATCCATACCACGACGGGCGGCGCTCCCAGCGTTGCCAGGGCGCGCTTCAATTCGAGTGATTGCGTGGGCATGTCACCGCCCACTCGTAGAAAAACAAGATCCGCCACGAAATCGCCAAGCGTCTGTGCCTCGGCAACGCTCCGAACGTGCCGAAGGTCGAAACGGGCAATGGCGGCAGTAGCGCTATCGAATCTTTGCTTCAACGCGTGAAAATCAGCCTGTCCCGCTGAAATCAAGAGCAGCTTCTTGTCATTCATTTCGCGTCGACATTCGAAATAGTATTTGGTGTAAATACTAGCACCGTGTCGAGGACGCACAATTAGCCGCAGACTAAAAGTCGCACGGTCAAGATCGGTTCATGGACAACCGGGCTGCTTCGATACGTGATTGCGGGTGCACGCATCCACCTGCCGAACGCGCGGTCGGCAAGGGTGGTCCAGTCCAATGGACTGGACTGCTCCTGCTGTCAAAGGCGCGCCAGGCTCTCGAGCGCCTTCCGCAGCGTTTCGTCTTTTTTCGCAAAGCAGAACCGCACGATCCCCGATTCGGTCGGCTGGCTGTAGAACGCCGACACCGGAATCGCCGCCACCTTCGCCTCCACCGTCAGCCACTTCGCGAACTGCGCTTCCGGCAAATCCGAGATGGCGCCGTAGCGCACGCACTGGAAGTAGGTACCATCGGACGGCAATAGCTCGAAGCGCGAGCCGCGCAGCCCCTCGCGGAACAGGTCGCGCTTGTTCTGGTAGAAGGCCGGCAATTCCAGGTAGGGCGTCGCGTCAAGCATGTAGGCCGCGATCCCGTGCTGCATCGGCGTGTTCACGGTGAACACGTTGTACTGGTGGACCTTGCGAAACTCGACCATGAGCGGGGCAGGCGCGGCCACGTAGCCGACCTTCCAGCCGGTGACATGGTAGGTCTTGCCGAAGCTCGAGATCACGAAGGCGCGCTCGGCCAGGACCGGGTGGCGCGACACCGAGGCGTGCTCTTCGCCGTCGAACACCATGTGCTCGTAGACCTCGTCGGACAGGATCAGGATGTCGGTGCCGTCGACGATCGCGGCCAGCGCATCGAGGTCGGCGCGGCGCATGATCGAGCCGGTCGGGTTGTGCGGAGAGTTCACGACGATCATGCGGGTGCGCGGGCTCACGGCAGCGGCCACCTGGTTCCAGGGCACGCTGTAGCCGTGCTCGTCCACCGTCATCGCCACCGGCCGCGGCACGCCGCCGGCCAGCGCGATGGCGGGCAGGTAGCAGTCGTAGGCCGGCTCGATGACAATCACTTCGTCGCCCGGGTGCACGCTGCACAGGATGGCGGTCATGATGGCCTGCGAGGCGCCGGAGGTGACCGTGATCTCGGTCGCCGGGTGGTAGCTGTGGCCGTACAGCCGTTCGATCTTGGCGGCGATGGCTTCGCGCAGCGCCGGGATGCCCGCCATGAAGGGGTATTGGTTGTGCCCGGCGCGCATGGCCTCGTTCACGAGGTCGATCAGGCGCGGGTCGCAGCCGAAGTCGGGAAAGCCCTGGCCCAGGTTGACGGCGCCGTGCTCGACGGCGAGCTGGGACATCTGGGTGAAGACGGTGGTGCCCACGGCGGGCAGGCGGGTGCGAATCAGGGGCGTACTCATGGTGGCAGGAAGAATGGCAACGCTCTTATTCTAGCGCGGCTGCGCTTTTGCCTTGACCCATGCTTCGGGCAGCATGATCTTGAAGAGTCCTTCGCGTGCGGTGCGCCGGGCCAGCTTGAGCAGGGCCTTGTCCTTGGTAATCAGGACCTCGGCATCGGCGTCGCGCGCCAGTTCCAGGAATTTCTGGTCGTCGCGGTCGGTGCAGACCGGCAGGCGCACGGGCTTTGCGTCTGGCGCCACCATTGTCAACAAGGCGTCGAAGCGTTCCACGGCCACCGCGCGCGACGCCTCGTCGAGCGGCAGATGAGGGTAGCGCAGCACGGCCAAATATTCGTCGCGGCATTCGGCGCGCGTCACCGCGACAACCTCGCCCGATTCCAGCGCCGCCAGCAGGGGCGCCCAGCGCGGGTCGTGGAACACGAACAGGTCGAGGAGAACATTGGTGTCGATGACAATGGGTTTGGCTGGAACGGGTATCATGTAGGAAATTTTTCTGTGAATCTGTCTGAACCGATGCTGATTGTCCTGTCGCCCGCAAAATCCCTCGACCTCGAATCCCCAAGCCCCACCAGGAAACACAGCCTTCCCGATTTCATCCCCCAGGCCGCCGAGCTGATCGACGTCCTGCGGGGCCATTCGCCGGCCGACATCGCCGAGCTGATGGAGCTGTCCGACAACCTGGCCATGCTCAACGTGACGCGCTACGCGCACTGGAGCGCAGACCATGCCGCCGCGCGCCAGGCCGTGATGTCCTTCGACGGTGACGTGTACGGCGGACTGGATGCGCGTAGCCTGACGGCCAAGGAAATCGACTACCTGCAGCGCCACCTGCGCATCCTGTCGGGCCTGTACGGGCTGCTGCGTCCGCTGGACCGCATGCACCCCTACCGTCTGGAGATGGGCACGCGCCTCAAGAATCCGCGCGGCAGCAACCTGTATGCGTTCTGGGGCGAGCTGGTGACCGAGGCCCTGAATGCGCAGATCGCGGAAACCAAAGCCAAGGCGCTGGTCAACCTGGCCTCGGAAGAGTACTTCAAGTCGGTCAAGCCTAAACTCTTGGGAGTGCCGGTGATCGCGCCGGTGTTCGAGGACTGGAAGAACGGCAAGTACAAGATCATCTCGTTCTTCGCCAAGCGCGCCCGCGGCCTGATGGCGCGTTACGCGGCCCAGCACAATATCAAAAAGCCCGAGCAACTGAAGGACTTCGACGTCGACGGCTATGCCTTCGATGCGGCAGCCTCCGGCGAAACCACCTGGGTGTTCCGCCGGCGCCAGGAAGCGTAAGGTGAGGGCGGACGTACCGCCCTTTCAGCCTTACTGCGCCGCGTCCTTCGGCGACGGCTTGCTGCCGGCCTTGGACCAGAACTGCCACCACGGCGCATCGCCCTTGGCGTTCGGATTCAGGAAGCGGCTGTTCGGATAGTTCAGCACCAGCACGCGCTGGGTGTCGTCGCGCAGCACCGGCATGCCCAGCTTGTCGTAGGAGCGCATCATGATGAACAGCGCTTCTTCGCGGGCCGGGGCGTCGGTGTACTCCTGCACGGCCTGCTGGGCGCGGTTCAGCGCCGCCAGGTAGGCGCCGCGGCGGAAGTAGTAATTGGCCACGTGCACTTCGTACTGGGCCATCGCATTGACCAGGTAGTTCATGCGCGCGATCGAGTCCTGCGCATACTTACTGTTCGGGAACTTGTCGACCAGGACCTTGAAGGCGGCAAAGGCTTCGCGGGTCGCCTTCGGATCGCGCTCGGTCGGATCCTGCGAGTAGATGAAGCTCAGGAAGCCCAGCTGGTCGTTGAAGTTGATCAGGCCGCGCAGGTAGTACATGTAGTCCACCTGCGGATGGTTCGGGTGCAGCTTGATGAAACGCTCGACGGCGGCCAGCGCCTCGGCCTGGTCCTGGGCCTTGTAATGAGCGTACGCAATTTCCATTTGCGCCTGTGCGGCATAGGTGCCGAACGGGTAGTTCGACTCCAGGCGTTCGAACAACTTGATGGCCGATTCATAGTGGCCGCCGTTCATCTCATCGCGTGCCTCAGCGTATAATTTCTCGGCTGACCAATTTTTGGTGTCGTCGTCTGACTTCGGCAGCATGCTGCAGGCGGACAGAGCGAGGGCCGAAGCGGCGACCAGCACAGACAATTTTTTTTGCATAGCTCTTTGCAAGAAAGTTTTACCTAGATTCACTACTAAACGGCTGATTATAGCCGATGGGACTTACGTTGATATTAACTCCTGCGCCGAATTCGGCGGAAATGCACCCCGATACCGATTTAGACGACGATCTCGACAGCGCCTTCGACCTGGCTGCCGGTCCCGACTTGTCGCCGATCACCCTGCACCTGGGCCCGGACGCCTGTGGCCAGCGCTTGGATAAAGTGGTTGCCGGCATGGTGCCGCAGTTTTCGCGCAGCCGCCTGCAGCTGTGGTTCGAGGGCGGCTTCGTCAAGGTCGACGGCAAATCCGCGCGCGGCAAGGACACCGCGTATGGTGACGAGACCATCGTCATCGAGCCCCAGGCCGCGCCCGAAGACACCGCGTTCGCACCGGAAGCGATTGCGCTGGACATTGTCCACGAAGACGAGGACATCCTCGTCATCAACAAGCCGGCCGGCCTGGTCGTGCATCCCGGCGCCGGCAACTGGTCCGGCACCCTGCTCAACGGCCTGCTGCACCACTGCCCGCAGCTGGTTGGCGTGCCGCGCGCCGGTATCGTGCACCGCCTCGACAAGGACACCAGCGGCCTGATGGTGGTCGGCAAGACCCTGGCCGCCCAGACCGACCTGGTGCGCCAGCTGCAGGCGCGCACCGTCAAGCGCGAATACTTTGCGCTGGTGTGGGGCACGCCGCATGCGCGCGGCACCATCGATGCGCCGATGGGCCGCCACCCGAAGGACCGGGTCAAGATGGCGGTTTCCAGCAGCCCGTTCGCCAAGCCGGCGATCACGCACTACATGCGCGTTGCTACCGGCACCCTGGACCGCCGTCCGGTCACCCTGGTGCGCTGCAGCCTGGAGACCGGCCGCACCCACCAGATCCGCGTGCACATGCAGCACCTGGGTTTTGCGCTGGTGGGCGACTCGGTCTACGGCAAGCAGCACCTGGTGCCGGTGTTTCACCGCCAGGCGCTGCAGGCGCGCCGCCTCGGCCTGGTCCATCCGGGCAGCGGCGAGCCCTGCGAGTGGACGGTGCCCTTGGCGGCCGACTTCGCGGAACTGATCGCACGCGCCGGCATCGCCGAGCCGGGTGACGAGAATGACGACGAGGACCTGGACGCGTGATGCAGCACAGCGCCCTGGTATGGCCCGATTGGCCCGACCTGCCGGCGAATGTCGGCGCACTGGCGACCTCGCGCGACGGCGGCGTCAGCCAGGGGCCGTATGACGACGGCAAGGGCGGCGGCGGCCTGAATCTCGGCCTGCACTGCGGCGACGATCCGGACGCGGTGCGCGCCAACCGCGCCCGCCTACAGGAATTCTTGCCCGGCCGCCCGGCCTGGATCGCCCAGGTGCACGGCGCCGACGTGGTCGACGCCTGCAGCGTCGGCCCGGACCAGCCGGTGCGGACTGGCGACGCCAGCGTCGCGGCGCATGCCGGCGTCGTGTGCGCGATCCTGACTGCCGATTGCCTGCCGGTGCTGTTCGCCGATCTCGACGGCAAGGTGGTGGGCGCCGCCCATGCCGGCTGGCGCGGTTTGGCAGCGGGCGTGCTGGGCGAGACCGTGCGTGCGATGCGCGCGCTTGGCGCCGGAGAGATCACGGCCTGGATGGGACCGGCGATCGGCCCGGAGGCTTTCGAAGTGAGCGAGGATGTGCTGGAGGCCTTCCTGGCCGCGATGCCGGGCGAGGCGACCCGCGCGGCCTTCCGCTTGACGTCTGACCAACCGGTAAAATTTTTGGCCGACATGTTCACCTTGGCACGCATGATGCTGGCGCGCGACGGCATCACCCGCGTCCACGGTGGCGGACTGTGCACCTTCAGCGCACCCGAGCGCTTCTATTCTTACCGCCGCGACCGCGTCACCGGGCGTCAGGCAAGCCTGATCTGGATCAAGTAATGGAGCCGGCAGCGCGGCCAGAATGCTCAGTTGCTTCCCGCGCCGCCGTCGCCTGTCGCGTTGTTGCCAGCCTGCGCTGCACGCCGCGCACGACGGCGTTTTGACCCTGTGAGATAAAAAACAATGGATAATGGCAGGGCGCAATAGAACAGGAACGTCATCACGCCGTGCACCACGGTCGGTTCGGTCGCCGCCATCAGGGCGACCACGTAAATCCAGGCAACGGCGACGATCCACATGCATTTCTCCAGAGTGAGTACCAGATTCTAAACATTGGATGCCGATATGAACATGCCTGACGCTCAAGCGTTTGCCGCTTCCTGGATGAACCAGTTCACCGACCCCAGCGCCTGGCAGGGCTGGATGACGATGCCGGCCCTGACCCCTCCAAGCGGCGCCAATCCGCTGGCCGGCATCCTGAAGGATTTCGGCGCCGGCATCGCCCCGGCCAAGCTGGAAAGCATCCGCGACGACTACCTCAAGAAAGCCGGCCAGCTGTGGCAGGACTTCGTGAGCGGCAAGACGCCGGAAATCCACGACAAGCGCTTCTCGTCCTCCGAATGGCGCGAGCATCCGATGTCGGCCTTCTCGGCCGCGTCCTACCTGCTCAATTCCCAGTTCATGCTGGCCCTGGCCGACGCGGTCGAGGCCGGTCCGCGCGAGAAGCAGAAGATCCGCTTCGCGGTCCAGCAAATGGTCGACGCCATGTCGCCGGCCAACTTCTTCGCCACCAATCCGGAAGCGCAGAAGAAGCTGATCGAGACCAAGGGCGAGAGCCTGACCAAGGGCCTGGCCAACATGCTGGCCGACCTGCAGAAGGGCCGCATCTCGCAGTCGGACGAATCCGCTTTCGAAGTCGGCCGCAACGTCGGCACCACGCCGGGCCAGGTCGTGTTCGAGAACGAGTTGTTCCAGCTGATCCAGTACACGCCGACTACCCCGAACGTGAAGGCGGTGCCGCTGTTGATGATTCCGCCTTGCATCAACAAGTTCTACATCCTCGACCTGCAGCCGGAAAATTCCCTGGTGCGCTACGTGGTGGAGCAGGGCAATACCGTGTTCATGGTCTCGTGGCGCAACCCGGACCGCACGCTCGGCAACATCACCTGGGACGACTATGTGGAGCGCGGCGCCATCGAGGCGATCCGCGTCACCCGCGAGATCACGGGCCAGGACAAGACGCATGTGTTCGGCTTCTGCGTGGGCGGCACCATTGCCGCCACCGCGCTGGCGGTGCTCGCGGCGCGCGGCCAGCAGCCGGCGGCCAGCCTGTCGCTCTTGACCACCTTGCTCGACTTCAGCGACACCGGCGTGCTGGAAGTCTTCGTCGACGAAACCCAGGTGGCGCTGCGCGAGCAGGCCCTGGGCGGCGGCGGCCTGATGCCCGGTCGCGACCTGGCCACCACCTTCTCGGCCCTGCGTCCGAACGACCTGGTGTGGAACTACGTGCAGCAGAACTACCTGAAGGGCAAGGAACCGCCGGCCTTCGACCTGCTGTACTGGAATGCCGACTCGACCAACCTGCCGGGTCCGATGTTCTGCTGGTACCTGCGCAACACCTACCTCGAGAACAAGCTGAAGGTGCCGGGTGCGCTTACCGTGTGCGGCGTGCCGGTCGACCTGGGCAAGATCGACGCGCCGGTGTTCCTGTACGGTTCCAAGGAAGACCACATCGTGCCCTGGGACGCAGCGTTTGCCTCGATGAACCTGCTCAACCCGAAGAACCCGAAGGCCAACCGCTACGTGCTCGGCGCCTCCGGCCACATCGCGGGCGTGATCAACCCGGCCTCGAAGAACAAGCGCAGCTACTGGACCAACGACAAGTCGGGCAAGGCGCGTCCGAAGACGGCCGAGGCATGGTTTGCCGGCGCGACCGAGCACAAGGGCAGTTGGTGGCCGGAATGGGCCAAGTTCCTGGCCGAGAACGGTGGTGCCGCAGTGCTGGCGCCGACCACCGCCGGTAACGACCGTTACCGTCCGACCGAGCCGGCGCCGGGACGCTATGTAAAAGCCAGAGCAGACTGAGCCGTAGGGTGGTCGGCTTGCCCGACCGCGCGTTCAGCTATCACTTGCGTCGCGACCGCGCATCCGATAGTCGAACGCGCGGTCGGCAAAGCCGACCAGCCTACAAATATACCCGGCATACATATCAAAATATTCACGGAAGTTTGTAGTCTAATAATTGCTGCACCTGCGCGCGGGTCGTGGTATGGTGTCGTCTTGACCGTCCCATGGGGCAACAAATTTTTCCTTGGGGTCGGCCTGCAGGGCCGGCTTTTTTGGTAACCCGTCAAAAAAATAGCGCGCGGCCCATCCTGCCGCAACGCACAACCTGAGACATGAGATGAGTAGTGCAAAAAAGAGTGCTGAACGCCTGATCAAGAAGTATCCGAACCGCCGTCTGTACGATACCCAGACCAGTTCCTACATCACCCTGACCGACGTGAAGCAGCTGGTACTGGACGCCGACGAGTTCACCGTCGTCGATGCCAAGAGCAACGAAGACCTGACTCGCAGCATCCTGCTCCAGATCATCCTGGAAGAGGAGGCCAACGGTATTCCGATGTTCTCGAGCTCGGTACTGGCCCAGATCATCCGCTACTACGGCCATGCCATGCAGGGCATGATGGGTTCCTACCTGGAAAAGAACGTCCAGGCCTTTACCGACATCCAGAACAAGTTCACCAGCAACGCCGCCGGCGCCCTGGAAGGCAAGCCGTTCAGCCCGGAAATGTGGACCCAGTTCATGAACGTCCAGGGTCCGATGATGCAGGGCATGATGAACAACTACATCGACCAGTCGAAGAACCTGTTCCTGCAGATGCAGGAGCAGATGCAGAACCAGAGCAAGGCCATGTTCGGCGCCTTCCCGTTCCCGGGCATGACGCCGCCAACCGATAAGAAGTAAGCAAGAAGTCGTCGTTTCGAGACAACCGCCGGCCCTGTCCAGGGCCGGCAAACCTTCCCACCGGTTCCACCGGTAGACCCGGTTCGGGTACAATCGCGGATTGCCCAGATTCTTTGTCGTCCGCCCATGACCGAACTTCGCCGTATTCCTTCCTCCGCCAACACCGCTGTCGCCGAGGCGCCTGCTCCGTCGCTCGTCATCCCGAGCCCGGCACAGGGCGTGGCCGCGCCGAAGGTCGGCTTCGTGTCGCTTGGCTGCCCGAAGGCGCTGGTCGATTCCGAGCAGATCCTGACCCAGTTGCGCGCCGAAGGTTACCAGACCGCCAAGTCCTACGACGGCGCCGACCTGGTGATCGTCAACACCTGCGGCTTCATCGACGCCGCGGTGCAGGAGTCGCTCGACGCGATCGGCGAAGCCCTGGCCGAGAACGGCAAAGTGATCGTCACCGGCTGCCTGGGCGCGAAGAAGGATGCCGATGGCGCAGACATCATCACCAAGGTGCACCCGAAGGTGCTGGCCGTGACCGGCCCGCACGCCGTCGCCGAGGTGATGGAATCGGTCCACCTGCACCTGCCGAAGCCGCACGACCCCTTCATCGACCTGGTGCCGGACCACGGCGTCAAGCTGACCCCGAAGCACTACGCCTACCTGAAGATTTCGGAAGGCTGCAACCACCGCTGCAGCTTCTGCATCATCCCGTCGATGCGCGGCGACCTGGTGTCGCGTCCGATCCACGAGGTGCTGCAGGAAGCCGAGAACCTGTTCAAGGCCGGCGTCAAGGAACTCCTGGTGATCTCGCAGGACACCAGCGCCTACGGCGTCGACGTCAAGTTCCGCACCGGCTTCTGGAACGGCCGTCCGGTCAAGACCCACATGACCCAGCTTACCGAGGAACTCGGCAAGCTGGCGCGCCAGTACGGCGCCTGGGTGCGCATGCATTACGTCTATCCGTATCCGCACGTCGACCAGGTCATCCCCCTGATGGGCGACGGCCACGTGCTGCCTTACCTCGACATCCCGATGCAGCATGCGCACCCGGACGTCCTCAAGCGCATGAAGCGCCCGGCCAGCGGCGAGAAGAACCTCGACCGCATCCAGGCCTGGCGCCGGATGAACCCGGACCTGACCATCCGCTCGACCTTCATTGCCGGCTTCCCAGGCGAGACCGAAGCCGAGTTCGAGTACCTGCTCGACTTCCTGCGCGAAGCCCAGATCGACCGCCTGGGCTGCTTCGCCTACTCGCCGGTGGAAGGCGCGACCGCCAACCTGCTCGACAATCCGGTGCCGGAAGAGGTCCGCGAAGAGCGACGCGCCCGCGTCATGCTGCTGCAGGAAGAAATCTCCCTCAAGCGCATGCAGGCCAAGGTCGGCAAGACCATGCGCGTGCTGGTCGATGAAGTCGGCGCGCGCGAAGCCGTCGGCCGTACCGCCGCCGATGCGCCCGAGATCGACGGCGTGGTGCATATCAAGCGCGCGCTGGCGCCGGGCAAGGCCAAGCCGGCCGTCGGACAGTTCATCGACGTGGTCATCACCAAGGCCGACGCCCACGACCTGTGGGCCACCGTGGCATGAACGAGAAGACCGTCCAGACTTCGCTGATCCACAGCGATTACGAAGCGCCGGGCGGCTTCGACGCCTTTCCGCCGGGCGTCCATCGCGCCTCGACCGTCCTGTTCGAGAACGTCGCCGCGATGAGGTCAAGCCAGTGGAAGGACAAGACCGGCTATACCTACGGCCTGCACGGCACCCCGACCACCTTCACGCTGGAAGCGCGCCTGGCCGAGATCGAAGGCGGCAGCTACTCCCTGCTCGCGCCGTCGGGCCTGTCGGCGATCGCGATGATCAACTTCGCGTTGTTGAAAAGCGGCGACGACGTGCTGCTGCCGGAGAACGTCTACAACCCGAACCGCGAACTGGGCCGCTGGCTGGAACAGGACTACGGCGTCAGTGCGCGCTTCTATGACCCGATGATCGGCTCGGGCATTGCCGACCTGATCCAGCCGAACACGCAGCTGGTCTGGACCGAGGCGCCGGGTTCGGTGTCGATGGAAGTGCCGGACCTGCCCGCCATCTGCGCGGCGGCGAAGGCCAAGGGCGTGCCGGTCGCGCTCGACAACACCTGGTCGGCCGGCCTGGCCCTGCGCGGCTTCGACGTCGGCGCCGACATCGTCATGCACGCGCTGACCAAGTACCAGTCGGGCGGGGCGGACCTCTTGATGGGCGCCGTGATCACCCGCGACCGTGCGCTGAACGACCGCCTGGCGCAGGCGCACATGCGCTTCGGCTTGGGCGTGAGCCCGGACGACGCCTATCTCGTCATGCGCGGCCTGCCGAGCATGAAGCTGCGCTTCGAGGCGCATGACCAGAGTGCCCGCAAGGTGGCCAGCTGGTTGGAGGCGAGGCCCGAGATCGCCAGGGTGCTCCATCCGGCCTTCGAAGGTTGCCCGGGCCACGAGAACTGGAAACGGGACTTCAAGGGCGCCGGCGGCTTGTTCTCGGTGCTGTTCGACCCGCGCCATACGGAAGAGCAGACCGACCGCTTCGTCGACGCATTGACGCTGTTCGGCATTGGCTACAGCTGGGGTGGGCCGAACAGCCTGGTGATGCCCTACCGGATCCGTGCGATCCGCAGCCACTGGGCGGAAGCGGGCGTGCTGGTGCGTTTCAATATCGGGCTGGAAGATACGGCCGACCTGATCGCGGACCTGGAACAGGCACTCGTGCAGTTGTAGGGTGGTCGGCTATGCCGACCGCGCGTTCGACTCCGGCTTGCCTACCGGCTGCGCTTGAACCTGCTGGACGCGCGGTCGGCAAGCCGACCACCCTACATTAAACTTACGGCATCGCGCGATTGTTGTTCAGGTCGACGAAGCCGCGGATGATCCGGTAGGCCGCCCACAACCACGCGCCGCCCCAGACCAGCAGGGCGATCGGGATGCCGATGACGGTGATGGCGAGCACCCAGGCGAGCGCCGACCACACCAGGTACCACCAGAACGAGCGAATCATCCAGCTGTGGTGCGAATAGACGATGGTGCCTTGCGTTTCCGGGCGCTTGACGTAGTTGACGATCAACACCAGGATCGACAGTAAACCTGCGGAGAAAAGGAAGGTCAGGGCATGGGCGACGTACAGGATACGTGCGAACTGCTTGGCGTCTTCGGTTCCGCGATCCATAACCAGGTCTTGCGACATCAGCTTTCTCCTCAGTGGACACCGGAAACGCCCGGTAGCGGTGCATTGTAGCAGTCAAGTGCTGCCGTTTTGCCAACGTGAGGGCCCCATGCCGCAATTTCAAGACGAGCGCGTTTGCGCTTCAACCCAGGCCGCCAGCCGCCCGGCGTCCATGGCCCCGGACTGGCGCGCCACCTCGCGCCCGCCGCGGAACAGCGCCAGGGTCGGAATGCTGCGGATCGCGTAACGGGCCGCCAGGTCCTGGCTGCGTTCGGTGTCGACCTTCAGCAGCCGGACCCGGGGCTCGAGCCGCTGCGCCGCCTGGGCGTAGTGGGGCGCCATCATCTTGCAGGGGCCGCACCACGCGGCCCAAAAGTCGACCAGAACGGGAATGTCGTTGCGCGTCACGTGCTTGTCGAAGCGGGCGCTGTCGACGTCGAGCGGCCGACCGATGAAGAGAAGCTGGGCGCATTTGCCGCACACCGGCGCATCATCCAGGCGTTCGGGCGCCAGGCGGTTCACCGCATCGCATTGCGGACAGACGACGTGGATGGGTTCTGGCATGGTGTTCTCCTCGGGTGCGTTTTGACGCGCACATTGTAGTGCGATCGCCAGCCATGCGCCCGGCTGGGGCGGCATTTTGTAGAATCGGCTTATTGCCTAGTTAGCCAGACCAATGACCGAATCGCTACCTTCTCCCGGCCGCCTGCTGGTCGGCTGCGCCGGCTGGAGCCTGCCGAAGGCCCAGGCCGCCGACTTTCCCGTCGAGGGCAGCCACCTTGAACGCTACGCCGCCGTGTTCCCGGCGGTGGAAATCAACTCGTCCTTCTACCGCCCGCACAAGCCGGCCACCTACGCCAAGTGGGCCGCCTGCACGCCGAGCGACTTTCGCTTTGCCGTCAAGGTGCCGCGCGCGATCACCCACGATGCGCGCCTGATCGACGTCGAGCGGCAACTGGTGCAGTTCGCGAGCGAGGCCGGAGAACTGGGCGAGAAGCTCGGTTGCCTGTTGGTGCAGCTGCCGCCCAAGTTCGGTTTCGTGGACGAGCCGGCCCGGATCTTCTTCCGCCAGCTGCGCGCCATCTTCGGCTGCAGCGTCGCTTTCGAAGCGCGCCATCCGAGCTGGTTCTCGGAGGCCGCGACCGCACTGCTGGTCGAGAACGGCGTCACGCGCGTGATCGCCGATCCGGCCGCCGGCCAGCCGGGCCCGCACGTGTCGACGAGTACCGAGACGGTCTATGTGCGCCTGCACGGCAGCCCACGCATCTATTATTCGCGCTATTCGGCCGAATACGTGGAATCGGTGCGGCGCGAACTGGCGCGCCAGACCGCGGCAGGCCGCAGCTGCTGGTGCATCTTCGATAACACGGCCGCCTTCGAGGCGGTCCCGAACGCCCTGCAGTTGCTGCACGGACTGGAGGGGCAGGCAATCGACGAAACTGCGATACTGTCGCCGCCATGGTGACTGCGCATTTCCGCTTCTATGACGATCTCGCCGACTTCCTGCCGCGCGAGCGGCGTGGACGCGATTTTCAATCCCCTTGCGCGCGCGACGCCACGGTCAAGCACATGATCGAGGCCCTGGGCGTGCCGCACACCGAGGTCGAGCTGGTGCTGGTCAACGGCGAATCGAGCGGCTTCGACTATCTGCTGCGCGATGGCGACCGGGTCGCGGTCTATCCGTCCTTCGGCCAGCTCGACGTGGGCGGCCTGCAGCGCCTGCGCAGCTGGCCTGCCGGGCGGGCGCACTTCGTGGCCGACGCCCACCTGGGCGGACTGGCGCGGCTGCTCCGGATGGCCGGCTACGACACCCTCTACGACAACGCTTACCGCGACGAGGAAATCGAACGCATCGCGCGCGAGGAGGAGCGGGTGCTGCTCACGCGCGACCGCGAACTGCTCAAGCGCCGCAGCGTCGAACTGGGCTGCTACCTGCATGCGCTCGACCCGGCCCGGCAGTTGCGCGAACTGTTCGCGCGCCTGCGCCTGGGGCCGGGCATGCGCCCGTTTTCGCTGTGCCTGCATTGCAACCTGCCGCTGCGAGCCGTCGCGAAGGAAGACGTACTCGATCGCCTGCCGCCCCAGGTGGCCGAGAGCCAGAGCGCATTCACGACCTGCGACGGCTGCGGGCGCGTCTTCTGGAAGGGCTCGCACCACGCGCGCATGTGCGGCCTGCTGGCCGGCGTGGCGGGCATGAATGCGGCGCCGGCTGATGTAAAATTGCCGCCGACCCCAGACTCCCATGCTTGAGCGCGTGACCGATCCCGTTTCGCCGTTCCCGTTCCCCATCCGCACCGAGTGCCCGCCGGGCGCCTGCGTGTGCGAGCGCGACCGCGTGATGGCCGACCCGCAGGCCGACCACCGGCCGTTGGCGCTCACGCGCCAGCAGGAGCAGAAGCTGGTGGAGCGCATCGAGCGCGTGGAGAACCTGGAGGACCTGCGCCACGTGCAGGCGCTGATCCGCAAGAACCTGGGCGCCGAACTGCGCATCGAGCCCGGTCCGAACGAAGTGCGCACGGTGCGCGGCATCATCGTGGTGCTCGAAGAGAAACCGGGCCTGTGCAAGAAGGCGCGCCAGTCGGTGCCGGCGGCGGTGCGGCGCTGCCTGAGCGAGCGGCCCGAGATCGCCTGGGCGCTGCTCGACGCGCACGACCTGTTCGGTTCCCCGCCGCCGGCCTGACGCACGCGCTTCTTTTGGTTCTTATACAATGTGGACGAGGCGGCAACAGCCGCACGTGCACATTCTCAGGAGAACAAGCAATGTCGGGCTATAGCATCAACATCGAACAGAAGACCCTCGAGGGCAATAATTTCCGCGAGGTGCTCTACACCACCGAGCGCAGCCAGCTGGTCATCATGACCCTGCAGCCGGGCGAGGAAATCGGCCTCGAGCACCACGAAGGCCACGACCAGTTCATCCGCGTGGAAGCGGGCGAGGGTCTCGCCATCCTGGACGGCGAGGAACACAAGCTGGAAGACGGCGTCGCGGTGGTGATCCCGGCCGGTACCGAGCACAACGTCATCAATACCTCGCAGACCGAGCCGATGCGCCTGTACACGCTGTACACCCCGCCGGAGCACCCGGACGGCATCGTCCACGCCACCAAGGCCGAGGCTGACGAATACGAGAAGCAGCACCACGGTCACTGACCAAAAGAAAAGGCCGGCATCGCTGCCGGCCTTGCTTCGCTTGCCTCTACGAGGTCAGCGGCGGTGTCCGCGCCAGCCGTGGTGGCCCCAGCTGCGGCCGAAACTGAAGCCCAGGCCGATCGACACCGGCGGATAGTAGTAGCGCGGCTGGTAGACCGGCTCCGGCACGTAGACCGGTTGCGGCACGTACACCGGCTGCACGTCGTAGACCGGTGCCCGTTGCACGACCACGGGGGCGCTGCTGTAGGTCGTGACACCGGCTTCCCCGTTGGCGGCGGCGCGGGCGCCCGTGCCAAGCGGCACCGGCGTGACCGACACGGTTTGCCACTGGCCCGGATCGCCCGAGCGGGCATAGCCCTGGCTACCGTAGTAGTTCTGGTTTGGCGCGGCGCAGCCGGCCAGCACGGCCAAGGATGCGGTAACAATGATGAGCTTTTTCATGGCGATCCTCCTGATTTGACCATGATAAGGAAAGCCGGCCGCGATGCCGCGCGGTATTACACGTTGTTACAACCACATTCTCAGCGATACATACGCGCTTAGCGGAGAATCGTCAGCAGCCCGTCCAGCCCCGAGAAGTTCAGCGCCACCGCGGCCTGGGCGCGTACCACCGGCTTAGCGCGAAACGCCACCGACAGGCCGGCGATGCCCATCATTTTCAGGTCGTTGGCGCCGTCGCCCATGACGATGGCCTGGCGTGGCTCGATCCCGAGTTCGGCGCACACGCGCTGGACCGTGCGCATCTTTTCCTCGGCGTCGACGATGCCGCCGAGTACGCGGCCGGTCAGCTTGCCGTGCGCCACTTCGAGCACGTTAGCGTGGGTATGGTCGAGCGCCAGGCGCGCTTTCAGGCGGTCGGTGAAGAAGGTAAAGCCGCCCGACACCAGCAGGGTCTTCAGGCCCGCGGCCTGCACCGCCTGCAGCATCGCTTCGCCACCCATGGAAATGCGCAGGCGTTCGTCGTAGACGCGCTGCAAGGCGGTGGCATCCAGGCCTTCGAGCAGGGCTACCCGGCGCGTCAGGCTGGCCGCGAAATCGAGCTCGCCGCGCATTGCCGCTTCGGTGATCGCGGCCACCTGGGGTTTCAGGCCCTGCATGTCGGCGATCTCGTCGATGCACTCGATGGTGATCAGGGTCGAGTCCATGTCCATGGCCACCAGCTTGAAGTCCGCCAGGGTGCGCCCGGCATCGATGAAGCAGGCGTCCACCCCAAGCTCGAACGCGGCGGCATCGATGCGCTCCTTCAGCGCCGCCGAGTAGGCGACGTCCTCGCAGCGCAGGGCGTATTCGCCGACGCGCACCGTACGTGCGGGGGCGGCCAGCGCCGCAAGTATGTCGAGCGATTCGATCGAGGCCTGCGGCCCCTGCAGCACCAGGTTGATGGTCATGAATTAGGCAAGTAGCTGTTTGATGGTCTGTTTTATCTGCGTCACCCGCGCGGCCAGGTCGGGCATGTTGGCGGTGAGGCGCAGCTTGTCCTGGCCGGCCAGCTTGATGTGGCGGTTCTTCTGGATCAGGGTGATGATCCTGATCGGGTCGATCGGCGGCTTTTCCATGAACTGCAGGCTGGCCGCTTCGCCATGGGCGTCGATCTTGACGATGCCGACCGTTTTCGCCGCGATGCGCAGTCGGTGGGTCTCGATCAGGGCCTTGACCTGTTCCGGCATCTTGCCGAAGCGGTCGATCAGCTCTTCCTGCATGGCGTCGATCTTGTCCTGGCTTTCGCAGTTGGCCAGGCGCTTGTAGATCGACAGGCGCTCGTGCACGTCGCCGCAGTAGTCGGCCGGCAGCAGGGCCGGCACGTGCAGGTTGATCTCGGTGGTCGTGGACAGCGGCGCCGCCAGGTCCGGCTCCTTGCCGGCCTTGAGCGCCTTGACCGCTTCGCCCAGCATGTCCGAATACAGCTGGAAGCCCACTTCCAGCATCTCGCCGGACTGGTTCTCGCCCAGCACTTCGCCGGCCCCGCGGATCTCGAGGTCGTGCATGGCGAGGTAGAAGCCGCTGCCCAGCTCTTCCATCGCCTGGATCGCATCGAGGCGGCGCTGCGCCTGCTTGGTCAGGCCGCTGACGTCGCTCACCAGCAGGTAGGCATAGGCCTGGTGGTGCGAGCGGCCGACGCGGCCGCGCAGCTGGTGCAGCTGGGCCAGGCCGAAGCGGTCGGCGCGGTGCATGATGATGGTGTTCGCGGTCGGCACGTCGATGCCGGTCTCGATGATGGTCGTGCACAGCAGGATGTTGAAGCGCTGCTGGACGAAATCGCGCATCACCTTTTCCAGGTCGCGCTCGTGCATCTGGCCATGGGCCACGCCGATGCGCGCCTCCGGCAGCAGCTCCGAGAGCATGGCGCGGCGGTTCTCGATGGTCTCGACTTCGTTGTGCAGGAAGTAGATCTGGCCGCCGCGCTTCAGTTCGCGCAGGCAGGCCTCTCTGATCACGGAACCGTCCTCGCTGCGCACGAAAGTCTTGATCGCCAGGCGCTTCTGCGGCGCGGTGGCGATGATCGAAAAGTCGCGCAGGCCCTCCAGGGCCATGCCGAGGGTGCGCGGAATCGGGGTCGCGGTCAGGGTCAACACGTCGACTTCGGCGCGCAGGGCCTTCAGCGCTTCCTTCTGGCGCACGCCGAAGCGGTGCTCCTCGTCGATGATGACTAGCCCTAAGCGGGTGAACTTCACGTCCGGCGACAGCAGCTTATGCGTGCCGATCACGATGTCGAGCGTGCCGTCGGCCATGCCCTTGATGGCGTTGTTGATCTCCTTGCCGGTGCGGAAGCGCGACAGCTCGGCGATCTTGACTGGCCAGTCCGCGAAGCGGTCGGCGAAGGTCTGGGCGTGCTGCTCGGCCAGCAGGGTGGTCGGCGCCAGGATCGCCACCTGCTTGCCGCCCATGACGGCGATGAAGGCGGCGCGCAGCGCAACTTCCGTTTTGCCGAAGCCGACGTCGCCGCACACCAGGCGGTCCATCGGGCGGCCCGAGGTCATGTCCTTGATGACGTTGTGGATGGCTTCGGCCTGGTCCGGGGTCTCGTCGAAGCCGAAGCTGGCGGCGAAGTTCTCGTAGTCGGTGCTGGAGTATTCGAAAGCGTGGCCCTGGCGCGCGGCGCGGCGCGCGTACAGGTTCAAAAGCTCGGCGGCGGTGTCGCGCACCTGCTCGGCGGCCTTGCGCTTGGCCTTGTCCCATTGGCCCGAGCCCAGTGAGTGCAGTGGCGCGTCCTCGGGCGAGGTGCCGGAATAGCGCGAGATGACGTGCAGCTGCGAGACCGGCACGTACAGCTTGGTCTCCTTGGCGTATTCGAGGTGCAGGAACTCGGTCTCGCCTTCGCCCAGGTCCATACTCATCAGGCCCATGTAGCGCCCGATGCCGTGGTTGATGTGCACTACCGGGTCGCCGACCTTCAGCTCGGACAGGTCGCGCACCATCGACTCGACCTGGCTGGTCGCTTCCTGCTTCTTCTTGCCGGCGCGGCGGCCCGAGCCTGCGTACAGCTCGGTCTCGGTGATGAACACCAGGCGCTCGCCGTCGTCGTCGCTCAGCTCGAAGCCAGCCTGCAGCGGCGCCACGCCCAGCGCCAGCCGGGCGGAGGCGGCGCGGAAGCCCTCGAAACCTTCGACGGGGGCCAGCTCGAGCTGGTATTCGTGGAAGTACTGCTGCAGGGTTTCGCGGCGGCCGGCCGAATCGGCCACGATCATCACGCGCGCTTCCTGCCGCAGCAGATAAGCGCGCAGGTTGGTCAGCGGATCGTCCAGGCGGCGGTTGACGGCGATGTCGGGAATCGGCGCCGACAGTTCGGACGCCGGCGCGCTCGGGTCGCGCGCGATGGTCCAGCGGCCGTGCGGCTTGGCGCAGGTGAAGAACTGCTCGGCGCCCAGGAACAGCTCGCGCGGCTCCAGGATCGGGCGCTCGCGGTCGCTTTTCAGGAATTTGTAGCGCGACTCGGTATCGAGCCAGAAGCGCCCGATCGCGGCCTCGATGTCACCCACCAGGGCCAGGGTGGCGTCCTGGGGCAGGTAGTCGAACAGGGTCGCGGTCTCCTCGAAAAACAGCGGCAGGTAGTACTCGATGCCGGCCGAGGCGATGCCGTTGCCGATGTCGCGGTAGATCGGCGAGCGCGAGGGATCGCCCTCGAAGCGCTCGCGCCAGCGGCCGCGAAAAGCGGTCCTGGCCGCTTCGTCCATCGGGAATTCGCGGCCCGGCAGCAGCCGCACTTCCTTGACCGGATACAGCGAGCGCTGGGTGTCGGCATCAAACGTACGGATCGACTCGATCTCGTCGCCGAACAGGTCGAGGCGATAGGGCAGGGCCGACCCCATGGGGAACAGGTCGATCAGGCCGCCGCGCACCGAGTACTCGCCCGGCGACATCACCTGCGTCACGTGGGTGTAGCCGGCGAGGGTCAGCTGGGCCTTGAGCCTGGCTTCGTCCAGCCGTTCGCCTTGCCGGAAAAAGAAGGTGTAGGCTGCGAGGAAGGACGGCGGCGCCAGCCGCACCAGCGCAGTGGTGGCCGGCACCACCAGCACGTCGCAACGGCCGTTGCGGATCTCGTGCAGGGTGGCGAGGCGCTCCGAGACCAGGTCCTGGTGCGGCGAGAAGGCGTCGTAGGGCAGGGTTTCCCAGTCCGGCAGCAGGTGACAGGCCAGCTTGCCGTCGGCGAACCAGGCAATCTCGTCCAGCAGGCGCTGGCCGTCGCTGGCATTGGCCACGATGACGGTCAGGATCTGCCCCTTGTCCTTGAGAGCCAGCGCGGCGGTGGCGAGCGCATAGGCATCGCTCGAGCCGTGCAGCGTCGGCAGGGCAAAACGGGTTCCGGGCTTGGGAAGATTTTTCTTGAGATCGAAAGGCATTCAGCGCGCAGTGACGTTCGCAACAGTGGCTGTCCATTATAGACGAAGGGGCAGCCGGACGCCGGGCAGGACGCGCGGTGGCGACCGCGCTGGAGCCGTTACAGGACGAGGTCGTGCATGCGAAGTGCAATGAAGCATTTTTCCGATCCGGGCGCGGTCGCCCATTACCACCAGGGCCCGCCGCGGCTGGTGCCCGGTTTTTGCGACCTGCAGCGCATGGCCCTGGTGCTGCTGGCCGAGCGCGCGCCCCCTGGTGCGCGGGTGCTGGTGCTGGGCGCGGGCGGCGGGCTGGAGCTGAAGGCCTTCGCCGACGCCCAGCCGGGATGGACCTTCGACGGCGTCGATCCTTCGCGCGAGATGCTCGAATTGGCGCGCGACACGGTGCAGGCGCATGCGGCGCGCATCCGGCTGCACGAAGGCTACGTCGATGCCGCACCTGGCGGGCCGTTCGACGCCGCCGCCTGCCTGCTGACCATGCATTTCATGCCGCTGTGCGAACGGCGCCACGCCGTGCGCGCGATCCGCCGGCGTTTGCGGCGCGGGGCGCCCTTCGTCGCCGCGCACATGAGCTTTGCCCAGGACGAGGGCGAGCGCGCGCTCTGGCTGGCGCGCGACGAAGCCTACGCGGTGGCCTCCGGTGCGGCTCCCGAGGAGGCGCGGCACCGGCGCGAGGTGATCGAGCGGGTGTTGCCGGTGCTGGCGCCGGAGCAGGACGAGGCGCTGTTGCGGGAGGAGGGGTTCAAGGATGTGAGCATGTTCTATGCGGCGGGGGTGTTCAGGGGATGGATCGGCTACGCCTGATGTTCGTAGCGTGTGCGGCTTTGCCGCACACGCTCAAATTACGGTGGATTTGCCTGCGCGGCTATTCTGTCGCTGGTTGAACGCGCGGGCGTTTGCAATTCCGGGCATTGCCCGAAATTACCCCACCCACCCTACGGAGGGCGACTACTCGTCCTGCTCGTCCGAGCGCAGCTTGTCGTAGATCCGTGCCATCCCGGGCGGCAACGCGGCCGCCATCGCCGCCGTCTCGTCGACCCCGGCATCCGCCAGCACCCTGAGCGTCGCCAACCGATCCCCCTCATTCAGCGCCCGCCCCAGCGGCGGCGCATCCGGCTCCCCCGCCTGCAGGATCGCCTGCCCGACCGGCCGCGGCAGCTCCCACGCGGCGGCAATCCGCGTCGAGAGGATGCGGGCCTGCTCCAGCAATGCCCGCGCGAACTCGCCGGACTGCGGCAGCGCCGACGCCGGCGCCACCTGGTCGACCAGGCGGAAGGCGACGATCAGCCCCACGTCCTGCATCAGGCCGGCGAGGTAGGCTTCAAACGGGCTGGCGCCCAGCCTTGGGGCAGCCATGCTCGCGGCCAGCGCGCATTTCTCGGAGCGGCTCCAGACCTGAGGCGCGGCCTGGCGCGCCAGGCGGCCGGCCTGGGCGCTGATCACGGGGCGGAAGGCAACCCGCGCCAGCAGCATGCGCAGGCCGTTCTGCCCCAGCAGCATCAGGGCGCCCTCGATGTTGGTGATACGGCTGCTGGCGCGGTAATACGGACTGTTGACCTCGCGGATCACTTCGGCGACCAGGCTGACGTCCTGTCCCACCTGGCGCGCCAGCTCGCCCGCCGAGGTGCCCTCGTCGCGCAGGCTGCGCAGCAGTCGCGGGATGACGGCGGGCACGCGCGGGACCAGGTCGGCCGCCGCCTCGGGCTGGCGCGCAAGCCGTGTCAGCTCATCGAGAATCAATTGCGCGGGTGCTTCGCCGGCATGGACGGCGCCGCCGGCCAGCAGGCGAAAAAAAGCCAGGTCCAGGTCGAGCGAGCGTGGTGCATCGACAACGCCGGCCGCGACCGGAGCGGTCGCGGCGGGGGGCGCGGCAGAGATCGCGGTCGTTGAGGGGGCCCGATCCGGGCGGTCAGGTGAGCCGAACAGGCGCGCAAGCCAATTTTTCATGGTGGGAAGTGGTCAGCCCTGGTGACGCCGATTCTACCTGACGGACGCGGGCGCGGCACGCGCAACAGCCCGGCCGTGCGGCCAGGGCGGGCCGCAGCCAGGCTGCGTGGACTGCGCGGGCAAGCGCTGCCCGCAGGATCGAATCAGCGGCCGGTGCCGGACGACGACGAATTGGTCGTCGGCGGAGTCGTGGTCGTGCTGGGCGTGGACGAGGAACCGCTGTTGAGGTCGTTGGTGGTGCCGGTATTGGTGCCGCTCTGGCCTGAAGGGCTGTGGGTGCCGCTGGTACCGCTGGTGCCGGAGCTGCCCGACGACATCGAACCGGAGTCGCTGCCGGTCGACTTGCAGGCCGCCAGCGCCAGCACCATGATTGAGCCCAGCAGGGCGCTCTGGAATTTCTTGTTCATTCGTATTCTCCTCGATGTGGTTGGGTCGGACCATCATGCGAGGTGCGCAAGGCGCGTGAAATAGGATCGTGGCCTCAGTCGATGTAGGAGCGAGCGTACGTACTGTCAATACGGATGGGCACGCCAGACCCGCCTGTCGGGTTGGCATGCCGATCGCATTTTGCTTTAGCGGCCGGTGCTCGAACCCTGGGTGTTGTTGTTCGAGGTGCTGACGGCGGTGTTACCCGACTGGACGGTGTTGGAGGTGTTGGTGCCGGCCGTGCCTGCCGAAGACGGCACGCCGTTGCCGGTGGTGCTGTCGCGCACCACGCCGTTGTTGGTGCCGCCCATGCCGGTCGCGGTGGTGGCGCCCGGGCTGGTCGATCCGGAGGTGGAGGTGGCGTCGGTGCCGGTCGAGCTGCAGGCGGCCAGCGACAGGGCCAGGATGCCGCCCAGCAGGGCGCTGTGGAATGGCTTGGTCATCATATTCTCCTCATGGTGGTTGGGTCCGCCAATCATGCGAGGAGGCCGCTGCGCGTGAAATAGGAACAGCGCGCAGCTTGCTGTAGGAGCGGCCGCACAAACTGATCAGTTCGCGGGGCCGGCAGGCGCGCGGATCAGGCGGCGACCGCCTCGTGGCTGGCCAGCCACGCCAGCAGGTCTTCGGACGGCAGCGGACGGCTGTAGAAGTAGCCTTGCGCCTTGCTGCAGTGCTGGGCGCGCACCACGTCGGCCTGCGACGCGGTCTCGATGCCTTCGGCCACCGTCTTCATGCCCAGGCTCTCGGCCACCTTCACCGTGGCCTCGATCAGCACGCGGTGGTGGTGGCTGGTGTCGGCCTGACACACGAACGAGCGGTCGATCTTGACGGTGTCGACCGGCAGCAGGTGCAGGCTCGAGAGCGACGAGTAACCGGTGCCGAAGTCGTCCAGCGCGAGCTGGATGCCGAGTGCCTTGAGTTCGTGCAGGCGTTGCTGGATACCCTGGTCCTGGGCCGCCAGGCTTTCGGTCACCTCCAGCTGGAGCTGGTGGGGCGGCATGCCGGTCAGTTCCAGGGTGCGGCGCACGCTGTCGATCCAGCCAGGCTGGCCGAGCTGGGCGCGCGACAGGTTGACCGCGATGCGGCGCGGCGCGGCGGCGCCCAGGCGCTCCTGCCAAGCCATGAAGTCGCGGCAGGAACGTTCCAGCACGAAGTCGCCCACTGCGCCGATCAGGCCGCACTCTTCGGCGACCGGAATGAACTCGACCGGCGGCACGATGCCGCGGCTCGGGTGGCGCCAGCGCACCAGCGCCTCGACCCCGGCCGCATGGTCGGTGCCGCCGTCCGGCAGCAGACCGACCACCGGCTGGTAGACCACGAACAGCTGGTCCTCGGCCAGCGCCTGGCGCAGCTCGGTCTCGATGTCGGCGCGGCGCGCCGCGCGTTCGCGCATGCTGGCCTCGAACACCAGGTGGCGCGCGCCGCCGGCGCGCTTGGCCTCCATCATGGCAATGCTGGCGTCGCGCAGCACTTCGTCGGCGTCGCCCGAACTTTCCGCTCCCCAAGACAGGCCCAGGCTGGTGCCGCACACGACTTCGTGGCCGTGCACCCGGTAGGGGCGCGCCAGGGCGTCGAGGATGCGGCCGGCGACGCGCTCGGCGTCGTCGCGCGAACGCATCCCGTCCAGCACCACGACGAACTCGTCGCCGCCGACGCGCGCGGCCAGCTGGCCGCTGCCCGTGATGGCGTCGATGCGGTCGCTCGGCGGGCGCAGCGCGCTGCGGATGCGATCGGCGATCTGCACCAGCAGTTCGTCGCCGGCGGCCGCGCCGAGGGTGTCGTTGACCTGGCGGAAGCGGTCGCAGTTCATGAAGAGCACTGCAAACTCGCCCCCCGACAGCGCACGCTTGACCAGGTGCTGGAGCTGCTCGCGCACCGCTTCGCGGTTCGGCATGCGGGTCAGCGGATCGGTGCGCGCCGCATTGCGCAGGCGGCGCAGCAGGGTCTCCTGTTCGCGCTGTACCTCCAGGGTGACATCGGTGATCACCGCCATCAGGCGCTCGGTGTCGAGCCGCATGAGGCTGATCGCCAGCACCTGCGGACTGCCCGAGGTCAGGCCGAGCGGCAACGGGGCGCGCAGGCCTTCGCAGATGACGCCCGAGGCCTCGCCGAATTCGGCGGCCAGGAGCGGCAGCTGGGGTGCGATCGGCGCCAGCACGGCGTACAGGTTGTCCAGGCCGCCGTCGCGGGCGATCGGCATCAGGAGGCTCGAGGCCATCGGGTTGAGCATCTCGACCGTGCCGTCCGGCGCGATCTGGGCCAGGCCGATCGGCGCCCGGTACAGGAACTGCACCAGGGCTTCGTAGGCGTCGCTCGGATCAGGCAACATCGCGGTCTCCCTGGGGCTGGTGCACGGGGCCGGCGCTCAGCTCGGGGCGCCAGCGTTCGATGCGGTTGCGGCCGGCGCGCTTGGCGGCGTACAGGGCCTGGTCGGCGCGCTTGAGCAGCAGGTCGATGCCCCCTGAACCGTCATCCAGGCTGGCCACGCCGGCGCTGACCGTGTAGCGGATGCGCTGGCCGTCGAACTGCACCACCTGGGATGCCACCACCGAGCGCAGGCGCTCGGCCACCACCGCCGCGCGCGGCAGGTCCGTGGAGGGCAGCAACACCGCGAATTCCTCGCCGCCGATGCGCGCCACCACGTCGACCTCGCGGAAGGTCTCGGCCAGGATGCCGGCCAGGTGCTGCAGCACGGCGTCGCCGCCCGGATGCCCGTGGCGATCGTTGATGGTCTTGAAGTGGTCGGCATCGATCGCGATCACCGCGGTCGGACGCGGCACCGTGTTGCTGCGGCTGAGTTCCTGTTCCGCCGCCTCGAAAAAGGCGCGCCGGTTAGCCAGCCCGGTGAGGTAGTCGCCGAAGGCCTCGCGGCGGCGCCGTTCGCTGGCCTCGCGCTTGTCGGTGATGTCGCGCAGGATCAGGCAGTAGGCCGCGCCGTCCGGTTCGGCGCCGTCCGGCGGTTCGCGCTCCGGCAGCGGCGCGATCAGGGCGCTGCCCCAGAAGCCGCTGCCGTCGGCGCGCACGCGCTTGCCTTCGTCCAGGCTCCAGCCGTCGCGTTCGGCGTCGCGCAGGCGGTCGAGCAGGCGTTCGGGGGTCATCGCGTCGGGCGGGAAGAAGATCGAATAGGGCTGGCCCACGGCTTCGGGGCCGAACCCGGTGACGCGGCTGACGCTGGGGTTCCATTCGGTGATGGCGCCCTTCACGTCGAGGCCGACCAGGGCGTAGTCGGCAATGCCGGTCAGGATGGCGTTGAGCCAGGCGTCGTTCTGGCGCAGCTGGCGCTCGCGCCGCACCTGCAGGGTGACGTCGTCGATCACCGCCATGATGCGCTCGGCGTCGAGCTTGAGCAGGGTGAGGGCCAGGACCTGCGGGACTTTCTTGCCGGCGCTCCCGGCGCTTCCGGCGTGCAGGTGCACGTGCAGGCCGTCGCAGATCTTGCCGCTCGGGCGCTCGAAATCCGCGCACAGGTGGCGCAGCTCGGGCGCCACGCTTTCCAGCGCCGTGAACAGGTTGTCCAGGCCGCCGTCGCGCGAGAGCGGCATCAGGAGCTGGGCCGAGATCGGATTCAGCAAGGCGATGCTGCCGTCGATGTCGGCCTGCACCAGGCCCACCGGGGCCAGGTACAGGAACTGGATCAGCGCCTCGTGCTCGGCGCGCAGCTGTTCGTAGTGGTCCACCCCGTCCGCCCGTTCGGTTGGGATCAGCGTGGCTGGCGCTGGACCAGCACGTAGCGGGTGCCGCTTGCCGGGCCGGCCAGCAGGCGCAGCGACACCTTGACCGGACGCATGCGCAGGGTCAGCACGTAGTCGAGGGTGGCGTCGAGGGCGCTGCCGTCTTCCGCGGCATCCTCGAAGCGCTGGGCCACCATGAAGTTGTTCAGGCAGGGCGCGACGTTGGTGAACAGTGGCTGGCCGACGACGCGCTGGGGCGACAGGCCGGCAGCCTGCGACTCGAACGCGTTGTAACGCTGTACATTCGCATCGGCATCGAAGCCGATCACGCCGAAATCGAGGTGGTCGAGCTGCTCCGCACTGCAGTTGTCGAGTTGCGTGGCCAGATCGGCGGTCGTGAACGACAGCGTGGCAGCGGTCATGTTTGGCTCCGAAAAATTGATTGACTTGAGGAAATTGATGTTGGCATGCCGTCAGGTGTGCTGTCAATTGTGCGGACCCTTCTTTTGACAGTTAACGTTGTCCGATATCACTTTTGTGAGCTTTTAAGCATCGAGATTGACAGCGGAGGGCCCGCTCGGCACCATCAGCACTCTTTTCCGTTTCCCTTTCGATCATGAGCGTATTGACGAGCGACGCCCCCTGGTGGCGCGATTCCGCGACCCTGCTGCGGGTGGTGTCCGACCTGCTCGCCGCTGAGCTGGCGCAGATGCGGCCGGGCGTGGCGCGCCGCCCCTTGCCGTGGTCGCCCGAACTCGACCTGGCGGCCGACCTGGGCGCCGATTCGCTCGAACTGCTGGGACTGGCCACGGCGCTGGAGCAGGTGCTCGCCATCGGCCGCATCGGCGCGGACCGGTTGCTGGCCGATCCGCGCCTGGGCGGCTGGGTCGATGCCGTCGCACGCGGGCTGGAAGAGGGTGGGCAAGTCATCAGTTTCAGGACTTCCGGCAGTTCCGGCTCGCCCAAGACCTGCACCCACGCACTGGCGCGACTGGAGCAGGAGACCGAAGTGCTGGCTGGGCTGTGCGCGGGCACGCGCCGGATCGTCAGCGTGGTGCCGTCACACCATATTTATGGTTTCCTGTGGACCGTGCTGCTGCCGCGCGCGCTGGGGATCGGGCCTGGACTGGTCACGGATCTGCGCGGCAGCTCGCCCGGCGCGGTGGCGCGATGTCTGCAGCCGGGCGACCTGGTGGTCGGATTCCCAGACTTCTGGCGCGCCTTCGCGGGGGTGGCTTCGCGCCTGCCGGACGGCATCACGGGGGTGAGCTCGACCGCGCCCTGTCCGGCCGAGGTGGCGCGCGCCGTGGTCAATGCCGGCGTGGCGCGCCTGGTGCAGGTCTACGGCAGCTCGGAGACGGCCGGCGTCGGCTGGCGCGAGTCGCCGGACGAGGATTACCGCCTGTTCCCCTACTGGGAAACGGGGAGCGACGCTGCGCACCTGCACCGGCTGCGCCCGGACGGCAGCCGCGCCCCTTATCCGCTCCAGGACAGGCTGGCCTGGAGCGCACCCGGGCGCTTCCGTCCGCTGGGGCGCATCGACCATGCCGTGCAGGTCGGCGGCGTCAACGTGTTTCCGTCCTATGTGGCCGACGTGCTGCGCCTGCACCCGCAAGTGGCGGACGCGGTCGTGCGCCTCATGCGGCCGGACGAGGGAATGCGCCTGAAGGCCTTCGTGGTGCCGCGCGAGGGCAACGCGCTAGAGAGCAGCGCGCAAGCCGCCGCCCTGCGTGCGGAACTCGGCGCATGGATGGCCGAACGCTTGCCGGCGCCGGAGCGACCGACGGCCTACACGTTCGGCCCGGCCTTGCCGCGCCAGGCCAGCGGCAAGGCCAGCGACTGGATCATCGAGACCGACGACTGAGCTGCTGTTAGCGGTCGATGAACATCTCGAAACCGCCGAAGAACATGCGCTTGCCGTCGAAGGCCAGGCCCTCGGGCGACATCATCGAGGCCAGGCGCGGGTCCTTCATGACCTTGTCGTTGACTTCGTCGCGCCTGGCGCGTGATTCGTAGACGATCCAGGCGAACACCACGGTTTCGCCTTCCTGCAGGTTCACGCTCTGGGGGAAGGAGGTCAGCTTGCCCGGCTTGACGTCGTCGGCGATGCATTCGCGGTACTCGAGGGCGCCGTGTTCGCGCCAGACGGTGGCGCACAGGTTGGCCATCTCGCGATAGCGCTCGACGTTGGCAAGGGGCAGGGGAAGAACGAAACCGTCTACATAGGCCATGCTGTGCTCCTGGAGGTTGGTGGTGGAAGGGCGGCTAAGGTGACAGACCGGCAAATGGAAGCCGGGTTCGCGCAAGCCGAACCAAGCTTGCGCAAACCCGGGCAGGATAGCATCAGAACATGGGGCTGGGCGGCGGCGGCGGGGTCGCCGGCGGCGGCGGTGGCGGCGGTTCCGCCGGGGCCACCGGTTCGCCGGTGATCGGATCCACCTCTGCGTTCGGGTTGTCCACGCCCGGGTCGATGTCGATCGTGCGCAGGTCCGGCCGGTCCATGAATTCCTCGAAGATCCAGTCGTCGTTCTCGCGCACCACGCCTTCCGGCTCCATCGCTTCTTCCTGCTGCGGCGGCACCTTGCTGAGTGCCGCGCGCATGTAGTCGATCCAGATCGGCAGCGCCAGGGTAGCGCCGAATTCGCGTCCTCCCAGCGAGCGCGGTTCGTCGTAGCCCATCCAGGCCACCGCCACCACCCTGCCGCCGTAGCCCGCGAACCAGCCGTCGATGGCGTCGCTGGTGGTGCCGGTCTTGCCGGCGATGTCCGTGCGCCCCAGTTGCTTGACCGATGCCGCGCCAGTGCCGTAGCGGGTCACGTCGCGCAGCATGCTGTCCGCGACGAACACGGTGCGGGTGTCGAGCACGCGGTCGCTGTCCTGGCGCGGGGCGGGCTTGTTCTCCTGGAGGATGGCGCCGTTGCCGTCGCGGATCTGGGCGATCAAATACGGCTTGACGCGGTAGCCGCCGTTGGCGAACACCGCGTAGGCGCCCGCCATCTGCAGCGGCGTCACGGCGCCGGTGCCCAGGGCCAGGGTCAGGTTCTTCGGATGGCGCGCCAGGTCGAAGCCGAAGCGGCCCAGATAGTCATGGGTGTAGTCGACCCCCAGCGCGCGGATCAGGCGCACGGTAGTGACGTTTTTCGAGTGCGCCAGCGAATGGCGCATCGTGATCGGACCGTCGAACACGCCGTCGTCGTTCTGCGGCGACCAGGTTTCGCCCGCGTTCTCGCCCGGCATGTCGAGCGGTTCGTCGAGGATGCGCGTGCCCGGTCCATAGCCCTTGTCGAGGGCGGCGCTGTACACGAAGGGCTTGATGGCGGAGCCGGGCTGGCGCCAGGCCTGGGTCACGTGGTTGAACTTCTGCAGGTTGTAGTCGAAGCCCCCGACCAGCGCGTGGTAGGCGCCGGTGTCGGCGTCGATGGCGACAAAGGCCGCGGCCACCTGCGGCACCTGGACGATGGCCCAGTCGCCTTTCGCGTTCTGGCTGACGCGCACGACGGCGCCGGGCGCGATGCGCAGGTTGTCCTTGGCAGTCGCCGCCAGGCCGCGCGCCGCGAACTTCAGCCCCGCGCCGGATATCGTGAGTTCGTCGCCGGACAGCAGCTCGACCCTTACCTTTGCGGGGGAAGCGTCCAGCACCATGGCCGGCAGCAGGCCGTCGCTGTTGGGGCGCTTTTGCAGGGCCTCGACGATGGCTTCCTCGCGCTCGGTCGCGTCAACGGGCAGCTCGATGCGCGCTTCCGGGCCGCGGTAGCCGTGGCGCTGGTCGTAGTCCAGCACGTTGCGGCGCACCGACTCGTAGGCCGCGTCCTGTTCCGCCTTGAGGATGGTGGTGGTGACGACGATGCCGCGCTCGTAGGCTTGTTCGCCGAACTGTTTATAGACTTCCTGGCGCGCCAGTTCGGCCACGTAGTCGGCGTGGGTGTCGAAGGACTGGACCCCGCCGCGCTTGAGGCGCAGCGGTTCGCGCAGCGCGGCCTGGTATTCGGCGTCGGTGATGTTGCCCAGTTCGAGCAGGCGCTTGAGGACCGCATGCTGGCGCTGCTGCGCGCGCTTCGGGTTGGCGACCGGATTGTGGCGCGACGGGTTCTGCGGCAGGCCGGCCAGCATCGCGGTCTCGGCCAGGGTCAGCCCGTCGAGCGACTTGCCGAAGTAGCTGCGCGCGGCGCTGGAAAAGCCGTAGGAGCGGTTACCCAGGAAGATCTGGTTCATGTACAGCTCCAGGATCTGGTCCTTGGTGAGGGCGTCCTCGATGCGGTAGGCGAGGGCGATCTCGGTGAGCTTGCGCGACAGGACCTTTTCCTTGGAGAGGAAGAAGTTGCGCGCCACCTGCATCGTGATGGTCGAGGCGCCGCCGGCGCCGAAGCCTTCGCGCAGGTTGGCCAGCACCGCACGCGCCGCGCCGCGCCAGTCGATGCCCTTGTGCTGGTAGAAATGCGCGTCCTCGATCGCGAGCAGGGCCTGCTTCATGCGGCCCGGGATCTTGTCGATGGTGACGAAGTCGCGCCGCTCGACGCCGAACTCGCCGATCAGGTGCTGGTCGGCCGTGTAGACGCGCAGCGGGATCTTGGGCTGGTAGTCGAGCACCGCGTCGATCTTCGGCACGTTCGGCAGGATCACCGTCATCCAGTAGATCGCGATGCCGGCTGCCAGGCCCACCATGGCGGCGAGGCTGAAGAACAGGAACATGCGCAGGACGCGGGGGCGCTTGGCCGGCCTGGAATCGGATTTGGTCGAGGGCTTGGTCGAGGGCTTGGACACTGAGCTACTTTCATGGCTGGCCGTCAGTACGGACCTGACAAGGCATTGTATCTCGCGCATTCTAAGGCTTCAAACCGCTTTTCTTCCATATCGGCATGTGCGATAGTCACGCCTTAAGTCTTACTAAAGTATGTCTTCCGAGGACCATCCATGCCCTACGATTCGCCTTCCGGTTCGACGCCGGCCGCTTTCAAGCCCTACATCCCGGCCAGCGCGCAGCTACCCGAAATGACGCTGCGCGCCCTCATCATGGGCACGGTGCTGGGCATGATCTTCGGCGCCTCCTCGCTCTACCTGGTGCTGAAAGTCGGCCTGACGGTCAGCGCCTCGATCCCGGTGGCGGTCATCGCCATCACCCTGTTCCATACCGCGAAGAAGTTCGGTGCGCGCGAATCGACCATCCTCGAAAACAGCATCACCCAGACCGCCGGCTCCGCGGGCGAATCGCTGGCCTTCGGCCTGGGCGTGACCATGCCGGCGATCATGATTCTCGGCTTCGACCTGGAGATCTCGCGCGTGATGCTGGTGGGCGTGCTGGGCGGCCTGCTGGGCATCCTGATGATGATCCCGATGCGCCGCACCATGATCGTCGACGCCCATCGCGAGCTGAAATACCCGGAAGGCACGGCCTGCGCCGAGGTGCTGAAAGCCGCCGCCACCGAGACCTCGCGCGAGGCCGCCGGCGAAGCGCGCGAAGAAGACTCGGATGCCGCCCGTGACGCCAAGCGCCGCGCCATGCTGATCTTCGGCGGCTTCGGCATCGGCCTGCTGTACAAGACCCTGAGCGTGTCCTTCAAGGGCTGGCGCGACTACGTCAACTTCGAATTCGGCAATCCGCTCAAGGGCGGGTCGGCCGGCGCCGAAGTCTCGCCCGAGCTGCTGGGCGTGGGCTACATCATCGGCCCGCGCATCGCGCTCACGATGGCGGCGGGCGGCGTGCTGTCCTACCTGCTCCTGATCCCGATGATCAAGTTTTTCGGCGACCTGCTCACCGTGCCGCTGGCGCCGGCCACCACCCTGATCCGCGACATGGGTCCGGACGACATCCGCAACGCCTATGTGCTGTACATCGGCGCCGGCGCCGTGGCGGCGGGCGGCCTGATTTCGCTGGTGCGCTCGATGCCGACCATCTGGAAGGGCCTCACCGGCGGCCTGGCAGGAATGAACAAGGGGCGCGCCGCCGCGGCCGCCGACAAGTCGCTGCGCACCGAGCAGGACATTCCGCTCAAGTGGGTCCTGATCGGCTGCCTGGGCATCATCGCCGTGATCACCGTGGCCACCCCGCTGCACATGAATTTGCTGGGTGCGCTCCTGATCCTGGTGTTCGGTTTCCTGTTCGCCACCGTGTCTTCGCGCCTGACCGGCGAAGTCGGCTCGTCCTCGAACCCGATCTCGGGCATGGCGGTGGCCACGCTCCTGTTCACCTGCCTGATCTTCCTGGTCATGGGCTGGACCGGCGGCCAGTACTATGTCACCGCGCTGTCGGTCGGCGCCATCGTCTGCATCGCCGCCAGCAACGCCGGCACCACCTCGCAGGACCTGAAGACCGGCTTCCTGGTCGGCTCGACCCCGCGCCTGCAGCAGTATGCGATCCTGTGCGGCGCCTTCGCCTCGGCCCTGATCCTGGGTCCGATCCTGCTGAAGCTGAACGAAGCGGGCACCGTCTACGTGCCGGCCGCCCAGGTGGCGCCCGGCCTGACGGTGGACGCATCAAAACTGACCCGGACCGAAGCGCTGGTCGGTCCGCAGGCCACGGGCGACGGCAAAACCTATAAAGTCTGGCAGAAGAACGACACGGTCGGCGGCCCGGCCGGCAAATACCTGGTGGCGGACGACGGCAAGCTGGCCTACCTGGTCGACCCGGGCATCAACGGCACCCACAAGCTGCGTCCGGACGGCACCGAGGTCAAGAAATACGATGCGCCCAAGGCGGTCCTGATGTCCTACATCATCAAGGGCATCCTCGACCAGCAGCTGCCCTGGACCCTGGTGCTGTTCGGCGTGATGATCTCGGTGGTGCTCGAGATGGCGGGCGTGCATGCGCTGGCCTTCTCGGTGGGCGTCTACCTGCCGCTGGTGTCGACCTTGCCGATCGCCGTCGGCGGCCTGGTGCGCTGGCTGG
>Ga0209023_10000515_pt1 | contig 58304 bp, 55 predicted proteins | sample LakOneMetagenome_FD_187468 | JGI IMG/M metagenome (GOLD analysis project Ga0209023, IMG submission 187468) | Freshwater and sediment microbial communities from Lake Erie, Canada (SPAdes) (version 2) | ecosystem: Environmental > Aquatic > Freshwater > Lentic | place: Lake Erie, Canada...
CCGATCTTGGCGGCCAGCGACGGGCCCAGCTCGACCGAAACGACCAGTTATGCGGGAACGGCGGGGTACTACTACTTCGAAGTCAAATCCTACGCGGGAAGCGGCGCCTACAGCGTCAATTACGGGTTCCCGGCGCCGTAGGCGGGGAGGGGTGGGCGTGACTTATGTGCAACAAACGTGTCGTTTTAGAAATAATTGATATTGACGTGGCGGGTACGGCCAGATAGTCTGGGGGTGTTGTACATATTTTAACCTTCCTGCTGACGGATATGCCACTCGCGCCTTCCTCCTTTACCGCATCCGCGATCTCGATTACGCCGGTTGACGGCGTGTTGACCATCGCTTTCCTTGAAAAACCGTCGGGGGAGGGGCGCTATCTGCTCCTGCAACGCGATCTGCACGCCACCGACGCCGCCAAGTCCGGCGACTACCTTGAACTCGACGGGAAGTCGACTCGCCTTGGCATCGAGTCGGTGCAAACCCATGCCGGACGCCTGCGCTTCAATCTCAATGAAGAAGGCCGTTATGAGCTGGGGACGATCGCGGTGTGCGTCTCCCACGAACTCAAGCTCAACGAACTTGGCCGCCTGTATGCGACGATCCGGCGCATCATCGGCGACGAGCAGCTGCACCATATGCCGCCGTCGATCCAGGAGGTCAACAGCATGCTGGTGGTCGAAGGCGAGGACGACGACGCCTACGGCGAGTTCTCCCTGTTCGTGCCCGCCTTCGGCCGCAGTTTGCCGGTGCATATCGATCTGGCCGACGCCAGTACCATCAATGCCGCGTCGTCGGCGATCATCGCCGACCTGGTTGGCATGAGCGAGGCGACGCGGAAGAAAATTACGCATCTGCTGTACGAACATGCCCAGGTCACGGCCCGCCAGGTGGTTTTCCCGGATCCGACTTACGATGCCAGCAAGGCGCCGTCGTTCGTTTCGCGTTTGATCGGGCTGGGCGGCAAGCGGCGTGTGGTCGCATTGTCCCTCGACGATCCGATCCATCCGTGCTTCCTCGAGCATGGCATCGACAGTGTCGAGAAAAAAGTCGAATGGACCGGTTTTCGCATCAGCGAGGGCGGGCGCGCCAGAAACCGCATGTGCGTGCTCGATTGCCGCCCCAAGTGGGAGCAGGAGAACGGTTTGTCGATCATCATTCGCAATGGCGAAGCGGTGGCGATCGTCGACACCGACGTCAATGTGGACGATTTCGAGCAGAGTGCGCTGGCTTGAATGGCGGGTCTCCGGAAAAAGTAGTAAAGTTACATAAAATTCCAACGGAGACAGCATGAAAAAAATCCTTACTACCCTGGTTGCATCGGCACTCATGATCGCCGCCAGCGGCCAGGCCCTGGCTGACGCGAAGAATCCCAAGATCGGTTTTTCCATCGACGATTTGCGCACCGAGCGCTGGACGCGCGACCGCGATTATTTTGTGGCCGCTGCCCAGGGACTGGGCGCCAAGGTGTTCGTGCAGTCGGCCGACGCCAGCGAGCAAAAGCAGATCGCCCAGATCGAGAACCTGATTTCGCGCGGGGTGGACGTGCTGGTCATCGTGCCTTACAACGCCACCGTCCTCAACAACGCGATCCGCGAAGCGAAAAAGGCCAATATCAAGGTCGTCTCGTATGACCGCCTGGCCCTCAACGCCGACCTCGATGCCTATATCTCCTTCGATAACAAGGCCGTGGGCGAGATGCAGGCCCAGGGCGTGGTCATGCTCAAACCCAAAGGCAATTACTACCTGCTGGGCGGCGCGCCGACCGATAACAATGCCAAGATGCTGCGCGAAGGCCAGATGGCCGTGCTGCAGCCGCTGGTCGACAAGGGCGATATCAAGATCGTCGGCAAGCAGTGGGTCAAGGACTGGAGTCCGGCCGAGGCGCTGGCGATCATTGAAAATGCGCTCACCGCCAACAACAACAAGATCGACGCGATCGTGGCGTCCAACGATTCCACGGCCGGCGGCGCGATCCAGGCACTGTCGTCGCAAAAACTCAGTGGCAAGGTCGCTGTCAGCGGCCAGGATGCCGATCTGGCCGCCGTCAAGCGCGTCGTCGCCGGCACCCAGGCCATGACGGTCTACAAGCCCCTCAAGCTGCTCGCGGGCGAAGCGGCCAAGCTGTCCGTCCAGCTGGTGCGCAACGAGAAACCGGTGTTCAATGCGCAGTACGACAACGGCTTCAAGAAGGTCAATACGCTGCTCCTCAAGCCGACCATGCTGACCAAGTCGAACGTGGACGTGCTGGTCGCCGACGGCTTCTATACCAAAGCGCAGATCGAAGCGAAGTAAGTCCCATGGCGGACTACCTTCTGCAAATGAAGGGCATCGTCAAGGAGTTTGACGGTGTCCGCGCGCTCGATGGCATCGACCTTCAGGTCCGGCCCGGCGAATGCATGGGCCTCTGCGGTGAAAACGGTGCCGGCAAATCGACCCTCATGAAGGTGCTGTCGGCGGTGTACCCGCATGGCAGCTGGGAGGGCGAGATCGTCTGGGATGGCAAGCCGCTGCGCGCGCACGCGATCCGCGAGACCGAGGCGGCCGGCATTGTCATCATCCACCAGGAACTGATGCTGGTGCCGGAGTTGTCCGTCACCGAGAATCTGTTCCTCGGCAACGAACTGACGCTGCCGGGCGGACGCATGAATTATCCCGCCATGAACCAGCGCGCGGCGCAGCTGCTGGCCGAGCTGCAGCTGACCGACGTGAATGTCGTGCTGCCGGTGATGAACTATGGCGGCGGCCACCAGCAGCTCATCGAAATCGCCAAGGCGCTCAACAAGAATGCGCGCCTGCTGATTCTCGACGAACCATCGGCGTCGCTGACGGCGTCCGAGATCGCGGTCCTGCTCGACATTATCCGGGGCCTCAAGGCCAAGGGGGTTGCCTGCGTCTACATCTCGCACAAGCTCGAGGAAGTCGCCGCCATCTGCGACACCATTGCCGTGATCCGCGATGGCAGGCATATCGCCACCACGCCCATGGCCGAGATGGATGTGGGCCGCATCATCGCCCAGATGGTGGGGCGCGAGATGCACCAGCTGTATCCGAAACAGGCGCACGTGCTGGGCGACGTGATCTACGAGGCGCGCCACGTCACCTGCTACGACGTCGACAAGCCGGAGCGCAAGCGGGTCGACGATGTATCGTTCAAGCTGCGCAAGGGTGAAATTCTCGGCATCGCCGGCCTGGTGGGAGCAGGGCGCACGGAGCTGGTATCGGCCCTGTTCGGCGCCTATCCGGGCCGCTCCCAGGCGGAGGTGTGGCTGCATGGGGCGCGGGTCGATACCGGTACCCCGCTCAAGGCCATCCGCGCCGGTTTCGCGCTGGTGCCGGAAGACCGCAAGCAGCACGGCATCGTGCGCGACCTGACCGTCGGCCAGAACATCACGCTGGCGGTGCTGAGCCAGTTTTCGCGCCTGACGCGGATCGACGGCGAGGCCGAACTAGCTGCGGTGCATGCGCAAATTGCCCGGCTCGGGCTGCGCACGGCCAGTCCCTTCCTGCCCATTACCAGTCTGTCTGGCGGCAACCAGCAAAAGGCCGTGCTGTCGAAGATGCTGCTCACCATGCCGGAAGTACTGATTCTCGACGAGCCGACACGCGGCGTCGACGTGGGCGCCAAATACGAAATCTACAAACTGATGTTCGATCTGGTGGCGCAGGGGATGTCGATCATCATGGTCTCGTCCGAACTGGCCGAGGTCCTCGGTATCGCCGACCGTGTGCTGGTGATGGGCGAGGGCAGGCTGCGCGGCGATTTTATCAACGATGGCCTGACCCAGGAAATGGTCCTCGCGGCCGCCATCGACCACAGCGCCGCGGCGCACTGACACGTTTTACCCGGAACTCTGCTCAATGACCCATCTGAACATCAAACAGCTTTTCACCCAGTACAAAATCCTGGCGCTTCTGGCCGCCATCGTGCTGATCTGGCTGTTCTTCAGCTGGCAGACCGAGGGCGGGTTCACGTCGGCGCGCAACCTGTCGAACCTGATGCGGCAGATGGCCATCACCGGTATTCTTGCCTGCGGCATGGTGTTTGTCATCATCGCCGGCGAGATCGACCTGTCGGTCGGTTCGCTGCTTGGTCTGCTGGGCGGGGCCGCCGCCGTGCTCGAGGTCAGCCATCACCTGCCGCTGCCGGTCATCGTGCTGCTGGTGCTGGGCTGCGGCTTGCTGCTTGGCCTGTTCAACGGCCTGCTGGTCGCCTATGCCGGCATTCCCTCCTTTATTGTCGGACTTGGCGGCATGCTGGCGTATCGCGGCGTGGTGCTGGGGATCACGGGCGGGACGACGGTTGCACCCGTGTCGGACCAGATGATCTACCTGGGCCAGGGCTATCTGTCGCCCGCCTTCGGGGTGGCGCTCGGCCTGATCCTGTTCGCGCTCGCGGCCGTGCTCACATGGCGCCAGCGCGCCAATCTGGCGCTACACGGTTTGCCGGTGGCCCCCGCGTGGCGCGACGGCGTCAAGCTGCTGGCGATTGCCGGCGTGCTGTTCGCCTTCGTTCGCACCTTAAATAGCTATGAGGGGATTCCGCTGCCTGTGCTGCTGCTGTTGCTGCTGCTTGGTGCATTCAGCTACATCGCGACCCAGACTGTGTTTGGACGCCGCATCTACGCCGTGGGCAGCAATATGGAAGCGACCAGGCTGTCTGGCGTGGATGTCCGTGCGGTCAAGCTATGGATCTTCGGGCTGATGGGCCTCATGTGCGCGCTGGCGGGATTGATCAATACGGCCCGGCTGGCGGCGGGGTCGCCCTCGGCCGGTACGTCGGGCGAACTCGATGTCATTGCGGCCTGCTTCATCGGCGGCACCTCGATGCGCGGCGGTTCCGGTACCGTCTACGGCGCGCTGATCGGAGCGCTCGTCATGGCCAGCCTCGATAACGGCATGTCGATGCTGGACGTCGACAGCTATTGGCAGATGATCGTCAAGGGCTTGATTCTGACCCTCGCGGTGTGGGTGGACGTGGTCACGCGCTCCGGCCGCAGGAGCTAGTTAGCATTCCTTTATCGTGTATTTGCATTCTATTAAGGCAATATAGATAATTTGTCAAACAAGCGGTCGGTAAGCGATAATGCGCCCTGCATGAGCGTCATGTCGCTGGATGAAAACGGAGACGGGCGTGCTGGCATTGTCCCCAATCAGTTGAATTCCAGAGGTAGAAAAATGACGAAGAACGTGGCCCCGAAACTGGTGCGCAATATGGTGATGGCGCTTGCCGTTGTGGTGACTGGCTGTGGTGGCGGAGGCAGCACACCGACGCCAACGCCAACGCCAACACCGACGCCAACGCCAACGCCAACGCCAACACCGACGCCAACGCCGACGCCAACACCGACGCCAACACCGACGCCAACACCGACGCCAACACCGACGCCAACACCGACGCCAACGCCGACGCCGACGCCAACGCCCACGCCGCCGGATTCTTCCAACGTCGGCCCGCTCGACACCAGCAACCGCGCCACCGTCCTGGCGTTCTACAACACGGTCATGCTGCCTTCGTTCTCCGTGCCGATCCAGTGGACCGGCACTGTGGCCACCTGCACGCCAGGTACCACGTCGGCTGCATGGAAGGCGTCGGTAGTGCGCACGGTGAACAGCTTCCGCGCTCTGGCGGGCATGCCTGGCACCGTGACGCTCAATCTGACCCACTCGGCGATGGCGCAGCAGGCCGCGCTGATGATGGACGCGAACAATGCGCTGAGCCATTCGCCACCGGACGGGTGGAAATGCAAGACCGCCGAGGGGACGACCGCTGCCGGCAGTTCGAATCTGGCGCTCGGCAACGCCGGGCCCAATGCCATCCATGCCTACATGGCCGACAATGGCACGCCAAGTCTCGGCCACCGCCGCTGGCTGCTGTTTTCACGGCTCGGTGAAGTCGGTACGGGCGATACGCCGCGCGCCAATGACCTGTGGGTATTCGGCGGCGAGGTGACCGCGCCGGCCAGTGCGGTGTCGGCAGGCATTCCATGGCCGTCGCGCGGGTATATTCCATGGACCAGCAAGGTGGCAGATCCGACCCAGCCGTGGAGCTTCTCTCTTCCCGGTGCCGACTTCAGCGGCGCCACCGTCAGCATGACCAACGACGCCGGCCAGGCGCTGGCCGTGTCGAATGTCGGCCAGCTGCCGAACGGTTATGGCGACAACACACTCGGATGGAGCATGTCCGCGGCCGCCGCACAATGGTCGCGCGCGCCGGCCGACACGCGCTTCAATGTCCAGCTTACCAACGTGAAAGTAGCAGGGCAGGCCAAATCGTTCCAGTACACCGTGACGTTCTTCGTTCCCTGATCGGCCCGCCCTGGGCCAATCCTGCGCCCGCGCGGCGATAGGTGGCGCGTCCTTAGCCGGGCGTGCCGTTCTTTTTGGCCGCCAACGCGCGGCTTTCCTTCTTGAGGCCTTGCGAGACCGGGCACACCGCCTGCATGAACGAGGCCAGTGTGTTGGCCAGGTTGTCGCCCTGCAGGCGGTAAAACACGAACTGCCCGCGCTTGTCGCTGGCGATCAGTCCGGCCGATTCGAGAATCTTGAGGTGCTTCGACAGCGACGGTTTGGTCATGTCGAAGCGCGCCGCGATGTCGCCGGCGGAGAGCTCCGTCTCGGACAGATAAGCGAGTATTTTGCGGCGTGGCGCCGACGCCAGCGCGGCGAAGATCTGGTCCATGAATCGGTACCGCTCCAGGTTGGGAATGAAGGTGCATCATACACCTTACTTGTCGCGTTTAGTTAATTAGCTATTTAGCTAAATAGCGTGTATAGTCGCTTCCATCGAATCCCTGTTCGTCGCGCCATGACAAGCCAGCATCCCACCACCGTGTATTACAACAGCGCCTGCCCGGTGTGCGATGCCGGCGTTTGCTACCAGCGCGCGAAAATGGACCCGTCCTCGGTGCGCTTTGTCGATGTGCACACCGAGCCGGACGTGGCGCGCGAACTGGGCATCGACATCGAACTGCTGCGCGAGCGCTTGCACGTGCGCGACAGCAGCGGTCTGCTGCTGGAAGGGGACAGCGCGTTTGCCGCCTTGTGGTCGCAAACGCCTGGCCAGCGCTGGCTGGCGCAGCTGATGCGTCCCCTGCGCTGGCTGAGCGGTCCCGCGTACCGCCTTCTGGCGCGTCTGCTGTATCGCTGGAACCGCTGGCGCGGCAACTGGTAGCGCCGTTTTCTCTTATCCTGAAAGCCCTCATGGACACGACCAACGACAACAACGCCGATCCGGCCGAACTGGCCCGCTTCAACGCACTGGCTGCGCGCTGGTGGGATGAACATTCCGAGTTCAAGCCCATGCATCGGATTAACCCGCACCGGCTGGACTGGATCGATGGCTTGAGCCCGCTCGCGGGCCAGGCCGTACTGGATGTGGGCTGCGGCGGCGGCATCCTGGCCGAGGCGATGGCGCGGCGCGGTGCGCGCGTCACGGGCATCGATCTGGCCGACAAGCCGCTGCAAATTGCGCGCCACCACGCTGCCGGGCAGGATCTGGATCTGCATTACGCCAGCAGCAATGCCGAAGACTGGGCCACCGGGCATGGCGGCCAGTACGACGTCATCACCTGCATGGAAATGCTTGAACACGTGCCGGCGCCAGGCGCCGTGATCGCCGCCTGCGCTGCCATGGTCAAGCCGGGCGGCTGGGTGTATTTTTCCACCATCAACCGCAACCCGTTGAGTTTTCTGACTGCAATCGTCGGCGTCGAATACGTGCTGCGCATCCTGCCGCGTGGTACCCACCAGTACGCACGCCTGATCAAGCCGGCCGAATTGCTGGCCATGGCACAGGCCGCGGGACTGTCGCTGGTGGAGCGGCGCGGCCTGGGCTACAACCCGTTCACCCAGCGTTTCCGCCTGCACGGCTTTACCGGCATCGGCTATCTGCTGGCGATGCGCAAGGCGCCTGCATGAAGCGCCTGCGCGCGCGCTAGCGCTGCTGCAAACGCGCGGGCGGCGCCGCGAAGCCGGCTTCGGCTCCCCAGGCCGCGCTGGCGCGCGTGAGCAGGATCGCTTCGCCGTCGGCCAGCCAGCCATCCGCATCGGCAATCTGCCACATCGCGTGCAGCAGCTTGCGGCGCAGGGCAGGGTCCTCGATTTCCTGCAGCAGCTCGTCGATCAGGGGCCCGTCGATCTGCACCAGGCCGTGATGGGCCGAGGTGATCAGGTCCTGGCACAGGTCCTGCAGCAGTTCGCGAAACGCCGTTTCCTCCAGCGCCACGTGCTTGAGAATGCGCGAGCGGCTCATGGCGGCCAGTTCGCTCTCGGCCAGGTTGCCATCGGAGACCATCATCAGGGCCAGCAGACGGCCAGCGGCCTGGGGACTGTCAATTGCATAGGTACGCATGATTGGTGTTCCTTCGTGATCAGGTTCAAAAAAATACATCGGTCAAACGGCGGTCTCAACGCTTTGGCTTGATTGCCAGGCTGGCCACGCAACTGGCCGCGATGAGGACGGCTACGACGGTCAGCGAGGCCTGCACCGGCACGTGATACCAGGGCATGATCAGCATCTTTACGCCGATAAAGGTCAGCACCATCGCCAGACCGTACTTGAGCAGATGGAAGCGGTCGGCCACGTCCACCAGCAGAAAATACAGCGCGCGCAGGCCAAGGATGGCGAACAGATTCGAGGTGAACACGATGAACGGATCGGTCGTGATCGCGAAAATGGCCGGAATCGAGTCGACCGCGAACACCAGGTCCGTGGCCTCGATCAGCAGCAGCACCAGCAGCAGCGGCGTCACATAGCGCACGCCATCCTTGACGACGACGAACTTCTCGCCATGGTCGCCTTCGGCCACGCGCAGGTAACGCCTTGCGAGGCGCAGGACGGGATTGTTGGCCACGTCCGGCTCCTGGTCGGCAGCGATCAGCATGCGTATCCCGGTCACAAGCAGGAAGGCGCCAAACACATACAGCACCCAGCTAAATTCGCTCACCACCCAGGCGCCCGCCATGATCATGATGGCGCGCATGAGGATCGCGCCGATCACGCCGTACACGAGCACGCGGCGCTGGTACTGGGCCGGTACCTGGAAGGCGGCAAAGATCAGCAGGAAGACGAAGACATTGTCGACCGAGAGGGTTTTTTCGATCAGGTAGCCGGAGAAGAATTCCAGCGCTTTCTGGTCGGCGATCTCGGCGCCCACCGTGCCCTTGAGGTGCCACCACAGGCCGGCGTTGAACAGCAGCGCCAGGCCGACCCAGACCAGCGACCAGATGCCTGCTTCGCGCACGCTGACCTTGTGCGCCTTGTTGCCGCCAAAGACGAACAGGTCGAGCACCAGCATCAGCGCCACGAAGGCGATAAAGCCTGCCCACATGGGGCCGCTGGCGATACTGTCCAGGTGCGTCATGCCATTCTCCTGTGTTGTCAGTGAGCCGTTATCAGACCGGGAGCCGAGCGACAGGTTCATCGGCCGTCTGCGTCGGCGGCGCCAGACGGACATGGGCGAAGCCGCGCTGGCGTTCGACGCGGCGCACGACGGCGCGGTCGGCGCGCTCGGCGGCACGGTCGATGGCGGCGTAGAGGTCGGCTTCCGTGTCCTCGATCAGCACTTCCTTGCCAGCGTTCAGCCGCACCTGAATCTTGCAGCGCTTGTCAATGCCGCCGCGCGGACCATTGATGTCCGACAGCGACACCGCCAGCTTGCGCAGGTGCCCGCCCGCCCAGCCCAGCGCAGTGGCCAGACGCTGTTCGGTGTAGCGGCGCAATGCCTCGGTGAGGACGAAGCCGTTTGCCTGAATGGTAATGCGCATGGTGATCCTCCTTGTGGTTGGTGAAACCATCATAGGACGCATCAAAGCATCGTACCAATCGATTTTATTATGATATAACATCGAAAATATCGATGTATGGAGGAAGCATGTCCGCGCTCAATTTCAAGCATTTGCGTTACTTCTGGATGGTGGCCAAGACGGGCAGCATTGCCAAGGCGTCGGTCCAGCTGCACCTGGCGCCGCAGTCGATTTCCGGCCAACTGACCGAATTTGCCGATGCGCTCGGCGTGGAGCTGTTCCGCCGCAGCGGCCGCAACCTCGAACTGACCGATACGGGACGGCGCATCCTGCGCTACGCGGAAGAGATCTTCAGCGCCGGCGACGAACTGCTCGAGGTCGTGCGCGACAAGACGCTGACAACCGCCATGGTCTACCGCGCCGGCTGCGCCGACTCGGTGTCGAAACTGATCGTCTGCCGCCTGCTCGAACCTGCGCTGCAGCTGCCCGAGCCGGTGCGGCTGATCTGCCGCGAGGGCAGGCTGGCGGCGCTGGTGGCCGATCTGGCGGTGCACCGGCTCGATCTGATCATCGCCGACCGGCCCATGCCCAGCCACCTGAGCGTGCGCGGCTACAATCACCTGCTGGGCGAGAGCAGCCTGACCGCATTCGCGACCAGCGAGCTGGCGGCCACGCTGGCGCCCGGTTTCCCGCACTGCCTCGATGGCGCGCCCGTGCTGCTGCCGGGCGAGGATTTTGCCATCCACCAGCGCTTGCTGCAGTGGCTGGAAAAGCATGAACTGCACCCGCGCATCGTCGGCGAGTTCGACGACAGCGCCATGATGAAAGCCTTCGGCCAGTCCGGGGCCGGCGTGTTCTTCGCACCCACCGTGATTGCAGCCCAGATCAAGCGCCAATACCGGGTGCAGGCACTGGGCTGCGCGGACGAACTGGTCGAACAGGTGTACGCGATCACGACCGAGCGCCGCCTCAGCCATCCTGCCACCGTGGCGATCAGCCGCATGGCGCGCGACACGCTGTTCGCCTGAGCGTGCCGGGGGCAGCCTGTGTTAGCCTGAGCGCCCACCTCACCTGGAACTTGCCATGATCCGTTGTTTTGCTCTGCTGCTTGCAGCGGCCCTGACCGTGTCCACTGCGCAGGCGCAATCGGTGGCATTCACCTTCGACGATGCCCCCAACATGCAAGACCTGCCGCGCCTGTCGCCGGCCCAGCGCAATGCCGCCATGCTCGCCGCCCTGGCCAGGCACAAGGTCAAGGCGGCGCTGTTTGTCACCGCCGCCAACGGCGCCACCGGGCCCGAGGGCAGGGCGCTGGTGCAAGCCTGGGGCGACGCCGGCCACGTCATTGGCAATCACACGATGACCCACCTGGACCTCGACAGCAGCGCCGTCACACTGGCGCAGTATCAGCAGGAAGTGCGCGATTGCGACGCGGTGATCCGCCCGCTGCCGGGCTACCGCAAATGGCTGCGCTTTACCTATCTGCGCGAAGGCAAGAGCGCCGACAAGCGCGACGGCATGCGCGCGTTTCTGACGGCCGAGGGCTACCGCAATGCCTACGTGACGCTCGATACGAGCGACTGGCGTCTGGAAGAAAAGCTGGTCGAGGTGCTGCGCAAGGATGGCGGGGCCGATCTGGCGCCGATCAAGCGCGCCTACCTTGCCCACATCCGCCAGCGGGCGCTGGCCTACCGCGCGCTGGCGCTGCGCTTGCAGGGGCGAGACATCGCCCAGGTCATGCTGATGCACCATAACCTGATCAACGCACTGTGGCTGGACGACGCCATTGCCCAGTTCAAGGACATGGGATGGACCATCACCACGCCGGACGCCGCCTACCAGGATCCCGTGTACGCACTGCAGCCGGCGGCAGCGGTGGCCGGCCAGAGCCTGCTGCTGTCGATGGCGCGTTCGCTCGGCCTGGGCAAGTTCGACGGGTGGGAGCGCCTGGTCGACGATGGCGATGCCGAGATCGACGCGCTGCGTGCCCAGGGGCTCTAGGGCTCAAGCGTCGACGACCGCCAGCAGGGGGCGCGGGCCCTTGCGCCTGCCTGCCATCAGCAGCAGTTCGCTGCCTTGCTGCTCGTTATGCAGCGTCAAGGCGCGTACTTGCTGCTCGAGGGCGTCGGCGCGCAGGGCTTGCAGGTCCAGCCCGATCTGGCGGGTGGCAAAATCGAGCGCATCGCGCTCATCGGGGCGGTAGCGCTCGCCGCTGCGCTTTGCGCCCACCAGCACGAAGCCATGGAGGGCCCCGCGATGGCTCATGGGCAGCGCCAGTTCGCCAGGCAGGTCGGCGCTGTCGGCATCCTGGGCCACCATGTCGCTGCGCAGCGCGACCGCGATGGCGGTATCGGGCGCCAGCATGGCCGGCGCGCCTTGCAGGGTACTGCAGGCGCTGAGCAGATAACTGTTGTCGTCCTGGCGCAGGTAGAGGGCGCATCCGGCCTGGGCGGTAAAGCGGTCGATTGCGCTGCTGTACGATGCCAGCAGATTATCGGCGCTGGTGATGTGGGCGGCCCGGCGCACGTAGGCGCGCAGCTTGTTCTCGTTGTCGTGCCACTGGTGAAAGAAGATGCGCTCGACCCAGCGTTCCACGCGGGTGTGCAGATGATGAAAGACCAGGTACACGCCGAGCGCAATGGCGCCATCGATGACCAGCGTGAGCGCCGGTGCGTCGGCGTGCCCGCCGCCATGCAGCAGGGCCGATGACAGGCGTTCAACGACACCGAAGGTGCACAGCAGCAGTACGCTGACCACGCTGAACACCACCATGCGGCTGACCGCGAATTCGAAATTGAAGATGCGGTGGCGCAGCACCGCATACGCCAGGCCGACATACATGGCCATCTGGCCGGCGAACATGGCAACGATGGTGTACCGAACGCCGCCGATCGCGGCGTCGAACGTCGGCACCCAGGCCACCACGGCAGGGATGCTGCCCAGTGCGAACGAGAGCAGCATCCAGCGGTGGCGGTCGCGCACCTCACCCGTGCTCTGGCGCCAGCCGTCGATCAGACTGGCGATTGTGATCGTCAGGCCGCCCGCCAGCGCCGCCCCGGTCGCCGGCATCAATGCGGCCACGTCATGGCCGAGACCGAACCACAGGGCGAATCCGCTCGATACTAGCGTGAGGGCCAGATACCAGGGCATGGCGCGCTCCAGGCGACGGCGCAGCGGCGTCGACGCGTAGGCCTGGTACTGCAGCGCGAAGCTGGCGGTCCAGTACCACAGCAGCGGATAACTGCCCAGTTGAAGCAGCTTGATCGCGCGAAACGCCGGACCTGCCGGTGCGTAGTTGATCGTCATGAACAGCAGCAGGCTCAGTGCAAAAAAGACCAGTGCGAGGTAATGCAGGCCGGGGCGCGCATCCTGCTTGAACGAGACCAGCACGCAAAACAGCATCGCCACCAGGGTGAGCACCAGGCGCCCCAGATAGTCGAACGCTTCGGCCGCCGGCACCGCCGTCGCCACGGCCGCGACGACCAGGTGGCGCGTCTGTCCCGCGACATTCAGGGTCAAGCCGACGGCTTCGCCGACCGCGAAGCGGCGGAAGCGATCTTCCGGACGGTCATAGCGCAGCGTGTCGCCGGCACGCGCACCCTGGGCGAGCAGGGGCGAGGCCGCGTCGAGCGCCAGGATACGCAGCGCGTAGCTGCCATGATTGGCCGGATGATCGGCAAGATGGTCGTTGAGGGTAGCGCCAAGCGTGCCATGCCGCTGTTCGAGGACGATGGCGCGCAGGGCGGGCCGGGCATCGAACACCAGCAACACGATGAACAGGGCTGTGAGCGAGCAGATCAGCCATTTCCATGCGCGCGTGGACAATCGGAACTGGGACATGTGCATCTCCGGGTCGCTACCGTGGGATTGTCGCCGTCCGCGCCGGATGGGGCCGCGCGTTGCACAAATTATATGTTGAGTCTTTCAGGCGTGGAAAATATTTGATCGCGGGCAGCGTTGGCCCAATACGGCGCCCGTCAGGCGCGGACGTCGATGGTGGCGCCGGGTTCGGTGGCCTGGCCATAGCCGCGGCGCACGGCCAGGTTCGCTTGGCTGCCGTCGTCGCTGGCGCTGCGGCGAGATGCCGGCACCGAAGCTGCCTGCCCCTGCTGGAGCTGGGCGCGGGCCTGGGCGGCCATCTGCTGGGCCTGGGCAGCGATGGCGCGGTCGGCGCCGGACGGGTCGGCCGGTGCCAGCGCGGCGCCGATGATGGCTTGCGCGCGGGCGATGGTGTCTTCGGGCGTGCGGCCCGGCCCGGTATCGATGCGCACTTCGCCGCCGACCGCATAATTGACGCCGTCCGGACCGCGCTGGTAGGTGTAGGACGCGCCCGAGGTGGCCAGCCCGCCGGCAGCGGCGAGGTGGGCTTGCTCGTGCTGGCGCACCTGGGTGTCCCGCGCCTTGAGGCGGGCGATCATGGCCAAGGCTTCGGGGCTGAGCGCGACGCTGTCCGACCCGCCGGCCTGGATGTCGGCAACGGCCTGCTTGCCATCCGGCGCAGCCGCCCCCGGCGATGCCGCGCCAGTTTCCTGGGGTGACGGCGTGCGCGCGTTCAGTGCGCCGATGGTCAGGCTCATCCGGGTCCTCGCAGTACGATCCTATCGTTTCATGATAGCAAATTCGTACGTCCGGACAAGGCGGTTGTGCCACAATCCGCATCTTACCAACCAGGAGACCACTATGTACCCACGCTTGCTTGCCGCCGCCGGCGCATTGCTGCTGTCCGCACCGCTGTTGACCTTCGCCCAGGCTGCTGCGCCTGCGGGACCGGCCGCCTATGATGCCGCGCTGGCCGCTTCGCTCGGCGCCGACGAACGGGGCATGCGCAGCTACGTGCTGGTCATTCTCAAGACGGGGCCGAAGAAAGTCAGCGATCCACAGGCGCGCAAGGCCATGTTCGATGGCCACTTTGCCAATATGGCCAGACTGGCCAACGAAAAGAAGCTGGTGTTCGCCGGGCCTTTCGACGGTGCCGACGGCTGGCGCGGCTTGTTCGTGTTTGCCACGGCCGATATCGAGGAAGCAAAAACCTACACAGCGACCGATCCGGTGATACTCAACGGTGAAATGGTGGGGGAGTACCACAAGCTGTATGGTTCGGCGGCGCTGATGGCAGTGACCGGGATCCATAATCAGATCCAGAAAAAGTAGATAAACTTGCCCTAAAGATTTATTTATTTCATTTTTGACATTGCCATCATGAAAAAAATGGGGAAAACGTGGCATTTAGGGGACATCCGAACTCAACCGTGTGGGACACGTGCACAATTTACATTATAATTGTCATATTGAGTAGGCATGTTGTTATTAGGCAATAATCAACAGGCCCGGAACTCCCATCCCCAATCGTAGGGCACACATCATGGCCACCGTATCATTTGCCGTCGGCAGCGTCACCGCAGCAGTTGTCTGGGGCACGTTCTTCTACCCGCCACCACCGGTTGCAACGACACGCGCCGCCGTCTCGGTCGATGTGCGCAGCGCGCCAGCCGCGGCCGCGCCTGCCATGCCAACCCACGGCGCCGTCGCGCAAACCATGCCGTCGACGCTGGCACTGGCGGGCCATTCGCGCCTCGCCGTCAAACCCTGAACAATCCTCGCATCACTTGCTCGGGCGACTAGCACACGTGCCGCCCGGCAGCTTCAATTGGCGCGTTCGCGCAAGAATTCCGTGCGTGCGGCCAGCGCCGTATCGGCGAAGTCGCTGAACACGCCGTCGACGCCGAGCGCGTAAAACTGCTTGTACTCCTTTTTCGGGTCGCCCGCATAATCGGCGGCCAGGCGCCGCTGTTCGTTGCGGAAAGTGTAGGGGTGCACCAGCAGCCCCGCCTTGTGGGCATCGTTGATCAGCGTCGATGGCGGCAGCGTGCGCGTGTCGGCATCGTTGATCTTGCCGTCATTGTTGGCGTCGACGACCTTGCCGTCGGTGCCGACGGTTCCCTTGACGCTGACGATGTAGCGTTTCCACGGCCCGATGCCATCGGCATAGGTGCGGATCTCGGCCAGGCCGGCCGGCGTGACCATCGAACTGAACAGGCGGGTGTCGCCTGCCACCGCCCAGTCGTAGGGACGGTCGTACGGCGCGGCGTAGGTCAGCGTGCCGCTGCGCAGGTCGACATCGTCGGCATCGATCAGCTGGATCATCTTGAGCGTCGATCCTTTCGTGCGCATGTACTTCAGGCTCGATGGCTCGAACGATTGCAGGTACACGGGCGCATCCTTGCCGGTCCAGCCGGCGGCCGTCAGCAGGGCGAGCAGCTTGTCTTCCAGCGGCACGCCTTGCTGACGGTGGAAGGTCGGGTTCTTGGTCTCGGGATAAATGGCAATGTTGCGGCCGCTCGCCTTGATCATCGCGATGATTTCTTCGATCGTGGCGATCTTGTAGCGGCCATTAAATTGCTGTGGCCGTTCCGCGTCGGTCGAGATGCCGCCCAGGGTCTTGATCTCCGCCAGCGTGAAGTCGGCGGCAAACCAGCCTTCCTGCAGTTCGCCATCGACGCTCAGGCTGCGCTTGCGCGCGGCAAATTCCGGATGGCTGGCCACATCGGTGCTGTACGCGAGATTGGGGTCGTGGCGCGCGATCAGCACGCCATCTTTGGTCGACACCACATCCGGCTCGATCGCGTCGGCGCCCATGGCAATGGCCATCGCATACGCTTCCACGGTTTCTTCAGGCAGATAGCCGCCCGCGCCGCGGTGGGCCACCACGATGGGCGCTTTGCCATCGAGTGTGGGCAAGGGGAACAGGGTGTTGCCGCAGCCTGCGAGGGTCAGGCAGGCCAGGGTCATGGTCGTCGATTTGCGCATCATGCAGCAGCTCCGGTGGTTGAATGTCACCGGATTGTATGGACGCAAAATGACGGGGGCGTGACGTCAGTGCGCAGGCGCACGGCGGCGTTTCCTGGCCGGCGCCGGGGCCACCTGCTGGAGGCGCTGCTGCAGCAAGGCGACGACGGCCGCCTCTTCGGGCGAGAGCGCATGCAGCCCGTGGGCCAGCTCGTCGCGGGCACGTTCGCGCAAGGCGGCGACAATGGTGCCGTCCAGATAAGCGTCGATCACGGCGGGATGGACGTAGCACTTGCGGCAGATCGAGGGCGTGTTGCCCAGACGCTCGGCCACGCTCTCGATGGCGCGCACGATATTCTTGCGGGCCTGGACGTCGGAATCGACTTTCTCGAATTCGGACAGGGCCAGGGCGGCCAGCACCGTGCCGGACCAGGTGCGGAAATCCTTGGCCGTGTAATCCTCGCCGCTGATGTCGCGCAGGTAATCGTTGACGTCGGCCGAGCCAATGGCATGGCGTTCGCCATCGTCATCGAGATACTGGAACAATTCCTGCCCCGGCAAATCGCGCATGCGCGCAATGATGCGGGCCACGCGCCGATGCTCGACCGTGACATCGTGAAACACCCCACTCTTGCCGCGGAAGCGAAACTGCACTGCGCTGCCATCGACCTTGACGTGACGCACGCGCAGGGTCGTCAGGCCGAAGGATTTATTGGTGCGCGCGTATTCCTCGTTCCCGATCCGCATCATGGTTGCCTGCAGGAGGTGGACCACGGTCGCCAATACCTTCTCGCGCACCAGGCCCGGCTTGCTCAGGTCGGCTTCAACGCGCGCCCGGATGGCGGGCAGGGCTTGTCCAAAGCTGATCATGCGTTCGTATTTGACCTCGTCGCGCTGGCGGCGCCAGGCGGGATGGTAACGATACTGCTTGCGGCCGCGCGCATCGCGTCCGGTCGCTTGCAAGTGTCCATTGGCTTGGCGGCAAATCCACACGCCAGTCCAGGCAGGCGGGATCGCCAGCGATTTGATGCGTGCGAGAATGGTCTCGTCGTCGATGGCCGCGCCATCCGGGTCGCGGTAGCGGAACCCCTTGCCGGCAGCCTCGCGCGCGATGCCTGGCGCCTCGTCACTGACGTAGCGCAAGCCGGCCTGGCGCGCCGCGGCAGGCGCGGAGGCCGCCAGCGGCGCCGCAGGAGGAAAGACCTCGGCCTTCATTTAGTGCAGCGAGGCAACTCGCTGGGAGCGCATGAGGTCGGCGGCATTGTCGAGCAGATGCAGATTCTGGCGCGCGGTGCGCAAGGTGGCCACGTCGAGCGCGAGTCCGCGCGCGGGGCGGGTAGTGCGCATCAGCGCGGCGTAGCGCGGCGGCATGCGGGCCAGCGTCACGCGCTGCGGCACGACGATGGCCTGGGTCGGCGCGACACCGGCCTCGGGCGCGGCGCTGACGATGGTGACCGCATCGGCACCGGAGGGGCAGGCTTCATCGGTGATGGTGACGGCGCCCGATGGTGCGACGCATTTGTTAATGTCGGTCCCGGCGTAGGCGCTGCAGGTCAGCACCATGCTGGCGATAAAAAGTGCGCATGTGTTGGCTGGATAGTTCATGTGATGCTCCCGTTAATCAATGCCCCCAGTCTGGGCATCTCGGCAGCGATTCTCTGTTCGTTACCCCACGCACACCCCTAGCCAACGATAATAAATTTGCACAGGAAGGCGGCGGCGATCACCCAGATGATGGGCGCGACGTGGCGCGCCTGGCCCGTGAGCAGCTTGAGCACGGCGTAGGCGATGAAGCCGAATCCAATGCCTTCGGCAATCGAGTAGGTAAAGGGGATCACCAGCACGGTGATGGCGGCCGGAACGGAATCGGTGGTTTCTTCCCAGTCGATCTCGCCCAGCTCGCGCAGCATCAGGCAGGCCACATACAGCAGGGCGGGCGCGGTGGCATAGGGCGGCACGGCGCCCGCCAGTGGCGCGATGAACAGGCAAGCCAAAAATAACAGGGCGACCACGATGGCGGTCAAGCCGGTGCGCCCGCCGGCCTGCACGCCGGCCGCGCTTTCGATATAGGCGGTGGTGCTGGACGTGCCCAGCAGGGCGCCAGCCACAATCGCACCGCTGTCGGCCAGCAAGGCCTTGTTCAGCCGTGCCATCTTGCCCTTGACCAGCAGTCCGGCCCGGCTGGCGACGCCCATCAGGGTGCCGGTGGCGTCAAACAATTCAACGAGGAAGAACACCAGCACCACGTTCAGAAATCCCGACGAGAGCGCGCCCCGTACATCGAGTTGCAGGAAGGTGGGGGCGAGCGACGGCGGCAACGAGACCAGGCTGGTGATGCGGTTGCCGCCGAAAAGCACGCTCATCAGCGTGACCACGGCCATGCCGATCACGATGGCGCCGCTGACCTTGAGCCGGTCCAGTGTAATGATGAGAAGAAAGCCGAAGATGGCCATCAGCGCGGCTGGCTGGTGCAGGTCGCCAGCGGTGAGCATGGTGGCCGGGTGGGCTTTGACGATGCCGGCATTCTTGAGTGCAATCAAGGCCAGGAACAGGCCGATCCCGACCGTGATCGCGCGCCGCAGCGACGGGGGAATGCCGTTGATGATGCGTTCGCGCACGCCCAGCAGGCTGATCGCCAAAAACAGGCAACCGGAAATGAAGACCGCCCCCAGTGCCGATTGCCACGGAATGCCCATCCCCAGCACCACGGCGTAGGCAAAATAGGCGTTCAAGCCCATGCCCGGCGCCATGCCGATCGGATAGTTGGCGTAGAACCCCATGATCAGCGAGCCCACGGCCGCGGCCAGGCAGGTGGCCACGAACACGGCTTCCCGGGGCATGCCGGCGTCGCCCAGGATGGCCGGGTTGACGAACACGATGTAGGCCATGGTGAGGAAGGTGGTCAGGCCGGCCAGCACTTCGGTGCGCACATCGGTGCCGTGCTCGGCCAGCTGGAAAATGCGATTGAGCATAAAAAATCCTGTCGATACGGTTGTGAAACTATTATGCACAAGTTGCGGCGCGCTGGCGTCATTCCCGCATGACATTAATGGCCCAGCGCCGCCACCTGCTACCATGGCGCCATTGCACTCTTCCGAATTGAATTGCCATGCCAAAAAACAAGCGTCCCGTCCCCCGCAATCCGTCCAAAACCACTGTCGACGATGACGATGCGCTCGCGCTGGCATTGGCGGAACTGGCGTTGGCCGTGTCCGAACAAGAACACGCCGAGGCTGGCGAGGAAGCGGTGGCGGTGGCCCAGCAGGCGCAATTGCACAAGTTGATTCGCAACGCTCTGCGCAAGAAAAATGACGATTTGCTGTATGGCGCCATCGAACAGGCGCGCGATACCGATGTGGGCGCTTATCAATTGCTTCGCAGCCAGATCGAGGAAGCCAGCGCCACCGTGGTGCTGCGCAAGGAGGGCGGGCCGGCCATGGAAGTCAATGCCTTCGCCATTCCCCTGTTCGTGCACAGCCATGGCGGCTTGCAGCAAGCGCAGCAATTCCAGGATGATGGCGCCTTCAGGGCCCTGGTCGAGAGCTTTGGCAAGGCGGGGCTGGAAAGTCCGTCCGCCAAGGTGGTGTTGATCAGCCACGCGTTCGACGCCGACGAAATGACGCGCATCAGCTACAGCCAGCTGGGCGACATGGCGCGCGATGCCGCTGCCGTCATGAGCGAGAAAAAGCTGGTGGCCGCCCCGGCGCTGGAAGCGAGCATGACCGGTTGGGCGCCCACCAGCTTCGGCCCGGGCGACAAGGCCGTTGAACTGCGCTTTTTGGTCGGCTTCGCCTACAAGCGCGAGGACGATCCGTTTTACGCGGTACCGGATGACGAGGCCGCCGCCGACGCCTGGTTCGAGGAACGCGTCAGCCGCTACCGCGCCTGGACCGAGGAGGTTGCCGCCCTGGTCAAGCGGTGCCTGAGCGCCCAGCCGGATGCGCTCGACCTGTATTTCCTGTACCAGGACTTGTTCTTCGGCGCGCGCGAGCAAGGTATGGCCGAGCTGGCCATGCTGCAGATGATGGGCACGCTCAGCCAGGCGCTCGAGGGTGCCGCGCCGGGCGCCCGCGCCGTGGTGGGCCCGGCCGACGTGGCCGATGCGATGGTGTTGCGGGTCAAGCTGCTGGGCGCGGACGGCAGCGTGCTTGCCACCAGCGACAAGCCGCTCGACCTGGCGGCCGATCTGCAGGACGAGGTCGACGACGTGGCCGACGCCCTCGCCACGCTGGGCGTGACCGAGATTGCCGTTGCGCTGAGGTTCGATGCGGCCGGCGTGGCCCTGGAACCGGTGGCCTACCAGAACTGAGCGGCGCACAGCGCCGCGCGCGCCTTAATGCAGGCGCGCGTTGGCGAGCCAGGCCCAGGCCAGCGCGATGACCACCATGCCGGTCAGGGTGACACAGGACCAGGTAAAGAACCAGGCCGACAGCAGGCTCGCCTGCATGGCGCGCTCGGCCAGCATGCCCATGATGAAATCGAAACAGGTCAGGAACGACCAGCGCCGCAGGTAGGTGGGCAGGTAGCGCGACATGTGGCGGTTGTGCTGGAGAAAAGCATGGCGCTCGATGACATCGCGCGCGGCATTCATGTCGCGAAACAGCCAGCCGAAGAACAGAAAGCGATACCACAGCGTCAGGAAAGGCAGGTCGGCCACGGGTGGGACGGTGTCGGGACTGTGACCGTGTTGCATGGGAACCTCCGGCTGGGGCGCAACGCTCAAGGTGCCTCCAATATAACCCGAACCGGGCGCGGGCGCAGCTAGGCTGCCAGCGGTCTGGGTTTGCCGATGCAATTGCCCTGGGCGAAGTCGACTCCGATGGCGCGCAGCCGTTCGAGGATGTCGGGCGCGCTCACATATTCGGCGATGGTCTTGCGACCCATCATGTGGCTGATATCGTTGGTGAAGCGCACCATTTCAAAGTCCACCGGGCTGGACGACATCATCTGGATGAAGGAACCGTCGATCTTGATGAAGTCGACCGGCAACTGCTTGAGGTAGGCGAAGGACGTCATGCCGGTGCCGAAGTCGTCCAGCGAAAAGCGGCAGCCGCGCGCCGACAGGGCTTCGATGAAGGCAATCGTCTTTTGCATGTCGGCAATGGCGCCATGCTCGGTGATTTCGAAGCACAGTTTGCTGGCGGGCACCCTGGCGGCATCGATCAGGTCGGCTGCATACTTGTGAAAGCTCTGGTCGGCCAGCGAGCGGCGCGACAGATTGATGCTGCAGGTGCCCAGGTGTTCGGTGTGTGCCGGATCGGCGGCCAGCCAGTCGAGCGTGCGCGACAGCACCCAGCGGTCGATCTTGAGGATGACGTCGTAGCGCTCGGCGGCCGGCAGGAACACATTGGGCAGGATGGGAATGCCGCGGCCATTGCGCAGGCGCAGCAGGATTTCGATGTGTTCGCCGTCATTGCCATCGACCAGGGGCACGATGGGCTGGCAGTACAGTTGCAGCTGCTCGTTCTGGAATGCATGGGTGAGCCGTGTCACCCAGTGCATGTCGCTGCGCCGCTGGGCGAAGTCGAGGTCGCCCTGAAAATGCAGGTACACGCGGTTGCGGCCCCGCTCCTTGGCGATATAGCAGGCATGGTCGGCGCGGCGCATGATGTCTTCGACGCCGGCGGCGCTGCTGTCGATGGGACTGACGCCAATGCTCACGCCCAGCTGGAACAGCTGGCCCTTGCACGCGTAGCGGAAGGCGCGCGTCGCCTCGAGAATCTTGTGCGCCACGGCCATGGCTTCGTCCACGCTGCAGTGCTCGACGATCAGGGCGAATTCATCGCCGCCGATGCGCGCCAGCGTGTCGCGCTCGCGTACATGCTCGGTGTACGAAGCGGCAAGCAGCCGGAGCAGGTCGTCGCCGGCCGTGTGGCCGCAGGTATCGTTGACGATCTTGAACTGGTCCAGGTCCATGTACAGCAGGGCGGCGCTGACACCGTGGGACTGGCGCGCCCGTTCGATGGCGCGTTCGAGGCGCACTTCGAATTCGCGCCGGTTGACCAGGCCGGTGAGGGCATCGTGACTGGCTTCGAAGCCGAGCCGGCGCATCAGGCGGCGTGATTCGGTGACGTCGTGCAGCACCACGACCGCGCCGATCAGCTGGCCATCTTCCAGGCGCACGGGCGCGACCGCGCTTTCGATCGAGAAATGCTGGCCGTCGCGACTGATGATGGTTTGATGCGGGACGCGCGCATTCTCTTGTTGTTCCGCCAGGCAGCGCCCGACCGCGTCGCTGATGGTGAGGGCGCCATCGACTTCGTCAAAGCGTAGCAGCGCGGCCATAGGCTGGCCCAGCGCCTCCGCTTCACTGTTGCCGGTCAGGCGAGCGGCGGCGGGATTGAGCGACGCGATCCGGCCGTCGCAGTTGACCGTGATGACGCCGTCGGTAATGGCGGCCAGCGTGACCAGGGCGCGTTCCTTTTCGGTGGCGGCGGCCAGTTCGGCCTTTTTGAGGCTGCTCACATCGTGTACCACCGCCACCGCGATGCGCGAGACGCCGTCGGCGTCGATCACGGGTGCGGAGGTGACGGCCAGATGCAGGCGCGCGCCGTCCGGGCGCTCGTGGATCAATTCCTGCACGTCGGTCGACTCCTGGTGCAGCACGGTGCGCACCAGCGGCAGATTGGCGGACTCGACCGCCTTGCCCGCAGGGTCGATGAAGCGGAATTTGCCATAGTCGTGGTAACTGTCGATGCGATCGACGGTTCCGCCGAGCATGGCGCGCATGGCCCGGTTCTGGTAGACCAGGCGTCCGCTGGGGATGTCGGCCATGACAACGCCGGACGGCAGCTGCTCGAGCACGGTGGCAAAGCGGCTGCGCTCGTGTTCGAGCGTTCTGCGCAGATGCTCCTGGGCAAGTTCGGCAGCCTTGATACCGCCGATCGCCACGCAGGCACCGAGAAAGACGGGCGGCGCATCCGAGGCGCGCTGGTACCAGTTTGCGCGCAAGAAAAACCATTCGTAGCAACCGTTTTGATGCAAGAGGCGCAATTCGGTTTCCAGGGGCGCCAGCTCGGGCCTGGAACGGATGAGGTAGAGGCGCTCGCGAAACGGATGGCGGTCGTCCGGATGCACGAAATCGAGCCAGTGTTCGAAGGCCAGCCGTTCCATGGCGCCAGCGTAACCGAGCAGCTGCATCAGGTGGGGCGAGACCTCCACTTGATCGTTGTCCAGATACCATTTCCAGGTACCGGACTGGGCCGCCCGCAGGATCAGGTCGATTTCTTCCTTTTCTCGATGGCATTGTTCGAGCTGCTTGTGATGGGTCAGGTCGATGGTGACCTTGGAAAAGCCGAGCAGTCGCTGATCCGGGCCGCGCAGGGCGGTCAGCGCAACGTGGGCCCAGAACAGGCTGCCATTCTTGCGCTTGCGCCAGGTTTCATCGGTGTAGGAGCCATGCTCGGCTGCCTCGGCCAGGTTTTGCTCTGGAAAGCCGGCCGCGCTGTCCTCGTCCGTATAGAGCAGCCGCAGGTGGTGGCCGATGACATCGTTTGCGCTGTAGCCTTTCATTTGCTCGGCGCCCTTGTTCCACATCGTGATGGTGCCTGTGGGATCCATGAGGAAAACGGCGACGTCGCGAATGCCGACCACCATCAGGCGGTACAGTTCTGCTGCTTCATGCTGGGGCAAGACGGAGGTGAGAAAGCGTTCGGGCATGTACAGGCAAGGCCTATCAAAACCAGCAAACTCGTTCGAGCTTGCCGCTGGCCAAAAGTTCAATCGGTTTCGTCACTTTTTTCCGAATTGACTTTAAGCAGTGCGCGGCCCACCATGGCAACTGGATATTTTTCAGGATGGCATCGCGATGGTTACAGTTAGCCGGGCTCCCTTGCCGCTGTCCTGCGGCACGCTGGTCATCGGTCCGGACCAGCGGATTTTGCTATGCCACGTCACCAATACGGCGCACTGGGACATTCCCAAGGGCATGCAAGACCCGGGCGAAGATCCCCTGGCCGCCGCCATGCGCGAATTGCACGAGGAAGCGGGCATCGCTTTCGCACCGGAGCGCTTCGACGACCTGGGCACTTTCGATTATCGGCGCGACAAGCGTCTGCATCTGTATCAGGTGCAGGCCGGCGACAGTCTGGGCGATCTGTCGACGCTCGCGTGCAGCAGTTATTTTCCCCATCCGGTCAGCGGCAAGCCCACCCCGGAAACCGATGCATTCCGCTGGGCCGCCCGCGATGAATTGGCGCGCCTGTGCTGGCCGCGCATGGGTCGCCTGCTGCTCTCGCTGAACTGGTAGTCTCAGGCGTCGCGCCCGCCGCCAAGCAAGCGCAGCACCGCATCGAGCTCGGCCGGCGTGGTCAGGTGATGGTCGAAGCCGGCGCCGGCAAGCGGCGCATGGCGTTCCTGTATCAGTCCGACAATGTCAGCCGCGCGCGATCGCTCATTGGATGACATTCCCAAGGGTAGGGTATTGCGTATCGCGTGACGGGGTGGGCGCCGCCATCCAGCGCAGCCGTGAGCGCTGGCCCGGGTCCAGGACCACGACCTCGGCGGGACTGGCCAGCAACCCTGCGCCGGCCAGCGCCAGGGAAGCGTGCTCGAGCATGGGCTGCAAGGCAGCCAGCGCTGCATCGTCGCGCAAGATGCCCAGCCAGACCAGCCAGTGCCCATCGCTGCGCACCGGGTGGCGCGGAAAATTGTTGGCCACGTCGAGGGTGGCCAGCACGCCCGCTTCCACCAGGCCTTCGCCGCGGTAGCTGTCGAACCAGCGCTCGGCTGCCCGGGCGCAGGCGTCGGCCTGGCCAGGCGCGGCCTGCAACAGCTGGGCCACGGCCAGGCCGCGCGCGCCCTGGGGTTCGCCGACGGGGTCGACCGAAGGCAGCAGAGGGATGGCCGCGCCCGCATACAGGGGGCGCAGCAGCAGGACATTGTCGCTGTCGACGATCCAGCCATTGAGCGCCGCCTTGTGTTCCCGCCATACGGGGCCGTCGTAAAAGGCGGTGTTGGCGGCCAGCCGCGCGGCCATGTCCGGGAAGGCGCGCAGCCAGGTGAAGCGGTCGCCGCTGCCGCGCTCGGTGAAGTGGCCCAGGGCAACCGCGCCCGCCTGCTGGAACGCTTCGGGGAACCAGGTTTCGAAGCAGCGCGAAAAGGGCGCGGCGGCGCCGTCGACGAGGGTGTAGCGGCGCAGTTCGATCACGGGATAGGCGGGAGGGGATGACATGGAAGCGCTTTCTGTGGTGACGGCGAAGCGATCAAGATACCGCCGAAATAGGGCGGATTGCGCCCTGATTATCTGCTATCGTTGCAATATGTACCATCCCACCACCCGCGTTCTGGCCGTGCTCGAACTGCTGCAAACCCACGGTCGCCTGAGCGGTGCCGACATGGCCGCGCGCCTGGGCGTCGATGGCCGCACGCTGCGCCGCTACATCGTCACGCTGGAAGATATCGGCATTCCCATCCTGACCGAACGGGGGCGCCACGGCGGCTACGCCTTGATGCCCGGCTTCAAGCTGCCGCCCATGATGTTTTCGGACGAGGAAGCGCTGGCCCTGTCGGTCGGCTTGCTGGCGGCGCGCAGCCTGGGTTTTTCGGAAACGGCGCCGGCGGTCGAAAGTGCGCGCGCCAAGCTCGAACGGATCATGCCGGAGCGCCTCAGGCAACGCGTGCGCGCGGTCGACCAGACGGTGCGCCTTGACTTGCTGCGCACGTCGGCACCGGCCGACCGCGAGGCGCTCACCCTGCTCAGTTCGGCCGCGCTGGCGCAGCAGCGCATTCATTTGCACTACCGCGCGCCCGACGGCCGCGATTCCGCCCGCGAGTTCGATCCCTACGGCCTGGTGCTGTGGGAAGGCTGCTGGTATGCGCTGGGCCTGTGCCATCTGCGGCAAGCGATGCGTTCGTTCCGGCTGGACCGCATCATCCGCACGGAGCCGCGCGCCAGCCAGTTCGTCAGGCCCCCTGGCTTCGATGCGCTGGCTTACCTGCGCGCGGCGTTTCGCAGCATGCCGCGCGCGCACCAGGTGCAGGTCGTGCTGCACACGGACCTGGAGAACGCCAGCGCCGCGTGGCGTGATACGGCGGCCCTGTTCGAACCCGATGCGGGCGGCGTGTTGCTGCGCACCGAGACCGACCATACCGACTGGTTCGCCGCACGCCTGTGCCAGATGCCGTGCGAATTCACCGTGCTGGGGCCGCCTGCGCTGCAGGCGAGCGTGGCACGGCTCGGCCAGCGCCTGCTGCGCGCGGGCGGCGCCGCCGCCGGCGCTTAGTGTGGCCGGCTGGCCGCCACGGCCAGCGGCGCAGGCCTGCGCCGGCCGGCGCCAGCGCCGCAGCAGCGGTGCGCGGCGGCGCGTGGGCCTAACGCTCGAGCACATAGGTCCCGGGCGCCGGCCCCAGACCGTCAGCCGGTGTGCGTGCCGCCACCTCGGGGTGATCGTCCATGGCGTCCAGCCAGCCGCGCCAGGCATCCCACCACGAACCATCGTGTTCATCGGCAGTTTCGATCCAGCGGTCAGGATCGATGTAACAGTCGCCGGCCCGGTGGCGCGCACTGTAATAGTGGCGGCCGCGATGGCCCGGCTCGCTGACGATGCCGGCGTTGTGGCCGCCGCTGGTGAGCACGAAGTCAATATCGCAGGCCGACATCAGATGGATCTTGTGCACCGAGCGCCAGGGCGAGACATGGTCGGTCATGGTGGCGACGGCAAACAGCGGCAGGCGCAGGTCCGACAGCGCCACGGGCCGCCCGGCCACCCGGTAGCGGCCGGAAAACAGGTCGTTGTCGAGGAAGAGCTTGCGCAGGTATTCGCTGTGCATGCGGTAGGGCATGCGCGTGGCGTCGGCGTTCCACGCCATGAGGTCGGTGACGGGCGCGCGCCGGCCCAGCAGGTAGGCATTGACCGCCAGCGACCAGACCAGGTCGTGGCTGCGCAGCAGACGGAAGGCGCCCGCCATTTGCCGGTTGTCCAGATAGCCTTGCTGCCACATGAGGTCGTCCAGCCAGGCCAGCTGGCTTTCGTCGACGAACAGGGTGAGTTCGCCCGCCTCGCTGAAATCGGTCTGCGCGGCCAGCAGGGTGAGCGAGCGCAGCCGCGCGGGCTGGTCGCAGCCCAGCGCGGCTGCCGCAATGGCCAGCAAGGTGCCGCCCAGACAGTAGCCGACCCCGTGGACCGGCCGCTGCGGCACGATCGCCTGCACCTGCTCGAGCGCGGCCATGACGCCGTCGCGCAGGTAATCGTCCATGCCCAGGTCGCGGTCGCGCGCATCCGGGTTGTGCCAGGAGACCATGAAGACGGTGTAGCCATGGCTCACCAGCCAGCGCACCAGTGAATTGTGCGGCGACAGGTCGAGTATGTAGTACTTCATGATCCAGGCGGGCACGATCAGCAGCGGGTCGGCGTGGACGGTGGCGGTGGCGGGGGCGTATTGCAGCAATTCGATCAGGTGATTGCGAAACACCACCCGGCCGGGCGTGACGGCCACTTCGTGGCCGGGCCGGTATGCCGCCTCGTCGGCCGGTTGCTGGCCGGCGGCGCGCCGGATCGCATCTTCGCGCAGGAGCAGCGCGCCGCGCACGAAATTGGCGCCTGCCTCGGCCACGGTGGCCGCCGCCACATCGGGATTGGTGGCGACAAAATTGATGGGCGAGACCATGTCGAGTGCCTGGCGCGCGGCGAAGGCGAGCACCTCTTCGTGGTGGCGGGTGACCCCGTCGACGCCGGTGCACGCCTTGTGCCACCACTGCTGCTGCAGCAAAAACGCTTGCTGGACGACGTCGTACGGCCAGTTCTGCCAGCCGGGGCTGCGCCAGCGCCGGTCCTGCGCCAGCGGGGTGACGCAGGGCGTGACGGGCAGGCCCAGGGTGCTGCGGGCCGCGTAGGCAAGCCACAGCCATTCGCGCTTGGCGGCGCCGCCGGCCAGCTCCTGCCATTTGCCGGGCGCCAGCGCCAGATGCATGGCCCAGTCCGCCCACGCCAGCGCCAGGCTGGTCGGTGAAAGCCCCTGGGTGAACTGGGCGATCAGGGCATGCAGCAACCGGTCCACCGTGCCTGGCTCCGGCGGCGGCTCCGGGTGCAGCAGGGGAAAGTCGTGGCGCTTGTGCGTGGCCTGGCGGCGTTCGCCCGGGACGGCGAGAGGCATGGCAATTCTCCGGCGATCTGATTGAACTCCAGCTTCGTATTGGCGTCAAAAACGGACTTGATGAGCCTCAATGGTGCGCATCGTTCAAACGGAGGGGCCGATGGTCGAAGAAAGCAAGGACAGGCAGGACGAACAATGCGTTCCCGCCCTGCGCGAGGTCATCGGGCCGCCCGCCAGGAGGGAAATACCCTCGTCGTGCCGGTGCTGGAGGAAGTGCTGATCGTCGAGGAGCGCCTGCCCATCAAGGAAGAGATCCACGACACCCGCACCGGGCGCCGCCAGCGAAGCCACATCAACGAACGGAGGACCGCACCATGCAACACACACTGATCGCCGTATTTGACAACCGGGTCGATGCGCACAAGGCCTGCGAGGCGCTCGTCGCCGCCGGCTTTGCGCAGCAGCAGGTCTTGCTGACCGAGGGCGAGCCGGGCGGCCAGACCGAGCATGGCGACGGCCATGCCGTGGGCGCCAGGATCCGCCATTTTTTCAGCGACCTGTTCGGTATCGACCGCAGCGAACATGCGCAGATGTACGCCGGCGCGGTGACCAGCGGGCACCATGTGCTCACCCTTACTGCCGACAGCGCGCCAGAGGCCGAGCGTGCAGCCGACATTGTCGCGCGTTTCGGGCCGGTCGATATCGACGAACACGCCCAAGAGTGGAGCGGGCCGGGTGCGGCGCAGGCCATGCCGTCGCCGCCGGCAGGGGCGAGCATGCAGCGCGCCGATCCTGGCGCCGAGGCCGCGCGGCAGCCGTCGCCACGGCAGCCCGCCATGCAGGGCGGGTCCATGCAGGGCGGCACGGCGGCATCGGGACCGCAGCCATGGGCCGGGCAGCCAGACAGCGGTGGTACCGCCAATCCCGTCGTCGACGATGCGCTGCAGGTGGGCAAGCGCGCAGTGCGGAGCGGTGGAGTGCGCATCTATCAGCGCCGCACCGAGGTGGAGATCGCGCTGCTCGCGCCCGAGGATGACACCGATTTCCGCCGCCACTGGCGCGGCCAGACCGGGGCCGGCGGCAGCTACGACGAGTATGCGCCAGCCTATGCCTTCGGCAGCGCCATGGCGCGCCATGGCCAGTATCAGGGCCAGCGGTGGGATGAGGTGGAAAGCACGTTGCGCAGCGACTGGGAAGCGCGCTATCCGCAATCGGCCTGGGACAAGTTCAAGGCAGCCGTGCGGCATGGCTGGGACAGGATCACGTCCTGACCCGTGCACGGTACAGGGCGCCGGCGGGGCCGCCGGCGCCCGTGGCGCTTACTGGGCGAAGGCCGCAGCGGCGGGGGTAATGGTCACCATTTCCGGCTTGATGTTGAGCTTCATGTTGCCAATGATCTTGTCTTCATCCAGCAGGGACTGCGGCTTGTTGCCGTCGTACTTGATGGGCGAGAAGGCGTCGCTGACCAGCGCGTTCTTGAGGCCGGCGGCGTCCTTGGTGATCATGACCACCGACAGGTTCTTGGCCGACAAGTGGCGCTTCATGGCGGCATTGACGTCGTCCAGCGTGAGCTTGGACAGACCGTCGCGCATCATCTTGGTGAACTCCGGCGTGCCGTACCACTGCGAATCGAGTGCGTAACCGAGGTACTGATCCTGGGTTGCCGTCATGACGAAGACGTTTTTCATCAGGTAGTCGCGCGTGATCTCGAACTGTTCCTTGTCCAGACCATTCTGGATTGCCTTGTCCAGTTCGGTCAGCGCGATACGCAGCGCCATGTGGGCGTTTTCCGGCGCGACCGGGCGGATCCACACTTCGAAGAGCTGCGCCTTGCGGCCCAGGTTCGGGTTCGGGAAGAACTGGAACATGCCACGTGGGAAGGCTTCGATGTAGGCATAGTCGCCATAGTTCATGCCGCGCAATTCGCGGATGCGCTGGTACAGGTGGGCGTTGGAAGCGCGGTGTTCACCGAGGAAGGTCTTGACCAGCCACAGGGCTGGGAAATCCGCATGCGAACGCGTCACGCCGATCGGCATGCCGAAGGAAATGGCTGTGGCGCGCGTGTTCTTTTCGATGATTTCGATGTCCAGGCCGTTGGTCTTTTTGCCAACCGGAACCGACGTGACAGGCAAGCCGGGACCGGCGGGCAGTTTGGCCAGCGCCGCTTTCAGCGATGCCACCATCTTGTCATTGACGTCGCCCGAGATGCCGACCTTGACCGCGCCCTGGGCATACGCCTTCTTGTAGAAGTCCTTGACATCGTCGAGGGTGATGGCGTCGATGCCCTTGGCGGTCCCCAGTACCGGGTGGCCATACGGCGTGCCGGCAAAGATATTGGTTTGCAGGCGTTCCTTGGCGAATTCTTCTTCGTTGTTATCCTTCAAATCGACGACGAGGGAATTTTTCAGCGAATCCTTGATACGGCGGAAATCTTCCTCGCGGAAGCCCGGCGAAATCAGCAGCGGCAGGGCGATATCGAGGTAATTGTCCCAGTTATCCTTGTGGATGGCGCCCGTGAAGGTCGTCATTTCCTTGTCGGTCTGGGCGTTGAAGGTGCCTGCCATCGGGAACAGGGCCTTGGTGATTTCGTCGCTCTTGCGCTCGCTCGAACCGGCCGATGCCACCATCGACGCGGTCAGTTCCGCCAAGCCTTCCTTGCCCACCGGGTCGTGCGCGGAACCGGCATTGAACAGCAGCTTGAAGCGGATTTGCGGCAAGCGCGACTTTTGCACCAGCACGTCGAACGTGGTCTTGCCTGCGGGCGGCGCGAAGGAGGCCAGCGCAGGCAGGTTGGCGATTGCCTCTGGCAGGGCCTGGTTCGACAGGGTGGTGACGATCATGCCTTCATCATTGAGATACTTGCGGCCCGCTGCCAGCAAGTCGTCCGGGGTCAGGCTGTCCATCAGGCGGGCATACTGGTTCAGGGTGCCGTAGGAACGGTTGTAATGGACGAAGGAAGCGAGGGTGCCGGCGATCTGCTCGGTATTGTCGAGGGTGCGGATCAGGGAATACTTGCTGGCCGACTTGGCGTCCGCGAGCAACTGCGCGCTGACCGGCACGCTGCGCATTTGCGCCACGGTGGCGAGGATCTGGTCGCGTACATAAACGGCGTCGTCGGCCTTCTTGACGCGCGCGCCGATGGTGGCCAGGGTCGGGTCGACACGGCCGGGCGTGAAGTCGAACAGCTGGTCAACTTTCTGTTCGTCCTGCACCAGGCGCTTGTACAGGGGCGAGGTGCGGCCGAACGACAGCGAGATGAGCATTTGCAGGGCCATCTGATCCTTGTCCTTGACCGAGAAGGCGGGCGCGCGGAAACCGACCGTCACATACGGCAGGGTCGGACTTGGCCAGGCCACGTGCTTGTAGATGGCCGCCTTGGGTGCCGGCTCGACCGGGACGACGCTCTTGTAGCTGCCTTTCTTCCAGCTGCTCCAGTATTTTTCGACCAGGGCAATGGCTTGCTTCGGCTCCACATCGCCGGCGATGATGATGGTGGTGCGCTCTGGACGGTACCAGCGGTCGAAGAAGACTTTCGAATAGGCATACTGGTTAGGCATGTCTTCGATGTCCTTGATGAAGCCCATCGTCGTGTGCTTGTAGGTATGGGTCGTGTAGGCGGCATCGCGCTGCACTTCCAGCAGCTTGGACACGGGGTTGGCACTGTTCTTGTTGTATTCGCCCAGTACCGCGCGCGACTCGGTCTTGAAGTCATCTTCGCTGTAAGACAGATTCTGGAAGCGGTCGGCTTCGACCTTGAGAATGGTTTCCAGATCCTGCTTGGCAAAGGTGGTGTGGTAATTGGTCAGGTCATCGCTGGTGTAGGCGTTCTGGCGTGCGCCGGCCTTGGTGATGACATCCTTGTACACGGCTGGCGGATAGGCCTTGGTACCACGGAACATCATGTGCTCGAAAAAGTGCGCGAAGCCCGATTTGCCTGGCTCGATCTCGTTGCGCGAACCGGTCTGCACCGGGATCTGTACCGACACCAGGTTCGGAAAACCGGTCGGCACCACGATGATCTTGAGGCCGTTGGGCAGGGTCTTTTCGGTGGCGGTAAATGGCAGCAGGTCAGCCTTGGCGGCGGGCGCCGGTGCGGCCAGCGCGAGGACGGGCAGGGCAAGCAGGGAAAACGGAATGAGTTTCGACACGATGTCTCCTAGATAAAAACAGCATCGGGCAGCATAAAATATTCGCCGTTGAAAGGACAGCGAAACTTCATGCATATGCGCAATTTGGGAGACGTTGCGAAAACACAACCACCAAGGGCGTCAATACGACGCCGGCTCAGGCGGCTTCCGTAATGGGCAGACTGATCCGGTTACGCCCCATGTGCTTGGCGCGGTAGAGCGCGGCGTCGGCGGTGGCCACGAGCTGGCAAGGCATGGTGTCGCAGGCGGCAATGGCGGTAGCGGCGCCGATGCTGACCGTGACATGGCGCGCGCTGTTGGCCCTGTGCGGCACGCGCAATTGCTCGACCCGGCAGCGTATCCGTTCGGCCACGATGGCGGCGCCCTTGAGCGACTGGTTGGGCAGGATGACGGCGAACTCTTCACCGCCGTAGCGCGCCACCAGATCGTTGGCGCGCATTTCGCTGGCCACCGCCGCGGCGATGCGCTTGAGGCATTCATCGCCGCCCACATGACCGTGGGCATCGTTGTACGCCTTGAAGTTGTCGACGTCGACCATCAGCAGCGACAGCGGTTGATGCTGGCGTACGGCGCGCGTCCATTCGGCCGCGAGCGTGTCGTCGAAGCAGCGGCGGTTGGCCAGGCCCGTGAGTCCGTCGCGGGTGGCCAGCTGTTCCAGGGCGATCTGGGCGGTCTTTTCTTCGGTCATGTCGCGCAGCGTCTGGACTACCGCCCACAGCGCGCCATCGTCATCGAAAATCGGGCTGGCGTCGGCGGCCAGGTAGCGCCGCATGCCGCTGCGCGGCATGTCGCACCAGCTTTCCACGCACACCGGTGCGCCTGCATCGCTCTGCCGCGACGAGCGCAGGTAGAGATGCTCGACCTGGTCGGTGCGCTTCTGGATGACCAGGTCGGCCAGGGTGGGACGGGCGCTGGCATAAAAGCTGCGCCAGTGGTCGCGCGTGCCAAGCACTTCGTGGGCGGCCACCCCGGTGAGGCGTTCGCAGGCGCGGTTCCAGATGATCACGCGGCAGTCGGTGTCGAGCACGAAGGCGGGGACGGCCAGCATGTCCATCATCTTGTTGGCGAAGATGCGTTCGCGGTCCGAGGCATCGGGGCGACGGCAGTGATGTGTCAGTACGCTTTTCATGGCCCGTCCCTGTTGAAAAATATCTAGAAAGCAAAATTTACTTCCTGCAAGACTTGATTCTGCAACCGCAACCGGGTTGGCCGTTTGATCTAGCACAAGCGAGGGCTGCTTGATGCTCAGCGCATGAGGCAGGGCGGCGCCAACGGAAAGGACAGGGTCAGCAGGGTGCCGCTGCCAGCCTGGCTGGCAATGGAAAATTGGCCGCCGATGCAAGCGACGCGCTCGCGGATGCCGGCGATGCCATTGCCGCAGCCACGCACGCTGGCCGGCATGCCGACGCCATTGTCATGCACGGTCAGTGTCAGCATCTTGTCGCAGCGCGCGAGGCGCACGCGCACCTCGCTGGCGTGGGCATGGCGGACCACATTCGACAGCGATTCTTGCAGGATGCGAAACACGGCCGCGTCGCGCGCCGCGTCGGGCGTTGCAGTGCAGGCGGGATCGACATGCAGACGGTGGGCGATGCCGTGCATGCGGGAAAATTCCTCCAGCTGCCAGGCGAGGGCCGCCGCCAAGCCGGCTTCGAGCGCGGGCGGACGCAGGTCGTTGATGACCGTGCGCAGGCAGCCAATGGTCAGGTCGAGCCGGGCCAGCATGGCGCCGAGCTGGCGGGTGATCTGGGGATGGGCGCCGGTTGTGCTCACGTGTAACAGCGACAGATCGATCTTGAGCGCAAGTAGTTGCTGGCCCAGATCGTCATGGATATCGCGCCCGATGCGGCGCCGTTCCGCTTCGCGCACCGCTTCGTGCTCGCGCGCCAGCTGGCCCAGGGTGCGCCGGGTGTTGGCCAGATCCCGCTCTGCCTGGCTGCGGGCGTGGCGCTCGCCTGTCAGCCTGCACGCCTGCTCGGCCAGTTCATCGTCGAGACGGATATGGCGGCGCAGCAGCGCATGCATGCCCCATCCCAGCACCCCGAGCCACAGGAAGCCGATGAGCAGGGCGGGAAAGGTGAACATGGCTTGCTCCGATGGGTCCGGTGGGATGCGGTCAACTCGGAACAACTTACCCCGAGGTAATATCGGGACATTTGTGTGAGATCAATTTTATTCGGACCCGCACTGGCGCTGGCGCAAAGGGTGGCTGCGCAGGGGCTTTTTTCAAAGGCCAGCGCGGCCTTGCTATAATGGAGGGTTGACGATCAGGGCAGCTTTCCGTGACTTACAGTATTAAAGAAATCTTTTACACCTTGCAGGGCGAAGGTGCCCACGCGGGCCGCCCCGCGGTATTTTGCCGTTTTTCCGGCTGCAACCTGTGGAGCGGGCGTGAAAGCGATCGCGCCAGCGCCGTGTGCCAGTTTTGCGACACCGATTTTGTCGGCACCGACGGCGAAGGCGGTGGCAAGTTTGCCGGCGCCGCTGCGCTGGCGGCGGCAATCGACAGCCTGTGGCCTGCCGGTCACGCGTCCAGCAAGTACGTGGTGTTTACCGGCGGTGAACCACTGCTGCAGCTCAATGCGGCCCTGATCGATGCCATGCATGCGGCGGGATTTACCATTGCCATCGAGACCAATGGCACCTTGCCGGTCCCGCCAGGCGTGGACTGGATTTGCGTCAGCCCCAAAATGGGCGCGCCGCTGGTCGTGACCGGTGGCAGCGAAATCAAGGTTGTCATTCCGCAGACGGGCCAGGATCTGGCGCGCTACGAACAGCTCGATTTCAAGCATTATTTCGTGCAGCCCATGGATGGCCCGCTGGCCGACTTCAACACCCGTCTCGCCATCGAGACGTGCAAGCGCAATCCCAAGTGGAACCTGAGCCTGCAAACCCATAAACTATTACAGATTCCCTAAGAGAAACGTCGCCGCATGTTAACCATCACCCGCAAGCTCGAATTCGATGCAGGTCACCGCATTCCCGACCACAAAAGCCAGTGCCGCAACCTGCACGGGCACCGCTACACGCTCGAAATCACGCTCGTGGGCGCGGTCATCGAATCGGAAGGCAATTCCGATAACGGCATGATCATGGATTTTTCCGACATCAAGGCGCTGGCCAAGGAACATCTGGTCGACGTCTGGGATCATAGTTTCATCGTCTACGACAAAGACGACAAGGTGCGCGACTTCCTGGCGACCCTGCCTGGTCACAAGACGGTCGTGATCGACCGCATTCCCACGGTGGAAAACCTGGCCCGGGTCGCCTTCGACATCCTCAAGGCCGCGTACACCGACCGCTTCGGCACTGGCTTGCACCTGCACAAGCTGGTGCTGCACGAAACCCCGAATTGCTGGGCCGAGATCACCGATGCCTGATCAGGATTTCATGCAACTGGCGCTGCAGGAAGCGCAGCGCGCATGGAAGCTGGGCGAGGTGCCGGTCGGCGCCGTCGTCGTCAAGGATGGGGTGGTCATTGCCAGCGGGTGCAACGCGCCCATCGGCAGCCACGACCCGACCGCCCACGCCGAAATCGTCGCCCTGCGCGCCGCTGCCGACAAGCTGGGCAATTACCGCCTGCCGGGCTGCGAGCTGTACGTCACGCTCGAGCCCTGCGTCATGTGCTCGGGCGCGATGATGCATGCGCGCCTGGCGCGCGTGGTCTATGGCGCCGCCGATCCCAAGACGGGGGCCTGCGGCTCGGTGCTGAACCTGTTCGAGCACGACCAGCTCAATCACCATACCGAGGTGGTGGGCGGCGTGCTGGCCGACGAGGCTGGCGCCATGCTGCGCGGCTTCTTTGCCGAGCGGCGCCAGGCCGCACGGGTGGCCGCGGCCGATGCCGGAGCCGTGCCCAACAATGGTATCCTCATGCCAGATGAATGAGCCGCGCACAGCCACGGCAACAGGAGAGTAGATTGTCACGTACTTCACGCAATTCGATATCCAAGCAGGACAAGGGCGACAGCGCGCCAGGCCTGGTGCGCCTCGCGCTGGAAATGCGCGCCCCATGGGAACTGGGCATCGCGCTGGCCGCCTATCCTTTCATGAAAGGTGCGCCCAGCGGCGACGGCCATCCAGTACTGGTGTTTCCCGGACTGGCAGCGGGCGACATGACCACCGTCGTCATCCGCCGCTTCCTGCGCGACCTCGGCTACGACGCTCACGCCTGGGAGCAGGGCCTCAATTTCGGCCCCCGTCCCGGCGTGCTGGAAGCGTGCGTGGACAAGATCCGCCAGCTGCGCGACCTGCACGGGCGCACGGTCAGCCTGGTCGGCTGGAGCCTGGGCGGCGTGTACGCGCGCGAACTGGCCAAGATGATGCCCGACGATGTACGTCTGGTGATTTCGCTCGGCTCGCCGTTCACGGGCAGTCACAAGGCCACCAATGCCTGGCGCGTGTACCAGCTGGTGTCGGGCGAAAAGGAAATCGACGAAGCGCGCTTTGCCGCCCTGCGCGAGACGCCGCGCGTGCCGACCACGTCGATCTTCAGCCGCACCGACGGCGTGGTGGCCTGGCAGTGCAGCGTGGAGCAGGAAACGGCCACGTCCGAAAACATCGAAGTCCATGCCAGCCACGTTGGCATGGGACTCAATCCCACCGCGCTGTATGCCATCGCCGACCGGCTGGCCCAGCCGGAGGGCGAGTGGAAGCGCTTTGACCACAAGGCGCACACGGGGATCAAGAAACTGCTGTTCCTCGACCCGGCCCGCGCATCCTGGCCCAATCCATTTTTCGGGCTGTACTGACCCGAGTCTCTCCTGGAGGAAGTGCATGCAGCACAACTTGAAGCACCTGAGCGGTCTGGACGCCAGCTTCCTCCACCTGGAAACGCCCGAAATGCCCATGCACGTGGGCGGCCTGCACCTGCTGGAACTGCCGCAGGAGTGGGAGGGCGACTTCACCGACGCCGTCAAGCGCCACGTGGCCGACCGCCTGCACCTGGCCTCCATCTTTACCAAGAAGCTGGCCCTGATGCCGCTCGATCTGGCCAACCCGGTATGGGTGGACGATGACGACCTCGATCTCGATTACCACATCCGCCAGGTCAGCCTGCCGGCGCCGGGCACCCGCGCCCAGCTCGAAGCCTACGTCGGACGCCTGCATTCGAGCCTGCTCGACCGCAGCCGGCCGCTGTGGGAATTTGTCGTCTTCAGCGGCCTGGCGTCGGGACAGATCGGCTTCTACACCAAGATTCACCACGCGGCGCTGGACGGGCAGGGCGCCATCGTGCTGGCGACGGCGCTGCTGGACGTGACGCCGGTGCCGCGCGTGGTGACGCCGCCGCCGCCGCACGCGCGCGCGCCGTACCAGCCGCCCGTAGCCAGCCTGCTGCGCGCGGCGCTGGGCGATACGCTCACCCAGTGCCTGCGCCTGGTGCGCGGCGTGCCGACCGGGATCAAGGTGGCGGCCGGCCTGCTCACGCCCGTGCGCGGCGACGATGGCAACTTGCGCATCCTGCCCGCGGCCATGTCGCTGGCGCCGCGCACGCCGCTGAACGTGAGCATTACCAATCAGCGCGCGTTCGCCACCCTGAGCATCCCGGTGCGCGAGGCGCTTGCCGTCGGCAAGTCGTTTGGCGGCACCCTCAACGACGCCGTGCTGGGCATCGTCAGCGGCGCCCTGCGGCGCTACCTGGACGAACATGGCGTGCTGCCGGCGGCGTCCCTGGTGGCCGCCGTGCCGGTCAGCCTGCGCGCCGAAGGCGACACCGAAATGAACAATCAGGTCAGCATGATGCTCATGAAGCTGGCCACCGATATCGCGGACACGGCCGCGCGCATGCAGGCCATCGTCAAGGCCTCGGCCAAGCTCAAGAAAACCGTGTCGCATGTGCGCTCGGTCATGCCGACCGAGTTTCCCAGCATAGGCGTGCCCTGGCTGATGAGCGCCGTGGTGTCGCTGTACGGGCGCGCGCGCCTGGCCGACCGCATGGCGCCGCCCGCCAATGTCGTCATTTCCAATGTGCCCGGGCCGCGCATGCCCCTGTACCTGGCCGGCGCGCGCATGGTGACCAATTATCCCGTCTCGATCGTCACCCATTCGCTGGGACTGAACGTGACGGTGCAAAGCTATAACGGTTCGCTCGACTTCGGCATCATCGCCTGCCGCCGCGCCATGCCCGATATCGCCCTGTTCACCGCCTGCATGACGCTGGCGCATGCCGATCTGATGGCGGCGGCCCAGCCCGAAGCTGTCCCGGTGGCGGCCGCACCGCGCAGGCGGGCGCCAGCGCGGCCGGCGGCGGACCAGGCGGACGCAACGACGCCGCGTGCGCGCAAGACGGCGGCGGTAAAAGCAGCCGCCCCGAAGGCGGCGCAGCCTGGCGTGTCCGCGTCGCCCAAGCGCCGCGCTGCCAAGGCCGCAACGACTGCGCCGCTGGCGTCGCCACGCAAGCGCAAGGCGGCGCCATGAGCGCGCAATTCGTTCAGGTCAACGGCATTCGCATCGCCTGCGAGACGGCGGGCAATCCGGCCGACCCGGCGCTGCTGCTGATCATGGGCCTGGGCATGCAACTCATTGCCTGGCCGGACGACCTGGTCGAGGGCCTGGTCGAACAGGGTTTTTACGTGATCCGCATGGATAACCGCGACAGCGGCCTGTCCGATAAATTCGACAGGGCAGGCACGCCCAACCTGCCGCTGGCCTTCCTCAAGTCGCTGGTACGCTGGCCGCTCAAGCCCGCCTACACGCTGGGCGACATGGCGGCCGACGCCATCGGCGTGCTCGACGCGCTTGGCGTGGCAAAGGCGCATATCGTGGGCGCCTCGATGGGCGGCATGATCGCGCAACTGGTGGCCGCCGATTACCCGGATCGGGTCATCAGTCTCACGTCCATCATGTCGAGCAGCGGGCGGCGCGGCTTGCCCGGCCCGACCAGGGCGGCGCGCGCGGTCCTGCTGCGGCGCCCCGCGCGCGGCGCGGCGCTGGACGCGCTGGTCGAGCAGGGCGTGCAGGTGTTTCGGGTGATCGGCAGTCCGGCCTATCCGACCCCGGACGCGCAGCTGCGCGCGCGCATCGCCCGTTCCATGCGGCGCAACGTGTGTCCGGGCGGCGTGGCGCGCCAGATGGTGGCGATCGCCGCCTCGGGCGACCGCAGCGTTCAGCTCCGGCGCATCGGCGCTCCAACCCTGGTCATCCATGGCGCCGCCGATCCCCTGGTGCCGCTGGCCTGCGGGATCGACACTGCGCGCCGGATTCCCGGCGCGTCCATCGAAGTGATCGAAGGCATGGGCCACGACTTGCCGGCGCAGCTGATCGAGCGCCTGCTTGCCTTGATCGATGCGCACGCGCACGGTAAGATTAGTCCGGATTCCACAGCGCGCCTCTTCGAAAAACAGTGAACAGCACATCTATCGGTATCGCCATTGTCGCGCCCAGCGGCCAGACCCAGGACGCGCAGGCGCTCGCGCGCGGCATTGGCCGGCTCGAGGCCATGGGTCACACGGTCCACAATTACTTCGACATCGGCCAGGTGTTCCAGCGCTTCGGCGCCAGTGACGAAGCGCGCCTGGCGCAGCTGGAGGCCGCCGCCGCCAACCCCGCGGTCGACGTGGTCATGGCGCTGCGCGGTTCCTACGGCCTGACGCGGCTGCTGCCGCACATCGATTTTGCACGCATGGCCGCCAGCGGCAAGATCTTCGTCGGCTACAGCGACTTCACGGCATTCCAGATGGCGCTGTATGCGGCGACCGGCAGGGGCAGTTACGCCGGTCCGATGCTCATGAGCGACTTCGGCGCGCGCGACATGACAGCGGCGACCATCGACGATTTTTTCGCCTGCCTGCGCGGTCCGGTGCATCGGATCGTCCAGAGCGCCGCCGGCAACCCGTCGCTCGATGTCGCCGGCACGCTGTGGGGCGGCAACCTGGCCATGATCATGTCGATGGTCGGCACGCCGTATTTTCCGCAGGTCGAGGGCGGCATCCTGTTCATCGAGGACGTCAACGAACATCCGTATCGGGTCGAGCGCATGCTGCTGCAGCTGCACCAGGCAGGCGTGCTGGCGCGGCAGAAGGCGCTGATCCTGGGCGATTTTTCGGCCTATCAGCTGGCACCCAGCGACAATGGCTACGACTTCGAGGCCATGCTGGCCTATCTGCGCGCGACGCTGCCGCTGCCGGTGCTGACCGGGCTGCAGTACGGCCATTGCCCGCTGCGGGTGACGTTGCCGTTCGGCGGGCGCGCGCGCCTGCGCTCGGACAGCGCGCAGTTCGTGCTCGATATCGCCGACTATCCCGCGTTGTCCGATGCGTGAGCCGGACGCGCAAGACTACTATCGCGCGACCAGCCAAGCCGACCACTATCCCGCCCTGGAACAGAGGCGCGAGTGCGACGTCTGCATCATCGGGGGCGGCTTTGCCGGCCTGTCCACAGCCATCGCGCTGACCGAACGCGGCCAGCGCGACATCGTCGTGCTCGAGGCCGAGCAGGTGGGCTTTGGCGCCTCCGGACGCAATGGCGGCTTTGTGTTCGGCGGCTTTTCGCTGGGCGAACGGGCCATTGTCGGCGCTGCTGGTGCAGAGGCGGGCCGCCAGCTGTATCACATGACCCTGGCGGCGGTGGAGCAGATCCGGCGCCGCATCCATGCCTACGGCATCGACTGCGACCTCAAGGAGGAGGGCGTCTATCTGGCCAACTGGTTCGACGACGAGCGCATCCTGGCGCGCCAGCAGCGCTTCATGGCCGAGCAGCTCGGTGTCGAGTGGGAGCGGGTGAGCCGCGCCCAGCTGGCCGACAAACTGGCGTCGGAGCGTTACTTCGGGGCGCTGTTCGAGCCGGGCGCCTTCCATTTTCATCCTCTCAAATACGCGCAGGGACTGGCGCGCGTACTTGCCGGCGCCGGCGTGCAGGTGCATGAGCGCAGCCGCGTCACCCGCATCGCGCCCGATGGCAAGGGCTGGCTGGTGCACACGGCGCAGGGCCAGGTGCGCGCGCGCGAGGTGGTGGTGTGCTGCGGCGGATATATCGACAAGCTCTATCCGCGCCTGGGCGGCGCCGTGCTGCCGATTGCCACCTACGTGATGGTGACCGAGCCGCTGGGCGAACGCCTGCATGCGGCCATGCGCACCGGCGCGGCGGTGTATGACACGCGTTTCGCGTTCGACTACTACCGCCCGCTGGAAGATGGCCGCATCCTGTGGGGCGGCCGTATCTCGACCCGCTCGCGCAGCGGCGCCGAGGTGGCGCGCCTGCTGTACAACGACATGCTCAAGGTCTATCCCCAGCTGGCCGGCGCGCGCGTCGATTATGCCTGGAGCGGGATGATGAGCTATGGCCGCCACAAGATGCCGCAGCTGGGCCGTCTGCCCGAAGGCATCTGGTACGGCATGGGCTTCGGCGGGCACGGCGTGGCACCGACCACCCTGGCCGGCGACGTATTGGCTGCCGCCATCATGGGCGAGGGCGCCGAACTGGCGCGCTTCAGTCTCTGGGGCTTGCCGTCGACGGGCGGCCCGGCCGGGCTGGTGGCAGCCCAGCTGGCGTACTGGTATTACGAGCTGCGCGACTGGATGCGGCAATAGTGGCGCGCGAATCGCGTATCGATGCGCTGCGCGGGCTGGCGGTGTTCGGCATCCTGCTGGTCAATGCTTGGGGTTTTGTTTACGGTTATTCGCTGCACCACACTCCCGCGCTCGATGCCCCCATGGCGGCGTCGGACCAGTGGGTGGTGCTGCTGGTTGCCGCCTTTGCCGAGCAAAAGTTCTATCCCATCTTCGCCTTCCTGTTCGGCGCCGGGTTCGCCCTGCAAACCGGGCGGCGGCGCGCCGAGGGGCCGGCGCTGGCGGCAATCCGCGCCACCTATCTGCGCCGCATCCGCTGGCTGCTTGCGGTCGGCGTGCTGCACGGCACGCTGCTGTGGTTCGGCGACATTCTGACCGCCTATGCGCTGCTGGGCCTCTGGCTGGCCCAGTATGCGGGGCGGCGCCTGGCGGCATTGCGGCGCGCGTTGTGGGTGCTGGTCGCCATCAATGCCGTGGTCTACCTGTATTACGGATTGCTGGTGGCAGCGGCGGCCTATCCGGCCATCGAGCAGGAGGTCGCCGCCATCGCTGACGGGCAGCGCATGCATGCCATCTATGGCCAGGGCGGCTGGCTGGCGATCGCGCGGGCGCGCTGGGCGGAATACGGCATGAATCTCGCCGGCTTGACGATCTTTCTGCCGCGCCTGGCGCTGTTGGCCATGCTCGGTGCGCTGGCCGCGCGCACGGGGATGTTGACCCGGCCCTGGCGCCACCGCCACCTGTGGCGCAGGGTGGCGCTGGCCGCGCTGGCGGTGGCCCTGCCATTGAACCTGTGGGCGGGCCTGGTGGCGGTGCAGACGGCCGGCCACCCCTTCGTGCCCGCGCCGTTTGCGGGCCTGGCCAATGCCTTGCTGGAGCTGGCCGGCCCCATGCTGGGCGCCGGATATGTGGCGGCGTTCATGCTGGCCGGGCCGCATGTTGCGCGCTGGCTGGCACCGGTCGGGCGCATGGCGCTGACCAATTATCTGATGCAGTCGGTGCTGCTGATGCTGGTGCTGCAGGGTGTCGGCCTGGGCCTGGGACGCACTGTGTCGCATGCGGGCTTGATGCTGCTGGCCGGCGCCATCATGCTGGTGCAGCTGGCCTGGTCGCACTGGTGGCTGGCGCGCCATCGCCTGGGGCCCGTGGAATGGCTGTGGCGGCGCTACGCCTTGGCTGGCTGAGCGGCGAAAAAATTTACGTCGCAGGTAATCCAATTTCATGCAAAATGACATTTCATCAACGACGATGGAGTGCGACCATGTGGCGAAAACTGCGGCGCCTGTTCGATCTGCGCCAGGACCAGAATGACTTCGTCGCCGTCGATGCAGACATCCGCGCCGGGGTGGCGATCGGCGGCACCAATCTGTGGGTGCTGATCTTTGCGATCCTGATTGCCTCGGTCGGCCTGAACGTCAATTCCACCGCGGTGATCATCGGCGCCATGCTGATCTCGCCCTTGATGCGGCCGATTCTGGGGATCGGCTACGGCGCCGCGATCGGCGACTACCGCCTGATCCGCGCCGCGCTCTACAGCCTGTCTGTGTTCGTGGCGCTCAGCCTGGTCACGTCGACGCTGTATTTTCTGGCCAGCCCGCTGTCGCAGGCGCAGGCCGAGCTGCTGGCCCGCACCACGCCCACCATCTGGGATGTGCTCATTGCCTTCTTTGGCGGCTGCGCGGGCATCGTGGCCCAGACCCGGCGCGACGAATCGACCGTCATTCCCGGCGCGGCCATCGCCACGGCGCTGATGCCGCCCTTGTGCACGGCCGGTTTCGGGCTGGCCACGCGCCAGTGGGACTTCGTGTGGGGCGCCTTCTATCTGTTTTCGATCAACGCCTTTTTCATTGGCCTGGCGACGTCGCTGTTTGTCTCGCTGCTGCGCTTTCCGCGCAAGCAGGAAGCCGATCCCGCCACGCAGCGGCGCGCGCGCCTGATGGTGGCGCTGGCCGTGATCGTGATGGCGGTGCCGAGCGGCTTTCTGGCCTACCGGCTGGTGCAGGACCAGGTCTTCCTGGCGCGCAGCAAGGACGTGGTGCGCGAGCTCGAGGCGCAGCCAGGCACCATCGTGCTGACGCGCGAGGTTTCGGCGCCGCGGCGGCGCGTCGTCATCACGCTGGGTGGCACGCCACCAGCGCCAGGGGTGGAGGCAAAGCTGGCGGCCACACTGCGCCAGTCCGGCTTCGATAACGCCACCCTGGTCCTGCGCACGGTCGGCAGCGACAAGGTCGATGTGGCCTCGCTGCGCGAAGAACTGCGCCACGATCTGTTTTCCAGCACGGTCGACCAGCTCGCCGAGCGCGACGCCCGTCTGAAAACGCTCGATGCCCAACTTGCGGCCCTTCGCGACACCGAGCAGCGGCACACCCAGATCGTCAACGAAACGCTTGCCCAGTATCCCGCGATAGCGCGCATGTCGATCGCGAACGCTGCAGTGGTCGAGCGGGCACCCGGGGCGAGCGGCAAGGTGCTGCTGATCGTGATCGAAGCGCGGCCGGCGCTGTCCGGCGCCGATCTGACCCGGATCGAGGCCGGACTGGCGGTGCGCCTGCCGGGCACGCCGCTGCGGCTGCTGCAATTGCCGTGAGCCAGGGCGGGGGGCGCATTGTGGGAAATGCAACGAAATGATGGTGTTTCTTGCCATTTTCGCGCCACCTTTTCGCTGCACGCCGCCCCGTGACAGGCCGCGCGATGGTAAAATGCCCGGTTAATCAAATCACCGCTCGCAAAGGCTTTACCCGTGCTCTCCACCGCAAATATCACCATGCAATTCGGCGCCAAGCCGTTGTTCGAAAACATTTCCGTCAAATTCGGCGATGGCAACCGCTATGGCCTGATCGGCGCCAACGGTTGCGGCAAGTCGACCTTCATGAAAATCCTCGGCGGCGACCTCGAACCGTCGGCCGGCAATGTCATGCTCGACCCGAACGAGCGCCTGGGCAAGCTGCGCCAGGACCAGTTCGCGTTCGAAGACATGCGCGTGCTGGACGTGGTGATGATGGGCCACACCGAGCTGTGGAATGCGATCACCCAGCGCGACGCCATCTATGCCAATCCCGAGGCGACCGACGACGACTACATGCACGCGGCCGAACTGGAAAGCAAAGTGGCCGAGTACGACGGTTATTCGGCCGAGGCGCGCGCCGGCGAACTGCTGCTGGGCGCGGGCGTGTCGATCGACCAGCACCAGGGACCGATGAGCGCCGTGGCGCCAGGCTGGAAGCTGCGCGTGCTGCTGGCCCAGGCCCTGTTCTCCAATCCGGACATCCTGCTGCTCGACGAACCGACCAATAACCTCGACATCAATACCATCCGCTGGCTGGAAGATGTGCTCAACGAGCGCAACTCCACCATGGTCATCATTTCCCATGATCGCCACTTCCTCAACCAGGTGTGCACCCACGTGGCCGACATGGATTACGGCACGCTCAAGATCTATCCGGGCAACTACGACGAGTACATGTTCGCCTCGACCCAGGCGCGCAACCAGCAGCTGGCCAACAATGCCAAGGCCAAGGAAAAAGTCGCGGAACTGCAGGACTTCGTGCGCCGCTTCGCCGCCAACAAGTCCAAGGCCCGTCAGGCGACTTCGCGCGCCAAGCAGATCGAAAAGATCAAGGTCGACGACATCAAGCCGTCCTCGCGTGCCTATCCGTTCGTGCGTTTCGAAGCCGAGAAAAAGCTGCACCGCCTGGCGGTGGAAGTCGAAGGCATCTCCAAAAAGTACGATCGCCAGCTGTTCAAGAATTTCAGCATCATGGTCGAGGCGGGCGAACGCATCGCCATCATCGGCGCCAACGGCGCCGGCAAGACCACGCTGCTGCGCTGCATCGGCGCCGAGCTGACCGGCCTGCAGCCGGACACCGGCCGTGTGAAGTGGGCCGAAAACGCCAACGTCGGCTACATGCCGCAAGATCCGACCGAAGACTTCGCCACCGACGCCGTGCTGACCGACTGGATCGGCCAGTGGACCAAGGAAGGCGACGACGACCAGGCCGTGCGCTCCATCCTGGGCCGCCTGCTGTTCGGCGGCGACGACGTCAAGAAGTCGGTGCGCGTGCTCTCCGGCGGTGAAAAAGGCCGCATGATGTACGGTAAGCTGATGCTGGGCCGTCACAACGTCATGCTGCTCGACGAGCCGACCAATCACATGGACATGGAATCGATCGAGTCGCTCAACATCGCGCTGGAAAAGTACACCGGCACCCTGATCTTCGTCTCGCACGACCGCGAGTTCGTTTCGTCGCTGGCCAACCGCATCCTCGAGATCAAGGAAGACGAGATCGTCGACTTCCGCGGCAACTACGAAGACTACCTGATCAGCCAGGGCATCGACTGAGCGTGCCCGGCGTCCCTGCACGATTGATTCGCTTGTGAGATAGTAACGACATGAACACGATAGCCATCAAGTCTGTTGAATACGACCACCCGGTCGCGGGCGCAAGCTGCACCGCCCAGGCCTGGGCGCGCACCCCGGCCACGCCCTCGGCGGCGGAAAAGAGCGCCCTCAAGGAGCGCATCCGGCGCCTGCTCAAGGAGCGCGAAGCGGTCCTGGTGGCCCATTATTATGTCGATGGCGACCTGCAGGACCTGGCCGAGGAAACCGGCGGCTGCGTGTCCGATTCGCTCGAAATGGCGCGCTTCGGCCGCGACCACCCGGCCAAGACGCTGGTGGTGGCGGGCGTGCGCTTCATGGGCGAGACGGCCAAGATCCTCAGCCCCGACAAGCGCATCCTGATGCCGGACCTGGACGCGACCTGTTCGCTCGACCTGGGCTGCCCGGCCGACGAATTTGCCGCCTTCTGCGACGCCCATCCCGACCGCACCGTGGTCGTGTATGCCAACACCAGCGCGGCCGTCAAGGCGCGCGCCGACTGGATGGTGACGTCGTCGATCGGGCTCGACATCGTCGCCCACCTGCATGCCCAGGGCAAGAAGATCCTGTGGGCGCCGGACCGCCACCTGGGGTCCTACATCCAGAAAAAGACCGGCGCCGACATGCTGCTGTGGCAGGGCTCCTGCCTGGTGCACGATGAATTCAAGGGCATCGAACTCGATCTGCTCAAGGCCGAGCATCCGCACGCCAAGGTACTGGTGCATCCGGAGTCGCCCGCCAACGTGGTGGCCCTGGCCGACGTGGTCGGCTCGACCACGCAGCTGATCAACGCCGCCCAGAGCATGGATGCGACCACCTTCATTGTCGCCACCGACAACGGCATCCTGCACAAGATGCGCGCAGCGGCCCCCGGCAAGCACTTCATCGAAGCGCCCACCGCCGGCAACAGCGCCACCTGCAAGAGCTGCGCCCATTGTCCGTGGATGGCGATGAACGGCTTGCAGAATCTGGCCGACGTCCTCGAACACGGCAACAACGAGGTCCACGTCGACCCGGCGGTGGGCAAGCTGGCGGTGCGCGCGATCGACCGCATGCTCGATTTTGCGGCTGCCAAAAAAGCCAAGGCGCTGCCAACCGGCGAGCTGTCCAAAGAAGCACAACTGTTTTCGGGAGTAGGCCCTGCATGAGCAATTTGCGTAACCCCCATGACCGCCAGGACGATGCGCTGCAGTCGGCGTTCGAGTCGAACCTGCTGGCCGCGCTGCTGGAAGACGTCGGCAGCGGCGACCTGACGGCCAGGCTGGTGCCGGACGGGGTGCGCGTGCGTGCCCGCGTGATCGTGCGCGAAGACGCGGTCCTGTGCGGCGCACCCTGGTTCGAAGGCGTCATGCTGGCGCTCGACAATTCGATCGAGATCGACTGGCAGTATGCCGAGGGTGACATGATGAATGCGGGCAGCGTGGTCTGCACCATCGAGGCGCCCCCGCGCACGCTGCTCACGGCCGAGCGCAGCGCGCTCAATTTCCTGCAGCTGATGTCGGGCGTGGCGACCAACACGCGCAAGTACGTGGAACTGGTGGCCGGCACCAAGGCGGCCATTCTGGACACGCGCAAGACAGTGCCGGGCCTGCGCCAGGCGCAGAAGTACGCGGTGCGGGTGGGCGGCGGGCAGAATCAGCGCATGGCGCTGTTCGATGGCATCCTGATCAAGGAAAACCACATTGCGGCGGCGGGCGGGGTATCGAACGCGCTCAAGGCGGCCCAGGATCTGAACGCCGGAGTCTCGATCCAGATCGAGGTCGAACACCTGTCGCAGCTGTCCGAGGCGCTGGCGGCGGGCGCCACCTCGGTCCTGCTCGACAACTTCGATCTGGCCACCATGCGTGAAGCGGTCGCCCTCAATGCCGGGCGCGCGCTGCTCGAAGCGTCGGGCGGCGTGAACATGGAAAGCGTGCGGGCAATTGCCGAAACCGGGGTCGACCGCATTTCCATCGGTAGCCTGACCAAGGATGTCAAGGCCACCGATTTTTCGCTGCGGATTATCGACTGAGCGGCTGCTGGTCTACATAGATCAGCTTGGAGGTATCGAAACCGAGCGCCTGGGCCTTTGCGACCAGGCGCTTTTTTGTTGCCTCGTCCATTGTCGGGGTGCGTGAGAGCAGCCACAGATAGGATTTGTTGGGGCCGCTGATCAGGGAGTGGGTGTAATTGTCCTGATCCAGATCGAACACGATGTACGAACCGTAGAAGGGGCCGAAGAACGACACTTTCAGGTAACCCAGGTCCGGTTTCTCGACGAAGTAGGCCTTGCCTTCGGCCACTTTCCATTCCGATTTTTCAGTGTTGTAGCCGCGATTGACGACCTTGATGCCGCCGTCATCGCGCTGGCTGTATTCGGCCGTGACCTGGCTCAGGCCCCGCTCGAAAGAATGGTCGAGCCGGGCGATTTCATACCATTTGCCCAGGTACTTGGGGCCGTTGAAGTTGGTGACGGGCTCGATGTTTTCCGGTTTGGAAACGCAGCCGGCCAGCAGCAGCGCTGCCATGATCCACAGTGATTTCATTGCTTCCCCTTCAGGTGTGCTTGTAGTTGTGGCAATTCTAGCCCAAGGCAAGCGAACACGTCTGTTAGCGCGTCAACAGAGCGGGCAGCACGTGCTCGGCCGCCTGTTCCACCTTGAGCGAGAGCAAATCGTCGGCGCGCGTCTTGCCCAGGTTGACCGCCGCGATGGGCTTGCCGGCGGCCGCGGCCAGGCGGCAAAAGCGGAAACCGGAAAACACCACCAGCGACGAACCGATCACGAGCAGGGCGTCGGCCGCCTCCATGGCGGCCAGGGCGCGCGCCGTGCGCGCGGCCGGAACGCCGTCGCCAAAGAACACCACGTCCGGCTTGAGCATGCCGCCGCAGTGGACGCACCAGGGCAGGTGAAAATGCGCGAGGGCGTCCGGCTCGAGCTGGGCGTCGCCGTCGGGCAGGGGACGGGCAGCCACGCCGGCCATGGCGGGGTTGGCGTCCTGCAGCTGCTGCTGGACGAACGATCGGGTGAAGCTGGCGTGGCAGTCGAGGCACACCACCGTGTGTATATTGCCGTGCAATTCGAGCACGTCGGCGCTGCCGGCGCGCTGATGCAGGCCATCGACGTTCTGCGTCATCAGCTGGCCGATGCGGCCCTGTTGCGCGAGCGCGGCCAGCGCCTTGTGACCCGCGTTGGGCGCCGCGCTTGCCAGCGTGGGGTAGCCGACCATGCTGCGCGCCCAGTAGCGGCGGCGCACGGCGTCGTGGCGGACGAAGTCCGGGCCCTGGACGGGCGGCGTGCCGCGCCGCACGCCATCGCGGTCGCGGTAATCGGGAATGCCGGAGGCGGTGCTCATGCCGGCGCCGGTCAGGACCAGCAGGCGCCGATGGCGGTCGATGAAGTCGGCAAGTTGCGGCAACGGGTCGGACATGCCGCCAATTCTAAGTCATTTGCGGGCCGAGAACACGATGCCGGCCACGATCAGCAAAAAGGCCAGCGCGTGATACAGGTGGGGCGCCTCGCCCAGGAAGGCCGACGACAGGATGGCGGCAAACAGCGGGGTCAGATTGGTGAAGAAGGCCCCGACGCTGGGCCCGGCGCGCTGCACCCCGGCCCCCCAGCAGCGGAAGGCGATGATGGCCGGGCCGATCGCCACGTACAGCAGGGCGCAGGCGAGCGGCCAGCTCCATGCGATGGCAACGGCGCCCACGCTCCATTCGACGGCGGCAAAGGCGCTCGACCAGAGCACGCCGTAGATCACCTGGCCGAGCAGGAACACGGCCCAGTCGGCGCGTTCCTGGGCGCGGTCCTGCGCCGAGCGGGTCAATAGCCAGCTGTAGAACGACCAGGCGATCGTGGCCAGGATCATGTAGACATCGCCGGCGACCAGGTGCAGGGCGCGCAGCAGCTCCCATTGGCCGCGGCACAGCACGAGCAGCACGCCGGCAATCGACAGAGCGGCGCCGGCCACCTGGCGACGGGTGACGGCCACGCCAAAGAACAGGGCGCCGATGAGCATCATCCAGACCGGCATGCCGGCGGCGACCAGGGTGACGTTGATCGGGGTCGAGCTTTGCAGGGCCAGGTATTGAAAGGAGTTGTACAGACCGATGCCGAGCAGGCCAAGCAGGGCGTAGCGGCGCCAGTTGCGCAGCAGGGCGCTGCCGGGGCCGAACAGGGCGCGGCCCAGCGGCAGCAGGATCACCAGGGCGATCGACCAGCGCAGCAGATTGAGCGTCATGGGCGGCACGGCGTCGCGCACCAGGCGCCCGACGATGGCGTTGCCGGCCCACAGCAGCGGGGGCAGGGTCAGCAGGGCGATGGTGGAGGGGGACAGTTTCGCGTTCATGGCAGACGTCGTCCTCGCGCAGGCGGGGACCCATGGCGCGGATACGAATCCGGTGCGCGCGATGGGCCCACGTCGTCGCCAGTGCGACCCTAGCGGCGCGGCGGCGTCAGCACGCTGGGCAGCGCCTTGGGCAGCGTGTTGGGGTAATCGCGGCTGAAATGCAGGCCACGGCTTTCGCGCCGGGTCAGCGCACTGTTGACGATCAGCGAGGCGACGTCGACCAGGTTGCGCAGCTCGAGCAGGTCGTGCGTGATGCGGAAGTTGCGGTAGTACTCGTCGATCTCTTCCTTGAGCAGGGCGATGCGGTGCTGGGCGCGTTCGAGCCGCTTGGTGGTGCGCACGATGCCGACATAGTTCCACATGAAGCGGCGCAGCTCGTCCCAGTTGTGGGCGATGACGACTTCTTCGTCGGCATTGGTGACGCGGCTTTCATCCCAGGCCGGCAGCGCGGGCGTGTCGGTCTTGGGCATGGCGGCGATCTCGTGGGCGCAGGCGCGCCCGACGACCAGGCATTCGAGCAGCGAATTGCTGGCCAGGCGGTTGGCGCCGTGCAGGCCGGTGCAGGCGGTCTCGCCGACTGCATACAGGCCCGGCACATCGGTGCGTCCGGCCAGGTCGGTGACGATGCCGCCGCAGGTGAAGTGTACGGCCGGCACCACGGGAATCGGTTCCCTGGTGATGTCGATACCCAGTTCCAGGCAGCGCGCGTAGATCGTGGGGAAGTGCTCCTTGAGGAATTCGGGGCTCTGGTGGCTGATGTCCAGATTGACGTAGTCCAGGCCGCGCTTTTTCATTTCGAAGTCGATGGCGCGGGCGACGACGTCGCGCGGGGCCAGTTCGCCGCGCTCGTCGTACATGGGCATGAAGCGGGTGCCGGCCGCAGCGCCCGCTTCCGGCGGCAGCTTGAGCAAGCCGCCTTCGCCGCGGATCGCTTCGGTGATCAGGAACGACTTGGCGTAGGGATGGTACAGGCAGGTCGGATGGAACTGGATGAATTCCATGTTCGAGACGCGGCAGCCGGCGCGCCAGGCCATGGCAATGCCGTCGCCGGTGGCGGTGTCGGGATTGGTGGTGTACAGGTAGACCTTGCCGGCGCCGCCCGTGGCCAGCACGGTGTGCTCGGCCTCGAAAGTGAGGACCTGGCCGGTCTTCTCATCCTGCACGTACAGGCCGTAGCAGTGCGGCTGGCTGCCGCCGGTAGCCTTGATGCCCAGCTTGTCGGAGGTAATGACGTCGATGGCGCAGTGCTGTTCGAACAGCGAAATATTCGGATGGGCGCGCACCTTCTGTTCCAGGGTCACCTGCACCGCGTGGCCGGTGGCGTCGGCCGCGTGGATGATGCGGCGCTGGCTGTGGCCGCCCTCGCGCGTCAGGTGAAAACCCAGTTCCGCGCTCGGGTCGCGCGTGAACGGCACGCCCTGTTCGATCAGCCATTCGATCGCTTCGCGGCCATGTTCGACGATGAAGCGGGTGGCTGCCTCGTCGCACAGGCCGGCGCCGGCAACCAGGGTGTCGTCGATGTGCTGCTGGTGGGTGTCACCGGAATCGAGCACCGCGGCGATGCCGCCCTGGGCCCAGTTGCTGGCGCCGTCGAGCAGGGCGCGCTTGGAAATGATGGCCACGGTGCGCGTCTGCGCCAGGTGGAGGGCAACCGACAGGCCTGCGAGGCCACTGCCGACAATCGCGACGTCAAATTTCATGATGGGCATGGTGTTTTGTACAGATCCATCACTATAGACGATTTGCCACGCCCCTGTCTGGCTCGCAGGAAATGGCCGAGCGCGCTTGTTCGTAGTCAATGCCATTGACGTGGGTCTCCGCCACACTCAGGGAGCCGTTGTCGACCCCCAGCTCGGAGGAGCCCGTGATCCGGATTTTCAATCACTACGTTTCCAAGATGGCATTTATTTTACTGCTGCTGGAACTGGTGATGCTGCTGGCCACGGTCAGCGTCGCCTCCGCCTTGTGGGTCTCGGACGGCACCGCCCACTTCAGTCCCGCCAATCTGTATCTCTCTTCGCTGACGTTCGCGCTGGTGCTCATTTTCAGCATGAGCGCGCTGGGCATGTACCAGCACAGCGCGCGCGAAGGCATGCGCACGACGCTGTTTCGGATCATGCCGTCGTTTGCGCTGGGCTTTGCGCTGCTCAGTGCACTCATTGCGATCCGTCCCGATCTGTCGGTCGGGCGCGGCGTGAGCAGCGCCATCTTCGCGCTCGGCGCCACGGCGGTGGTGCTCACGCGCCTGGTGGTGTTCAAGTCGGCCGAGTCAGCCCTGCTGGAGGCGCGCCTGATCTTCATCGGTACCGGGCCCATGGCGCGCGAATGCATGGAACTGGCCTACCGCAAGTTCGGCTTTCACCAGTTCAAGGTGGTCGGCTGCGTGCCGGTCGAAGGCGAAGCGAACTGCGTGCCCGACAGCTGCCTGCTGCCCATGGCCGAATCGCTCCTGCAGATGGCGCAAAAGTACGAGGCCAGCGAAATCGTGGTCACCCTGGGCGAGCGGCGCGGCACCGCGCTCCTGATCGACCAATTGCTGGCATGCGCGCTGGGCGGGGTCAAGGTGATCGACGCGGCCACGTTTTTCGAGCGCGAGGCGTGCCAGATCCGCCTCGATTCGCTGCAGCCGAGCTAGAGAAATTCGCGCTTGACCTTGAGAATCTCGATCATTTCCAGCACGCCGCGGCTGGCCGCATACACGGCGCCCGACCATGACCAGGCGCGCGGATCGCCCTCGTCGCCGAACTGGGCGACTTTGGACAGGTCCACCGACCCGACCAGGTCGGCCAGGTCGGCCGTGGTCGGGTCGTGCGGGGCATAGGTGCCGATGGCGCTGCGCCCGGACTCGGACACGAAGAATCGCTCGACCGGCATCTGCATGAAGTCGCCGCCGAACTGGTCTTCCAGGCGCGCGCGGCAGTGCGGGCAGAGCTCGCCGCTGATATCGATGCCGTAAGTGTTGCGGCAGCTGGCGCGCATGGTGTGCGGGACCAGGTGCAGGGGCGACTCGTGCACGGGGCAGCCGGCGATGGCGTACAGGGCGCCGTCGTCGGTATGGCTGTATTCCTCCAGCCCCCGCTTGAGCAGGATGACGAGGGTCGACTTGCCGCCCGACGGCGGGCCCAGCAGCAGCAACAGCCGGCGCCCCACTTCGGAGCCGGCCGCCGCGGCGCGGAAATAATCGATGACGCGCTCGATGGCAGGGTCGATGCCGAACAAGTCTTCGTCGAACAGGCGGCAGTGCAGGGCGCTGTGCTCGTCGTCCACGCAGGTGGCGCGGATCATGTCCCAGATATATTGATGGGAAGTGCGGGCGATTTGCTGCGCCGCCACGGGCAACAGTTCGGCCATGAAGCGGGAAAACGGGCCGGACCAGTGCGCCGCGCGGTGCTGCTGTGTGAACAGGTTCAGATTGGCCAGAAAATGGGCCTTGGGATCCTGCTCCTGTTCGTGCTGCGCTTGTTCGTCGTTCACCGTTCCCCTCCGCTCAGGCTCCAGGCCTGAATCGAAGTATCAGCGCGCCCCGCATCGGACGGATGACGAGCATCAAGGTGCGCGAGTGAACTAATGAACGTTCACGCGGACGCAGCGCCGCTGCAAACCACAGCGGCCCGCCTTGGAAGTGGGCGCTTAGAAGTGGGCGTTGAGGGTCACGCGCAGCGCGCGCGGCGAACCCGGGGTGATGTTGTTGTTATTGTTGGCCGATGCCCAGTACTGCTTGTCCAGCAGATTTTCCACGTTGACCTGCAGCTGGTATTGCTTGTTCAGCCGGTAGAACAGGGCGCCATCGAGGCGCGTGTAGGACGGCAGCGTCACGGCATTGTCGACCGCGGCGTAGATGGCGCCTCGGTAGACCACGCCCAGGGCGGCGCCCCATTGCGGATTGAAATCGTAGCGGTTCCACAGCGAGAAGCTATGCTTGGGCACCATGGCCAGCGTCTTGCCGGTCAACACGGCGCTGCCAGGCAGATACTTGAGCTTGGCGTCCTGGTAGGCATAGCCGCCCATCAGGCTCCAGTCCCGATTGATCTTGCCGGACAGGCCCAGTTCCAGTCCCTTGCTGACCTGGCCGTCGAGCAGCAGGCTGCGCGTGCTGTCGGCGGGATCGGCCACCACCACATTGCTGCGGTCCAGCTGGTAGAGCGCGACGCTGGCGGCCAGCTGCGGCGTGATATCCCATTTTGCCCCGACTTCCAGATTCTTGAATTCCTCCGGGTCGAAATCGCGGTTGGCACCCGTCAGCGAACCGAGCTGGTCACCGGCGCGCGGCACGAAGGCAATGCTGTAGCTGCTGTACAGGGAGACAGCCTCGAGCGGCTTGTACACCACGCCGATCCGGGGCGACAGCGGCGTGTCGCGCACGGACAGGTAAGGGGTGGCGCCCGCCACGTAGTTGTCGAACTTGACGTTGAAGCGGTCGTAGCGCAAGCCGGCCACCACTTGCCAGGCCGGCGAGAAAACGATCTGGTCTTGCACATACACCGACGCCACCGTGGCCACGCCATGGTTATTGGCATCGCTGCCGGCTGGCGCAAACAGCACCGGGCCGCCAAACACCGGATTGGCGATCGGCACCAGCACGCTCGTTGCGCCGCCGAATCTGCCGGTCTTGCGCAGGTTGTCGGTTTCCTGACGGCCCAGCTCGAGGCCGGCCACCAGTTGGTGCTTGATCGCGCCGGCGTTGAGCGTATAGAACAGATCGGTCTGGTTGAACAGATTGGTGCGCGTGGTGGCGTTGTTATAGGCGCCCAGCGCCACCAGCGCGCTGCCCGGAAAGACGGCCTGGGAAGCGTACACATTCTGATAAAACTTGTCGTAGCTGGCGTAGCGGCTGCGGTTGCGCAAGCTCAGGCCATTGCCGAAATCATGATCGAGCTGCGCCGTGACCGCATTGGCGCGCACCGTCGCTTCGCTCAAGTCCGGGTTGCCGAAGAACTTGCCCGGGTCCGTGTCCAGAGGCCGGCCGCCCGAGGAGGGCACGCCGCGGTCGGCGGTACGCTCATCCTGAAAGTGTTCGTAGCCCAGCACCACCATGGTGTTGCTGCCGGCGCGGATGGCGACCGTGGGATTGATGCCCTTGCGCGCGATGTTGACCTGGTCGCGATAGCTGTCCGAATCTTCGACCATGGCGTTGACGCGGAACGCCACATCGGCGCCGAGCGCCTGGCCGACATCGGCACTGACGCGGCGGTTGCGGTCTGAACCGAGCGTCAGGGAGGCGTCGCGCACGGGCGTCCACTGGGCCTGCTTGCTGACGCGGTTGATCACGCCGCCGGCGCCGCCGCGCCCGAAGATCATGGCATTGGAACCTTTGAGCGCCTCGACCGTCTCAATGTTGTAGAAGTCGCGGAAGTACTGGACATCGTCGCGCACGCCATCGATGTAAAAGTCGCCGGTCGAGCTGTTGCCACGGAAGACAGCGGTATCGCGGTTGCCTTCGCCCTGGGCCGTCACAATGCCCGGCACGTAGCGGATCGCGTCCGCCATGCTTTGCATGTTCTGATCGCGCATCAGTTCCTTGGTGATCACGGTAATTGCTTGGGGTGTGTCGCGCAGCAAGGTGTCGGTCTTGGTTGCGGTCGAGCTCGATTTCACCGCGTAACTGTTCTGTGGTTCAGCAACGATTTTCACTTCCTGCAGCGTGGCCTCGGGCACGTTCTGGGCAGTTGCCGCGGCGCTACCCACGGCAAAGGCACCGGCCAGGGCCAGCCGGACGGCAGCGGCGATGGGCGTAACGCGGGAGCGGAAGTGGGGCAGGTTGGCTGTGAACATGGGCTGGACCGAAAATGATAATGAGAATGACTCGCATTATGATTCAAATCAAGATTTCCTGCAATGCACAATGCTGTTCAGGCCGTAAGTTCGCCCACGCACAGACCGCCAGCGCGGTTTGCCGCACAGTGCAGTCTTGTTGAACGCACTGAAAAGGAAGTCCCATGTCCGCTTACGACCATTCCGCCCAGGTAGCTGAGTTGCAATCGAAGATCAAGTCGATCCGCTTTGCCATGTTTACCACCGCCGACAGCTACAGCCACCTCATCAGCCGTCCCATGACTTGCCAGCAGGTCGATGACGAGGGCAATCTGTGGTTCTTTACCTCGACCACCGCCGATATCTGGGAGAACATTGCCGCAGAACCCAATGTGAACATCAGCTTTGCCAGTCCGGACGACAGTACCTACGTGTCCGTCAGCGGCGTTGCCGAGCGCGTGGTCGATCGCGAGCGCATCAAGGCCATGTGGAATCCCGCCGTCCAGGCCTGGTTCCCGCACGGCCCGGACGATCCCCACGCCGTGCTCATCCGCGTCGTCTCCGACACGGCGGAATACTGGGATTCGGCCTCGAGCAGCATGGTGCAGCTCTATAAAATGGCCAAGGCCGTCCTGACCGGTACCCAGCCCCATGGCGGCGAACACGGCCGGCTCAACCTCTAGGCGCGCCGGCGTGTCGCCCGGCCACGGCTTGCCGCGCGAAGCGCTGCAGGCGCAGGGGCTGGCGCGCATGCGCCGACTTGCGACCGGCTTGCTGCTGCTGATGGCCGCCGTGTTTGTTGGCGCCCATCTGCTTGCGCGCACCCGCCCCGGTTTCGCCTACGTTGCCGCCTTCGCCGAGGCGGCCATGGTGGGCGCCATCGCCGACTGGTTTGCCGTTACTGCCTTGTTTCGCCACCCGATGGGCCTGCCGATACCCCATACCGCCATTATTCCCGCCAATAAGGAAAGGATCGGCGACAACTTCGCCCACTTTCTCGAGCATAACTTCATGACGGTGGAGGTCGTACGGGGCGAGCTCGAGCGTATCGATATCGCCGGGATCGCCGCCGCATGGCTGGCGCGGCCTGCCCATGCCCAGGCGGTGGCAGCCCAAGTCATGCGCGCCATTCCCGCCGTGCTGCGCATGACAGCCGACAAGGATGCCGCAGCCTGGCTTGGCGCCGGGCTCGACGGGGCGCTGCGCAATGTGCGGCTGGCCCCGTTGCTGTCCAAGCTGCTTGCCGTACTGGCAGCGGGCCGCCAGCACCACGTCTTGTTGGAGAAATTGCTCACCGTGGTGGCCGAAGCGCTCGAGCGGCAACGACCCTACATTCGCCAGAAAGTTCACGACAACAGCCCGCGCTGGCTCCCCAAGGCCATCGATGAAAAATTCTACGAGCGCTTGATGGCCGGCGTGCATGCCACGCTCGATGACTTGCGCAACGAAGACAGCGCGTGGCGTGTGCGCTTTCAGCAAGCCATCGAAGACTGGATTACCCGCCTGGCGACGTCGCAGGAAGATGAAGACACGCTGCGCGCGCTGCTCGAGCGCAGTCTTGGCCACCCGCTGTTCCGGCGCTATGCCAGCGAAGTATGGGACGAGCTGCGCGCCCGCCTGCTGGCCGATACCAGA